>Ga0307515_10019047_pt1 | contig 12384 bp, 11 predicted proteins | sample 17_EM_MG_FD_194513 | JGI IMG/M metagenome (GOLD analysis project Ga0307515, IMG submission 194513) | Populus trichocarpa ectomycorrhiza microbial communities from riparian zone in the Pacific Northwest, United States - 17_EM | ecosystem: Host-associated > Plants > Roots > Unclassified | place...
CGCGTTGAGCATCAGCTCCACGCACATGAACACCACGATGGCGTTGCGGCGGACGAGCACGCCCACCGCGCCGATGGTGAACAGCACGGCGGCGAGGATCAGGTAGAAGTCGGGAGTCACCGGATCTCTCCGTCCTGTTTGTTGCCGTTGGTGGCCTTGGGCCGGGCCTCGGCCAGGGTCAGCTCACGGGCCGGGACGACCTTGCTGACACTGCGCTCGGTGAAGGTGCCGTCGGGCAGGATCGCCGGGGTCGCCACCGAGTCGGAGGTCGCGAACACGCCGGGGCCGCTCTTCGGGCCGGGGTAGCTGCCCTTGGCGAAGCGGTTGCGCGACAGGACCTTCTGGTCGAGCTTCTCGCCGGGCTTGTGCTCGATGTGCGCCAGGAGCATCGCGCCGATCGCCGCGGTGATCAGCAGCGCCGAGGTGACCTCGAAGGCGAAGATGTACTTGGTGAACAGCAGCTTGGCGATGCCCTCGACGTTGCCGTTGGCGTTCGCCTCGTCGAGGCCCTTCGCGGTCACCGAACCGACCCCGCGGGACAGTCCGGTGCCCAGCAGCATCGCGAAGCCGACGCCCAGGATCACCGCGGCCAGCCGCTGTCCGCGCAGCACCTCGATGAGGGAGTCGCGGGTGTGGCGGCCGACGAGCATGATCACGAAGAGGAACAGCATCATGATCGCGCCGGTGTAGACGATGATCTGGACCATGCCGATGAACGGCCCGGCCTGTAGGACGTAGAACACGCCCAGCGACAGCATCGTGCACACCAGCAGCAGCGCCGAGTGAACGGCGTTGCGCGCGAGGACCATGCCGATGGCGCCGCCGAGCGCGATCGGCGCCAGGATCCAGAAGGTCACGGCCTCGCCGGTCGGGACGGAGTTGTCCGCGGCGAGGAGCGCCGTCTGCGCGAGGAGGCTCATGCGTGTTCTCCCGTGGGACGCTCGCTGCCGGCGCCCGGGGCGTCGTCGACCGAGCGCCCTTCGGCGCCCTTCGACATGCCCGGGTTATCGGGCCCGCTGATGTAGTAGTCCTTCTCGGAGTTGCCGAGCCGCATGGCGTGCGGGGGCTGCTCCATGCCGGGCAGGAGCGGCGCGAGGAGCTGCTCCTTGGTGAAGATCAGGTCGCGGCGGTCGTCGCGGGCCAGCTCGTACTCGTTGCTCATGGTGAGCGAGCGGGTCGGGCAGGCCTCGATGCACAGTCCGCAGAAGATGCAGCGCGCGTAGTTGATCTGGTAGTCGCCGGCGTAGCGCTCACCGGGCGAGAAGCGGTTGTTCTCGTCGTTGTCGGCGCCTTCGACGAAGATCGCGTCGGCGGGACAGGCCCACGCGCACAGCTCGCAGCCGATGCACTTCTCAAGGCCGTCGGGATGACGGTTGAGGATGTGCCGGCCGTGGTAGCGGGGCGCGACGGCCGGCGGCTTCTCGGGGTACTCCTCGGTGACGACCTTCTTGAACATGTGCGAGAAGGTGACGCCGAAGCCCGCGGCGGACTTGGGGAGAATGCTCATCTCCTAGCCCTCCTCTCCGGTGGTCTCGGTCTTCGAGTCGGTACCCACGGAGGCCTTCTCCCGGGTGGCTTCGATCTTCTTGGTGCGCGGCGACGGCGGGACCTTCAGGTCCAGCGGCGGGACGGGGAACCCGCCGAGGCCCAGGTCGGGCGTCGCCGGTTCGGCGTACTGCTTTCGCCGTGGGTAGAACAGGATCACCGCGCCGGCCAGCAGGACCACGCCGCCGATGAGCAGCGTCTTGGCGGTGCCGGCCTCCTCCTGGGTCGCGACGCGGACGCCGGCGACGATGAGGATCCAGACCAGGTTGATCGGGATGAGGACCTTCCAGCCCAGCCGCATGAACTGGTCGTAGCGGAGGCGGGGCATGGTGCCGCGCAGCCACACGAACACGAACATGAAGACCCAGACCTTGCCGAGGAACCACAGCAGCGGCCACCAGCCGGTGTTGGCGTCACCCCAGATGGAGATCGGCCACGGGGCGCGCCAGCCGCCGAGGAAGAGCGTCACGCACATCGCCGAGACGGTGAACATGTTGATGTACTCGGCGAGGAAGAACATCGCGAACTTCAGCGAGGAGTACTCGGTGTGGAAACCGCCGACGAGCTCCGACTCGGCCTCGGGGAGGTCGAAGGGCGCGCGGTTGGTCTCGCCGACCATCGAGATCATGAAGATCACGAAGCTCGGGAAGAGCAGGATCGCGTACCAGCCGGGGATGTTCAGCGAGAGCCCGAACAGGTTCACCGCCGGGTTCTCACCCTGCGACAGCACGATCTCGCTGGTCGACATCGAACCCGACAGCATGAACACCGCGACGATCGACAGACCGAGCGCGACCTCGTAGGAGATGACCTGCGCGGCCGAGCGCAGCGCGCCCAGCAGCGGGTAGGTCGAGCCGGAGGCCCAGCCGCCGAGCACGATGCCGTAGACGCCGAGGCCCGAGCAGGCCAGCACGACCAGGACCGCGACCGGGACGTCGGTGATCTGCAGGTTCGTCTTGACGCCGAAGATGCTGACCTCGGGCCCGAACGGGATCACCGCCCAGGCGGTGATCGCGCACATCGCCGAGATGATCGGCGCGATGAAGTACACCGCCTTGTCGGCCAGGGTCGGCATGATGTCTTCCTTCAGCGCCAGTTTCAGCGCGTCGGCGACACTTTGCAGCAACCCGAAGGGGCCGTAGCGGTTCGGACCGGGGCGGTGCTGCATCCGGCCGACGACCCGGCGCTCGAACCAGATCACGAGGATCGTCGAGAGGATCAGGAAGACGAAGACCGCGAGGATCTTGATGATGACCAGCCACAGCGGGTCGTGACCGAACGAGTCGAGGCCCATCAGGCCGTACCTCCAAGAGCGGAGATCTTCACTACGGAACCCGCGGTGGCGCCGAGCGTGCGGTACACGCCCGAGCCCGGGGAGTTCGTCGGCAGCCACACCACGCCGTCGGGCATCTTCGTGACCGCCAGCGGCAGCGTGATCGCGCCCGCGCCGGTCCCGACCGTGACGCCCTGGCCGTTGCTCGCACCGACCGAGGAGGCCGTGGCCGCCGACAGCCGCACCACGGGGGTGCGGGCCGTCCCGGCCAGGTTCTCGTCGCCCTCCTGCAGGCTGCCGGAGTCGAGCAGGTGGTGCCACGTCGCCAGCACGGCCTCGCCGTGACCGGGCAGCGTCGCCGAACCGGCCGCGACCGACGGGCGCGCCGCGCGCGTCCCGGCCTTCGGCAGCCCGGCGAGCTGACCGCGCACGGTCCGCACGTCACCGGTGTCGATCTTGGCGCCCATCAGCGCGGCGACCGCGTCGAGGACGCGGCCGTCGGACATGGCGCCGGACTCCAGCACCGCGTCGAAGACGCGCAGGCGGCCTTCCCAGTTCAGGTAGGCGCCGGCCTTCTCGGCCGCCGGGGCGATCGGGAACACCACGTCGGCGCGCTCGGTGACCGCGCTGCGGCGCAGCTCGATCGACACCACGAAGTCGGCGGCGATGAGCGCGGCCTCGGCGGCCTTCGGGTCGGCCAGGTCGCGGGTTTCGACGCCCGCGACGACCAGACCCGACAGCTCACCGCCCGACACCGCGGCGATGATGCCGTCGGTGCCGCGGCCGGCCTGCCCCGGAAGGGCCTCGACGTCCCAGTAGGCCGCGAGGTGCGCGCGGTCGTCGGCGCTATCGACCAGGCCGCCACCGGGCAGCAGGTTCGGCAGGGCGCCGGCCTCGACCGCACCGCGGTCGCCCGCTCGGCGGGGGACCCAGGCGAGCTTCGCGCCGGTCGTGCGGGCCAGCTTCGCCGCAGCGCTCAGCGCGCCGGGCACGCCCGCGAGGCGCTCGCCGACCAGGATGACCGCGCCCGGAGTGCGCAGCGCGTCGCCGACGTCGCTCGACCCCATGAAGGAGTCGATCAGCTCGGCCTCGCCGCCCGGGACGGTCGGCAGGAGCGTCCCGCCGATCTTCTCGGTGCCGCGCGTGGCGTAGGGGGCGACGACGTATGCCGACAGCCCGTTGTTCTGGTTGGCCTTGCGCAGCCGCAGGAACAGGATCGGGCACTCTTCCTCGGCTTCGAGGCCGAGGAGGAGGACGGTCGGGGCCGTCTCGATCTGCTCGTAGGTGACGCCGCCGTTGCCGGGGTTGACGCCGACGACCGCGTGCGCGAGGAACTCGGTCTCCTCGGCCGACGCCGGGCGGGAGCGGAAGTCCACGTCGTTGGTGCCGAGGGCGACACGCGCGAACTTCGCGTACGCGTACGCGTCCTCGACGGTCAGCCGGCCGCCGGTCAGCACGCCGACGCCGTTGGCGGCCTTCGCCGCCGACAGCCCTTCGGCGGCCTTGCGCAGCGCCTCGGGCCAGCTCGCCTCGCGCAGCTCACCGGACTTCGCGTCGCGGATCATCGGCTGCATCAGGCGGTCGGCGGCGCGGACGTACTGGAACGCCCAGCGGCCCTTGTCGCAGTTCCACTCCTCGTTGACCTGCGGGTCGTCACCGGCCAGGCGGCGGGTGACCTTCCCGCGGCGGTGGTCGGAGCGCTGCTCGCAGCCCGCCGCGCAGTGCTCGCACATGCTCGGCGACGACACCAGGTCGAACGGCCGGGCCTGGAAGCGGTACTGCGCACCGGTCAGGGCGCCCACCGGGCAGATCTGCACGGTGTTGCCCGAGAAGTAGGACTCGAAGGGCTCGTCCTCGTAGATGCCGACCTGTTCGAGCGCCGAGCGCTCCATCAGCTCGATGAACGGGTCGCCGGCGACCTGCTTGGAGAAGCGGGTGCAGCGCGCGCACAGCACGCAGCGCTCGCGGTCGAGGAGGACCTGCGAGGAGATCGGCAGGGCCTTCTTGTAGGTCCGCTTCTGCTCCTCGAAGCGCGTCTCCGTGCGGCCGGTCGACATCGCCTGGTTTTGTAGGGGGCACTCGCCGCCCTTGTCGCAGATCGGGCAGTCGAGGGGGTGGTTGATCAGCAGGAACTCCATGATCCCCTTCTGCGCCTTCTCGGCGACAGGGGAGGTGTTCTGCGTCTTGACCACCATGCCGTCGGCGACGGTGACGGTGCAGGAGGCGGCGGGCTTGCGCTGGCCCTCGATGTCGACCAGGCACTGGCGGCAGGCGCCGACCGGTTCGAGCAGCGGGTGGTCGCAGAAGCGCGGGATCTCGACGCCGACCTGCTCGGCGGCGCGGATGACCAGGGTCCCCTTGGGGACGGTCACCTCGATCCCGTCGATGGTCAGCGTGACCATGTCGGTCTTTTCAGGAGTGACGGTCATTTAGTGCGCCCCAACCAGGTCGGCTTCGTTGAGCAGGGGACGGCGGTGACCCTCGATGTAGTCGAGGTAGTCCTGCTTGAAGTACTGGAGCGAGGACGTCACCGAAGACGTGGCACCGTCGCCGAGACCGCAGAAGGACCGGCCGAGCAGGTTGTCACAGGTGTCCAGAAGGGTGTCGAGGTCGGCGTGCGTGCCCTTGCCCGACAGGATGCGGCGGTAGGTCTGCGTCATCCAGTAGTTCCCCTCGCGGCACGGGGTGCACTTGCCGCAGGACTCATGCGTGTAGAACATGAGCCAGCGGTAGGTCGCGTACACCGGGCAGTCGCGGTCGGAGAAGAGCATCGTCGCGGTCGTGCCGAGGATCGAGCCCGCCTTGGCGACACCGTCGAAGTCCAGCGGGACGTCGAGGTGGTCGGCGGTGAGCATCGGCGTCGAGGAGCCGCCGGGCGTCCAGAACTTCAGGTTGTGCCCGGGGAGCATCCCGCCGGCCAGCTCGATGAGCTCGCGCAGGGTGATGCCCATGCCGCACTCGTACTGGCCGGGGTTCTGCACGCGGCCCGACAGCGAGTAGATCATCGTCCCGGCCGAGTTCTCCGAGCCGAGCGACTTCCACCAGGCACCGCCGTTGAGGACGATGTGCGGAACCGACGCGATCGAGCCGACGTTGTTGATGACCGTCGGGCACCCGTACACGCCGTGCGTGGCCGGGAACGGCGGACGCAGCCGCGGCTGCCCCCGGTAGCCCTCAAGGGAGTCGAGGAGAGCCGTCTCCTCGCCGCAGATGTAGGCGCCCGCACCGGAGTGGATCACGATGTCGAGGTCGTGCCCGGAACCGAGGATGTTCTTGCCGAGATAGCCCTTGGCGTAGGCCTCCTCGACGGCGTTGCGCAGCCGCCGCGCGGCGTGGATCGCCTCACCGCGGATGTACACGAACGCCTTGTTCGAGCGGATCGCCCACGTCGCGATGATCATGCCCTCGATCAGCGCGTGCGGGTCGTTCATCATCAGCGGGAGGTCCTTGCAGGTCCCCGGCTCGCCCTCGTCGGCGTTGACGACGAGGTAGTGGGGCTTCCCGTCGTTCTGCGGGATGAACGCCCACTTCATGCCGACGGGGAAGCCCGCGCCGCCGCGACCGCGGTGGCCGGAGTCCTTCATGAACGCGATCAGGTCGTCCGGGTCGGACTTCAGCGCCTTGCGCAGCGCCTGGTACCCGTCGAGCTGCTCGTAGGTGTCGATGCGCCACGCGTCGGGCGACAGCCACCGCTTGGTCAGGACCGGCGTGAGCTTCGCCAGCACCTCTGGCCGTGGGCTCGTCATTTCTTCTCCACACGGATCGGTGTGTTGAGTTCGACGTCACCGACAGGGGCGGCGACACCGTGCTTCTCGGCCAGCCGGAGACCGGCGAGGGTCGCCTCGCCGATACCGGTGTCGGCGAGGGCGTCCTTGCGGTCCTCCGACCAGCCCGCGAGCTGCTTGGAGATCTGCTTGAGCGTGCACAGCCGGGCGCCGCGCGAAGGCTGCGGGAGCTGCCCGTCCTGGAGCGCGCGGACCGTGGCGATCGCCTGGTCGGGCTCGACCTTGTCGTAGAACTCGTAGTTGACCGTCATCACCGGCGCGAAGTCGCAGGCCGCGAGGCACTCGGCGTGTTCGAGGGTGATCTTCCCGTCGGCGGTCGTCTCGTCGTGCCCGACCTCCAGGTACTCCGACAGGACGTCGTAGACGAGCTGGCCGCCCATCACGTCGCACATGGTGTTCGTGCAGACGCTGACCAGGAAGTCACCGGTCGGCTTGCGCTTGTACATGGTGTAAAAGGTCGAGACCGCGGCCACCTCGGCCTTGGTCAGGCCCAGCATCTCCGCGCAGAAGGCGATGCCCTCGCCGCTGACGTAGCCGTCCTCGGCCTGCACCAGGTGCAGCATCGGCAGCAGCGCCGAGCGGGCCTTGCCCTGCGGATAGCGCGCGATGATCTCGCGGGCCTGGGCCTTCAGTTCCTCGTTGTCCAGCAGCATCAGCGATCACACCCACCCATGACGGGGTCCAGCGAGGCCCCACCCGCAATGACGTCGGCGATCAGCGCGCCTTCGGCCATGGCCGGGATGGCCTGGAGATTGATGAAACTCGGTTCCCGCAGGTGCACCCGGTGCGGCCGGGTCCCACCCTCGGAGACGGCGTGCACGCCGAGCTCGCCGCGCGCGGCCTCGATCGCGGTGTAGACCTGACCGGCCGGCACCCGGAAGCCCTCGGTGACGAGCTTGAAGTGGTGGATCAGCGACTCCATGGACTGGCCCATGATGTGCTTGACGTGGTTGAGCGAGTTGCCCAGGCCGTCGGTGCCGAGCGCGAGCTGCGCCGGCCACGCGATCTTCTTGTCGGCGACCATGACCGGGCCGGGCTCCAGCCGCTCGACGCACTGCTCGACGATCCGCAGCGACTGGCGGATCTCTTCGAGCCGGACCATGTAGCGGCCCCACACGTCGGCACCGTTGTGGGTGGCGACGTCGAAGTCGTAGGTCTCGTAACCGCAGTACGGCATGGTCTTGCGCAGGTCCCAGGCAAGGCCCGCCGACCGCAGCACCGGGCCGGTCACGCCGAGCGCGAGGCAGCCGGAGACGTCGAGGTAGGCGACGCCCTGCGTGCGCTCCTGCCAGATCGGGGAGCCCGACAGCAGGTCCTCGTACTCGCGGAGGTGGCCGGGCATGTCCTTCAGGAACTGCTTGATCTTCGCCAGGCCCTCCGCGGGGAGGTCCTGCGACAGCCCGCCGGGACGGATGTAGGCCATGTTCATGCGCAGACCGGAGGCGGACTCGAAGATGTCCAGGATCTTCTCGCGCTCACGGAAGCCGAAGATCATCATGGTCAGCGCGCCGAGCTCCATGCCCGTCGTCGCCAGCCAGATGAGGTGCGAGGAGATCCGGTTGAGCTCCATCATCATCACGCGGATGGTGGTGGCGCGCTCGGGGATCTGCTCCTCGATGCCCAGGAGCTTCTCGACACCGAGGCAGTAGCCCGTCTCGTTGAAGATCGGCGCGAGGTAGTCGGCGCGGGTCACGAACGTCGTGCCCTGCGTCCACGTGCGGTATTCGAGGTTCTTCTCGATGCCGGTGTGGAGGTAGCCGACGACCACGCGGGCCTCGGTGACCGTCTCGCCCTCCAGTTCGAGGACGAGCCGGAGCACGCCGTGCGTCGACGGGTGCTGCGGGCCCATGTTGACGACGAGCCGCTCCTGGCTGAGCGGGTCGATCGCCTCGGTGACGCTCTCCCAGTCGCCGCCGGTGACGGTGAAGACGCGCCCCTCGGTCGTGTCGCGCGAGTCGGCGTACTGGTCCTGGGTCTCGGTGTTGCTCACTTGTACGCCCTCCGCTCGTTGGGCGGCGGAATCTCGGCGCCCTTGTACTCGACCGGGATGCCGCCCAAGGGGTAGTCCTTGCGCTGCGGGTGGCCCGACCAGTCGTCCGGCATGAGGATGCGGGTCAGGTTCGGGTGCCCGTCGAAGACCACGCCGAACATGTCGTAGGTCTCCCGCTCCTGCCAGTCGGCGGTGGGGTAGACGCTGGTGACGCTGTCGACGTGCGGGTCCTCGGCGGTGACGGCGACCTCCAGGCGCACACGGCGCCGGTAGGTCATCGACGTCAGGTGGTAGACGACGTGCAGGCGGGTGTCGCGGTCGGGATAGTCCACACCGGACACCGAGTTGCACAGCTCGAAGCGCAGCGACTCGTCGTCGCGCATCACGCGGCAGATGTCGCGGATCGCGTCGGGCGAGACGTGGATCGTGAGCTCGCCGCGGTCGACGACGACGGCCTTGATCGTCTCCTCGGAGATCTCGTCGTGCTCGTTCAGCACGTCGACGACCTCGTCGAAGTACTCGCCGAACGGGCGGGGCGTCGAGACCAGCGCCGAGGCGGCGGTGGTGTGCCGGACGAGCCCGCCGAAGCCGGAGGTGTCGCCGGTGCCGGAGACGCCGAACAGGCCCTTCTGCGACGACGCCTGGGGTTCCTGCCGCTTCGCGGGCTGGTTCTCGTCAGGCTGGCTGTTCTCGCTCACCGCTTCCCCTTCCCGGAACGGATCGCCTCGCGGTCGGCCATCCACTCGGTGATGCGCAACTGCTCCTCGGTGCCCTCTTCGACGGCCTCGCGCCACTTCGCGGCCTTGGCCTTGTTGAAGCGGTAGCTCGACGGCATCGAGCCCAGCGGGACCAGCGGCGGCTCTTGCTCGGCGACGATCTCGCGGCGCTTGTCGCCCAGCGGGGTCGCCTGGACCTTCTCGTGCAGCTTGAGGAGCGCGTCCATCAGCATCTCCGGCCGCGGCGGGCAGCCGGGCAGGTACATGTCGACGGGGACGATGTGGTCGACGCCCTGGACGATCGCGTAGTTGTTGAACATGCCGCCCGACGAGGCGCAGACGCCCATCGACAGCACCCACTTCGGCTCGGGCATCTGGTCGTAGATCTGGCGGAGGACGGGGGCCATCTTCTGGCTCACCCGCCCGGCGACGATCATCAGGTCGGCCTGCCGCGGGGTGGCGCGGAAGACCTCCATGCCGAAACGGCCGAGGTCGTAACGCGCGCTGCCCGAGGCCATCATCTCGATGGCGCAACAGGCGAGGCCGAAGGTGGCCGGCCAGAACGATGCCTTGCGGCTCCAGTTGATGACACCTTCGACGGTGGTCAGCAGGATGCCGGCAGGGAGCTTTTCCTCTACGCCCATGGTCCCTAATCCCAGTCCAGGCCGCCGCGCCGCCACACGTACGTGTAGGCGACGAAGACGGTGACGATGAACAGAAGCATCTCCACGAACCCGAACATGCCGAGCGAGTCGAAGGCGACGGCCCACGGGTAGAGGAAGACGATCTCGATGTCGAAGATGATGAACAGCATCGCGGTGAGGTAGAACTTCACCGGGAAACGCGAGCCGCCCGGAGGGGTCGGCGTCGGTTCGATACCGCACTCATAGGCTTCCAGCTTCGCCCTGTTGTACCGGCGAGGGCCGATGTAAGGCGCGATCGTCACCGAGAAGAGCGCGAACAGCGTGGCCAGCGTGAAGAGCACGACCAGCGGAACCCACTGCGAAAGCGACATCCCTATGTCCCCTTTGTCCACATCATGCTGACGGTACCGCCTTGCTGAGGGTGTTGATCACACGGTCGTGAACATCGCCGCCGCGAGTCTCGGTCAGGTTGGCGAGCAACTTGAGCACGAACTTCATCAGCGTCGGATGGTTCAGGCCGTGCTCGGTGCACAGCCGCATGATCTTCGGATTCCCGATGAGTTTCACGAAGGTCCCGCCCATGCGGTAGTAGCCGCCGAACCGGGCCTGGAGTTCCTTCGGATACCGGCGGAGGGCTTCCTCGCGCTGCGGGCCGGACCTGCGCGCCAGAGCGTCGGCGGCGATCTCGGCCGCGACCTCGCCGCTCTCCATCGCGTAGGCGATCCCCTCGCCGTTGAAGGGATTGACCATGCCGCCGGAGTCGCCGACGAGCATCAGCCCGCGAGTGTAGTGCGGCGTCCGGTTGAACCCCATCGGGAGGGCCGCACCGCGGATCGGGCCGTCGGCGTTGGCCTCGCCGCGCAGTCCCCACTCCTCCGGAGTGGCGTTCAGCCAGTCCTTGAGCATCGCCCGGTAGTCGGTCTTACCGAAGCCCGAGGAGCTGTTGAGGACGCCGAGGCCGACGTTGACGCGCCCGTCGCCGAGGCCGAAGATCCAGCCGTAGCCGGGCAGTGCGACCTGCGGGTTGTCGGCGCTGCGGAGTTCGAGCCACGACTCCAGGAAGTCGTCGGCCTGCTTCTCGGCGCAGTAGTAGTAGCGGCGGACGGCGACGCCGATGGGCCGGTCGTCGCGCTTGGCGATGCCCAGCGCGAGCGCCAGCCGGCCCGACACCCCGTCGCAGCTCAGCACGAGCGGCGCCTTGTAGGTGACGGGCTGCTTGTCCTTGCCCCGCGTCCCCGAAACGCCGACGACCCGTCCGGCGCGGTCCAGGACGGGTTCGATGACGTTGGTGGCCGTGTGGAGTCTCGCCCCCGCGGCCACCGCCCGCTGGGCGAGGACGTCGTCGAAGTCGAGACGCGTACGGGTCAGGCCGTAGTTGGGGAAGGCCGCCAGGGTCGGCCAGTCCATTTCGAGGGTGGTCCTGTTGGTGACCACGCGCAGACCTCGGTTGCGGACCCAGCCGGCGCTCTCGGAGGTGTCGACTCCCATGCGCAGCAGCTGCCGCACGGCCCGCGGGGTCAGTCCGTCGCCGCAGACCTTCTCGCGGGGGAACTCGGTCTTCTCCAGGAGCAGGACGTCGAGGCCCTGTTTGGCGAGGTGGTACGCCGAGGCGGACCCGGCGGGGCCGGCGCCTACGACGATGACGTCTGCGGTGTCGGTCACGGCGTTGTCGCTCATGACGCGGCGGCCTTTCCGGCGGCGCGGCCGCCGAGGTGTGGAGCGGCGCAGTCTGCCTCGGGCTCGCTCGCGGGCTTACACACTGGGTCCTCTACTAAGGGTGATCGTCTTCTTGTGAATGCGTTCACAAGCTTCCGGCGCGAGTCTAGAACCCTTACCGGAGCGGACATGTACTTAGGTTTGCCTTAGTCAGTACTGCGGGAACTCCCGCCAGGCTTCGTGGCGCGGTGTAGCGCCACGACTCCGCCGGTGAGGTTACGCCAGGCCGCCCTCTCCCACCCCGCGGCACCCAGCAGCCCGGCGAGCTTCGCCTGGTCCGGCCACGCGCGGATCGACTCCTGGAGGTACTGGTACGCCTCGGGGTTGGACGACACGACGCGCGCCGCGAGCGGGAGGGCCTTCAGTGCGACGTTCTCGTAGGCGAACCGGAACGGAGCCCACAAAGCGCGGCTGAACTCACAGATAACAATCCGGCCACCGGGCCTCGTGACCCGGAATAGTTCGGAAAGCGCACGATCCGTATTCGGCACATTGCGCAAAGCGAAGGAAATGGTCACCGCGTCGAATACGCCGTCGCGGTAAGGCAGCTCCAGCGCATTTCCGGCGACGAGCGGAACCCCCCGATGCCGACCCGCCTGAAGCATCCCGATGGAGATGTCGGTGCCGATCGCGTAGGCCCCCTCCGCGGTGTACTCCACCGTGGACACGCCCGTGCCCGCGCCGAGGTCGAGCACCCGGTCGCCGGCCCTGAGGT
>Ga0307515_10019048_pt1 | contig 12384 bp, 10 predicted proteins | sample 17_EM_MG_FD_194513 | JGI IMG/M metagenome (GOLD analysis project Ga0307515, IMG submission 194513) | Populus trichocarpa ectomycorrhiza microbial communities from riparian zone in the Pacific Northwest, United States - 17_EM | ecosystem: Host-associated > Plants > Roots > Unclassified | place...
GCTTGGTCAGCAGGTAGGGGGCGTTGGTCATGCTCTCCATGCCGCCCGCCACGATGATCTCGGCGCTGCCGGCCGCCAGGGCGTCGTGGGCCATGATCGCGGCCTGCATGCCGCTGCCGCACATCTTGTTGACCGTGGTGGCCTCGACCGACAGCGGCAGTCCGGCGCCGACCGCGGCCTGGCGGGCCGGGGCCTGACCGAGGCCCGCGGGCAGGACGCAGCCCATGAAGATCTGCTCGACCAGATCGCCTGAGACCCCGGCTCGCGCGATTGCCGCCTTGACCGCCGTCGCGCCCAGCTCGGTGGCCTTGACCCCGGCCAGCGCGCCCTGGAAGCCGCCCATCGGCGTGCGGGCGAACGAGACGATGACGACGGGATCGGTGGACATGTATGGGCTCCAGCTTGGTAAATCGTGGCGGAATAGACCCTCTCGGGCGCGCTGAGCGCAAGCCTTTCGCGCAAAAAGCGGGCGACGGAGGAATGCGGATATTCCCGCCGTCGCCGCGCAGTGCGCAATCGAGAGAGATAATTGCTAAAAAAAACCTACACCCTTCGTCTGTAAAAGCAACTGTTGCATTCCCCGACGGAAGGCCTCACCTTTCGCGCCATGGGCCGCACCGCCGACTACACCAATGAACGCTGTTCGATCGCCGCCACCCTCGAGGTCGTGGGCGATCCGTGGACCTTGCTGATCCTCCGCGACGCCTTCCAGGGCGTGAAGCGGTTCGAGCAGTGGCAGGAGCGCCTGGGCGTCGCCCGCAACGTCTTGGCCGCGCGGCTCAAGAGCCTGGTCGGCCATGGGGTGCTGGAGCCGCGCCGCTATTCGGAGCGGCCGCCGCGCCAGGAATATGTGCTGACGTCCAAGGGCCGCGCCCTGTCGCCGGTGCTGCTGACCATGGCCGAGTGGGGCGATCAGCACGTCTATGGCGTGGGTAACGGGCCGGTGCATTTCGTGCACCAGAAGTGCGGCTGTGACTTCCACCCCAAGCTGGCCTGCGAGGCTTGCGGCGAGGTGATCGAGGGTCGTGACCTGACCCGCGTGGTGCATGAGAACCCCGGCCTGACGGTCGGCGAGGCCCTGGAAGCCTCGGTCAGGATCGCCGCCGAGTGAGCTTTGCCTTCCACGTCCATCGCGCCAAGCCGGCTTACCGGCTGGTGACGGCGGACGGGGCGAGGTTTCCAGAAGGGGCGGTGGAGGCTGACTGGCGCTTCACCCGGGTCCGCGAACGGGCCGACACCAATCCCGATGTCGCGCGGCTGGTCGACGAGACCGGCTACTGCCTGTTCAAGATCGGGATGGGCTTCGACGAGATCGTCTAGGCCGCGTCAGGCTACGGCCAGAACCACGCCACCGATCATCGCCGCCCAGAACGCCAGGCTCGCCAGGATCGCGCTCAGCTTGCCCAGCGAAACGCGGTGCGTGTTGTTGTGCGGGATGTGGATATAGGTGGCGCTTTGCATGATCCGGCTCAAATTCTACAGTTGTGTCAAAAATACTCAGTGGCGACGTCTAGTGGGTACGTCTTCCATGACACAAAAGTTCCGCATGTCACTCGCCTTGATGACGAAAAAACGCGTTTTACTAAGATTAATTTCCCTTTTTGACGTATGCGTCAGTATAATTTGACGCATCTGTCAATTGTAGACTTTTCCAGGCAGATTTTGCCGATTTATTGAGCTGGAAAGTGGCGAGGAGACCCGTGTTCTCCATACAGTCAAGCTTGTGAGATCGGAGATTCGCGGCGCGCGCCAAGTCAAGCGGAGGGCGTCGCGCGGGCTTGGCGCCTCTGAACAGCGACACCGCCGCCGGCGCGAGCGCGCCGACGGCGAGCCAAGTCAGTGGACGACGCCTGAGACTTCGGGCGCGGGAGCCGGCTCGGCGTTGGCCGTCGTGGCCAGGGCCTTGGCCGCCGAGCCGTACCGGTAACCCTCGACGAAGGGGGCGCCCGGCGCCTCCAGCGCGTAGATATAGGCGCCGCCGCAATCGCTGAGCGTGCCGTTGACGTAGCTGGCCGGTTTCAGCTGAGCGACGCGGTCGGGCAGGGCCGACAGCGCCGCCTTGGCCGGTTCCAGGTCCAGGTCCGGCCCCAGCCGTTCGCCGGCCAGGGTGAAGGTTCCGGCGAACACCGTCTCGCCTTTGGCCGCGGTGAAGGCCGGCTGGCCCAGGCAGAAGCTGGCGATGAACATCCCCCGGGCCGCGCCGATCAGTCGCCATTGGCCCGGCGGTACGGCGAACACCAGGGTGGTGTCGTAGGCGACGTCCGACTTGGCGAACATCTTGATGGGCAGGGGCGCGCCGAAGGCGCCGGGCTGACCGTCGGTCCAGGCCGGCGTCGTGGCGTCCGGGCCGGTGCGGGAGAACAGCAGCTGTTCGCCGCCCTGCATCTGACCGCCGGTCAGGCGCACGACCACCAGGGTGGCGTCGACGGGCGTCGCCGCCAGTTGGTCGGGCTTCAGCGGCTTGGCCGGCCAGGCCGACTTCTTCATCCTGGGCTGGGGCGGAGCGACAGCCGGCGGCGGGGCGTCCTTGGGCGGCGGCGCCAGGGCGGTGATGCTGAGCGACAGCTTGTCCAGGTCACCGGCCGGGGTGAACATCACTGTCGTGGTTTGCTGGGCGTCGTTGCCAAAGGCGCGGGCCAGTTCGTCGGCGGGTTCGGCCACGCCGACCATGGAGGCCAGGGCCTTGGACTGCTCGGGCTGGGTCAGGGCGGCCAGGGTCGCGCCCTGCGAGGCGGGCAGGCGGCGCACGGTCCAGCCGCGCACGACCATGCAGTTCTCGATATTGGCGGCCATGCCCCGGCGCTCGCCGATGCCGTCCATCACGCCCTTGACCACGCCCAGCACCAGCGCGCCGATCAGCCCGCCGCCCGCGCCCATCTGGGTGTCCGGCTGGCTGGCCTTGCGGGCCTGGACCGCGCACTCGCGGACATCGGCGTCGTGCTCGACCAGCGTCGCGCCGGTGCGATGGAAGTAGTTGTAGCCCGAGGTGGAGAGGGTGAGGTCGGCCGCCGACGCATGGGTGGCCGTCGCCGCGAGCGTCGCGGCCAGAAGAAGATGGATACGCATGAAGCCCCCGATAGATACCGGGGCCAGGCTAGCACTGTTGAAAAGCGGCCCGCAATCTCAAGTGGCGAAGCTGACGTCCGCCCGCACCGTCGCCACGATGAAGCCGCCGCCCAGCACGCGCTCGGGATCGGCCGGATCGTACAGAACGCAGGCCTGGCCGGGGGCGACGCCTTCTTCCAGCACGTCGAACACCAGGCGTGGTTCGCCGTCCACCAGGGCCAGATGGCCCGGGACGGGTTCGCGGGTCGAGCGCACGCGGGCCAGCACCGGCGCGCCGGCGGCGGCGGCGGCTTCCAGGCTGTCCTCGACGCCCAGCCAGTTGCCTTCCTTCAGCGACAGCGCCTGGGTCAGCAGGGCCTCGCGCGGGCCGACGATCACCTGGCGCTTGTCGGCGTCGATCCGGACCACGAACAGCGGGTCGCCGACCGCGATGTTCAGGCCCCGGCGCTGGCCGATCGTGTAACGGGTGACGCCCTCGTGACGGCCCAGCACGCGCCCATCCATGTGCACCATGTCGCCGGGGATCGCGCCGTGCGGGCGGATCCTGTCGATCACCGTGGTGTACTTGCCCTCGGGCACGAAGCAGATGTCCTGGCTGTCGGGCTTGTCGGCCACGGTCAGGCCCAGGGCGGCGGCGACCTGGCGCACCTGGCTCTTGGGCATGCCGCCCAGCGGGAAGCGCAGGAAGTCCAGCTGATCGGCCGTGGTGGCGAACAGGAAATAGCTCTGGTCCTTGGACGGATCGGCGGCGCGGCGCAGCTGCGGGCGGTTGCCGCCACCCGCGAAGGCGCGCTGCACGTAGTGGCCGGTGGCCATGGCCTCGGCGCCCAGGTCGCGCGCCACGTCCAGCAGGTCGCGGAACTTGACGGTCTGGTTGCAGCGCACGCAGGGGATCGGCGTCTCGCCGCGCAGGTAGGCGTCGGCGAACTCCTCGATCACCTGCTCCTTGAAGCGGCTCTCGTAGTCCAGGACATAGTGCGGGATGCCGATCCGCTCGGCCGCCATGCGGGCGTCCATGATGTCCTGGCCCGCGCAGCAGGCGCCCTTCTTGGCGATCGCCGCGCCGTGGTCATAGAGCTGCAGGGTGACGCCCACCACGTCGTAGCCGGCCTTGGCCAGCAGGGCGGCGGTGACGGTGGAGTCGACGCCCCCGGACATGGCCGCGACGATCCGCGTGCCGACCGGCAGGCCCACGGCCGCGCGCGCCTGCTCGACGGCCCGGTCCAGGATGGCGGGGTCGGTCAGGGAAGGGGCGGTGTCAAAGGTGGCGATGTCGGCGTCCATCGCGGCCATATAGCGGTTCAGGGCCGGTTTTGCGAGGTTTGGGGAATGAGGCCCCGTGACGCCCCTCCGCCTCAATCCTACTTCAGCACGTTCAGCAGCGACGAGTTCTGCAGGCTGGCGAAGACCTGGGCCGAGGCCTGGACGGCCAACTTGGCGGATTCCAGGCGGGTGACCGCCTCGGCCATGTCGACGTCGGTGATGCCGCCGACCATGGTGCTCAGGGTGTCGGCCTGGTCGGACAGGTCGGTCTTGGCGGTGTCGAAGCGCTTCTGGTTCAGGCCGTTCTGGGCCTGGGCGGTGACCAGCCCGGTCTTGACCCCGTCGAAGGTCGGCAGCAGGCCCTTGAGGAAGTCGCTCTGGGCCTGGGTCAGCTTGCCGGTGAACGGGCCGTTGGCGTCGACATAGGCCTGGACCTGCTTGAAGGCGTTGAACACCCCCGTGCCCAGCTTGTCGGCCAGTTGGCCGGTGGCGACCGAGGTGGTGTCGTCGACCCGGTTGGTCGAGATGTACTGGTCGTTCTGGAACAGCGAGGCGGTGGTCGCCGCGGCGGTCAGGTCGGCCATGCTGGTGGCGGTGGTCGGCAGGGTGTCGGACTTGGCGCCGGCGAACACGTAGCGACCGTTGGACTTGGTGTTGAGGCCCTGGACCACGTCGCCGAACGCGCCGCCCAGCGCCTGCATCATGGTTTCGGCGCTGCCGGCCGCGATGGCGTTGGCGATGGCGTCACGGGCGTCCTGGGTGGCGTCCGAGACCTGGCCGATGCCGGTGTCCTGCATGTCCAGGCGGTTGGAGACCAGGGTGGTCTGGTCAATGAAACCGGCGACCTTGGCCTGGGCGCTCTTCATGGCCGTCAGGACCTCGGCGTTCTTGGCGTAGCCCTTCAGGTCGGTGGCGTTTTTCTGGCTGGAGACCTGTTCACCGGCGATGTTCTGCAGCACCTGGGCGCGCATCAGGTTGCTGGTCATCACGCCGAAATTGCCGGAGGTGGAGACGCGGGTCATGGCTTAACCTCAAACGATGCCGACAAGGACATCGTACATGTCCTTGGTCGCCTGGATCAGGCGGGCGGAGGCGTTGAACGCCTGTTGGTAGGTGGTCAGGTTGACGAGCTCCTCGTCGAGGTTGACGCCTTCCTGCGACTGGCGCTGGGCGTCGACCTCGGTCTGGACGGACTCGGAGGCTTCCTTGCGGCTGGTGGCGGCGGCGGCCTTGCGGGCGATCGAGCCGCTGAAGTCGGCGCCGTAGGTCAGCACGCTCTTCTTGGATCCGGCGGTGTCGCCGGCGCCCGCGAAACTGGTGACGGCGTCGCCCGCCTTGGCCATGGCCAGGGCGCCGCGGCCGTCACCCACGGCCAGGGCGGGCGTACCGGCCGCCACGGTCAGGTCCAGCTTGGCGAAGGGCAGCTTGGAGGGATCGGCGGCCATGGCCGGATCGACCTTGAACAGGCCGCCGCGAGTGCTGCGCTCGCTCATGCCCACGCCGAACAGCTGGCTGAGCGAGGGGCCCGAGACGCCGCGCTGGGTGGAGTCCTGCACGACCGACAGGCTGACCGGGGTGGCGGTGTTGGCGGTGAAGCTCAGCTCGCCCTTCGAGCCCAGGCTGAACGAGCCGTACAGGCCCACGCCCGAATTGCGCGAGTTCAGGGCGTCGATGGTTTCCTGCATCGTGCCCGTCCCGGTGGGGATGGCCACCTGGATGTCGCGGATGCGGCTGCCGTCGGTGTCGGTCAGGCGCAGGGTGATGGTCTGGCCGGGGGTGAGGCCGCTGGGATCGGTGGCGACCATGCCGGTCTCGTAGGGCGAGTAGCCGTCCGAGCGGATCACGTCGTTGAGGCCGAAGAACTGGGAAAAGCCCTTGCCGGCCTTGGTCGAGGGCGTGGTGGCGTCGTCGACGATGGCGATGCCGTTCGTCGAGGTCGTGGTGTTGAGGCTCAGCGCGCCGTTGGTGAAGGCCGCCGTGGCCGTACCGCCCAGGGCGGTGTTCAGCTGGGTCAGGAAGTTGGTGTTGGTGAAGGCCGGGCCGGCCGCGCCGTTGACCGTCATGGTCCCGGCGCCGGGGCCGGGGCCGAAGTCGACATCCACGCGCTGGACGATGGCGCCGGCGGCGTTGGTGATGGCGATCGTCGTCTTGCCGGTGAAGTTGGCGAAGGCGGTGTTGGCGTCCAGGCCGGTGTCCTTGCCGGTCATGCTCGAGGGCGCGGGCACCGAGCTGGAGGCGTTGGAGGCGCGGTTCAGCTCTTCCGCCGCCCGGGTGACGAACTCGCCCAGCTGGTCGGAGAGGTTGGGCAGCTCCTGGTTGCGCAGTTCCAGCAGGCCCTGCAGTTCGCCGTTGGAGACATAGAAGGGCGAGACCTGGCCGCCGCTGTTGGCGGTGACCACGGTCAGGAAGCCGTTGGCCGGACCCGACTGATTGTAGGTCAGGACGGCGGGGCCGGTGCCGGCCAGGCTGACGCCCTCGGCCGAGCGAACCGTGACGCCGCCGTTGGCGCGGTCGCTGACCTGGATGTTCATATAGGTCGACAGCTCGTCGATCAGGCCGCTCTGGACATTCTCCGAGCCGGTGCCGTCGGCCCCGGCCATCTTGGCGCGGGTGATGTCGACATTGAGGCTGTCGATCTGCTTGAGCAGGTCGTTGACGCGGCTGACGTCGGCGCCGATGCGGTTGTCGGTGTCGGTGATCTGGCTCGACAGCGAAGCGGTGATCCGCTTGCTCTCGCTGAGGAAGTCCTCGACCTTGGTGATGGCGCTCGAGCGCAGCAGGGTCGAGGACGGATCGTCCACCGCCATCGAGAAGGCGGCGTAGACATCATCCAGGGTCGCGAAATAGTTGGTCTTGGCGCTGGGGTCGCCGAACAGCTTCTGGGCGTTGTCCATGGCCGTGGCGATGGCGGTGGCGCGGCCGCTGTCGGACGCGCCGTTCAGGCTGGCGGCGGCCATGAACTTGTCGGTGGCCCGCTTGATGGCGTCGATATTGACGCCCACGCCCATGCCGTTCGACACGAGGTTGGACTGGCTGATCGTCTTGCGGACGTAGCCGGCGGTATTGATGTTGGCGACGTTGTCGGAGGTGACGCGCAGGCCCGTCTGGGCCGCCATCATCCCCGAGGTCGCGATGTTCAAGATGCTGTTCAGCGACATCGACTATTCTCCAGCCTGCTCGGCAAACCACGAACGGCACGACGCGACCTTGCCCGGCGAAAACTGCCGGGCGTTGTAGGGGGTGACCCCTTCGGCGATGTGCAAGTCATTGAAAATCAAGGCAATTCGTTCCTGGCGTCGAGCGAGCGACAGAAACCTATGCGCAAGGAGGGCGCCAACTCAGGGTGGGGCGCACTGACGCGGCAACCTCGGTCGCATTAACCTTGTTTGACTCGGCAAAAAGCGCCGTGGTCGGCCTATCCGAAGTTGTAAATGCAAGATTAATATCAAATAAAACAATAGGTTATGGCGTTATTGCGAGTTGGCCCGGCGGTTGCTGAGGGAATGACGGATCAAGGCGTGTCCTCTTCGGGCCGCCATCCGCCGTGGACTTCATCGACGCATGACCGCGATCGCCGCTCCCGCTTCCGTCCTTCCCTCGGCCCCGGCTCCCGCCGCTGGCTATGACAAGGACGCGGCCGAAGGTTTCGGCGCGCTGCTGGCTCAGGCCGGGGGCGCCAACGCCTCGAATGACAAGGCCTCCACGCGGGACAGCAAGTCCGCGGATCGGGCGGCCGACGCCAAGACGCAAGACAATAGAGCGTCCAGCGCCAAGGCCGCCGATCGGGCCGCCGATGCGAAGGCCGCCGCCAAGTCCGCGGACAAGGCTTCCAGCGCCGCCGCCTCTGACAAGGCCGCCGGCAAGGCCGCCGACGCCGCCCAAGCCGCGGGCAAGTCTTCGGACAAGGCCGACAGCAAGGACCAGGCCGCCGCCGATGCGGGCGCCGCCAAGGACACTCAAGACACGCAAGTCGCCGACGCGACCGCCGGCCAGACCGACACCGCCCAGACCGACGCCGCTCAAGCCGCCGCCGCGGCCCTGATCGCCGCCATGCAGGCTCCGGTGGTCGAGACGCCCAAGACCGTGGCCGACGCCGACACGGCGACCGCGCCGCAGACCGTCGCCGCCCAGGCCGCCGCCTTCGCGCCGGTCGTCGCCGAGGTCGCCGCGCCCCTGCAGGAAGAGGCGGTCCCCGCCGCCGCCCTGGCGAGCGACGCCGCGGCGACCGCGCCGGCCGTCGACCTGCCCGAAATCCCGACGCTTTCGGCCGCCGACCTGGCCGCCGCCGCCGCCGCGTCCAAGTCCGCCGAGACCACGATCGCTCCGGCCGCCAAGGCCGAGGCCGCCGCGCCCGCTCAGGCCGCCCAGGCGACCGCCGCCGCCGCCGACGCCGCCCTGGCCGCCGCCGCCCAGGCGACGCAACAGGTCGCCGACGCCGCCACCCCGGCTCCCGCGGAGACTCCGGCCGCCGCCGCCCAGCTGGCCGCGCCGGAAGTCGCCTCGGTGACCGCCAAGGTCGTCAAGGCCGCCGAGCCCAAGACCGCTCCCGTCGCCAACGCCGTCGTCGCGGCCGCGGTAGCCGACGCCGAACAGGTTCCGGCCCAGGCGGTCCAGTCCGCCCATGCCGCCACCACCGGCGAGGGCGAGGGCGAGGCCCAGACCGGCGACCAGCCCGCCTCGCAAGGCAAGGCCTTGGCCGACGCCGCACCGGCGGTCGCCGCCGCCGACGCTTCGGCGACCGCCCCGACCTTCGTCGCCCAGGGCACGGCCGCCGCGCCGGCTCCGATCGTCGCGGCCCAGCTGCCCAAGGCCGGCCCCGAGACGGTCAGCCACCTGACGACCGAGATCGCCAGCAAGGCGGTGGTCGGCAAGACCAGCCGCTTCGACGTCGTGCTGCAGCCCGAAGGCCTGGGCCGCGTCGACGTGCGCATCGAGATCGCCAAGGACGGCAAGCTGACCGCCGCCCTGAACTTCGACAATCCGGCCGCCGCCGCCGACATGCGCGGCAAGTCGGCTGAACTGCGCCAGGCTCTGGCCGCGGCCGGTTTCAACGTCGCCGACAACGCGCTGAGCTTCGACAGCCAAAACCTGAGCAATGGCCAGAACGGCGGCCAGAACCAGAACGCCTTCTTCAACTTCCAGGGCGGCGAGAACGGCCGTCAGGCCTTCAACGGTCGCGCCTTCCAGTCGGCGCTGGCCGAAGACCTCCCCATCCTGTCCCCGTCCGCCCTGTTGCCCGGCCTGCGTGTCGCCGAGCGCAGCGGCGTCGACGTGAAAATCTAGGAGAGACCGTCATGGCCGTCGCCGCCACCAGCAACGCCACCACCGACAAGATCAACAACTCGCGAACGTCGCTCGCCACCAACGAGCAGACGTTCCTGAAGCTGCTGACCACCCAGCTGAAGAACCAGGATCCCCTGGCGCCCACCGACACCACCCAGATGACCAGCCAGATCACCCAGATGACCGGCGTCGAGCAGCAACTGGTCACCAACGACCTGCTGGCGGCCCTGGTCGGCATGAGCACGGGCGGCGGCATCAGCGAAGGCGTCAACCTGATGGGCAAGCAGGTGACCGCCGAAACCGACAAGTCGGTGCTGAAGAGCAAGGAAGCGACCTGGAGCTACACCCAGAGCCGCTCGGCCACCGCGGTCAAGGTCGAGGTCCTGGACAAGTTCGGCAAGACCATCGCCACCGTCCTGCCCGACGACATGAGCGGCGGCGACCACACCTTCAAGTGGGACGGAAAGAGCTCGGACGGGGTCCAGCAGCCCGACGGCGGCGAATACACCATCAAGGTGACCGCCACCGACGCCGACTCCACCAACATCACCACCACGGCCAAGGGCCGCATCGACGGCGTCGTCACCAAGGTCACCAACGAGAGCGGCGTCAACATGGTCTGGATCGGCGACACCAAGGTGCCGCTCGACTCCGTGATCGGCGTCACCAACGCCCCCACCACGCCCACGACGACCACGTAACGGCCGTCACGAGATGAATGGGCGTCAGAATGACGCCGACGCGGTCTCCCGTCTTCCCGGTGGAAGCAGAGGCCCAAACGCAAACCGCGCTGAACCCTCAAACCTTTTGAATTTCATCGCAGGATCGTAGTCATGAGCATCAACAGCGCCATGCTTGCCGGGGTTTCCGGCCTGATCTCCAACTCGTCGGCCCTGGCCGCGATTTCGGACAACATCGCCAACGTCAACACCGTCGGCTACAAGCGCAGCTCGGCCAACTTCTCGACGCTGGTCACCTCGCAGAGCAAGAGCGCCACCTACAGCGCCGGCGGCGTGAAGGCCCAGACTCACCAGTTCGTCAGCCAGCAGGGCCTGACCCAGTCGACGACCTCGAATCTGGACCTGTCGATCGCCGGTTCGGGCTTCTTCGTCGGCACCGAGAAGCCGGAAGGCCTGACCGCCACCGACACCCGCTCGTTCACCCGGGCCGGCTCGTTCCAGCTCGACAACCTCGGCTACCTGAAGAACGACGCCGGTCTCTATCTGCAAGGCTGGCTGGCCGATCCCGTGACCGGCACGATCACCCCCGACCCGTCGGACCTGACCCAGCTGTCGTCGATCAATGTCGGCACGGTCGGCGGCACCGCCGAGAAGACCACCCGGATCGGCGTCAACGCCAACCTGCGCTCCGAGCAACCCGTGTCGGCCGCGGCCAATTCCACGGTCACCAAGACCGCCGTGCCTGAGCTGCCGGTCTCGGCGCCGGCCGTAGACTACAAGGTCACCTACAGCCCGACGGGCAACGGCGACGAGTACGCCGTTTCGATCAGCCGCGCCGGCGCGGTGTTCTCCACGGGCGTGGCCACCTACAACCCGGCGACCGGCGCGCTGACCGGCTACCTGCCCACCGGCTCGGCGGGCCCGCCGAGCACCACCACCGTGACCGACGGCACCCACACCGTGAACCTTTCGGCCCTGAGCCTGGACACCAAGGCCCAGGCCGTCTCCAGCGGCGCCTATGATCCGACGACCCGCTCGATGTCGGACTACGCCGAAGACCCGACCACCGGCGTCAAGCCGGACTTCGAGATCCAGATCCCGGTCTCGGACTCCAAGGGCGGCCAGCGCACCGTCACCCTGTCGCTGCTCAAGGGACCGGGCCCCAATGAATGGTTCGCCGAACTGCGCGCCAAGCCGGGCGACCTGGACAACAACACCAACGGCCAGATCAGCTCGGGCAAGATCACCTTCACCACCGACGGCAAGCTCAGCTCGGTCGGCAACCTGTTCGGCGGCGTCACCCCGACCTCGATCAGCATCGGCGCATCCGACCCGGCCGTGGCCAACCTGGCGCCGCCGGCCGTGACCCCGCCGCGCTGGGCCGACGGCCTGGGCATCGACGCCCAGACCCTGCAGGTCGACCTGGCCAGCGCCGCCGGCGGCCTGACCCAGTACAACAGCCAATCGGTGGTCCAGTCGGTCAACACCAACGGCACGGCCTTCGGCAACCTGACCAACATCGAAGTCGACGACCAGGGCTATGTTTCGGCGATTTTCGACAACGGCGTGACCCGCCGGATCGCACAGGTAGCGATCGCGACCTTCTCGAACCCCAACGGATTGAAGGGGGTGAACGGAAATGCATATCGCGTCACCAACGAAAGCGGCACCTATAGCCTGAAGACTCCGGGCGGCGGCGGGGCCGGTTCGATTGCTCCGTCCACGCTGGAAGCTTCGACGGTCGACTTGTCGACTGAGTTCACCGGCCTGATCACGACACAGAGAGCCTATTCGGCTTCGTCGAAGATCATCACTACCGCCGACCAGATGCTAGAAGAGCTTCTGAGCATTAAGCGGTAATTACAGGTCTTAACTGATCTTAATTACCCTGTGTCGATTTGATACATCACGGGAGTAGGGGGAAAGTCTCATGTTTCAGTCTTTCTTTACTATTGGAATTAAGCGCCTGTTATTTCCCGGCGCCTATATTGCCCTCCAACAGTGATGGTTGTGGGAAAGGCGTAAAGCCATGTTGCAGCAGCAGCGCACGAACAGCCGGGGTGAGAAGTACGTGATCGGTCCGACCGGCGCG
>Ga0307515_10019049_pt1 | contig 12382 bp, 7 predicted proteins | sample 17_EM_MG_FD_194513 | JGI IMG/M metagenome (GOLD analysis project Ga0307515, IMG submission 194513) | Populus trichocarpa ectomycorrhiza microbial communities from riparian zone in the Pacific Northwest, United States - 17_EM | ecosystem: Host-associated > Plants > Roots > Unclassified | place...
TTTGGGTAATAATATTGTAAGTAATCGTTTATTTTAGAAGGTTTAAATTTAAAAAAAGAAAAAAAAGAGAGATTATTAAGGTTCACTACCGCCGCTAAGCAAAAACATGTTCTGATATGCAGCTACAACATAAATATTATATATTATTCGGAGGCTTCCCAGTCAACAAATGTTGAGATGGCCGAGTTGGTCTAAGGCGCCAGATTAAGGTTCTGGTCCGAAAGGGCGTGGGTTCAAATCCCACTCTCAACATTTCTTTTTCTTCTTTTACAATTCAGAGCAGAAAAGGTTGCCATGGTGAATGAGAAATATCATATGCCTTCTTAGCCAATCAAAATGCAGTTTTGGCCTTTTTCTGTGTACCTTCAAGTGTTCCTCTTCCAAGTTACTAGAGCCTCGCAGTTTTCATGATAGTTTCTTCATTCTTTTCGTAAGACGGTACAGCAGCAGCATCAGAACATAGAAAACAAGAAGTTGAGGTCAAATAAAAAACAATTCCTCATGCCATCAGCAGCAACATTAGTTCAAGCTTCACAGATAGTTGGTTATGGTTGGCAAACAACCAAAGCCATTTCTTTCTCATCTTTGCGTTGAATCCTGGGACGAAAGTCCTTGCCATTAGACTCGTAACTGGGTTGTGAGAGCTGTAACCTAATGATAGGAAACGGTTCTGACAACCGAGAGACTGGGACGTAGCAAGGGATCGGTTGCCATTAGACTAGCAACGAGAACCCGTCTAGTTAAGTTACCTTAAAGAACCTGTATACAAGTTATTTCTCTGCGATATATTCCGGCAACCGGCACCGAAAAAGTGGTTCATTTATCTCCACTCTCCAGAGGTGCTTCAAGTGTAGTGAAGCTCGTAAATATCCACATCAAAGACAGCATAATCTCCCATCCTCGCATTGAAAAATCACATTATCAGTAACTTATCATGAAAATAGTACAGTAACATCAGCAGAACATACATTTTGCCACTGGGGCATAGGAAATAAGAAGATGATGACAAAGTCCAAATTCCCCATTCCCCTTTCCAAGGCTGAAATTTCCTTCACATTACTTCTTTAATGATGAAGTTAACAGATATGACAAGCACATGCTAACCACCATGCAAGGTAGAAATAAAAACCACCAAATCCTTCTCTTCCAAATTCGTATCAAGCTGACCGCTATGTTCCCAGTCACAATCATTCACAAGAACTAAAACACCAGGTCTTCTGCATAACGAACCACAATCTCAACATAAGTACTAATGAGACCAATCAATATAAATAAGTCTTCAGCAAATAGAGCCGAGTTCATCATCACCTATATTTTTTTATGGACAATTTTGCCTCATTTAGCAGTGGATTAGCAAAAGCTCTCAACTTTAAAATAAACTAGCTAAGTAAGAGCAATGCCAATTAAAGGGAAGCTTAAAGCTTACACAGAATCGCCTTTCATGAACATTTCAGGCCTCTCCTTGATCAAATTCGTACGAACCAAACAAGCAAATCTTTCATAGTAAACTGTAAAAGGCATAAAAAGATACGTAAAATGAGCACAACTACCCTTGTTTTCTTATTATCTGCAATTTCATTCCTCACTAAAATAAATAAACAAACAAATCACCTTGTCTGCTCCATTCTTAGGGCTAACATTCACGTTATGAATCTTCACTGAATCAAATATAAATTGCATGCAACCAAACGATTAATAAAAGAGCAGGAACCTAGAAACCACAACGAGCATGTCCTTCAACAAAATGACCAAGCCAGCTACAAGCCTAGATGGAAGAGAACCAAAAGGAGATGGAAGAATAGAAAAAGGTCCCACAACTTGTATTGAAGACAGTAGCAAGAGCTATGCTCTGCGACACCCACATTTGCTAAAATGTAATGCTGATAAAGTAGTTAAAGAGCATGTAAATGATGGAGGAGGATGGCGGTGGTACATTCGAATTAAGCCATGGCTAATGAGGGTTCATCGTAGAATGCAAATGATATGCAAACATTGTCTGAGGTCCAATATTTTATATATGTTGGAATTGTAAAGGTGTTGGTAAATAGAGTTTTAACAGCAGCATCCTTGAATTGGGAAGGTTGCATAAACCATTTTAAGAAAAGATGATTGATCATTAATAGCAACAAGTTAATTTTTTTTTTGTTTTAAGATCTTGAACAAGGAAGAATCTTAAGCTTACACTGATTTTATTTTTTATTTTAAACTTCAATATTATATATAATAATGTGCATTGAAGGATATTTTATACTTAATTTATAACTTCTTATAAAAAAAACTATATAGGTTCCTTTAATTTTTTTCTATATTAACTTAATATAATATAAAACTGTATAATTATCAAAAAAAAAATTAAAGCTTTCCTGAAACCTCGAAATTCAAATCTATTAATAAACATTGAGTATACTAATCTGAAATACATCAAATCTATATCATATTTGTTTTGTATTTTAAAAGTATTTTTATAAAAATAATTATTTTTAGTTTTTTATTTTAAATTAATGTTTTTATGTTTTTAGATCATTTTGATGTACTGATATCAAAAATAATTTAAAATCTACATATTGAAATGATCTAAAAGTATTTAAAAAATTAATTTAAAATAAAAAAATTAATTTTTTATAAAAAAAAATTTCCAACCTAAAAACTAAAATATAAACAGAACTTAATATAACATTTCCATAACATAAACAATTAACTATATCAAAATAGTTAATTATACATGTACCGGTATTTAACTTTTATATTGGTTTTTATTATGGTAGTTTTTGTTTTTTAAATTATTTTAAGTTAGAAAATTAAATTTATGTTTTTTTTATAATTATAATATATTAATATTAAAAATCTAAAAAATCTAAAAACATATTTTAAAATATTTTAATTAAAAAATACTTTTTAAAAAAATATAATGCTTGCATCGGATGGTCAGCCGCATCAAATTCTTATCCGGATCAATGGTTAGGATTAAATTCCTTATTTACACCAAACAAATGACCACATATCAAGAAGTCCATCACTACCTCTGATTTTTGCCTCTTCCTTGACAACAACTAGTCTCTGACACTCTCTCTCTTTTCCAAGCATTCTTGGTCGTTTCCACACCTTGACTCTTGAGATCGAATTACTTTAAAGGGTTTCCTTTTCTCCGTATTTCGTCATCTGGGTCTGGTCCTAAAACACCAGAGAGAGAGAGAGTTAGATTCAAGTGAGGCAAGGTCAACGTTTACATTCGGTTACGTTTCCACACCTTGTTCGTTATTTTCTTGTTTTTCTTTGAGATTCTGAACCCATGGAGACTTATAAGAAATGGGTTAGAAGGAATAAAGATTATGTTCACTCATTGGAGTCTCTTGCCAATGTAAGTCTAATCTTTATATTCGATCGTTTTGGCTTTCCGGGTTCTCTTTTTGGTTCCTTTTATCATCCATTGTAGCTTACAAATGGAGTATATCCTGGGGAAAAGGTGACGTTGAGCTGTGCTTGGATATGAATTTAAGTTTATTGCATTTTCTTATGACTTCTGAGTAGTGTACCGTTATTTTCTTGGAGAAAATTGATTAAAGGAGCTCTCTTTATGAAAATGCTTGCATATTTTGCTGTCTAGACTTGCTTATATCATCCTTTGTGGATGCGAATAAATGAAAATATGAGAAAAATATTGATCATGGACAGGAAGTATGTTAAGATAACAGAGGTGGTTTTTGTTTTACGTATGTAATGATTATGGTTTTTGTCTTAGCTGTTCCAGTTAAGAGTCTTTGACTGTTAGATGAATATGTTTAGCCATGTTGATTGTTTCCATCGTATAGATAGTTTATTCTGGTGGCACCGGGCACTGGCATCCGAATGTTGAAATTTCTGATGAATTGGGTTCGGATGTGACTGTATTTCAAAAATGTTGTCTGATCCAGTTTTCAAAATTTGCACAGGGATTGACGTGGCTTCTTCCCGAACGGTTTTCCGCTTCAGAGATAGGACCAGAAGCAGGTTTTGTGAAACTTTGGTAACTTTTGGCTACTTCTTGTTTGCTTGGGATTTCTTTTTCCTTATTAAGTAATCATGGAAAATGGTGGGAGTGGGAAGAAACTAATTTTAGACATCAAAATTTATGTTTTCCGATGCTTCCATCCTGAACTAATGAGAACAAGTCACACTCACACAGTTGTTTTAGGTTCAGTTTGGAGTTTTATTGTTTTCTCAGGCTCCATAATAATATATTGAACTGTCAAAATTTGAGTTTTTTTAGCCTTGGTTTTTATCTCACGAACCAAACACGATGGGCGTTTTTATGTAGCTGCTCAGATTCCTTTTCCTTTTCTTTTGTATTCATACACATTGAAAAGTTAAAAATGCTGCTATATTGAGAAAGTTATTAATTATCTGCAGTAACTGCAATCTTGGGCATTATCACTGCTATCAACGAGCATATCATCGATACTACTCCAACCCAGATGCATGTTGGTCCTATGGAGCCTAATTCTTTCCCGTATTCGTTGTGCATATCTGCTATAAAGGATTTGGAAACATTGGTTGAAGTTGCAGCTCAACATTATTTTGGTGACAATAAGAAATGGAATTTCATTGCTGTTACAGAAGCTACCAAGTAAACAGCATTTGTCTTGTTTGCCACTATTTCATTCAGTTGGGCTTTTTAGAATTGAATTGTTTTGTTGATATTTGCCTGATTACTCTGCATTCCTATAACTCAGGGTGCTAGTTAGGCTCATTTTGTTCCGGAATAGTGGATATAAGATGCTTCTTCATGGAGGAGAGACACCAAATATTGAAAAGCATTCAGATTTCTCAAGCTCGCAGCATAATGTTGGGGGTTTCCCAAAACCTGGATCTCGCCATGGTCCTAATGGGCTTAACCCGTGGAATCTAGAAGGAAGGGCATTGTCTGCACTGAGCAGGTTTGGAGAAAATGCCAGGATGAGTTCTGACCCTGTATGGCTGCGCAGGGCCGAGCATCAGCAAGCTATTATGGAGCCTCCATGTATAATTATTCTTAATAATTTCATTTCAGGGTCAGATCACTAATATACAACTATAATTCAACTCGACTAATATTTGCGATTATGCCTTGACAGCTTCAGCGATTGAGAGGCCGACACTTTCCATGATTTTATCTGAGAAAGGTGTTCAGGGGGCATTATTTCTCATGGGAGAGGTCCTTTTTATTATAAGACCCCTTATTTATGTGCTGTTCATCAGAAAGTATGGAATTCGGTCATGGATTCCTTGGTTTGTTTCTCTGGCTGTAGATGCTGGTGGCGTAGGCTTTTTAACACAGGTTACTAAATCAAGGGATGGTGGAAAAGAGCAACACTATCACCTTTCTGCTTCTGAACAGGATGAGGTTGGAGTTTTATAGACTTTTACTGTTCAAATTGCATATGCTTCCAGCTCATCTACTTTCAGGATGGTTCTGACAATCCCCCCCGCCCCCTCTTTGTCCTTTTTGTGAATGCAATACTCATTAACTGATGGATTTGATGCTAAAGAGATGTTGATATCATGTTTGAATCAGTTGAAAAGAAGAAAATTGTTATGGGCGCTTTACCTAATGAGAGATCCTTTCTTTACCAAGTACACCAGGTAAGGCGCACTATCCTAAATTTCTTGCTGAGCTATGGTGTCTCATAGTTGCAATCTCCACAAGATAAAGTAATCTAAGATTCAACACTGTATTTGTTGATCCATTCAGGCAAAGACTTCAAAGCACTGAAAAGCTAGTGGAACCTGTTCCTATTATTGGGCTTCTAACAGGTGCGTGGTGTTTATTTCTTTCTGGCTGCATCATATTTCTACCTTGATGATCGCGTTTGTCTCTGGAATATTCATATTTTTCATACAATGTCTCTTGAACATGCAGCGAAAATTGTTGAGCTTGTTGTTGGTGCTCAGACTCGGTACACATACATGTCTGGATCGTAATGTCCTATTATGTCTTGTCTATAGTTTTCACTCCGGATGCAGTTATAAGCGTCAGTTGCCAGACTCGAATTGGCATTGCTTTCATCTGTATCACAAGAAATTCAACAAAAAGCTTTCCATAAAAATCAGCAACAGTTTTTGTAGATATGTGTTTCGTTCTATTCTAAATAAGTGAAAGCTTTGCTGATCTTATTATGTAGCTATGATTTTGGGAGGTCTGTGATGTGCTTTAGCACGGCCATGCACTGCAGTACTACGGTTTCGAGTATTTATGCTTCCAGATGCTTTATAAATCGAGAAAAATCTCGCTTTTCGTTGTTTATTTAACCAAATTGAACAGAATCCTTTTCCAAGTAATGTTGGTTTTTCCATAACTGGAAGAAAACTCCTGCTGCTGCAATCCTTAAAAAGGGTCATCGCGTGAAATCTGTCTTATCTAGTGTCCCGTAATGGAAGTTCAAATTTTCCAGTCTCTTTTTTTTCAAGTTGGGGCGGACGACCTTTAACTTAAAAGAAAACGGCCACGCGCGAGCCATTTTTTTGATGGGTCAGGTGTCTAGCTTGGCTTACAGGCCCAGCAATGCATGATTTTATTTTTCTTTTGATTTTTTTAATTAATACCTTTCTTTAGATGCCTTTTCTTACATAATTTTTAAGTTTATGTTTTTATTAATGCCTTTTTCTCTGTGATGTTTTTTGTTTATTTAACGTTTTTTAAATGGTTATAAATTTTTAATTATATTGGGTGTGTGTTTAATTCTTGAGGAGACTAATATGAGTCATCTATAATTATTTTTGTATTTTATATATATTAAATAATTTTAAAAATTTTAAAAATATTTATTTTTATAATATTTTTAATATGTGCAACCTTCTATAATATGTTTTTTTTTATTATTATTTTATTCAACAAATTTTATTTATGTTTCGATTTTTATTATAAATTGATTTTAATAAAAAAAAATTTATTAAACATAACCGACAAATAATTTATTTTGTGATATTACATATTTTAATTTATATTTATTTTTTAATTTTTTTAAAATTTATTTTTATTCTTCATTAATTTATTTCTATTAAATTATCTCAACTTTATAATATAGAATACTTTAAAAAAAAATATCTAATGTGAATATATCTCATGAGATATCAGGCATCCCATTTCGGCTCGAGGTGAGCTAACAATACAAGACAGAAGGATGGTCAGAGTTTTTAAAGTGGGCCAAACCGCATTTGCCCATCGGGAAAGAACCGTGCGATATTTTACTACAAAACAATGGCGTGTTACAATGGCATTGGTTGGCAGTGGCATGGTACTATGCAAATGTTGTACTGTATAATGGGGTCCATGTATGATGTACCCCACACAAAGGGACCCACCCTTTGTTGGCGTGGCAGGGAATAGGGATCCCTAAACTGAACAGTGAAATGAGGGACCAGATAGGGCAAGTGGGTCTGTGACCATCCCCCATTGTGGCCTACTCAAGGTGGCGGGGTCCCTCACCTCAAATAGATGAGGCCACGAGGTCATGAGGGTCCCCTCCCCCACTGAGAGTCCTCCTTCGTTAAAATTTAACCGGGCCCACTTGTTGAAGAATCCAAACCCAGGGCTTCTATCTGGTAGAAAATTGGCACAGCCGAAAAACACCGCTGCCGTGTGATTTGTGCCTGTCGGGCTGTATTGAAATTTTAATTTTTTAAAATTTTTATATTATTGATATCAAAAATAAAATTTAAAAAATAAAATATATATTATTTTAATATATCTTTAAACAAGAAAACACGTACATACCTTTAGTTCTTACAAAGTTTTAAAAGCATAATTTATGCATCCAAAAAATCATTCGGCGTATAAAGATGAAATTCAGGTTCGGACTAACGGTGATGGATTTTCCGTGCGTCAAGCTTTCACAATTTGATGCAACGTCAGAACGTCAGGACTACAGAGCCTTTTTAGCATCACTGCTACATTGGAGTATAAGATTTTACAATCCTAGACTATGTTGTAAAGTAAAAAGATTCCAAATCTCATGAAATTGTCCACCTGGAAGAATAGAATTACAAATTTGTTTGGTATTGATCATTTTTTAAAATATTTTTTTATTTAAAATTGTATTAAAATATTTTTAATATTAACATATTAAAATGATTTAAATTAAAAAAAATTAAAATTAATTTTTTATAAAAATATTTTTAAAACACAAAAACTATCATAAATGAATGATACAATCGCATATAAAAATATCAATGAAGGAGCCGCCGGATTCACAGCCCATTATTTAGGCAGGAGAGACACTAGGCGTGAACAAATACAAACCAATCCTCCATTGACGCAAAGCAAGAGAAATTAAAAGAGGAATAATGGGCAAGTGAATGAGGTGGACGTCTTCCTTAATGTTGTAGGGACCTTACTAACTCCATAACTGGTGCCTATGTCACTGTGTTCCTGCTTGAAGCCCTAAACCATCGACGTTAACCACACGACCCGAGATCTTTATCACCAGTAGATGTGCCCTTTAGGCCCACAGGTAGGTTTGACCCTCTCGGTGTGCTGCTAATTGATATATTTGCTGGAGGATCATTGATAACACCAGCTCAAATTCAGTTCTTTCTGGTGTGTTCTACTGCTACTCTTACAGTTAGGTCCACCGTTTCCATTTTGTGGCTATACGAGGAGGAATAGTGAACATCATCAACTTTAAATCCATTTTAGAGGACCATGATTTTCCGTTTTGTTTGATGAGATCTCTATAGGTTTTTTTTTTGGGTGTTTTTGATTGAAAAAATTGGTGAAAATGAGTTTGTTTTAGGCCTTTAAGTCGGCAGCTCGACTTTAAGACCTATGATAGGTGGAATTTGGAACAACTATTGACACGTCAGCAGCTGTAATTCTTTTTTCTTTTTTTTAAAAGGGGGGCAGTTGTCGTTCTTTAAAAAGGGGGGGAAAATTAGAAAGGCCAGGAACCTAGGATTTTTTTTTAAGGTCTAGCTAGATGTGCTGGGCTACCCGGTATTTTAAGGCCAGCATGTTTCCTTTTTTTTTTTTTTGTTAATTTTATAATTCTATAATAAATTTTTATTAATTTTTTTTCTAACTACATCTTTGATTTTGGATTGGATTTTATAATTTATTTTGATTTTATTTTTGCAAGTTTATCATGCACACAAATAAACATTATGACATTTGATTCATGATTAATTTTGCAAGTATCTATTTTTTGCATTGTATAATTAAATAAAAAATAGTTCTAAAAAAAAAAAATATTAAACCTAATGGAGTCCATGACCTACATCGCTTGTGTGGTTGGTTAACCTAGGTTAGTTAGGAATTAAACTTTATAATTTTTTTTTTCTATGATGTTATCACAATCTCGAACAAACATCTTGATATTAAGTTGGTGCTTATTTTACGAGCTTCTATTTTGTTAAATGAGTATGTGACTCGGGTCACTAGTTTTAACATGTTAACTCGAGTTCAATGAGAATTAGACTTTGTTATTTGTTTTAGTTTATTTTCTACGAGGTTATCGTAATCTCAAACAAACATCCTAGTTTTGGGTTAGTGTTCAATTTACAAGCGATCATTTTTGTTATCACATAATTAAATAAAAAAATAATTAAAAAAGTTACTAAACCTGGTAGAGTCCGTGACCTAGGTCATGGATGTGACTGGTTAAACTGCGAAACCCAAAGTGATCCAATATATCATCATCTCAACAATTTTTATAAGAGATGTTATCTTTTTAAGTCAAGTCAACTGAGTTACATTGATGCAACTCCTATATTATTTAATATAAAATTTGAGATAAATAAAAAGTTAGATTGAAAAATTTCTAGATTGATCACTTAAACTTGATTTAATATCCGTATCCAAAAGTTATAAAAAACATTCATTTTTATTCTAAAAAAGAACTTTGGATGCAGTGAAAGCCAAGCCAATTAGCTAGTCCCGTGCTAAATTATAAAAAACTAATTATGATAGCATAAAAAAGCACACACCTCCATTTTTTTTAATGGTAAGAAATGTAAATCGTGCTTGATTTCCATAGCATATTGTTCTTTGCCTTATTCACCCAATGCTTCAAAACACCTATGATAGCATAAAAAAGCACACACCTCCATTTTTGTTCGTAATGAAAAAAATTACGAGTTGTTCAAGTGATCATAGACCGGCAGCACAAAAACAGAGGAAAGACGACACCACAAAATGAAATTCAACACCCGAAGTACTGCAAAGCACATACGGGGTTTCAAGGACGTGTAATTTGACCTCATCGGAGGCACCACAATTTGACCCTACCGAACAGAAAGCATCACGGTATGGGACCCACCACGTGTCATCATCCGGTTAGTCCAATGTCTTTTTATGATTGGCAGGTAACCGTAGATTTCCACTATCAAATTTCACGCCCTTCACTAGGCAATAAAATCTCCTTTCCATGCCTCTATATATAACCCGTTTCTCATCCCAGCTGTTCGAATGTGCTTTTACAAACCCAAACCCCTCCATTTCCATGCCCCCACCCTCTCCTCCTTTGCTCGTTTTTTCTTTTTATCCACGGTGATACGTCTCTCAGCATGGCATCGATGCAAAAGCAAGAGCTTGGGGAAGATGAAGACATGAGAACCGTTGATCTTAGAATCAACAGCAGAGAATTACCAAACATTCGAGCACGCCCCACTAACAGGAAAGACTGCAACGACATGTCGGTAGCACTCAAGGAAGAGCCAAGCACAGAGGAGAGATCACCTACACCACCATTAGGTGTCATGCCGTTAGCAGCAGTTTCCGTGCCATTAACCACAGTAACCCCACTAAAACGGCCATCAACAAAAGACCGACACACCAAGGTGGAGGGTCGAGGCCGGAGGATCCGAATGCCCGCAGCATGTGCTGCCCGGATTTTTCAACTAACCCGAGAATTAGGCTATAAATCAGACGGTGAAACAATCAGGTGGTTGCTTGAACATGCTGAACCTGCCATAATTGCAGCAACAGGAACCGGCACAGTCCCTGCCATTGCCATGTCTGTTAACGGAACCCTCAAAATCCCAATAACAACTAACTCCAGCTCCGGACTTGGCCAACCGAACGCTACAAAGAATCGCAAACGACCCGCTAATAGCGAGTACGTTGATGTCAACGACACCGTTTCTGTCTCGGCTTCTCTCGCTCCCGTGACAACGCAACAGCCGCAGTCACAACCGCAGTTACCACCTCAGCCACAACAAACAGTCGCGGCAGTGCCACAGGGTTTAGTGCCCATGTGGGCCATACCATCCAATGCTGTCGTTCCAGGGGCGTTCTTTATGGTACCGTCCATTGCAGGACCGTCTAACCAGCCCCAGATATTTACGTTCCCGGCTGCGGCTACCCCTCTGATAAATATTTCGGCAAGGCCAATTTCATCTTTTGTGTCTTCCATGCAATCAAATATGGCAGTGGCTGTGCCAGTTTCAGGTTCTATGACCGCGAAAGGTATTTCAATGATGGCACCAAGTTCAAGTTCTGCCTGTACTGTCAGTACTACAAGTACAACTACTAATAGAACTCCTCAAATGCTTAGAGACTTCTCTTTAGAGATTTATGACAAACAAGAGTTACAGTTCATGTCTCGATCTTGAAAGCAATGACAAAAATTGATGGTTTTCATTGGTCACTTCTGTTGGGTTCTCATTGATTTTGGTGCGTCCGCCATTAACAAGTTTATTCGAGCTTGGGGTAACACGTATCTCTTAAGATTAAAAAAACAAAAAAGTCGTTTTGATTTGTGGATGCAGGAGAGAGCACGTGCTCGCGTGTAGAGCGGGGTCGAAGTAGGCGGAGAACGGGGTCCACATTTATGGTGGGTCAACACTCACAGCTAGAAAAGAGGAGGTGACTCTGCCCTCAGAGGTTAACCTAATTAATTGTTCTTTATGATCAGCCATTGTGAGAAAGAAGGAAAATTCTTTGCTTGCTTCATTCAGTTCATTTTTATTTTTATTTTAAAAAAAGTAAAAAGGGACGAGCACCCTGGACCGTGCAAGGCGAAAAGAGAAGCCCATTTGTTTTTGTTAAGTGGGGCCTGCATGATCGGGCCCCAACAGGTTCGTGGGCTCCAAATGGGACCGTTTCTTTTTTTGCACTGTTTTCAAGGCAGCCACTTGGTGGTCCCTGCTAATGTTGGTTTGGTGGTCTGATCGAGAGGGGGGAGCAAATGATTAGACTGGAATGACGACACGTGTCTTAGCATATCTGTAATGTGGGGTCCATTCCTTTCTCAACTGACACGTGGGTCCTTTTTTTATATATATATATATATACCGGGCCCCTTCGTTCTGATCAATCTGATGATGGCATCTGTTTTGTTACACCCCATCGTAAATGGACCAAGTAACATGTTAGTTGTTTCTCGTTGACTGATTCTATATTTCGCCGGTTGGAATTTTGAATGTAGGGTCG
>Ga0307515_10019050_pt1 | contig 12381 bp, 16 predicted proteins | sample 17_EM_MG_FD_194513 | JGI IMG/M metagenome (GOLD analysis project Ga0307515, IMG submission 194513) | Populus trichocarpa ectomycorrhiza microbial communities from riparian zone in the Pacific Northwest, United States - 17_EM | ecosystem: Host-associated > Plants > Roots > Unclassified | place...
CTCGTCGGGGTGATCACTCAGGATACTCTGGAGTCGATCGTGCTCCCCGCATGCATAAAGTAGGTTATGTCAAAAATGATGAAATCGTCGCGTTACATCATATTCCAGATTTTTGGACGACCCAGAGTATCGTGAAACGTTCGAAGCAGCTCATTCCGTCATCCTAGCCATCTTTGCGACACATGTGGCATCAGAGGGACAGTCACAAGTAACCAGTAATCTCATTTCACACCTGGTACCATTCCACGCCGAGTCTCTGATCAAAGTACGTCCCTCACGTGGATAAAGTGGCCCATTCGAGTTGACATGTTTGCAGAATTCAGCCGACGGTCACTTAACTACTGATCAACTTCGACTGGCATATTCCTCTCTCGTCAAAGGAGCAGTATCGTGCTCACCTGCAGAGGATGGGTCTTTGACTTGGTTTTGCATCCAACTTCTTATCGATAAAATCAACAGTCTCACATCGGGGCTCGGTGACTCGGAAGTTCGCTCCGAGGAACTGCGCCGTCTGCGACTTGCACTCCTGTCCACTGTCCCCTCAATCAGTTTGCCATCTCCACTACTGGGTCAGCTCCTATCCGCCATTGGCCTCGTAATTCGAAGTGAGTCATTGGAACAAGAGAGGTCCACCCTTTTGGCAGCGATATACGAAGTGATTCTGCGAGAAGTGGGGGACGGAGAGCGGGAATACGTGATGCGGTGGTGGTTTGCACTCTTGGATGAGCCGGGTCCTCGGGAGACCACTGGTGTCAAAGTGGCTTTGTCAGCGCGATTATAGCCGACGTCGATACATTCCAGGTCAGAGATCTCAATTTGCGATGATATTGGAGGTCACCAAAGCTACTTTATGTAGGTTCTGGATGGGATACGAGTTCAAACGGTTCAGCTTGTTGTTAAACCGGATCATGAGCATGTGGTCCCTTCCAAATGCCCCAATATTAATACCTGACCTCCGGCTGTGGTTCATGATATGAAAGCATTGGAAATACTCGTATTGGGAGTGTAATGCTAGTAGCGGTGGATGGTCCCCCGTCACTACTGTTGGAGGTCGGGCTTTTCAAGTGGTGCGGAGGGGACTTCGGGTCATACACTCTCCAAGTGCACCCGTTTTACTGCCACTGTAAGCTGGTTTTCTCTGCAGTAATGGGAGAATTTCCACCAGGTTTTGGAGGAAGCCATCAAACCTCCACCGTATGAAGACGGGACCTCGATCACTGCGACGCTCAACAAATTGAGCGCATTAATATCCGTACCTACTCCGGCTGGTGTCCTGCTCACCGAGAGACCATCTGACTAGATCGTGCAGTCGTCCGGCGGTCGTTCATGTCCAAATCAACGCCATGTGCTGCGTTAATTTAAAGAACTTCTTCATTGCTGAGCCTCGGTCATTAACACCTCTCAACCGTCAAAACCCCGCTTTGGCGGTAGGAGGTTACCTTGATTGGTATCGGGAGGCTGGGTGGCGCAAACCATGTCGCTCCACCATGCCCTTGACTTACTCATAGCCCCGGCCGCTTATACGAATAAGCTCTAGTTCTGAATATATACAAGGGTCTTCACACCATTCGGTCCCTCTTTCCCATGCGACTTATCATATCTTCGCAAAACCACGACCTGAATGCACGGTTCCATTTACCGGGCGACTGGGGAGAAAAGATGCGTAATGAGATGCGCATACACTGATGGAATCTATGAACAAATTGCGAAGGAAGGTCTTGTATCACATGGAGGGCCTGACACTTATGGATGCCACCAAACCGGGCTGGGTTTGATAGCCCAACCCATGTGTGAGTTATGATAGCCAACCGACGAGGGTGCTTCTAGATATTTACACTTCTGTAAATACGACAATGTACCCTCGAGAGAAATTTAATAGGACCAAACAATTGTACCAGAAACGGTGATTCATACCTGTCTTCAAGGATCTCAACACCCTTCCCTTGTGCCCCCATACCATCCTTCCATTCGTGGAAGTTCCATTGTGTCCAACCCCAGCCCTGCTTGATCTAAGCGTTTCCGGTTTGTTCGTGATAAGAACTTTAGGTATAAAGCAGGTGAAGTGCTCACTTCTGGTTTCTTATGTGGTTCCAGAACAATTAACCACGTAGTCTTCCAGCTAAGCTCCGAGAGGAGAGCCCAAAGTTGCGACGAGCCATCTAGCAGGTGGAGAGCGAAGGAGCATACAGTAATATCTATGACTGGGGAGGAAACGGGGTTAAGTTCCACGTCTTCATTACCAGCGACCTCTCCAGACCCCTGTCCGGACGCGCTGCGCTCTGGCTGCTGCTCTGGGTGCGTAGGGCCAGTGGGAATGAGGGACTCGGGAAGTGACCCGGAGGCGATATCTAAAAAAGAGAGCGCCGAACATGGCCTGCCCGTCCTCGTGGTATATGCCTCCGCCGTGAACTGCAAGGAGGCAGCGGTAAATTAGAAACGCAATCAGTGAGGTTGGATTATGGACGTACAGGATCTGCTGCAAAAATCTCAAACTCAAGTTGGTCGTCTGAAATGGCAGGCGAAGATTGTTGCCACAGCGTTTTACGTTTCGGCACTGGAGGAAGCGCTTCATTGGAGGGCACGCTAGATACCGCAACTTGCGTTGAGGCCTTTATGTGTGCTGACGCTTTCCAGTTGAGGACGGCTTCAGTGGCCTCTCCGCTTTTGTATGGAGAAGGGTTAGTTCAGATTTGCAATGGAGACGGAGCTGGACTTGCCTTCCTAATATAGCTTAGATCGGAGAGTTTTAATATAAACTGACTCACCACATGCCATATCGAAGATCCTGATGGTGCGTTTTCTCGAATTAACCCCTTCGAGCTCCCACCATCTGAGGATCAGACGATTAGACGAGTACAACCCATGAATAGATCATTGGTACTTGTTGAGCCACAAATAGAGGCAGTGCTTGATTGCCAGAAAATGTGGGTTGCGATACGAAGCCGAAACTTTTCGATAATACTTTTTCCCGTCACTTCCTCATTCGACATTTGGCTAATACAATGCATACTTCATCGACTCCGTGCGTTTCGTAATTCTCCCGCATCGATTTAGCCAAATTTCCGCTGCTCATTGGTCAAGGTCGGAAGCAGGTTGCGCAAGACTTTGGACAGCAGCCATAAACGCGCGATGGACCTAGAAAGCGCGACAAAGGGTGTTGAGACTGTCGGAGTTGACTCCGGGGAGCAGGAAACACGTCCCAAGAAGGCGAAATCGGATGGAACAGAGCGAGTGCCTGGCAAGTCGGTATTCCCGGTGGCGAGGGTTCAAAAGATTCTCAAGGCAGACAAGGTCGGGGGCTACCTATACTTTTTGCTACCTACTTGAGAATTAATGATATCTGGTCTAGGAATTACCTATGGTAGCGAAAGAGGCCGTCTTTCTCGTCTCAATGGCCACTGTGGGTTGATCGTCGCTACCCATACGCTCTGGATATGTAAAAGGGCCCACGTCTATACTATAGGAGCTATTCATCGAACGCATTGCTCTAGCAGCGCAAATACAAGCTGCCCGAGAGAAACGAGCGACCATACAAACAAAAGATTTAGGTGCGTAAGCCTTAACTGACATATCGACGCTGTGAACGACGTTCTGGTCTGTCAGCTACTGCTGTCCGCAAGGAGGGCGAATACTTCTTCCTGGAAGGTGAAGCTTGGTTGGGATTCTGCGATCTTTGCAAGGGCGCGACTGACACGCGTCGAAAGAAATTATGACCACTCTACCGACGGGTGCATCGACTGTGTCCACCAAGAAACGAAAGCCCGAGACGACTGGTGAGGAAGATGCTGAACCGTCAGTCACGATCATGCAGGCCTTTGCCAAAGCCGGAAAAAAAGACGCCGAGAGGACAGAAGCCCGGCAAATGGCCGCAGTTGAAGACCAACAGGGCGTTGAAGGAGACGCGCAGGAGGTGCAGGTAGATTCATTTGATGAAGACAATCAAGGGGTCGAGGACGACGCCGCCACCTCACCGCCTGTTTCCACACCTGCAAACCTAAGTCCTGCATCTACACGACACATAAACATTGATACAGATGAGGAAATGGAGAATGTATGAGTAAGCCCGAGTTTCTGTGCGTAATATGCCTCATAGTCTTCTGATCTACAGCTTACTCTGTATCCTCTTAACTAGCTCCATACCATCCTCGTTGTCTAATTCACTTCTTCGTGAGCGCTCAAGTTTGTGCAGCTCCAAATGCGAAGGGACTCGTGCGTCTGGCTTCTCATGGGGTGGCGGAGCGGGTATGATATGGAAGTGCACCTGCGAGTTGATCGTGAATCCCTGTGTCTAGAATTGGTCGAGGTACGCACATGAGGAACGGCTTGTGCGTAGCCCTGATTGCAGACGCAATTCAGGTCGGGATTGTCAAGTGCTGTCGTCGTATACATCAAGGTTAAATTTGATCCTTCAACCGAGTGGCACACACCCTGAGTTAGTGCGTTCCCGACCTTGGCAACGGCTTCTCCCAACGCCCTCGACAGTTCCGGAGGAAGATCAGTAAGGCGTGGTATGTGTGATTTTGGGAAGACGAGAGCATGTCCCGGCCGTATCGGGAGCATGTCTGTGTCTTGTTAGGAAGTCCAAGGGTTGGAGGATGGCGAGCAGCCGACTTGCCGAGGATCGCAATGACATGCTCATCTTCGTACAGCCGATGTGATGCCGCCTTTCCTTCTACTATCTTGCAGAATGGACAGTCATCGACGAGCTCCCAATCTGGATGGAGCTTGCGGCTATCGAACTGCGAAATTTGGAAGCTGGTCATATTTGCGAAAGTCGAAGAAAAAGGGTCTCAACACGCCCTTGTGCGGCGAAAAACGAGGGCGAGCGGCAATCGTGTCAACTCCGCTCCAAGAGTTGGACACGTCAACAACCCCCGCCTTGGTGATCCATCGTGCCATCGCGTCATTAGCACCCTGGTCGACCACCCACTCGCCTTGGACAGTACACCCGATAATCTGAAGCTACGACGAGTATGGAACACAAGGACGAAAAGGCCATCGTCCACGCGCATGATGCCCCGCTCAACCCACGAACAAAAGGCTACGAGTTCCTCGGTCCTTGGGGCGTGCTTTTCGTAACAACCACAGTCCCCTGTTGCGCCTACGCACTCTCTCTTCAATGCTCGGAACCAGCTGGAGGGTGCCCGCGTTCGTGGGTCGAGCTGCCCACTGAGTTTAAAATGGCCGTGACAGACCCCGACTGGTGGAATAGCCTCTGGGACACCGAGGCTTTCCTCGTCTACTTTGGGTGGTACACCTTTTGTCTCATCGCGTGGGTTATCCTCCCTGGCGACTGGATTGAAGGTCAGCAAATGCGAAACGGCAAGAAGATGAAATATAAAATTAATGGCACGTTACACCGTATTACCTGTCTTAGTCCCGGTGCTCATTTTTATGTAGCCTTCTCCACATACTTGCTCGCTCTTGGGCTTGCTGTCGGCGTCATTATCAATTTCGGTCCATCATCATTCACCTACATTCATGACCACTGGATCGGCCTTGTCACTGCGGCTCTCATCAACTCTGTCGTCCAGGCTCTTGGCTGGTACGCGTGGTCCTTCAGACCTGGTCCTCTCTTGGCTCTCGGTGGCAATACGGGGAACCATCTGTACGACGTACGTCGATTAGTTTTCCCTTAGCCGTATGAGTACTGGACTCAAAACCGTCCTACAGTGGTTCATTGGTCGCGAGCTCAACCCCTCTATTGGCTCTCTTGAAATGAAATCCTTCAATGAAATGCGTCCCGGCATGATTTTATGGACCCTCATCAACCTGTCCATGGCATGCGAACAGGCTGTCCGTCGCTCCAAGTCTGATGCCTTCTTCTTGTCTGGCGTCACCGATTCTATGTGGCTTGTTCTCGCCTTCCAGGGCTGGTACGTTGCCGACGCGCTGTACAACGAGCCCGCAATCTTGACTACTATGGATATCACGTCGGATGGGTTCGGTTTCATGCTCTCCGTGGGCGACTTGCTTTGGGTGCCGTTCATGTACTCCATCCAAGCTCGTTACCTTGCTTGGAACCACGTTGAGTTGGGACCAGTTTGGACGGCTACCATCTTCTCTCTTCATGCTTTAGGCTACTGGATCTTCCGTAGTTCCAACGCAGAGAAGAATGATTTCAGGAATGGGAAGAACCCGAAGAACTTGCAGTACATTGAGACCAAGCGTGGTACTAAGCTCCTGACTAGTGGTTGGTGGGGCATGTCAAGGCATCCTAATTATATGTAAGTGCGTCAAAGTCTTGGGTGCGAATTACCTTGACGCACTCTTTGAAGGGGTGACCTCATCATGGCTATCACATGGTCACTACCAACCGGCTTCGAGACGCCTATCACCTACTTTTACTTCGTGTTCTTTACGGTGCTGCTGGTCCATCGGCAAATTCGAGATGACGAACACTGCGCTCGCAAGTGAGTCCATCCTCACGTTTCTGTCTTGATCCGTGGGCTCATCTATGCTTCAATGTGCGCCAGGTATGGCGATGACTGGCAACGATACAAGAACCTCGTACCATACAAAATCATCCCCAAGGTCTACTAGTTGAACCGCCGGGCTGCATTACCGCCTACCATTCATTTTCTGGATGGTCCCACGAAATGTCAAGTGGTGGATCTTCAATTCCGATATCTGATCTCATGGGGATTTCGTGCATCGATGTACTCTACGTCGCAAAATCACAAACAAAGTCTTTCATCCGCCTGTTCATCATACTGAATGCCTTCTATTTGAGCATCCTTGATACTGAGTTCACAGTCACTGTCCTTGAGCCATGTCAAGACCAATCGTTGTTGACTACTCATCGCGATCTCCGCCTGTTCGGGGCGAGGCAGAATAGAAGTCTCAGCCATATCGAAATTTTGGACTCACAGCACCACAAGAGATCCACGCACGGAGTAGCAATCTTCCGCTGAGGGGCCAAGCTTCAAAATGTCCTATATCGGGGGGTAATCGTTGCTGAATTATTTCCAATCCAGGGAGACACATTGAAGATAAGCCGATAACGACTTGTTTTTGCCTTTGATATCCATAAATGAGATACACTTTGCCGCCCTGCATCCACCTTCGCTTCTGTACACCCATCAGCCAAAGGGTCCGTCGCCCCACCTTCTCCGGGAAAGGGGCATCTAGGGAGTGGTGCCTGGCTGTCTTAGATGGGGGCCAGGGCCCTGTTGGCCTTGCCCAGATAGGTGTTCTCCTTCTCCATTTGTACAAAGAGGGAGGGGAGGCTAGGTGTGGCGAACGTTCGTTCGCTAACCAAGCATGGTAGCCAAATCCAGCTGTCATTCAACAACACTAATCACGATGTACTAATGCCCAATTGGTACTTTGTGGTGTTATTTACCAGAACAGCGCGGGGTTTTAGTGCCCGTTTGACTCGGTGTCAGCGGGACCCTTTGAGGGATGAGCGATAGCTGTGGGCGGAGTAAAACCAAGGTTTTTCCATGTATCCCGCTCCATAAGTCCTCTGTATAATCAAATATTACGTTCATTATTTGCAAGAACGAAGTCCTGAACCCACCGGTTCATTCGGCACTCTAAGTACTGCTGTGAGAGCGCACGACAGGGCGTACTTGTGCTCCCGTGAGATTTTAGACATTCTAGGTACTGCTCCATGAACGCTTTGCATTCACCTGTGTTGGGCAACAGGGCCACTGGTCAGAACTCTCGCCGGAAGAGCACTATTCAGGTGAGAAAGTGGCACCATCGTGATCCAACGGGAAGGAGCCCCTATCAGGAGGTGTTGGTTTAAAAACTGAGAATGTAGATGATGGTTTACCGAATGACATGAGGTGTGAAAAGGATAGAAGAAGCGTCCAAGTGGTTCTCTCAATCGTACTAACTTAGACTCCTCCATGATGTCTGGAGATGATTCAAAAAAACGAGTGTAGATTGCATGGGGAACACGGTACGATGGATCAGGATTGATGCTGACAATGATGTGGACAGGTCTGATGCGGGGTACGACGAATAGAGGTGCGATAAGGAAAGTGGATGATGATGGGGTGCAAAGGCTACCACTAGGATTGAGTAACGTATGTCCAGATGGATCGTCCATGAGATACCGAAACGCACTACGCGAGAGGGGTAATTGGAGTCGTGAAATGACTAAGAGGCACTCGAAGAAAGTTCGAATGGGCAAGGAGCATCAGTCAGAGACTGGGAGACAACAGATCTGTTGATCAATCCTGCGATGTTCATGTACACGAAGACATTGAAGAACAACCCTAATCAACCAAAAATTTGATTAAACAACTGGATTTGGAGAAAGCAATTTGGATAAAAGTACATACCCGGCCTCTTATTGTCCGCGAACTGGTTTTTATTTCGGCAAGCATTGTAGACGTTAGCCCAAGTCCTATCGGAGGTGTTTGCGGCCGTATAGCTGAAAGTAACGGGAAGAAAGATTCGGGTAAACTTCTTTGCAGGGAGTGTGTATGATCCCCACTCTCCGGTAGCGATCTTCTCGCCGGTGTTGAGCTCGTAAATCTCCGAGCGCCACGAGTTGAAATGGAGAGGTATGAAGTTGGCGTTCGTATCGATCTCGACATCAAGAGAGGCGTAGAAAGTGAAGTTTGCAGGGAAGCTCCCGAAAGCCGGGCCGGGTACATCGGCTAGTGTCGAGTTCCCGAGCGGTGTCTGCGTGTTGAAAATGAAAGTTGGAACTCGGGGGATGGTAAATACGAGGATGATACCAACACTGTAGGGATATATCAGCGTCCCACGCGAGGTACACATACACATTTGGACCCACATGCCGCATAAAACGAAAATGGTCCAGACAATTGCCTTTCGGGTGCCCCATCTACCACAAAGACCGACTTGGTCCCGGTTCCACGCCTTGAAGATATCCCTCCGCCTCTCCCGCTTCTCCTCACGTCTACCGTTCTTCGTCATCGCCTTCAGTTCATCTGCCCGCCATTCCGGTCCCAGTGCTGGGACGGTTACTAGCTCAACCGGTTGTCCATCAGCGGTTTGTATTCCATGGACTGACGGATCTCCCTTCAGATTTGCCGGTGTGCGAATGGGCTGATACCTGCATCATCGTGTTGGAATATTTTGAGCTTGTAGACTAGCTTAGGTTGCTTACCCGGCAGTTTGGGCTTTGAAACTGCTGTATTTAGGTCCAGTGTTGTTGAAGTCTGCGTAAACGTCCCATCCAGGTTCTGGGTCTGTTCGTTGGGGAGTTGAGGTGCCAGCGAATTCCGGAGTCTGAACTGGAGCATAGTGAGAGTCCCTGGTATATCCTTGGTCAGCAGCTAGAGCATCTGTACTCGGTCTTGCGACTGCGCCGAAGAAGCTTGATGTCGTCGAGTCCTTCCGTGTGTGCGGTATCGCCTCTGAGTGCGGCGCTGTTCGCGACGATGGTCGGTCATAAAAGGAGGGTGCGTCTGAAGGTCGAGGGGTTGCCATGCGCTTTTTCGGTAAAAATATTGAGGAGCAGGCAGCGGTTCAAGTTACAGTGGCTGACCATCATAACAAACATCGACAATTCAAGTGCGGATTTTAGAATCCTTTGCCTCGATTGTGTCTCTAACCTAAATAACTACCATATGGAAGACGACCCCAACGGGCTAATCAGGGACCTCGTCGATTTCTAGGTCGCCCTCGAAGCCTTCACCTTCGCCATCCTCATCATAGCCTTCGTCCTGTGGATATTCCATTGGACCTTCATCTTCTGAACCGTCCCCCTGCTGTTCAGTCACATCGATGTCCATCCCACTGGCTTGGGCGTCGTCTCCTGGAAGAAAGAGGGGTTCATGTAAGCCTCTCTGCACCAGTTCTAAAATCTCTGCTCTCTTGTTCTCATCGAGCCTCTCTTCCACCTCTTCGACAAGCTAGGTCTACGTTAAGTTTGATTCAAAACGCAATTTTTCAACATACCACGTAGAGATCGACCTCCTCTTTCGGCAAATGGTTGACTATCTGAAGCTTCTCAGCCTTCGTGAGACCATAATTGCGAAGAGCGCGGGTCAACTGAGAAACTGACTCGACCGTTTGACGCGATGCTGTAGAATCCAAATCTCGGAAGTACTTTAAAAGCTGGAATAGAGCGTATGCATGAGTGAGGAAATGCGAGGTAGAAAACCCAAAGAGCTTGACCTCGAGCTGGATTGTTCGGACGTTTTCTGCGGGCTCTTCGAGCCGCAGATGGTTTGTAGTGACCTTAGAGGGATCATCTGACTGTTCCTCGCGCTTTGTGGCATTAGCAGCGCGCGTTTCCTCTAGTTGTTTTTGTTCAAGGTCTTGAAGCAGCGTGTAGACCTCGAAATTGGATAAAAATGCAGCCCGAGGTTTCAGAACCTGCAGGTGTACGTGTCATATTGACCATTCAGGTGTAGGCGAGCAAGCGCTTGCCTCCATGGCATGAATGGACCGGGAGAAAGTTGCAACTCTCCTTGAACCCAGCCATGGCGGACGAGGCACCAGTATTTGTGAAGCGGACCAAGTCGAAACCTGTGGCATCGAGAAGGACTACTACTAACCACAATGAAGAGGAGGTCCTGTCGACGCCAATCTCAAATTTCAAGAACCGCAACAAGACCAAAGCTAAGTCGCAATCACGGCTGAGCTTTGACAACGACGAAGAGGTCGGCATGTGTATACCCCTGTTACGGGTTCGAATACTGATTGGTGAAGCAGGGGCGGGGGGAGGGCACATTCCAGGTCAAACGATCCAACTTGGGGAACAGACTTATCCTCAAAGGACCTGGTGCATCGTCCGTGTAAGTGATTTCCAGTGCACAGGACCTATACAGTCTGATCATCCATAGTCCAGCATTGACTTCTACGCTCAATGAGACCAGCATTTCCTCGCGGTCGGACGGACCTAGATATGATGCGGCCTATCTTTCAGAACTCAGGGCCAGTACCGCCGCTGCTCCTCGTCCTGAACTGCCAGTCGATACAGCAGGGATAAGTGACGGAGAGCTAGCATTTGACGCGAGCGAGATGGAAGGCGCCGTTATTGAGAACCTGGACGACATGCAGGCCCTGATGTCACACTCTCATACCGAGGTCGTGATTCCTTCAGAGTCGTCCATCAAAGCTGCAAAGGAGAAACGTGATCGACTGAGGAAAACAGCACCCACAGAAGAGGATTTCATTCCGTTGACGGTCTCTAAACGGGAGGGGCCTATAGGACCCCATCCTGAAAGTCGACTTGTACGAGAGGATGATGAAATGGGTGAAGGCGATGACGGTCAGTGGTCGTTCAACACTTGTCACTGGCGACTGACATACTCCCTAGATATGGCAGAGTATACTGGCGCACAGGAACGCATTGCTCTTAGTAAGAAGGGTCGGAAAGAAGAAGAGAAGAAGCGTAAGACTGGAATTGTTGAGCTGATCGACGAAGCGTAGGTGGTCTGCTCGCATCCTTCCCAAGTGTTATTAAGTGACGCTTCCAGGGAGGAGCAGGACGAGGAAAGCATGGAATGGGAGCTCGCACAAGTGCGAAGGGCCGGCAATGCGGTGGATGACCGGCTCCATGCCACTGCCCCGAAGGCCTACGAGCCAACTCCCATTCCACCGCCAATCTCTGTACCTGTGCTGGACGTCGCCATTGCGAAGCTGACACAAAAGCTGACCGCTCTTACGACTTCACATGCGAGGAACACGGCCGAACTAATAAAGACGCGCGAAGAGAATACGGCGCTTGAGAAGCAAGAAGCCGAGCTAAAGGGACAAGTAGAAAACGCTGAAAAAAGGCGTGCTTGGTTCCAAGGCTTCAAGGAGCGTGTGGAGAGTGTTGGGGACTTCTTGGACGAGAAGGTATGTCCTTAATCACGCCAAATGTATACATCAAGACTCACTTCCACTTACAGTTCCCTGGCTTAGAGAAACTCGAAGAGGAGCACACATCGCTGTTAAAGGAGAGGTTCGACATCATCCAAAAGCGACGAGATGATGAGAACGAAGACGACCTTGTACTAGTCTTTGGGCTGCCACCGGACATGGTAGACGTGGAGCAAGTTGACGAATTAGGGCGTACCGTTCCCTCCAACACCAGCTCTCAAGCCCCCGTTCGCCGGGAACGCCGAGCCGCACGTAGCCAGCGACACGCAAGGAGAGCGCAGTTGCGAGGAGCCACCAGCTCAGAGACGGAGGATGCTGGAGACTCCACCGATGCATCCTTACTGCCCTCAGATGCATGGGACTTTGAAGAGGCGATTCAAAAACTTCGGGCGAAAGTCAAGACCCTCTTTGACGATGTCAAAGCTAAGGAGTTCCGGGACCCGAAACATGGAATCGCTGTTTGGTTTGGGGAGTGGAGGTCGAAGTACGAGGATAGCTGGAAGAGTGCCTGGGGTGGGATGGGTCTGGTGCAGGCCTGGGAGTTTTGGGCCAGGGTGGAGATGGTCGGCTGGATACCTCTTG
>Ga0307515_10019051_pt1 | contig 12381 bp, 5 predicted proteins | sample 17_EM_MG_FD_194513 | JGI IMG/M metagenome (GOLD analysis project Ga0307515, IMG submission 194513) | Populus trichocarpa ectomycorrhiza microbial communities from riparian zone in the Pacific Northwest, United States - 17_EM | ecosystem: Host-associated > Plants > Roots > Unclassified | place...
TTTAAAATTTTTAAAACCTGGCCCTGGCATTCCCTAGCTCAAACTGAATTCGTCCTTTTTTTTATATAAGTAGAAGCATAACAACACCTATTAAGACTAATATAAATAAAAATATGCATAACATAACCATATAGTAGATGGTCTACTGGTAATAGTTTGGGATTAAGAGGTTTGCTCTCCCTGTGGTATCAGGTTTGAGTCATGTGGTTGCTAATATGATGGCCACTGGAGGCTTACTTGGTCGTTAACTTCAGGGCCCGTGGGATTAGTCGAGGTGCGCGTAAACTGGTCTGGACACCCACATTAATAATAAAAAAAGGATTTCAGGATAAGAAGTTCATGAAATCTTCATGGTTTAATAGAATGGTTAATCAACCAATTTACCACATAAACAAAATCAAATTCAAAAATGAAATTTCTCCAAAAAAAAATATAGTATGAAGAAGATAATTCAAGAGCTTTAATTGCGGAAAGCAATTCAACCTCATTTGAATCCTTAATTCCCACAGGAATAGAGAAACAACTCATCATAAGGCCATTGTAATCATGAAGAACCCAACAATACCAATAGGACCAGGTTTGTCAATAGAATAGCCTTCCACATTTCACTTTAGTGTACGTGGTTAAGGTGGTACCATGTAATAAGATAAGAGGTCTAGAACATTTGGTATATAATTCTCAATGTAAGAAATAAAATAATAATTAAGTACATAATTTAATTATTCATTATAAAGAACCATCATAATCTAAAAATTTAAAGAAACTATATAAATGATTTTATATTACTCTAACAAACCATTTCAAGTAAAAACTTTTTAGGTCTAAATCTTACATAAACCTATCACTACCTTTACTTAATTTTATTAATTTAATTATAAAAAATAAGTATAATAAAATTTAAAATTTTAATTATTTGATCAAGATATTTTAATATTATATTAAAAAATCATCTCTCCTCAAACACTAAATATAACTATGAATGATTGATGAAAAGGTTTATATGTATACTTGGAATGATGAAAAAAAAACCATCTGAAAAGCTTAAGTTAATTATTGAATGAGTTTTAAAAATGATTTATATCAATTTACTGTACAGCACTCTTGGAATGATAACCAACGAATATTGATGAAAAGGGAGCACTAGCTAGTAATATTGAGCTGTTTGAAATTATGACAGTAATTACGGTTTAAAATGTGTTTTATTTAAAAATATATTAAAATGATATTTTTTTATTTTTAAAAAATTATTTTAGAAATCAACACATTAAAACGATATGAAAATATAAAAAATAATAATTTTTAATAAAAAAATTAAATTTTTAAAAAATATAATTTCAATAGCGTTTCCAAACCCATTGTATAGCCTGAACACAATGAGCCTTTCAATTAAGAACCAAAAAGGAAAAAAGAAAAAAGAAAAAAAAAAGGTCATGCATCGACAATTCCCTAATGATTTTGTACTGTTCATGGTTACAAGCTGAAGTCATGTCTTTCACCATGGAGCTCACAACTCAACTAGAAGAATATCTATATAAATTCTTCCATCCTTCGAGTAGGAATAAAAAATGATAAAGAAGGTAAAAAATGAAAGAAGAAATAGGCCCTGTAGTTAAGAAGCTAGTCGCCTACATTCTTTAGGCCTTCAGGGTAGCTAAAGGAGGGATATTTTAATATCGAACTAAGCCCCTTTTTTGGTATTTCATATTTCAGGGTTGGGTAAAATTTAAAATTATTTTTATATATTTTTGGATTGTTTTTACATGTTAGTATAAAAAATTATTTTTTAAAAATAATAAAATATTATATATTTTAATATATTTTCAAATAAAACACATTTTAAAAAGTAAAACAACCAACTATATATACTTCTAGAACACCTTCCAACACAAAACATTATTATTATTATTATTATTATTTTCTTTGGGAATCGGGGAAGGAGAGAATGGAGGAGGTGGAAGATGTTGAAGCAGTATATACACAGAGACAGGTTTTATTATTTGGAAAAAGAAATGCAAACAAGGGAGCCTTTGGAATGCTAAAAGGTCTACCAGGAGTTTTTCTTGTAATTTTAAATTCTGGATTCAGAGATTAAACAAAGTTTATAGAGATGAGTTCATGGTGTGCTGCTTTTAAGATTAGTTGAACCCCTCCTACATTATTGTCTTAAAGGAGAGATTATGTGAATTTAATAATTCCATAAATTAATTTAGCATGCCTTCTTGTCTCCAAGATCACTCTCCCTTTTCTTGCTCAAGTGGCCAACAAGTACACATGGATTGATAGCCCATTTCCCATGGTGGGATTAATGGCTGCCAATGAGGTCGACGCCATGCAAAACCCCCAGTTGAAACGTCCAGCTCATGTGCTGCCTTCCAGTAGTGGTCCATACGATTTACACCCTTGTCTGCCTTGAACGTTCCATTGTGGAGAATTAATTGCTGCAATTTTATACTGTATGATGCGCTGTGGAGGTATTTAATTTGTTTTATTTGGAGGTCACTTTTGAGCATCCCATCAATCGGGCAATGTAGAGCCCTTATTAAGACATAATAAGCGCACATTATGATCAACTTGTAGGACATTTATCACTAGCATCCAAGACAAAAACATTAGCCAAGGAATTGAACAGAAATTAACAATATTATCATCTTACTTAATTTGTCAGTTAGCTAGTGAGTAGTCCTTCCTTGGTTTCAATTCTCGAAACTCCAACCACGCTAACACTTATTTCTTTCATTAATGCCATATTTACTCTCAATTCTTTTCATAAATCAACGAACGTTTTAGTTCTTAGTTCATTTTTTTCAATCAAATCCCAGATTTTCAATGGGTTAGACTTAAATATTGCACCTAAAACCACCACTGCCATACGAGGAGAAAGCATAACTCGATCGCGGGTCTTTTGTAATGCGGGTCGACTATTTTTCAATTTATTTTTCAAATTAATTTTTGCATGAAAAATATTAAATTAATATTTTTTAAAATGATTTTTGATAAGCTTCAACTTAATGTGTCAATATATATATATATATAAAGTGACCGACTCATGCCTAGAAAGGTTAATTATGAGGAGGGAAGACAATATAATTTTCACTGTATAGTTCAAAAAGCTTTGCCGTAGCATACATACATTATGTTATTGTGCACAGTTGTTAAGCCATTATTAACTCGGAAGTGGCTAAGAGCATCTGATAAGCAATAAGTTGCAGAGAGATATTACAAATAATTCACTTCCTTCAATTACTGTATGAGTTCTAAAAGAGTGCCTTAACATCAGAGGGGAGGGGAGGGGTGGGGTGGGGGTGTTAAGCTAGCTAGGGTGTCATTATTATTAGGGTTGGATGTGGGGCCTAAGTGCACATTTGGGAAAGGGCTACATGTTGGTGCCTATGTGTGACAGAAGAAAGTGACTGAAAGTGATTAATGATTATATATATATATAAGATTAGTTAATGATAATAGTACAGTATTGCTCGACAAGCTGTGCTTAAACAAATCAGAGACTGTAAAGGGGAAGCCTTCTCTCTCTTTCTACTATTTGCTCTTCACTTATAGGCAAGTGTTCTATTCCAGTGTCACTATCTCTTGTTTCTTTCATTCTTGGAATATATGCTTCTCTTCTTGTTCCTCCACGGTCTGATTATCTGTACTTAATCAGTGTTAAGAATCCCTTAATCACAATCCACCAATTAATGTTTTCCCTAATAACAATAGTTGTTTCCCTAATGGATCTGGTTTGAGTCATCTTGAGCCACCTACCTGTCGAAGCTCTCAAGCTTAACTTATTTAAAGATTGAAAAAAAAAAAAAAAAAAAAAACTATTGAAAATCATTCATTATCGATCCTCACTGATCATTTCTATGTCACGAAGTTAAAGTACCATTGCTTACTACTAACTTGTCTCGTTTGAGCACTCGGTTTGGTCAGCTTTCCTGCTCAATGCATTTGGTCAGCAAGTTGTTGTTATATTCCAAATAATTAATTACATGTTGTACACCAAGATTAGACCTATAGTTTGATTGTACCCTCTTAATCTTAAAATGATCACGATTAATCTTTTTAAGAACCAAGAGAAGTCACGAGTACTCCAAGTTATATTAAAAAATGAAATTCTCGAACCAGAGATGTTGCTAAGAAGAAAAGATTAGGCCCAAGTCACCGATTATGATGATGATTTTACCAGGAGCATTATTTCCCTATCTTTTGCTTTTTGAAAATATATGTCCTTGTTTCCGAACTATTTTATAGTTTTATGAACTCAATAAGAGAATCGATCGAATAATAGCCAATCATCCATCTAGAATTAAACTATTTTATAGTTTTTATATGTCCTTAACAAGGAGTTGAGCATCAAGCTAACCTTCTACTTAATTTGAACTTGATAGTAATGTTTAGGTTGCGTTTTATCCAACATTTTGGCTTTAATCTCCTTTTTTGTAAGATAAGTATTCGGATGCCGATAAATACACATCACTAATCTGGTTTCTCTTTTCTATCATGTTTCTTTCTAATTTTTTTTATCTTAGTTGTAATGCGTACATTTTATTTTTTTTATAAACAGTTATTCAACTTTTTAGATGTCATTTTATAAATCATTTTTTTTATTAATACACTTGATTATTATAAAAAATAATATTATATGTAATCCTTTTACTAATCACCCGAGATCCGTTGATGTAAAAAAAATGATAGAATATAATCTTTCAAATTCCGTCATTACTATCATATTTATAGGGTTTTAATCAATGATAGGCTAGGATTTTAACTTGTAAAAGTGAGTATAATACATCATTAAAATAGTATTTAATTATTATTTTGGAACAAAACAAACTAGGTAAATATTTGAGATGAGATATGGCACTTGTACTTCATATTTTTTAAAAAATAAATATTCATTTCAAAACTATCTCAATTTATGCAACTGAACATATATATTTTTTTTAGTATTTATTTTTTATGTTGTGAAATACCAATTAAGCTCAACTTAAATAACCGATTTTATTCTGCAACATTTGTACTGATCAATATCGTTTTCTAGCTTGATATTTTTTTCCTGATAAAAATGTACTTACCTGATTGGCTAGAATATGTGTCAGAACTTTTATATGGGACTGGTTTTGTTTTGTTTTTGGGTAGATAGAAGCTAGATCAGCATGACCTGTTAAACTAAATCAATCCAACGAACATCTGTTATTGGATTCTGGTTCCAAGCATGTTCAGCTACCTTAACTAACTCGAACCCGACTCTATCTTGGTTCGTACAGATAATTTGATTACTGCGTGAGGCATGCACATGCTATGATATTCCAACCTGAACATATATTAAGAAGTAGAAGTGTTCTTCACATGTTAGGAAGCTTCGCCTGGACCGCCGATGTTGGTGATCTTGTTTTGTTTCGGACTAAAAGTGTTGATTCTTGACTCTCGTGTCATGCAGAGTTGGAAAATTAACTTTGATTCTCCACATGCTTAAAAGCATTCATGGAATACAATACTTGATTTATTTTCAGTCTATATATAGAAATCAGATTGCAAAGGAGAATTGAAGTTCCAAGATCAATTATCATGAAGAAATTAAAATTCATGGGAAAATCTCAGTGTGTGTGATTAATTAAAACACATGTAATCAATATATTGTATAAGAGCTTAGCCTAAAATTAATTATTGCAATTAAGATGCAGGGTGTTGGTTAACTTGGTGTAAGACCGAAACTACCATGGGAAAGTGAAAAGAATTTAGTGATTATACTAGAGTATCGCTAAAGGAAATGAGCATAATTAACTTCAGTGCTGATTGTCTAGTCAGATCCTCTGTTTTTCCAGGTCACAGTATCTAATTTCACCTGGAAATTGTGCATAAGGACCACATTTAATGAAATTTAAGCTCCAATAGATCATCAAGCAAATAGAAATGGGTTTGGTTTATGCTAGCTCTTTTGTCATGTAAGGGTGTTTAAAGGAATCTCATTTGAGGGTATAAAAAAATTAAGATTGAAAGGTGGAATATGGGTTTTTTTAAGGAAAAAAATAATCATTTATGTAGCCCATTAAGGGAACCGGTCGTAGTTAATTATTGATTATTATATGATTCACCCTTTCCTCCTCGAGTGTTTATAAGCATATATGGTGGTAATGCTTGCACAAAGCTAAGACCTAGAAACACAGAAACATCAAAACCCACCTTTGCCTAAAATATTTATCAAGATGACAGGTTCTGGTTCACCTTGTGGAGCTTGCAAATTCTTGAGAAGAAAATGTGTGAGAGGTTGTGTTTTTGCACCTTATTTCTGCCATGAACAAGGAGCTCAACATTTTGCAGCAATCCACAAAGTTTTTGGTGCAAGCAATGTGTCAAAGTTGCTTGCTCACCTTCCTGTAAGTGATCGTAGTGAAGCCGCAGTCACAATCTCATATGAAGCTCAAGCCAGGCTTCAAGATCCCATTTATGGCTGTGTTTCTCACATTTTTGCTCTTCAACAACAGGTTTGGTACCCTTTGAACTTGTCGATGTTATTTTAATTGATTGTTGAAACCCTAATTAAATCCTTCTTTCCCATCATTTATTAAAATTTCTTTTCACTTTGCAGGTTGTCAATCTTCAGGCACAGCTGGCTTCTCTCAAGGAACAAGCAGCTCAAAGCTTTCTAAATGGCTCTGCCACCACAAACCCTAATGACAAGTACTATGGAAAACCTTCTTATCCACAGGAACTGCAAAGCTGGTTCCACTCAGAAAATTCAAGCACAGTGCCGCAATTGAATCCAAATAACCTCACCAATAACATGCCATACTGTGAAAATGGGATCATGGATCCAAACTCCATGGGAAATTATGGAAATTCATCAAGTTCATTTGATAGCTTTGAAGAGGCATCTCATTCCATGTCATCCTTTGACATGCAAACAGACAACTTGCAATGGACTTATCAACATGCTGATGATCTTCAGTCAATGGCCTTTGGCTATACTCAACATTCATGAAGAGAATGGCCAAGGCGCAGGAGATTTATAATTGGTGAAGACAGATTATTGTCAATTTTGTTATTGCTGCTGCATACATTGAAATATGCACCTTTGTTGCTATAAACAAAAGCTAGCTAGGACCCTAGAATTGTTCATACAATCAGAAACCCTAAATCCTCCCTACTATATATCCTTTTCTTTAATCCAGTGCAATCTTGGATATTGGTATAATAATAGTGGGATTCTCTGAAAGAAGTTAAGAAATTCTGGTTTTATTTCTTGCTGATTTTCCTTGTTCATGGACCTAATGAAGACCTAGATTTCTGACCTAATAATGACAGTTTCCTAGTCTCCTTTTTTACACTTTCCCTTGGTAAACCTAATCATATTCAGTGGGAAAAAAGCTCCCATATGGTCTAAATTAATGAACATTTTCTCTTATAAAATGAAGAAAAAATAATCAATAACTCATTGCAGTATATATTCATGATTTAGGCCTTCAATTAATACAAGACTGTCTGTGTTTCCAGGAGAATAGCATGGATAGTAGTCCGATACTCCATAGTTGAAAACCCGGTCCTGTTCTCAAGAAATGGATAAGATGCTTGTAGTAGATTGGAATCTGAGCGTTGAACCTACATAGTTTAGCTCACATATAAACTATACAGAGCTTTCCGAGCATGACTCCAGTATTTCCTGAGGTTTGCTTGCTTTGCTAGTGTCTTTGATTGTTACAGTATATGTTATTTTTATGTAACCATTCTTTTAGCAGATTATGAAACATAAATGGCTGAAAGCTAGATGAAGAAAACTTGATCTTATCGAAACAAATTATGCGTTCATGCCTCGAATTTGGAGTGCCTCATTTTCATAAGCATAAATGATCCCGAGAAAATAAAATATTCCCTTCACCTTTCTTAGGTCATTGGGAGTAAGCCTACTTGGTCTTCATACTGTCTCATTTTTCATGTTTTGTTTCCCAATGTTTGTTGATTCCTTGCCAAATGCATTTACATTAGGTATGAACACACACATTGTCCAAAAAGATAAGAATTTGCTATTAATATTAATTCGTACGTTCTTATGTCTCCTAACTACTCCTATCAGCATCTTTTCCCTCATCAGTACCATTGTTAATTAACAATTTGAGCTCGATATTCCAAATATGACCAATGGTATTAGCCTTGTTAGATGTGATCCTCGGGATAGTTTCGAATTAAAAAGCTGCTCGTGCACCTTCGTTCGTTTAAAGATATCTATGCTTCTATAGGAACTTGCTTTTTGTTGTATATGCCCAGTGCAATGACTACATTGAGTCTCTTCTTTTGAAAGTTGAAAATAACCGATGATGCATGCGATTCCTTGTTACATACATTGGTTAATTTAGTATAAGAACTTGGTGTAACAAAGACTGAAAATTTGAGAATTGTATTGGCTAAATCCACATAACTGACACTTGTTTTAGTCACTGGCGGATGAATTTGATATTAGAACTTCGAATCCTTTTCAAGTGAATATATCATGGATTATATTGAATTTCAGGGTTGAGTTACTCTGCTTGCTAGACAAAGTTGAAAGAATCTCCTACATTGATTTATCAGAATCTCATACATTGATTCATCTTGCTTCTTCATCATGGAATAGATGAATGAAGTTTAAACTGGATATATATATATATATATATATATATATATGTTGAGGAGCAGAACATTTCCATGCTCCGTCCTTTGTCAAAGCATCAGCTTGGTGGAACGACTTAAATTGTAATCAATGAGCGTAAAGCGCATACTTCATGAAACTATATATATATATGTAGTAACTAACGCACGCACGCACGCACATGTACACTTGATGAAGCACTATTGGAGAATGAGTAATGTGTGATGATCCAAGTTTGATGTTAAGCCTGAAACTAATCAATGAAATGCTTGATTTAGTGCTGGTTCTTTGAATGCTTAATCATTAGTATTTCTCCATTTCCCATACTGAATGGACATTATGACTTGTTCTTCCATTTCTTGTTATCCTGTAAGGGATTTAAGTGTATTAACTCGTATATATGCGATTAATTATTAGAATATGTGGGATCCTTCAACTTCGTTGATAATTTATTTGAGAATTTCTTGCTTCTGTTTCTGCATCCAATAACGAGCACAAGATCAACATGGTAGAGAAAATTAAGGTCATGACTTTAAGCCTATTCTTGGTGAGAAATGATCCCATACATTTGGTTCATATTGACTAGATTTTATTACAGATGTGATACAAGCTATCTATGTTGTCCGAATTCTTACAAACTGGGTTGGTTTAATTTAATAACAATTAAGAAATTAAATGGTTGGCAGATCATTAATTCTCCAAACCATGGTAATTAAGTGTTTGAAAAGTTATGTTCATTATTTTTTATATATTTGAGTCACTCCCCTTCTAAAAATTTATTTTTTCGGAAGGGCATTAACATTGAGGTTTCTTAGATTGATTTTTATTTTTTTGGGTTGTGAATTAAGAAGTTTCATGGCAAATTTTTATTGAAATAAATCTTTAATAGCAGTCAAGCAGTAAAGGAGTGAATCGGGGCATGAGGACATCCTTAGTTTGAATCTTACCCTCTTGCATTTCTAATCCACACACAAGTATATGATCTCTAGTAGACTTTGTGTTGGTAGGCTCTTCCTCGTGATTTAGTTTATGAAAATAGCTACTTCCCAATCTATTGTGTTCCGAAATATATCTAAAATATTAAAAAAAAACCCTTTAATAATAGCTATAAACTTTACAACCCAATATGTAGTATTACTTCATTAATATAAAGAGTAGTTTGAATCTTACCCGCTTGCATTTCTAACCCACACATAAGTGTATGATCTCTAGTAGACTTTGTATTGGTAGGCTCTTCCTTGTGATTTAGTTTATGAAAATAGCTACTTGCCAATGGATTGTGTTCCAAAATGTGTCAAAGATGTTAAGAAAAAACCTTTTAATAACAGTTATAAATTTCACAACTCAATATAAAGTAGTAATTCATTTAGTATAAAGAGTAGTTCATTTGATCAAATTTAATCAAACCCAATAAATAAATCTTTATAGGTTCTCTTTTTTTCTCTTTTAGTTTCTCATATTTTTTAAGCCGATTTGCAACGGACTCGGACTCTCGAATAGCATATAGCCATTAAACACAGTCGCTTTTCAGCCTAATAGCAATTCTTTAATTGCTTTTTTTCTTTTTATACCAGGATGTATTTAATTTTAGAATCGGTTCAACTCTAAATACAATTTTTAAAGTTAATTAGTTAATTAATTATTTTTGTTAAATTATAAAGATAAAGATTAATTTATAATTTAGTCCAATAATCCTAGCCAACATAAATTATAAGCGGTGATAATTTTGTGTCTTGACCAAAAAAAAGGGAAAGAAAATGCAGTTTCAACATACATGAGAGGCACGTCATTGACCCCACAATCAAACGGCTAAGTTTGAACATGCGTGCAAATTCTCCTAGTCAACACTTTGGTACTCTTTCTTTATTTTTATTTATTTTTCTCCCCAGCCATTTATTTGATCTTTCTGTTCCCCTTTGTCTTCTTTCTATTTGTTTAATAATTTGTGTATTTCTTTGGAGTAAATTGACACATCACGAACACTTGCCTGGCTGTCATGTGAATGAAAATTGCTTTACAACAAGCCAGTTGTACCATAAATTCCTTCTCATTTTCTTAGGGTAACACAATTTTTTTTTTTTAATGGAGTAGATGCATGGTCCACTCCTCATACACTTCTGAAAATCTAGCCAGCTTGATTTTATGGTGCATTTTTTTTTTATTATTATCTTTTTAGAAGGTTAGACCCTTGCACTAAACCATGGAGGATATATATATATATATATATATATATATATATATATATATATATGATTAACACCATCAAAATCTTAATTTATCTCAAGTTGTTCAGGTCTACATTATAAGTGATTATTGACCAATTAAATTTAGCAAGAGCCCACTTTCTAATTTCCCATATTAATACCATATCTTCTCTGCCTCTCAGACCTGTGAATCAAACAGAACACTTGACCCAACATTTTGTCCACAGCTAGCGAATCCTTTAAATAATTTTGCACTATATATTTTGACAGAGACAAAAATAATGCTGGTAGGAACAAGTGTTTGTCACGGCTCCAACACCATTAGCATGCGCTCCTCCCCTTTAAGAAGAGACCATTGAAAAGAAGAGAGACCACACAGCTTCTTTTCTCTTTTGATCTCTTTAATTAAGTTCATTGGCTGTGTTTACTAAAGTCGAGTCCTTGTTTCTTGTCTTCTCTTTTTAGGTTCTCAGACAATGAACTTTCTCGAGACACAGCTCTTCCGAGAGCCCACATTCTACCAATTAATATCCAACTAATTAATTAATGGGATCGATGGATACCCTTTGGAATAATATGATTATCACTTTCTCAAGTGCAATTAATGGAGTCCAATAGAGGAATGTATAATAACAGATTCTACTTCTTTTCTCTCCTTTTTGTTTGTGTTCGATTGTCCAATTGTAAAGACTGGCCTGTGAAAGTTGTTAGTCGATGCTTGACTTGAAATGGTTATAACTTATAATATACACTTCTATATATTATATATATATCTCATGGTCATGGGCTCGAAGAACCTGGGATTTTATTAATATTATCCAATGCCGCTTGACTGAGTAAGGTTATCGATTCTTTTTGAACACTTTGTTGCAGAGATGCAGAGGATAAGGATAGTTAAGTGCAACACTCGTTACCTTTTCTTCGTCGCTAGCTGGAACCCAAATTTTTTACCTGTCCACACTTCGGAGAAAAAAAAATAAAGGGAGCGGGGTCATTAGAATTCTGGAAAATGTGAAAATAGGCCTTCAAGTACAGCAAAGTACCTTCAAGACAAGCAAGCATAACATAGGACCTTACAGAAAGGACATATGCGTCCCAAGAAAGAAGGATTGGATCGGTGATGGTCTTTCCAATCTTGCTAATGAAGTCTTTTCGAGTAAATTTTAATTGGACCACTCGTCTCTTACAACCAATCTTGCTAATGAAAGAGGGTTCATTTCCCCTCTTTCATTCTTATTCCTTGAAAAAAATTCTTTTTAAATCCAATCCAGACAAACGATCCAGGTAAACTATTGAATCACCGGTGATTGGTCGAAACAATGCTTCATATTGTAGAGTTATTGTATTATTATCTAAAGTATTTTAGAAAACTAACAAACTCATCTAGAAGCTTTGAATTTGCCTATAAAAAAAAATAATCAGATGAGTGAGAAAAAAAAACAAAGAGAAAAAAAATTTTGGTGAAATTTAAGTAATCCTATCAAATTCATGATTTCAATGATTCAATTTGTTTTTATTAGGTTTGGAGAGAAGAAAAAAGAAACGCATCAATAGAAA
>Ga0307515_10019052_pt1 | contig 12381 bp, 15 predicted proteins | sample 17_EM_MG_FD_194513 | JGI IMG/M metagenome (GOLD analysis project Ga0307515, IMG submission 194513) | Populus trichocarpa ectomycorrhiza microbial communities from riparian zone in the Pacific Northwest, United States - 17_EM | ecosystem: Host-associated > Plants > Roots > Unclassified | place...
TAGATGCTAGGTCTTCCCGTTCCCGAAAGTTGAAGACTTGAGGTGGGGATACAAAAACAGGGCTTTATTGCGTCATCGGTCGAAAGTGAATGAACGCAACCTTACTTCCTCAGACCTTCTCCCAAACGCTCATCTACTCAAAATGTCGCAACCACGGAGCGTGGCCGTATCCTTCACTCCTTCTCCATCTCCCTCGCAACTCCCTTTCTCCACGATAGGCCCAGGCGGAGGAGCAGTAGCGCAGCTTTGCACAACCGTCAACCAAAAGTCCCTCACCCCGTGGACAGCGAGAACCTTAAGCTCCCCCTCGTCGAAAATATCAGCCTGGAGGCTGTCGGAGCACTCCAAGATCAGGGCTGGCATGTAGATCACTCTACCGAGGCCATGTCTGAAGATAAGCTCGGGGAGAAGATCCATCAGTGCCACGCCTTTGGAATCCGTAGCACAACTCGGATTACAGAACGCGTACTCTTCACCTCTTTCTGGATTGGCACCAATTAGGCCGACCTGACCACCGCTGCGAAAACAGGTATCCCCGTCTTCCATTCCCCCTTCTCCAACTCCCATTCCATCACCGAGCTTGTAATGTCGGAGATCATTCCCTTTTCGCACGAGTACTTCCAGCGAGTGTGGGAGATGCGGAATGGAATCTGGAACAAGCAGTCGAAGGGGTGCTAGGAGGTTCGGGGAAAGATGTTGGGTACCGGCCGCGTCGGTTCCCGACTTTCCGTCCTCGCAGAGCCGTCCGGGGTGCGAGTCGTCTTCCATGACGTTATAAACATCATGCCGTTGGGTCAGACCCGTCAAGTCGAGTCCCTGCAAGCACTCCTGGCGCAATCGGGTTTCGTTAAACTCCACGTTCCTGAACACCCTGACACATTCAACATGATCTCCACCACCCAACCCGCACAGATAAAAAAGGCCCGTGTCTGATTAACAACGCCCGAGGGAAGGTCATTGATATCCCAGTGTTGATCGAGACGCTCAAGTCTGGTCATCTCGCCGGTTGTGCCATCGATGTTTTCCCAGCGGCGCCTGGTTCCAAAGGTTCTCCTTTCGGCGGCCCGCTCAACTCGTGGGCCTCTACTCTCCGCTCTCTCCTAAACGTCATCCTCATCCTTCATATCGGGGGATCGACGGAGGAAACGCAACGGGTGATCGGGGAAGAGGTTTCATCTTCCCTCGTCAGGTATCACAACTTCGGTTCTACAATCGGGGCGGTCAATTTCCATGAAGTCGATCTGTGCGCGATCACGGCTGAACAGGGAGGGAACGTTCGGGTCTGCCACGTTCATATCAACCAGCCTGGTGTGCTCAAACAGGTCGTCGCCGTACAACGTCGAGAAGCAGTACTCTGATTCCAAAGGAGACGCGGCGTATCTTATGGATGACATCGCGGACGTTAGTCCGAACGATATCAACAGGCTCAAGGAGATGATTAGCCAGACCAAGTCGAACATCCTTACGAGACTATTGACTTAACCGTTCTCATGTAACTCAATAAAGCAGAGGTTGCCAGACGCGAATACCGGAAGAGAAACTGAGAGTGAAAGCGCTCGTGGTACTGTAACGATACATGGAAAAAGGAAAACATGATGATGAGAGTGGGAGGTATCTAAAATTCTTCGTCTGGATCTTCAATACCGTGCTGATGGAGGCGAACTGCGTCTCTGACTCTGGCAAGCATGGTGAATCGTAGATCTTGGCCATTTGAGTGTTGCTGCGAGCCCCTTTAAACTGCAGCCTTGTAGATGCGTGGGTCATGATATTCCCTCCGATAGGTTTCTTCTTGTTCGCCACGTAAGGTCCAGCAGATGCGTCAGGATTCGACATGACCTGAATTGGGACGACGACCGCCACACCAAGCCACACACAAGCGTTGGCGGCCCTAACCAGAGAAAACACATGAGTGCGGCACCTCAGCCTGACGGAGAGGTCCAAGCAACGGTCGAGTCTGTTTCCAACCTTACGGACGGCAGACGGAGAATGCACATATATGGGTGGTCAACCGGGGCGGAGAGCGATGGTGACTCGGCCCAAAATGCGTCTCATTGTATCTTGCGTTCACGGCAAGCGAAGATGTGGATATCGAGGTGTATGTCTAACTTCCGAGGTGGTCGACTGAAGTGCGTGTTATTTGACGGTACCCGTAATGGATATCAGGCTACTGCCATTCGAGACCACGGACAAGTGGAAACCATGTAGCGCGGACCGCCGGATAGGTGTCCAGACAAATGTCTTCGATTGACGGTTTGAGTGCCAGCAGTGGGTTCGTCCACATTTGAAGTGTTTAAACGGAGCGCTGTTGTGCAATTCCATGAGTTTTCCCCCACAACGATATAAAATCGTTCCATCCAATGGGCTATATTCGACTAGTAATGGGGCCTATTCCCCAGAATACAAAACTGCGTCCGATAGCGGGGGTGGGACTTCGAGGAGCTGGCGTGTAATACGTGCCAGAGCGGTCATTCACAGGCCTATACAGAGATATCCGTCCCCCGCTCAAACCGTGCAACATACGCGCACCGCACCCGCTCCGGAAGATGACAAAAGAAATCGAACAGGTCCCAACGGCGGTCATAACCGAGCTTGAATGTTGACATGAAAGGGTAGACTGCAGCAGACAAGGCCACGAGCTAGACATGTGGATATTCAATGTGTATCCGTCCATCAACAGAGCAAAGGCAGTTATACCTGACCATAAGATAACACATACTTGCTTCCAGATGCAATTATACTGTTGGTGATAACTGTGGTTGCCCAGCAGAAGTCGAGCACTGCGAGCATGCGGTCAAATTTCGACACACGGTCACGGGAGGGGCCGTTCCTTCGTGGTATTAGATTCAGTTGATCGGACACCCGCAATGACGGAAACGTACCATGGGGGGTTCGCTATAAGAATGACAAGGACTTCCCAAATAGCAAAAATGAGATTAACCACCAATAGGCTCTTAGTGGGGAAGGTGATTCCGAGGGTAGAGAGGTGGAGTTCCATTAAGGCGACGGTGAGTAGGAAGGGGGCAAGCAGGAGGAGGAGGGGGGTGAGACCAGGGAGGGAGAGGGGGGGGAGGGAGAGGAGGGGGAGGAGGGAGCAGCAGAGGATGGGGAGGAGGAGGAGGGGGTCCATCAACTGTTCCTTGAGGGTATAATCACTGCACAGATTGCCATCTATGAACCTCTGGTTCGATAACGAGATGGTAAGGTTCAGCCCAATCCATATGGGCAGAATCAGGGCTCCGGAAATGCGGATGATGGCACGATGGGATTGGATCCGCTTAAAGAATTCGGTTTCGATCCCGGAAAGGTCGCAGATAGAGGCGAACGCCAGCCATATCGTGAGAGGGGACGAGGTGATTATTAGTGCGAAGTGTGCATCGAAGAGAGACAGTTGTTGGTGATTGATGGAAATCAGCGCCGAAAGAAGGACAGAATAGACCTGAATGAGGGAGGAAATGACTGCCCCATCGATGTATGCATGAGACCAAGCTATCTGGATTCCTGGATGCAAAGCGAATATCAATCCTTTGTCCAGTGTGAGATCCAGGAAAATGCTTGAACCTACGCAAACAGAAGGTAACGACAACAGCTAGAACCAGTTAGTTCGTGGCCCAGGGGTAAGTATCCGTAGTGCAACAAGACTCACTTGTAACACCCACTGCGATGCCGCTCATGTCCGCATTCGTGAGCGATTCGTGAGGAATATGACGCGCGTGGAAACAGCTTCTCCACTCAGCGTCTGGATCATAAGGTTGGGAAGACATCGTTCGTGAGGGGAGCGTGTTGCCTATGTTAGGTCCGAGCAGTGTGGCAGGAGTGTCTCCCTGCCCCCGTTATATACACGACTGGGGGCACGCAACGAGGGCAAGAGAAACGAATTGGCGGCACTGCCCCGAGACTATACGATCCACCACACTGGATGACACAGGCTGAGGGCTATCCAAGTTGTGGAACTTTCTGGCTGGAAGGAGTTCGTCTACTTAGTGTAACGCGGGACCAGGGAAGACAATAGGGACGGGGTCGATTGAGCCATCGATGCGATGTTCCGTCAGGAAGCGGAAGCGCCGGATTCGCGATACGACACGGAATCTCGAGCGAGACGTTCTGGGAATCTGAGTTCTACGCCAAGTCCATGCGGACAATGCCGAATCCATCCACCACCCCCTCTCGATCACTGAAGGTGGCGAGCATGGCTTCTGGAGAACTGCCATGTTACATTTTCGTCTCAAACTCCTCGCTTCTCTCGACCACCCAAGCGGCCCCTTCCTCGCTCCTCCTGCACCCCAGCATCCAATACCACTACCAAGATGACTCACCCCTCGACCTTCTCCCCAGATCCGAGGATGAACATATCCTAGTGCTTGATTACGACCCCACGGGCCTCAACCAACCCTCGGCCAAGAGCATATCCAACAACATTGCCGTGACTTCCCTCAAAGTTACTGACGCCCCTGGTGCCGCCGCCTCTGGCAGTGATGAGTTCCCTACTGAGCACGAGAAGATGTACATCGTTCATACAAGTACCTTGTATACAGGCGCATCGTGAGTACATCCCACCCTAGCTATCCGGAGAACGCGTACCGATGTCTGTCAGGGCTACCGAAGATGTCTCTGCACCACAAATTATCCTAGCCAAATTCAAGCAACGGTAGGGCAGATCATCCGTACTCAAGGCGCGAAGCAAGTCTCACCCTACCCAGGAACACCATCATACGGCAATCCATTGAAACAGCAATGCCACACGGCACTTCCCCGTCCGAGATTGTTTCGCCCACCATCAAGCCACCAACCTAGAGGCTCTATACCCCAGGGCTCGGCCGTGCGCCCACAGTATGATCGTCCCTCGCTGAATTCGAGTCCGTTCCGCGAATCATCCCCGAGAAGTGTCGTGTTTATTCAGGATATAAAGGTAAAACTATGGTGTATCATATACATACTTATACATGGCATATATGGTGATGATTAGCGGAGGTTAGAAATGAAGCGGAGAACGGAGTATCAAGGAACCGGATATGATTTAAGCAGTGCCGTTTGTACTGAAAGACTTGGCTTTTACGCGTCGTGTTTTGCGGGAGATGCAAGAACAGAAGATCGCCTATGCGTGAAGATCGTCGGCCCAAGGACAACGGAGCATGGCCCAACCAAAACTCACTTTTGAAATCCTTTTGAAGATATTCTCGGGAACGGGTTCACCTTCCACGACTGTCGTGGAATCCAACTCCGTCAAGCTCGTCCGTTTATTAACAATTTCGAACTAGAACCAACGGGAAATGAACTGAGCGCCGACGGAGGCGAGCACAACTTGGGCGGACGTACGGTGATCGATTTGCCATCGTAAGTGTAATGAACGGTTCGCTTGGGAGTGAGGAGAGGTTAGCCAACGGACGAAAAGCAATGGATTGAGGACATACTGTGAGTTGTTCATGGTCCACATCCAGTAAGGACGGAGAAGTGGACAATTCAACGGGGATATCACCCATCACGGCGCTGGCGCCTGGTAGGTGAACGTTGATGGGTGGAAGCTGGGACGGAGAAGCAGGCATGGCAGATTAAAAAAGAAAGTTGGAAAAAGAGAGGTAAAAGGGGAGAGACCGGAGGAGAAGGGGGTAAAGGAGGAGAGATAGATCACCGAAGGAGAGAGCGAATTACCGCTTTCAAATTTCAGGAATCAAGGCGGAAGTAAAATCTGGGGTGAAACTTAGATTCCGTAACTCGCTCTGCCCATGGATCAAACGCAATCCCGCGACTGAGGGTCACGTCGGGCATGTCCAATCCTCCCTCGTAGCAAAAAAAAGCCTCTGTCAGAGCCAGTATGGGTCCACCTCCCCCCGCCGAGAAAGGCTACAGCCCCACGAGAACAAGCCATAGCAGCAGCCTCCGAAGGTGGGTCACCGGATTAACGATCCAAGGGACTACAAGACAACGGGGCTCGTCGATGCCAGAACACTCGTCGCATTCACTCTGCACAACCAAGAGGACATAGACCAGGTTCGGTATATCGACGTAGGCACCACCGCCAGGAAAGGGCAGCCAACGCGCGGTCCTATGACCAGGCGAACCAACATGGTTCCCAGGCTTATAGGGTATACAGCTTCGATTTTTGGACAAAACTGTCACTCTGTAACTTTACTGGGGGCCATCCTAGCATATATTCGTCAGCACAGCTGCTCCTTCCTGACACCAGAACCAGATGGCGCGCCGCCTCCCAACCTGATACGCCATTAAGGCCGTGACACCGATCACGTGCCATCAGTCACAAATCACGGGTGAGTCAACCTGCCCAATAGAACATGTACATTCCAAGGGGGAACCGATTGATCCACAGCAACGTCGTTAACAACGTCCATGACCTGGCTCATGTATTGTGAACCTGGATCCCAGATCATATCGCTCGATAAGAGTGACTCTGAGGCAAGTGCAAATCTGCAAGACACGGCAAGAAATGCAAGATTCTCGTCAAGAGCGGGCTCAAGAACAAGAACTCAGCAAGCGGCACGCAAGACACAAGGTCGTCTGCAAGAAAACAAGATGCTGGTCTGCTCACCTGTTCGTTTTCTTCAACGTGCCATCCCCCAAGGCCGTTCTGCGCTGCGCTACGCCCAATGGCTGCCGCCAGATCGTTGGCTTCGGGTGGCCGTTCTTCTGGCCGTCTTCGTCTTCCTGTTAAGCAATGATAAGGACTTTCTCTGGCTGTTTTGTGCGCTGTGAATCTGTCGACAACCTGGCAAGACTCAAGACTTATTCAAGACCTACTTGGCAAGCCCTCAAGATCCTGCAAGAGGGAAGATCATCGACAACCCTAAGCTGTGAACCTGGTATTGCCACCTCTCGGGTGGTGTAAGCTGCTGAAATGCTGTCCGCAAGAACAAGAATTGTATGCCCTTGTTGGCTGCGTCATTTTAAATGGTGAGAGTTGGTATTTGAGGTCGTCGCGGTTGTGGATGGTGGTGGCGAAAAACCTGTTCCTCGGTGGCCCAAAACTCCGACAGTGTGTTCCGCTACAACCTTCCCACCGTGGATACGCTCCTCCCCTCCTACCAGACGACCCGGCGCAGCCCTCAACCACCAAGCAAACGGCCTCCAAATTTTTATTGTTATTTTCGCCCGTATTTTCCCAGTCCAGCTTCCCGACTGCCTAAACCCAACTCCGACGCAGCGAGCAACATCCCACAATATTCCTCAACACCCCTACAACGTTCAGACGAAGTCTCAAGCACCAGAAGATGACCATCACCGGGAGAGAATGTTTTGTGAGACTGGAAGAGAGGGTCCTGTGGACGAAAGATGAACCGAAGGTTCGTTCACCCTTCCATTGCCCCTGCTTACACCTCCTCTAGGACCTTCCAAGTGCAAGGATACCGACCCCCCATACGCCGATATAGTCCAAGTACCTCCTAGAGCAAGAAAATCCAGGTTTTCCTTATTTTACGACAGATGAGTCCACCTCCTCCCCGCCCTCCTGGTCGATCAGACACTCCTACCACCTACGGACCACCACGCAACAGCTCCCCGCCATCCGCCAACCCCCAGCCACTGTATTTCGACGACATCGCCGACGGTCACCCATCCCAGGGCTCAGTAGAACCAGCCCACCCCTCCGCGCCGTCAACTCTATCGACTGTGGATGGGGCGACGACCACGACTCCCTCACTCACTCACCGACCGGACAATTTTTCGCCTTGGGGCACACCGCTTTCAACCCAGAGTCAGGCCTTCGAACGCAACGGGCCCCGACCCCGCCACCAAGCCGCAGAACCTCCTCCACCCGGTCGCACTCTTTCTGGAGCATCAACAATACATTTTACATCACTCGGACCACTTCGTCTACGGGGGATACAAAGTCTACTCTCCCATCCCCTCAAAAATGTATAGGAAAATACGGGGCGCCCGTTACGTAAATCCTTCCATTCTCCGAAACATCCCCCAAGCTGCGGCCTGCATGCACTCCCATGCGGCGAACAAATCAAAGGTTGAACCATCTGCGCGTCGACTGTTCTGCAGCAAGTCTCTTCGCCTATTCTCGTCGTCAGGAGGTGGAATAACAAGGCTAGAGTCGCTGAAGGCCCACCTGAGCAAGCATGTTCTCGCTTCCCGTTCTGAGTGAATTGACAGTATCTTCCAAACCGTCGAGCATCTGACCCCGCTCAGACACTGCGCTGCCAAGCCTGCTATAAAGATCGTTCGCGCCGCTCGCGACTGAATCTTTCGTCGCACTGGCCCGATCCGCATAGGACTGGTTGTTTCCAGGGGAGGTGGGAGTGGTCTCCTTGGGTTGGGGGATCGGCCGATCTGGTCCAGCAACTAAATGCGCAGAATCGTCAGTGAAGGCGAGGGGTTGGTAGTCGCAAGCAATTGTACTTACGGAGAGCATCGATTTGCGCCCCCGTAGTACTTTGGCCACCGACGTAGGCGTACATTTGACCAAGCAGCGTCGTTGGCCCCATGGAAACAGGCTGCGGTTGTGCAGGAAGCTTATTCTTGTCTCGGAGAATGTCGAGAACTTTTTCGTGGTATAATGTCTTCCTGCGTAGCCCAAATAATGTGCCGAGCTCGCACTTTTGAGCGATGTCATCTTTGATCGTCCAATCAACGTAGTCCCCGCTTTCATCGATGCTGAGCGACCTGTAACGATCGTGTGATGAGTATGGGTTCTTCGGAGCCACATTCTCACAAACCTTGGCGAAGATATTGTCACGGGTACCGTGTACATGTGTTCGAGGCGTGGGATTGAATAAACAAGCAGTTGACCCTTATCCGTGAAGGCACCGACGACACAAGATCCTAAGATACCACGTCAGTTTTGGCAGTACGAACCAATGCAACCCATACGGTGTTTGTGAGCAACATGAGCGCTTTCCACGATTCCGTTCTTGGAACCAAAGTCTACTCTCCCCAACCGATCTCCATCGGCATTCAGACTGCACCTCACCCCCCTTTGCCCAGTTGTTATCCAGAAGGTATCTGCCCCGTCCGATTGACCTTGAACCACGCCAGAATATTGCGATCTGCTCGCAGAACATGGCGCTCCTGTTGTCGAATTAAGAATGTATGAGCCGTATGGGAAGCATTGGGGCACTGCATCGACCGGAATTGGCTTTGGGGAAACTTGAAACTGGTGTGTGCGTGCATCCTTCTCGATAGTGTAGATATATGCGTGTCCCGACGCGCGAATCGCCACGAGATGGATACCGGGTGCCTTCTCTGTTTCGAAATCAGCGCTCCAGAAACTGGTGATAACATTCGAACTGACCGGAGCTCAACTTGAATATCTCCCAGCTAAGAGAGACGAACGGGTCGGCTGTTGATTGCTTCAAGAAAGAATGTCGTTGAGTGTTCGAGTTGGTGTCCTTGAGGATGAAAGAGGGGCTCCTCATGTCAAGAACCACCAACGACCCGTCGTTGTGGGCAAAGGCAAAGAAACCTGGAAGTCCATGAGCTGCGAACCAGAGTAGTATCGGCCAACGTGGGCGTACCAATGTCAGAAACCCCAAACGCGGAGATCGGACCTCTGCTGCTTGGAATCATCAACACTGGGCGGTATCTCGCTGGAGGGGGAATCAGGATGTGGGCCAAAGAGATCATATTCTCGTCGGTAGGTTTCAGTTGTCTTGCATCCGGCTCCAGCTGGTAGATGAAAAAGTCACCGGTCTTGAAAATCGCGACACACTCCAGAGATTCAGGAGTAAGGTACACGTGGGTCAGACTACCTTCATGAAGAGTATCCTGCGAGCACCGCTCAAGCACATGTGGATCAGACAGGACACTGAACAGGTCGATTGTAAGGGATGGAAGAGGTCTCGGAAATGACCCCTGCAACGGCTTCGCCTCTGAGCTGACCAGCAAGTGTGGACTGATATCTTGAATGCGAATCGTGAGGTCCCTGTGCCATGTAAGCAACGCCCGGTGAGGTTCAAACTACACTCGTTCAATCAGTTTCCTGCCAGACAGGAAGTTGTGGACAAACCTTCGCATGCATGGAGTCGTCGTTCTTCCCATCCATCCACGCAACACCTCCTCTCAGGCCGTACTCGCTTCCTGAGGCTTCCAGGTCCTGGAGGCACAGTGTTCCATAGGAAGCGGTGCTCAGAAGTGCGATTTCTCCGCCAACGACGCTAGAACTTCCGGTCCAAAGCAAGTTCGGCAGAGTCAACCTTTCTGGGTCCGAAGAGCGTTGCATCGTCTGCAGTGTTTCCGCCAGCTCCTCTCCAATAGCATCTGCGGTTAACGATGAAATATTTTTTTCCATCCCTGGGTGCCTTGGGACTATCGCCAGTTCCGGTGGGGGAAACTCCATGATACTTATCGACCGCCTGTCACCATCTCCATTGGAAACGAGTGCTATCGCGATAGGGTCGAAGTTTCCGGCGAAATGCGGGGTATCTCGAGGTAGCAGTAGGAAATCAGATATGATGCTCTCGGATTGATAGCTGGATACGCCGGGGTTCGAAAGACAGTCTTGCATAGCTTTGCGTGTTGGCGGAGGTAACGCAACCTTGGGGTCCATCCCGCCATCCGTGGGGTTGAAAGCGGAGAACGAGAAGACAGTGACACCTGGGGATTCCTTGCCCCTTCCGCCCCCAAGGATCGCGAGAGTGTGGGTTCCTCCCCTAGGGTCCGCAGAATTGGAATAACCGCTCCAGGCGAGCTTATATATCGGTTCTGGTGCCGGCTTATCGTTCGGTTTGTTTCCACTCGGTTCCAGCGCGAGATTCAACAGTTCTTCGTTGACCAAATTGATATCCACTTTTTCGATGGACCGAACTAGCAGAGGTTTATCCTCGTCCTCTGTGGCCCAAACGGCTATCGAGCCGTCCTCGTAACCTGCGGCGAAGAAGTGGCCTATGGGATGGATGGCCATACAGCTCACGAAAGGATTCCTTATCGTGAACATGGTCTTCTAGATATCAGCAACAAGTCGAGCCATCGGTGACGAGAGGACGACCTACAGGGCTTGGAGCCCATTCAGGACCAGGAGCGCCTGACGGCAGAGTAAGTTCATAGACCCTACAAGTGCTGCGATCTTTCTGCTTTTCTCTCAGCAACTTGCAATGATATTTACTCGTTATCACCTCACCAGATCGACCAGGGTTATGGCACCTATGAGAGACGTGAGAAAGGAAGGGATCAAGGAACGGGAGGGAAGGTACTTGCCCGTGAAGCAGATGTAGATTAAGTTGAGGTCCCGGGGGTGAATGACCAAGGCGACCGGGATGTCCCTGGACACTTCGTGTCAACAAACGGTGGATCGAAACCAAGAGGCGAGCACCAACGATCCGCGTGTGATCGGCATCCCAAGTTTCTTCCTGTACTCGTTCCAAGCGCACGGTATTTCGAACGGCGATACCCTCGAGCATAGTAGGTCATATGTCTTGATTTTGCCGCTCTTCAGGCCAAAGAAGACCTGGCTTTCACCGTAGGGTTAATGAGTCCTAATGCTTGTCACTGAGGAACCCACATGCTCGTGTGAGGGGGAGGTGGTCATACACCTTGGAAACGACCCGGATCAGAAACCTCATCACCGGACCTCAAAGGCACGGGGTGACCTACGTGACCTCCTCAGAAAATCTGTGCGTCGCGGTCCGCTGGAGGCGTGGCTGGGCAAGATCCCATACATGCAATCGGCTTGTGGTGTCTGGGAAGGAGAGTTCGAACCACGCTTCAATTCGATGATACCATTCGATGGCGTACCCAGGCATATCAGTTTGTTGGACGACTGAGCAAAATCCAGGAATCCGATAGGGGTATCCGCGGCTTTGATTCGTTCCTGTACGCCCCTCGATCCAATCAACCATATAACACCTGCGCGAGTTCCTGACGGAGATATGGCGTTCGAGCGGAGGAGAGTAACGGATCAATATTCAACGGGGACCAACGGGCTAGTACAGGAACCTACCGATTGCAAGCAATCCGGTCAGCGGGTCAAAAGCCTGAACGGCGATATCGTGCGCATACTCGAGGGTCAGCAGTCTCTCCGGAGTGAAATCGCTGGCGTCGAGCAGCTCAGAAGAGAGATCCGCGTTCGTTGACTGACCCAACTTGAGGTTGAACGGTAACATCGACATCGGATTCAGGGAGGCGGTTAAGCGTCATGTGATACATGTTGTTCTAAAATGCTAAGGTTGCGCTCGTTCACTTTCGACCGACGTCACACTGTGACATGTGAGACCGTGGGCCATTTTTGGCTGCGAAAGCCTGGGCGTGACAAACAAGCGCCCTGCAGGCGACTTTCGGGATTGGGACTACATCTTCCACGCTCACATTACTGTCCATTTGAGACCTAGGTTTTGTAGATAAGAGTGCTCCCCATAGATGCTAGGTCTTCCCGTTCCCGAAAGTTGAAGACTTGAGGTGGGGATACAAAAACAGGGCTTTATTGCGTCATCG
>Ga0307515_10019053_pt1 | contig 12381 bp, 9 predicted proteins | sample 17_EM_MG_FD_194513 | JGI IMG/M metagenome (GOLD analysis project Ga0307515, IMG submission 194513) | Populus trichocarpa ectomycorrhiza microbial communities from riparian zone in the Pacific Northwest, United States - 17_EM | ecosystem: Host-associated > Plants > Roots > Unclassified | place...
CTTCCGATCTCCTTTTGCTTGCTTATAAGCGGGTAGGGGAGCTATTGCGGCACCTGTAGTATTAGTGCTGTAGCCTTGCCGTTATAAGGCTTTGGTATTATAACCTTAAGCTCTAATTTGGTTAAGTTCTGGCTTAGTAGAGGCCTTATGGGAGTTTAGAGGTGAGTAAGTTCGTTTTCTAGTAAAGGTGATTAGCTATAATTGGAGCCCCTGAAGCTTTTTACTAGTAGATTCTACGTGCTATATAGTGGGCTAGATGGTAGTGAACTAATTGGATTTTTATAGTTCTAATTTGTGAGACCTAATTTTATATATATTGGCTCCCTCTACGGTATAGGGCTTGGAGTTTAGGCCTATAGCTTAAAGGCTGTAGGCTAGGTTAGCTATAGTGCAAAATAAGGGGTAGAAAAAGGGGAGGGCGCCGGAATAATTGCGCTTAAGGGAATTTTTGGCGGAGTAGGGAATCCAAATCTAGGTGGTAGCTCTTTAGCTAATAACGGATGGTCCTTCCAGTACTAATTTATAAGGGCGTCCTTATCTATAAGTAGCTTTTGCTCTCTAGCTTGCTCCTGTTCCCGCTTAAGCTTCTCCTAGTCGTATATCTGAGCTAGATTCTCTTTATAGTTTTAAGTAAGAGTCTGCTATACTAGCTGAGGTCGTTAGCGACCTTTTAGGGGTAGTATATACTCTCTTAATAAAGGGCTTGGAGTTTTGGCGTGCTTAAGAGCCTCCGCGTAGCTCCGCGAAGGCGTACTGTACTAGGAATCTAAAAGCGTGGGGGAGTCCTTAGGGGTGGGGCCTTGTAGTATACTACTAGAAGGTAGTAAATTATATTATAAGGCCATAAAAGTAATAGGAGTACTAAAAGTAAAGGCTAAAATAAGTTAGAAGCAGCCTATATAAGGAATAAGATACATACAGTTGTTGTTAGTGGGTTAATTGGTGTAATTATTGCACGGATTTTGATCGCGCATTAGGGCGCGCTCTTCTACGCTTTAATTTTAAAGCCGGCTAATTGGGCGCATTATTTCTAAGGTGGTAGAATATTAAGAGAAGGTACTAAACTGCTTTTGTAAAAGTTTAGATAAGTATAGATGACGATTTGGTGGTTAATTAAAATTATCCTTGTTGTGGTAAGGATGTCGATTATAAATTTTTGGTGTGGGTGGCACTAAAGCTCCAACCATGGCCGGAGCTTTGGCGCTCCGATCGAACCAATCAGCGATTGGCTTGGCACTGTAATATTTCGACTTTGTACTTTGACTTTGAACTGGGGGGTAGGGGGTCGCCTCGAGTTGGTTAAATCGAAAGCTTTGTAAGCAGAGGGTTCAATTGATTGAATTGATTGAATTAATATTGCAACGGTTGCAACTAAATTCAACTGGCGTAGTAGTTAGTAACTATCACGGGTCTTGGTATAGCGTTGAGTCACCTTCCTGCCGTGTGTATCCTGTTCCGTCCTGCGGGCGCTTTAACTGCTCATCTACTATATCAATTATGCCTTCCTTGTCCCACAATCCTACCGCCATTGAGGCTTCAATTATATCAAGCCTGTGGGGCTGAATATACGTTTTGGGGTCTAACGATATTGGTGGAATCGTCATTAATTCGAGTTGATATTGGTAGCAAAACCCTGTCTGCCAAGACTTTGGCGGCGATATGAGGGTGTAAATAACGGGTAATACTCGGATAAAGTTTTTTTTGGTGAGGAACAGTAAGAAAAATAAGGTTTAGGGCATCACTGCATATGAACTTTAGTATATTTCTATATAATATTAAAAGCTTCAATATTTTCAATCAACTCAATTCAATTAGGACCTCCAGATTGAATGCGTTGCCAAGCCCGCGAGCTCTTAGTTGATTGAATTGATTGAGTCTTGGCATTCAATTCAATTCAGTATTGAAGCCTCGTTGAATGATTGGCAAGTCTGCCTCGGATGGTCGCCGGTCACGTGCCGGAGGCACGTGCCCGTAGTATATAGTCTCCACGATCCCAGAGGCCTTACCTCCTCAAGGATTCGTCTCTCTCACCAATCTATCCTGTTCCGCAATCGTGCCTTATAGCCCCCTGTCTACAAAGCCCCCTCACACTATACTCCTAGGCTACTCTTTCACGACTACTCTCTTATTACTATTATTACCTTTATAATCCTTAGCCGAGTGTAGTAGATATTGCCACGGAGTGAGTACAAGCGATGATAATATGTAGCGAAGTAGATATTATTAAGCTACGTACATAAACTGTGTAATGAAGTCAAGACGTTGCGTAAGGAAAGAAAGTAGAAAATAGGAGAAAGGGGTATATATCGTTCACTTGGTTGCTAGGTTAACGGGCACCGTGCTGAGCACGGGGCAGGATGGGATTCGGGTAGCGGTCCTGGCAGAACTTGGCAGAAACAGCAGATTGCGGTGGAGAACGGCAGATTGCGGTAGATTGCGGCAGATTGCGTTCTCGTGATCGGCCTCTAATTACTGACTCGGTGGAAACAGGTAGGCGTGTATAAGGTGTCACCGGGGTGTCCCGTGACAGATATTAGCTGATCTCTAGATTTTACTTAGAGCTTGGAAGCCTCTTATATTATATTTATCGTCGTAAGCCTTCTCCTAGTTGTAATGAAGCCTTGTAGGGAATACTACGGTAGACTTGTTAATGGGCTAGGTGTGTAGGTAAACAAGAAGTCAACAACGTAACATAACTAGTGGAGTGAGTTGCCTAATAGATTAACTCTAATTATATTCTGAGATTTACTATAGAGAAGAGAACTATCTAGGTAGAGACTATGATCCTTTAAATATATAATATCGCGCCTAAGAAATGTACTAAGTACGTCCCATATTCTTACGTTCTCACATTTCTACGTTCCGAACTTATAACGTAACTAGCTATATAACTTAGTTACCCCTTATCCTATAGTTTAATTAGTTCTAGCGCCTCCTATACTATCTTAACTAACCCATTTATATCTCTTTTTAGTAGTTGTACTACTACTAATATAAGGTCCATAATACTATTCCCCTCCTTTTTATCTTTATCTTTAAAGATATCTCTTATCTCTAAATTGTCTATTAAAGGTATAGTATTCCCATCTTTAATTTAATAACCTTTATTATTTCTAATACCTTTTATTAAATCCTTATTTTCTAGTTATTATAACTAGCTTATTTTAATTATTCCTTTACTTAGTAAACTAGTGGCTTAGTATCTCCGTATACTAGCTCTAGATATGTAACGTGTCCCGGACTACGTCGCCAGACGGCCAAAAAGACAGATAGTGATCGCGAATCTATCGCGACTCTTGCGGGACCTAATATATGTACTCTTACAAGATAGCATCAACAAGTTCTTCACTAGATACCTAGACCAACAAACCGATTTCCTTTCATTGATAGGAGCAGCCGTCCGCCACGAGGGCCAGCCATCTATCGTTCATAGATAACCCCTCACTAATCGTTTAGCAGTTAATATCAACCGTTTAATTATTATTTAAGCTACTTAACTTTTAAACTAACTTATTAAGCAGGTATTAAGTGTAGTATATTATAGTAAATAGATAAGTCTAGCTTACACTTTAGTAGTAATAGCGTAAACTATAATCCTTATTTATATAATATAACGCGATATAACGTAATTAAACAATCAATAGATACCGATTAATTAAGATTGTTCACGATATCGAACTAAGTAGATAGATGGCATTACTGCCTGGCGCTTACTATACATTCCCACACCCAAGCAGGCGGATCAACATGATGTGGCCAGCGATCCAGAAATTCCCGATATGGATCTTCCCCCCTCTTCCATGATGTTCTTTCTATCTCCTCTACTTCCTCCATGGTCATGTCCTCCATTAGAACAAGCTCGTGCAAGATTGGAAAATCTGGATCATACTCCACACGGATGCTGGCATCACTGGATTCTATGCCGTGATACCTCTGGCGATACCTCCGATGTATGGTCAGTGTCAGCGGTGGGCTATCCTCAGTGAAATGCCGGTCCGGTTTTTCCCACTTGGGGTGGAGCTTTGGGAGATCGATGGAAATATCCAAGTTCAGATTGTTGCTAAGAGGTGCAAGTGGAGACAAGACGGCGCGCTCATTGACCATGGACCAAGGGCAACGCTCCCCATGATCTAGCCATATCCGAAGTCTTCTCAATTTGCTCAAGCGTTCGATGGCGGGACGTAATCCTGTCCATGTAGAGATCCAATGATCCATCGACGACGATTCAGAGCCGGTGGAATTACCAGCGTTCTCAAGCGCATCGTAAGCGGACAAAGGAAGTCTCAGGCTGATATCCAGTTCTTTGAGGCTCGGCAGGACGCAATTCAAGAGGGTGGAAGTGAAAGATCGCCCAGACTTGAGCACGCCGGATTGTGGAACCAAGATCCTGAGCGCATCGAGGTCATTTATTTGAAACGCGGCGATATCAGCCATCATTTCCGCGACATCGGTGAACCTGCAGAGCGATATCAGCAGGCTAGCTACACTGGCTTATCACTTGCTAACATTCGCTTGCACACGAGAAGGAGCGCCATCGCGGCAATGTTACAATCTGTCTCGCAATCCTTCTCCCGCATCCGCATGACCGACTCTTCACATCGCCAGTGTGAGCCCCATGAAGACCGCAAACGGAGCGCGTAGATAGGATCTGACGCATGGGGGTCTGTCAAAAGGTTGGTCTCATTTGATCGCCGTTTGATACAGTCGGGGTCACCATCTTCGTCACGTTGCACGCATGCTGATAATCGAAGTCCCTTCTCGTGGAGAAAGAGGTGGATTTGGTCGGGAATGAGGTGGGCATAGATCGCACGACGAATCTCGGCTGGTGCAACGAAGAATTTACTTTCGAGTTGAGGGTCAACCAATGTATCCATATTGAGTCCTGCCAACATAGTAAATCGTTGGATATCCGGAGAGGGGCAGTGACCTCAAGTGTAGTGGAGATGAGTCGGAATGGGTTATGTGAAAGACGACAAGTGCGGTACTTGGGTGCTGTTGCTGTGCCGCAGTACCGCCACAATTCGCGCGAAAGGAAGGTATGGGCGCCAAAGGAACTTAAGTTTGAGAGTTTAAGGACTAGTACCGAGACACTCTGTTTCGATATGTATTGGACAGTGTTGTCATTGAAGGAAAGGTCTCGCGCATCCATCTCACATCAAACACGAGAATGCTATTCCCGCTTATTTCCTTTAAGTCATAGTTTGGAAAACTAAATGATAAAAATAGCGTGCATATTCGCTTGGCTCTAACGCGCCTTACAATCTAAGCAACTACACCGGCTAATCTACTTGTTGTTCACATTGCCATCCTTATCAACATAGTACCCCATAGTCCGGAGATGAAGGGCCAACCCCAGCATAGCAACGTTGTCTACGATATTTTGTTAGAATATCGATGCTACTTTGAACCCATCAACCTTGACTTACCAGAATTAGTCGGATCTTTGAGGTCTTGTGCGCATTTCCAGCCATAGCAGCTAGGTGTGCCTTCTGGTAAATTTTCATCGGCGACGTCGATCAATCGGCCTCCCTGGTGTGTATGTGTCAACTGCATCAGTTAGTTCCATCTTTCAGCTAAATTGTGATTGGAAACCTCACCTCGTGCAGCATGGCCAGTCCCGTGTTCCTCAACCCATCCACAGGAGTCGCAAAATCCGAAACACCGCCTTTGAAACCGGGTTGCTGGGTCTGCGTGATCCTGTCCTTGTCGATTCTAGGCCAACCAAGATTGAGCGACCGGTGCAAGAACCACGCGCAAACATCTATGCTGAAAGCAATGTCTGGCCTTTCTTTCAAGTGGGGACTCTTATCTTTGGGCTTTCCGTCTTTGAACCATTGACCTTTGTTGAAGAAGTCGAGGCTGTCGTGAATGCTATAGTCCTCGTGCCGATATTTCCTAGATCATAGTCGACGGCATAACATTTATTTCGAAGGCTACCCGGTTCTAATTCCATAGTGAGATACTTTGTGTCTTTCATTGATTCATCCGACCAGAGTTTGACGTCGGGGAGACCTTTTTGCTTCATACGGCCATTGCTGCAGAAGATCATCTCAAGGCAAGATGTTAGCCGAAAGAATCCTTCCTGTGGATAGAAGATCTTGCGAACTTACCACGTCATTGCTAGTCATGGATTCCTGCCAGCCCTGGTCCATAGGCCTATCTGCCGCATGTTCTTTCTCATATCCCGCTACATTCTCGAAGGTTTCTGCAATCGACACGCGTTAAAATTCATGTCAAGCCACTGAAAGAAACACAGTTATCAGACCAACTACTCACTTTTGACCGCATCGAACTTTGACTAGTAATCCGCACCCTCACCCAATATCAACTTGAGCATATCCGCGATGTGCTTGTCGCCTGTATTGTCTTTCATTACGTTGAAAGCATTCTCCGCAATCGTGATACCCTCTGTCATAGCTTTCTTGATCTCATCAGTCGCCATGAGGAATAGACTAAGACCCTCGCCCGGGTTTCCTATTCCTACAAGGTCTACACTTAAGTTAGCGGCGGTTCAATGAGCACTATGATGATTGAGTGAACACTAACCACAAGAACCATCGACACCCCATTTGGCCGCTAGACTAAATCTATCCTAATTGACCTTGTATAGAGTTCAAAAACCGTCAGATTTAGTCGGCGCGCCGCGGAGGCTTCAAAGGAGGTAGTGACGTCAGTGGTGAGGATTTGGATTTTGCCTATTTAATTTGGGAGTCTTCAACTGTATCCGTGGCGTTTTGATTTTCGCGGGCTCAATCAACACCACCTAGCTAGCAGCTAGGTGGCCGCCAGCATGGTGCACAGGCGGGCAAAGAACCCAGAAATTTTTAACTAGCAAATTGCTAACAAAACCAAAAAAATTTAAAATTTTTTTTTTAATAATAAACTATAGATTATATAAATAGTATAATTAAACTCGCTAAAACTCTTTATTATTACTATCTCTTTATGTAACGGAACCTTGTAGCAAGTACTACGATAGGCTCGTCAATGGGCTAGATGTGTAGGTGATGCAAATTAAAGTCAGCAACGTAATAACAACTGGTGGAGTGGTTGCCTAATAGATTAACTCTAATTATATTCTAAGAATTACTACAAGGAAGGAACTATCTAGGTAGGGACTAAGGGTCCTTAAATACACAACCGTACTCCTATAAAATCCTTCTTATACGTAATATATATATACTCTATCTACTTTATTATAGATCCTATAGATTATATAGATTATACAAATTACCTCACGTAATTTATACTACTATTCCTCATTATATAGTTCTACTAGCTCTATTCTAGACTATACTTTTATTAACTAACTAGCTTCTTTTAATTTTTCTTTAAGTAGTTATAATATTATACTTAAAGCATCCGTAATACTATCTCCCTTCTCTCTATTTTTATCCTTAAAAATTTCTAATATCTTTAAGTTATTTACTAGAGGTATAATATCCATTTAATTAATTAAATTAATATTATTACTTATTATACCTAAAGTAATTTCTTCTTCTTCCACAGCCCGTCGGTCTCGTACCGTTGCTGTTATATTATCTCTTAGTGCGATTATACTATCTCCGTATTCTTATTATGCGAAAGAGGGGTTAGTTTATATTACGTTAGCGAGTCCTTTCTCCTAGCAACTATCTTTTTACTTAGAGTATACTAAAGCAAACGTTTATTTGTCCTATAACGTCTATTTTACTTCTAACGCTAAGTATACGCGTCCTATAACTCTTAATAGTCTCTAAGTTTCCTAAGTAATTTATTATAGGGTTTTGTATTTAAACTATTACTATAAAGCTAGACGGTAACCTAGTATAGGCCCTAGCTAAGCTTAAGCGTTCTTAGAATACAGAACAGAAGGCCTTAGATACTTATATCGCGGCATCTACTTAGCTGCTTCGTCTTAAGAAAGTGCGTAAGAAGGTCCGTTTTAAGGAGTAGAAACTTATAAAATAAGGTCTATAGGAACTAGGTAACGCTAATTCTCCTCCTATAAAGGAAATAACTCTAAGTAATTTAGCAGTCGCTTTTCCTAGGTCCCCCTTAGGTGACTCATTCTTTAGTAATCCTTCTTTATTAATATTGCCTAACCTATTTTCTTCCGATACTCCTATACCTTTCCTATAGTATTCTTTAAATTCTTAAGTAGTTCCTAGGTAGTCTTAGTATAGCCTATTTACTTTACCTTATACTATATTTTATCGTCTATATTCTTATAACTAACGATCTTTAAAACTTACTATTTGTCTTCTTCCTATCCTCTATACGTGTCCTCTTTATAAACTAGTAGCTTAATATTCCTATATGCTAGCTCTAGCATTATAATATACTATATAGGGTGGATTTTTATCTTAGCTAGTAAGTTTAACTTAAATATAACTAGTAAAATCCTCTAAATAAGTTTAAAAGGCCCTAGTCTAATATAGTCCAACTTTTTACTTAGTTATTAACTTTTAAAAAAATTGTGTAATAGCTACATCGGGAAAATATTCGCAGGATGAGATTCAAGTAGACTTTGTTTAGCGCGTTTCGCGTAATTAACATACAATTAACCAACTTAACATGCAACTTAACTAACTTAACACGCAATTAACTAACTTAACATACAACTTAACTAACTTAACACGCAATTAACTAACTTAACATTTAACTTAACTAACTTAACACGCAATTAACCAACTTAACATTTAACTTAACTAACTTAATACGCAATTAACCAACTTAACATATTTAAAAGTTAAATAACATATAGTTAACCTACTTAACAACTTTAAAAGCCAACTGCACATTCCTTAATATGCAATTAAGGTAATATAATATATTATTTTAAAGTTATATGCCAATTACGCAAATAAATTTTTACTATTTTTTTAGCCTATAGTATGCTAGCTTATAATATATATTATATACAATCTCATATAATCTCATATAATCTTATATAATCTTATATAATCTTATATAATCTTATACAATCTTATATAATCTTATATAATCTTATATAATCTTATACAATCTTATACAATCTTATATAGTCCTATATAGTCCCATATAGTCTTATATAGGTTTATTATTATATTATATATTATAGGTTCTATGCTAGCTTAGCTGCTTTTACTATTTATCCTAGCTTCTATATAATAACGCGATGCGAGTTCCTTTTTTAAGAAAGTTATCCAAGTATAGAGTATTATATTAGTCCCAATTAATATAATTATTAACGTAGTATAAATCTAAATAAGAAGTAGCGGCTAAAATAATATACGCGCTTTATAGAATAGATAGCATTAAATAAAAGCGACCACCTCTAAGTACTTACCTAGTATTTACGCTTAAGCGCGGCCACCTTTTCACCTTAACTATGCCGTGTATTAGATGCGGCAGTCCATAATTTAATGGCTAAAGCAGCTCTACTATAGCTCCAGTATACTATACGTATACACTGTATTTATCTAACCTTTTAATATCTAAAATAGTAACAATTAGCTAAAGCTGGCCTATAAGTCTTCTACCTAACGGCGTGCGGCCCTTTCTAATACGGTTGCCGTTATCTATATACTCCTGGACCCATATATAATTACGCCTCCACTAGTTAAAATATTGCCAATTTAGTATATAATATACTACCTCACTAATTTGGCCCTTAAGGTTAATTGCATTTTTTCTGTCTCGTTTTTAATAGTAAATAAATAGATATATTTTAACAAGCAGGCGCTTAACCTATAAGGGGTCCTTCTCTTTCTGGTTTATATCGGAGTTCTAGGTACGTTCACCTTATAGTTTTCACCTATACTCTTAGACAAATACCATAATGCCGTCTAGAAACCCTAGAATTTTATAGCAGTTTGCCATATAAGATATATAAAGCCACGTCTTTAACCTAAAACGCCTCTAGATAAGATCTATTGCCTTATTTATATCTTCTAAAGGCCACCAAAGCTTTACAACTACTAAATACTATATTAGTTAAGTAACCTGCACCTCTAAACGCTAGGAAGACTATAGTACAGAATTACTATTTATAAAAGCTATTTCGTCTTCTATTGCTAGTACTACTACCTATCTTAAATTATAAGAGCAGATTTAAGATAGCGAATCCCGTTTATTTATTAAGTTATAAAACGCCTTAATAATATAACAGTGTCCAGCTTCGCTATTTACGCCAGTGTAGTACCCATCTGCATATCTGTATAGGCGGATATTTTCCTTAAAATATATAAGGGCATAGAATTTTAGTATATTAAAATGGCCCGTATTAAAATCCTTTGCCTTTAGACGGAAACTTTAAAACACGCCTTTAAGCATATTAATTCGATATAGGGCGTAGTACATATATCGTAGTGTCTCCTCGTTATAAGTGCGATATTAAGCTATAATAACAAAGTTATATACGGCTTTTGTAAAATATATAGTATATAGTTCTCTAGACGACAGTAGTAGGGCTAGCATAGCGATAAGTTAATAAACTATAGCTTTTTGTTCATTACCTATCCATTAAGTAACTTTACTAAATAATAGGTTATTAAACTATTTTAAGCCCGTAAAAGCTGGGATTTATCTAAAATACTAATTAAGCTAAGCCTCCGTAGATATATTTGTTATAGTTATCTTCGTTCCTCTTCTCTTTCTTTTTAGCTAGACGACATCGCCTACTAGTTTCTATACCCATTTAATAAGTTGTATAATAATACCCTTTAAAAGCTAATATAGAACATCTACTATTATACCCTTATAGATGTTAAATAGGCGATAGTGCCACGCGAAATATTTTACTAGGTATACCCAATCGTCTAAGGATAGAAGAATGTTCTCTAGTTTTTAGCGTTTAATCTATCTTCTTGTCTCCTTATGGGTACGTGGCGGGTATTATTTCTTAGTTAAGTTCTTGCGCTTTAGAGGGGGGACCTAGTATATAGTGTAGTGCTATTGGCTTTTAACACCTATAAGCAGCACTTATTCTTTATAGTCTACTATTATTCTATATATAATTAAATAATATCGTTGTATAAAATTATCCGTATATTAAAGGTCTACGCCGCTTTCTATAAGATACTTAATTGCTATTATGTTTTAGTTAATAGAATATAGCATTAGAATACTAAAGCAGGACTTATATTTAAGTATAGTTCTTATTACCTTATAATATGCTTTACTTTTTATATTATTATCTTTTTCTTTAATAACTAGTATAAAGCCAATAAGGATATTTACGGGGGATGTCTATTAGCGCTGAACTTATTAGTTAAGATTACTAATAGTAAGATATACCGGCTAGGCCGATTTATTACCATAGTGCATTATTAGCTGGGTCTTATTAACCGCTATAAGTATAGGAACTACTATAGCACCGCTAGGAAGCTTGCCTTATATCTTTTACTACTAGTTACCGCTATATAGCTTGTTATAGACTTAGTGGTTTTCGGCATTATAGAGTCTCTTTAGTATATATACTAGTGCATCTTTAAAGGGTTAATGGCCAATTAGAAAGGCAATTATATTTATAATATCCTAGTAAAGAATATAGTATTCCCTCTGCTTAGAGCCTTTAATATTTAATTCCACCTTACACTCTAATCGGAGCCATTGTTCATCTTATATACTAAATAAAATAGCAGTAATTAGTTCTTTCCATTAATTTATAAATTAGAAGCTAAGTAGGCTATAAAGTGGGCTAAGGTAGGTGTCTTTAAGTAGTGCGTTAACGTCTCCCTTTATATAGTAAATGCGGTGCAGCTATATTAAAAAGGCGTAATTAAACTCTAAATAAAAAGGATTATATAGTATACTTTAGCTATTATTATATTATAATATAGTAATATCTAAAATTATTTAGCTAACTTACTATATATTATTATCGGTCTTATATAAAATTAGTTCACCCACCTTTATATTCTTAGTTGCTTTAAATATCTCTACTCTAAGTAATAATAATAACGATATAACGCTTTTCTAATATAGTATACCGCATAAAGGCACTAGATAGGCATTCTGCTTATATTCTACCGCTATTAAAGCGTACTTGTTAGTATCCGTATTTATACTATCTGGTTACAATCGCGCGTTATCTAACCAGTAAGAGTGGTAGAATTAATCGCGAATTATAAGTAGTCGGGCCGCAATAAATATACAAGTATTATATCTCTCTTTACGTGCTTTTTTATAGACGTGTTAGTGGCTAGGCAGCCGCCTTTTATAGCACCGTAGGTATTGGTAAAGGCCGCCGTAACTCTTAGGGGTATAAGAATATTATCATCAGGAAATTTTTTTTTAGGCACGTTGTTGTAAGCGAAAATCGGGTCTGCAAAACCTGCGTAAGTCGCGATTTGCGGCAATTCGCAGCAATTTGCTATAAACACGCAGCTACTTATAAGTAGCCTATGCAAATTGCTA
>Ga0307515_10019054_pt1 | contig 12380 bp, 9 predicted proteins | sample 17_EM_MG_FD_194513 | JGI IMG/M metagenome (GOLD analysis project Ga0307515, IMG submission 194513) | Populus trichocarpa ectomycorrhiza microbial communities from riparian zone in the Pacific Northwest, United States - 17_EM | ecosystem: Host-associated > Plants > Roots > Unclassified | place...
GTTTTATTTACAGATTTTTGACCACGAATATAAAACAACTGGCCTGTTTTTGTTTTGTATATTTGCACCCACTTATTATTATGATGATACATATAACGCGCAAGGAACATTTTAATGCCGCTCACCGGATGTACCGTGAGGAATGGAGCGCTGAAAAAAACAACGAGGTATTTGGCAAGTGCGCAAACCCCAACTGGCATGGTCATAATTACAATTTATTTGTAACGGTTAAAGGCGAAGTTACCCACGCCACAGGTTATTTGATGGATTTAAAAGAGCTTAAGGTTATTATTAACGAGCACGTTATTGAAAAGCTTGATCATAAAAACATCAATATGGATGTTGAGTTCATGGCAGGCAAAATGGCATCGACGGAGCTGCTGTGCATCGAGATTTTTAACCAGCTTAAGGCGCCTATTGAGGCCTACGAGGGAGTGTTTTTACACTCGGTAAAACTATATGAAACTGAAAATAATTCCGCGGAGTATTTTGGCGGATAACCGGATAAAATGATTGATAAAAACCACATCCCCGACCGCGATGATGATATTGACGGTTACACCAAAATAGACAGGTACAATCCGCAACTGATCGAAAACCTATCGGCCCATTATCTTGATGTTTTAAAACAAATTGGCGAAAACCCCGGACGTGAGGGACTATTAAAAACGCCCGAAAGGATTGCCAAGGCGATGCTTTTTCTTACCCATGGGTATGACCTGGATGCCAAAAAAATCCTGAACTCGGCTATGTTTAAAGAGGAATACAGCCAGATGGTAATTGTAAAAGACATTGAAGTATACTCGATGTGTGAGCACCACATGCTGCCATTTTTTGGTAAAGCGCACATTGCCTATATTCCCAATGGCTATGTTGTTGGCTTAAGTAAAATACCAAGGGTAGTTGATGCTTTTGCCCGCAGGCTACAGGTGCAGGAGCGCTTAACCAACGAAATTCGCGATTGTATACAGGAAACGCTTAACCCGGTTGGTGTAGGGATAGTTATTGAATGCCGACACCTGTGTATGAGCATGCGCGGTGTTCAAAAACAAAACTCGGTAACCACCACATCGGCCTTTACCGGCGAGTTTTTAAAGGAAAAAACACGTACCGAATTTTTAAATTTGATAAGTTCGAAACTTAGTTAAGCCCCCCGGCCCCCTAAAGGGGGAGCAGGAAGGGTTAACTTAACAATAATTATAAACATAAAATTCCCCCTTTAGGGGGTTAGGGGGCTAAATGAAAGCATATATTTTTCCAGGGCAGGGCGCCCAATTCCCGGGTATGGGTAAAGATATTTACGAGCAATCTGATAAGGCGCGTGAGTTATTTGAAAAGGCCAATGAAATATTGGGCTTCAGGATTACTGATGTAATGTTTGATGGCACAGCCGAAGATTTGGTACAAACCAACGTTACCCAGCCGGCGATATTTTTACACTCGGTAATTTTAGCGACTGTTTTGGGCGATGAATTTAAACCGGATATGGTTGCCGGCCACTCTTTGGGCGAGTTTTCGGCCCTGGTTGCGGCAGGCGCTTTATCATTTGAAGATGGTTTGCGTTTGGTAGCAGCACGCGCCAACGCCATGCAAAAAGCCTGCGAAATACAACCATCAACCATGGCGGCTATTTTAGGGCTGGATGATTTTATTGTTGAAGATGTATGCCAACGCGCTACCGCGGTAGTGGTAACGGCAAATTATAACTGCCCCGGTCAGCTGGTTATATCCGGCACAATTGAAGGCATTGATGAAGCCTGCGAAAAATTACTTGCGGCAGGTGCTAAAAGAGCTTTAAAGCTTAAAGTTGGTGGCGCTTTTCATTCGCCATTAATGGAATCGGCAAGGGTTGAGCTGGAAGCGGCAATTGTGGCTACCGAAATTGCAGTGCCGGTTTGTCCTATTTATCAAAATATTGACGCCAAGCCTTATACCGATCCGGCACTTATCAAACATAATTTAATTGCCCAGCTTACGGGCGCAGTAAGGTGGACCCAAACCGTTAAGCATATGCTGGAAGACGGCGCCACCTCATTTACCGAAGTTGGCCCGGGCAACGTATTGCAAGGGCTGGTAAAAAAGGTTGACAGGGCAATACCCACCCAAAGCGCTGTTTTAGCTTAATAATAATTAAAAAAGGCACTATTTAATAGTGCCTTTCGTTTTGTTTTAAACTTGTAACACCTGATAACAATTTGACCACCTCCGGAAAAATACGTTTGTTGCTTACCCTGATAGGTATTGGATTGTTATTTACGGCCATTATTATCCAAAAAACATATACGCCGGTAAATAACCTTGACCAAACCGCGCGGGAACTTGAGGGTAATTTGCACAAAAAAGAGGCTTATATTGATAAACAGCTAAATGATAAGGCACAGTTTAACAAATTTAAAACCCTTGCAGATAATGACCAGGAAGCAATTAACGAAATAGAGAACTTTACTGCAAAAAAGAACACCTGGTTTATAACCACCTATAACAACCGGTTAAGTTTCTGGAGTGGTATTAAAGTTTTGCCCGATAGCCTTTGGAATATAAAAGAAGGCAGCTCATTTATTAAGCAGCCAAATGGATATTATGAAGCGATAAGGAAAACCGAGGGCGATTTTTCGGTAATATTTTTTATCCCTATAAAAATCGATTACACATTTACCAACCAGTATCTTCAAAACACTTTTGCCAAAGACTTAATTACCAAAGATAACATTGAACTTGCCGACCTGGGCGATAAAGACACCTACGATGTACACAGCGCTAACAACGATTATCTGTTTTCGGTAAAGCAAAAGCCCAATAGTGTTAATTATGCGTTTATATACTATGAAGCCGTTTTTTGGATTTTAACCATCATAACGCTTTGTATACTAATCCACAATATTTGTTGCCATGTGGCGGCAAAGGGTTACGCCTGGTTATCGGTGATATTCCTGGCGTTGTTTATAGTGCTGTTCCGTTTTGTTAATTTATATTATCACCTGCCGGATTTTAGCGGCATGCTCAAGCTTTTTGACCCTCAAATTTTCCACTCGGGCATTTTGTACCCATCTTTTGGCGATTTATGTATTAACCTGCTTTGTGTTTTTTGGTTTGTTGTATTTATATACCTGCAGCGCCGGCGATTGTTTACAGCGGCATATACAAATTCAGCAGGTTATTTTATTGTAGTTGGCTGCATCCTTTTGCTTATCGCGATATCCACTTCGTTGTTAAGGTTGTTTTCGGACCTGGTTATCAACTCGGGCATTAACTTTAATGTTAATAATGTACTGGGCTTGTCATCGTTCAGCGTGGCGGGTGTTTTAATGTTGTGCTTTAGTTTTCTTATTTTTTATCTGGTTGATGACATTGTTCTTTTTATATGCCTCAAACTGGGTGTGTCGCGATTGCACCAGTTGTTACTGCTGATAGCTGGTGTTGCCATAAGCACGGTTGTTTTTGCCCGGTATTATGGTTTTAGCTTGTTTTACCTGTTGTGGATGGTGTTGGTATTGATAAGGGCATTTGGGTTTATATATCACAAGAGCAAACTTACCACAACCACCTTTTTGGGCGTGCTTTTAATATGCTCATTAATATCGGCCATTAAGTTAAACCACTTTGAAAGCATTAAAGAAGGGGCGGTGCGCAAAAAGCTGGTACATCGCCTGGAAGACCCGGTTGACCATGATGCCGAAAACACCTTTATAAAGATAGAGAAACGTATTTTGGTTGATACGGCCATTGTGCGTTACTTTAAAGAAAATGTACATAATAATGATTACCTGCTCACCCGTTTTCAGAAATTATATTTTGATGGGTACCTGTCAAAGTACGTTGTTAAAATACATGAGTATGACGCCAATGATCAGCCCCTGTCCGAAGATGACGTTCCGATAACCGGCTTCAAAGACCAGGTTGTATATAACTCATTTAAGGTTGTGCCAACATCTTATTTTTACCGGGGTACGGCATCGTTTGGGCTACAGAGCTATTTTGCAATATTGCCCATAAAAAGCAGAAATAAGCAATTAGGCACCCTGGCTATTGAGTTTACATCAAAGCCTCTTCAATCGTTGGGGGCTTTCCCTGATTTGTTGATAGAGGGGTCGCTGCAATCTGAAGATGAATTTAAAGAATATTCATACGCTTACTATTACGACAACCGCCTGCAAAGCCAGCGGGGCACTTATGTTTATACGCTTAATAACCCCGATTTTAAAGGGGTATTAAAGAAGTATATCATCAAAACCACCCGGATTAACAATCCCGAATGGTACAACACCTTTACAAAGTATGAACACCTTATTTATAAACCCAACAAGCGCAACATAGTTGTAGTAAGTAAAGAAACAAATCCGCTTTATAATGGGGTAACATCCATTACCTTCTTTTTTATGGCTTTGCTGGTATTCAGCGCAATTATCATTATTGTGCGGGGTGCATGGGTACGCGTAAGAATTTTAAGCATCAAGGATGATAAAATCCGTTGGAATTTCAGAATTAATTTTGATAAGGTACTTTATAAAACACGAATACAGTTTGTAATGATTTTTGCGGTTGTAGTTACGCTGATAGCGGTTGGTTTTATCACCTTTGTATCAATAGGAAGCCAGTATCAAAGCCAGCAGGATAAACAAATCCGCAACAAAATAACCCGTATTGCCGAGGCTTTTCAAACGGGCGCGCTAAACAGGTACATATACAACGTAAACGAAAAAAGCCAGGTTGATTTTGACATCATGGCCAAAACCTATTCAACCGATTTGGTTTTGTTTGATACAAATGGCGTACCACTGGTAACAACCCAGCCAAAAATGTACGAGGCTGGCCTGGTTGCAAAAAAAATGAACTCCCGTGCCTTTATCTATTTAAGCCGCCTGCAAAAAACTGAATTTGTAAACGATGAGCGAATAGGCGAATTGAGTTATAAAGCCGCTTATGCACCTATTGTAAACTCCGGCAGAATAATAGCCTATATCCAGCTGCCTTATTTTTCGAACGAGGCAGATTATAAGGAACGCATAACATCGTTGCTGAACGTGATGATAAACGTTTATGCGCTGGTATTTATAGCCATTGGTTTATTTGCTATCATTATTGCAAGGCAAATTACCGCGCCGTTAAGCTTCATACAGGAAACATTGAGCAAAACCATATATGGCAAAAAAAATGAACCGATAAAATGGCAGCGAAATGATGAAATTGGGGCACTGGTTAAAGAGTACAATAAAATGATATCGGCCCTTGAAAACAGCGCCAACCGGCTGGCGCAGTCTGAGCGTGAAAGCGCCTGGCGCGAAATGGCTAAACAGGTAGCGCACGAAATTAAAAACCCGTTAACCCCGCTAAAATTAGGTTTGCAGCTGCTTGATAAATCGTGGCGGGATAAAGACCCTAAATTTGATCAAAAATTCGAGCGCTTCAGCAAGTCGTTTGTCGAACAAATAGAAAGTTTATCGTCCATCGCATCCGAGTTTTCGGCTTTTGCCAAAATGCCCGATACCCGTATTGAGCAATTAAATGTTTTTGACATGCTTAACCAGGCGGTTACCATATTTAAACAAATGGACAACATGCATATCATGTATCAGCAGCCTGAAACGCCCTTTATGATCAATGCCGATAAAGATCAGCTACTGCGGTGTTTTAATAATTTGTTAAAAAACGCCATAGAGGCCACGCCGGCGGATAGAAAAGGGTTGATAGATATCAACTACCTTATTACCAGCAAAAATGTGCTGCTCACCATAAAAGATAATGGCAACGGGATTCCCGAAAATATGCGCGAAAAGATATTCGAGCCCAACTTTACCACCAAAAGCTCTGGTACGGGGCTTGGGCTTGCCTTTGTGAAAAACTCCATCGAAAACGCCAACGGCAAAATATGGTTTGAAACAACCATTGGCATCGGCACAACTTTTTACCTGAGCTTTCCATCAGCTTAAGCCGAAGGCTTAAAGCAGAAAGCCCAAAGCTTTTTGCCTTTAGCTTTCCGCTTTCTTAGCGAATTTCTTCACCGTCTCTGTAATATGTGCCAGGTGGTGTTTGCTGTGCCATGAATATAATGCCAAGCCTTTTTTAAGCGAAACGGTATCGCCCGAAGCGGGGTGTACAAAGGTGCGTTCCCACTCATTTTCGGTAAAACTTTCAAATAAAGTTACCATATGGATATGGATGCCTTCCAGTATTTTTAATGACGATTCTACCGGCAGGCGGTAATCGGGTAATAAGGCCCAGTCGGCTTCTTCATAGGGTTTTATAACCGGGTTGTTTTCGGTAAGCGCCAGCTTAAAACGGGTAATGGAATTCATGTGGCTATCGGCCAGGTGATGGATCACTTGCCTCAATGTCCAGCCGCCGGTACGGTACGGGGTATCCAGTTCCTGGTAGTTTAAACCGGCTATAGCGTTACGTAATTTGCCAGGGAGCGTGCGCAGGTCATCTATCCATTCGCGAATGTTTTCGTCGGTATACGATGCCGGTGGGGTAAACTTCCCAATCGGGAACCTCATTTGTTCGTCTGTCATAAGCTAAAAAAAAATTAAATTAGGTATAATTTTATAGTACAGCAAGCTTTAGCCTAAATTAGCGTTCTGTACGTGTTATTTAAACCGATGATAAAAAAACTGTTTTTAGTACTGCTGCTGTTAAAATGCTCTTTTACATATGCCCAAACCATTAAAACCGATATTTTGGTAATTGGCGGAGGCCCTGCCGGTGCGTCGGCAGCCATCCAGGGAGCCCGCAGTAAAATTAAAACAGTATTGGTTGAAGCGGGCCCGCAACTATGCCCATCAATGCAAGCCCAAACAATGGTAACCATCGGCGGCGGGCACAATCTGCCATCGGGCATCTGGGGCGAATTCCGGAAATGGGTAACAGTGTTTTACAAAAAAACGCCAGGGTACGACACCGCGTATAATGCCCCTCTTCGTTTAGAACCATACACTGGTGCGGCTATTATCAAAAAAATGGCCGATACGGTTAAAAACCTCACCATAAAGTTAAATACTGTTGTTAGCACTGTAAAAAAAGATGGCGATGGTTGGGTGGTAACCGTTAGCCAGGATTCAGAATCGCAACAAATAAAAACAAGGCTAATTATTGATGCCACACCAAACGCTGCAATAGCCGAAAAATTGAACATCAATTTTAAACCGTTTGATTTGATGGCCGATAATCACCAATCTGCCACCTATCGTACCAGCATTGCAACGGGCGATGGTTATCCGGGGCAAAATGGGGATAAAAAAGGCACCTCAGGCAACTACCCACAATCGCCGGCATATTGTATTCCGCTGAGCGCTATTGTGGCACCGGGAGCCGAGAACCTGTTAGTTACAGGCAAGCTTTTTCCTGAAGACGACATTCAATACCTGCCCAACCAGCTTATGCTGGGCCAGGGCGCTGGCGCCGCCGCGGCATTTTGCGCTTTTTTTAAAACAACCACACACAAATTAAACGCACGCACCGTACAGGGCGAACTACTGGATTTTAAAAGTTACCTAATGCCATTTGCCGATGTAAACCCCAGCGATCGTTATTTTAGGTCGGTACAGCAGGTTGGGGCAACCGGTTTATTAAAAGGGGTGCAAATTTTGGATAATAACGTCCCACGTATGTTGTTTATGCCCGATTCTGAAGTTAATACGGCCGAGATTGAACCGGTATTAAATGATATTTATACCCGTACATTTTTATGGTTTAACCGGGAAAAACCAGCCGCGAAATTTACTATTGAAAATACATTATCACTTATTAGTGAGATAACGCTAACCGATCCTAAAACGCTGCACATCTCCATGACCAAAGCCTGGAAAAGCCAGTATAAATTCCAGTCAGATTTTAATGTTAACCGGCCAATAACCCGCCGGGAGTTTGCTATACTGGTTAATCAGTTTTTAAACCCGTTTGCCCGCACTATTGATTTATCAGGCCGGTTTGTGAATTAGAAGAGGGCTTATATAGAATCTATTGATTAATTTCGCATATATTGCTTTTATCGAATAGAAAATCCATGGGGGTTAGCTTTAAGCTTTGTGCATTCTGCTTTTAGCTTCTATATAAGTATAGCGTATAAATGTTCGTCTAAAATAAAGCCATTTTTAATAAAGGCATTTTTACATATAGCTTCTTTTACAAACCCAGCTTTTTCCAATACCCGCATCGATTTTGGGTTATTGCCCAATACCCCTGCCTGCAGCCTTACAATATCCAGGTTGGCAAAGCCGTAATCTACAACCAGCTTCACTGCCTTGGGCATAATGCCTTTGCCCCAATGCTCCTGGCCCAGCCAATATCCAATTAGTGCGGATTTTCGGTAAATATCGCTCCTTAAATCAATGCCAATTACGCCGGCAACCTCACCGTTAATAACTATCGCGAATTTGGTTTGTACATCATCGGCTATTCTGAGCCGGATAAAATCGAAGGCATCGGCAAGGGTGTATGGCGATGGAAAGCGATCAAAAAGGGCATTAAAGATTTCGGGATTATCGGCATATTTTTGCAACGGTTGGGCATCCGTCAACCGCAATTCCCTTAAAATAAAACCGTCTCCTTTAATTTCCATTTGTAACAATAAAACGCATAAAATTAGCAAAGCAAACCCAAACTGTTAAATTGCATCCGTGTAATTTATTGCGCGATATAAGACTGACCCATGAAAAGAATTATTACCCTGCTATTGCTGGCCAATACCGCCGCAGCCTTTGCCCAAAAACTGGATACCCTTACCATAGAAAAAATTATGCGCGACCCCAAATGGATTGGTGTATCGCCGTCGGATATTCATTGGAGCGATGACAGCAAAAAAATTCTTTTTAAGTGGAACATTGATAAAACAGGTCCCGACGAATTGTTTGCCATTACCCCTGCTAACACAGCGCCTCAAAAAGTGAGCATCGCCGATCAGCGTAGTTTACCTGCCGAAAACGGTAGCTGGAATAAAAAGCGGACCGAAAAGGTTTTTGAAAAAAACGGCGACCTGTTTTTGGAAGATCTTAAATTGGGCAAAACGGTACAGCTTACACGCACCGCACAGCGCGAAAGCTCCCCGGCTTTTAACGGAAACGAAAGCAGGATCATATTTTCACAAGGCAGCAACCTGTTCGCCATGAATGTTAATGGCGGCGGATTGGAGCAGCTCACTAATTTTGTTAAATCGAAAAGCAAAAAAGCCAAAGAAGAGCTTAACGAAGAAGAAAAATGGCTTAAAAAGCAGCAGCTGGAATTGTTTGATATTATTAAGGTTGAGAAAAAAGAGGAAAAACAGGATTCGACAGAGACAGCGGCATTAGAGCCCAAAGGGTTGAAAGAACTGGTTTTTGGCGAAAAACGGGTGGGAAAGGTTAATTTAAGCCCCGATGAGCGCTTTGTAACTTACCGGCTTACAAAGCCGGCCGAAGGTGTTAAAAATGCCATCGTACCCAATTATGTAACCGAATCGGGTTTTACAGAGGATATTCCCAACCGCTCAAAGGTAGGCAGGCCATCGTCAATATCCGAAACTTTTATTTATGACAGGCAACGCGATAGTGTTTACCAAATCAAAACAACGGATATCCCCGGCATAAAAGACCAGCCCGACTATTTAAAAGATTATCCTAAAGAGCAGGAGGCCTATAAAAAGGCAAATGCCGACAGGGTGGTAACCATAGAAGGCTTGTTATGGAGCGAGAACAGCGCCCATGCTGTTGTAGTAATATCGGCCCTGGATAATAAAGACCGCTGGATTATGCGATTGGACGCCGCCACCGGCAAGCTTAGCCTGCTCGACCGCCAGCGCGATGAAGCCTGGATTGGTGGCCCCGGTATCGAAAACTCGGCGACTGGGAATGTTGGGTTTATTGATGACGGTCATTTTTATTTTCAGAGCGAGGCCAGCGGGTATTCGCACATCTATATAGTTGATGTTAATAGCGGTGTAAAAAAGCAAATTACCAGTGGTAAATGGGAGGTGCAAACCCTGCAGTTATCCAACGATAAAAAGAAGTTTTACTTTACGGCAAATATCGATCATCCCGGATTGACCGATTTTTATAGCCTCCCGGTTGATGGCGGCACGCCGACAAAAATAACCGGGATGAAGGGCGGCAATGATGTAACCCTTTCGCCCGACGAAAAATGGCTGGCTATCCGTTACTCCTATTCAAACAAACCGTGGGAATTATATGTGCAGGCCAATAAGCCCGGGGCCAGGGCGGTACGGGCCACAAACTCCATAAGTGCCGAATATAAATCGTATCCCTGGCGCGACCCGGAAATTATCACCTTTAAGAACCGCTACGGAAGCGATGTTTACGCCCGCCTTTACCAGCCCAAAAAGGCCGACCCGGCAAAGCCGGCGGTGGTGTTTGTACATGGGGCGGGTTACCTGCAAAACGTAACTTATTCATGGAGTTATTATTTCCGCGAATTTATGTTTAACAATATGCTGGCCGATAATGGCTATACCGTATTGGATGTTGATTATACCGCAAGCGCAGGTTACGGCCGCGACTGGCGTACCGGCATCTATCGCCACATGGGCGGCAAAGATTTAACCGACCAGGTTGATGGTGTAAAGTATTTAGTAGAAAAATACGGGGTGAACCCTAAACACGTTGGCTTATATGGCGGATCGTACGGAGGTTTTATTACGCTGATGGGCCTGTTTACCGAGCCTGACGTTTTTGCAACCGGCGGCGCTATCCGCTCGGTTACCGATTGGGCGCATTACAACCATGAGTACACGGCAAATATTTTGAACGAACCCTTTACCGACGAAATTGCCTATCGCAAAAGTTCGCCCATATATTTCGCCGGCGGCTTAAAAGGTAATTTGCTGATGCTGCATGGTATGATAGATCAGAACGTAAACTACCAGGATATTATTCGCCTGACGCAGAAACTAATTGAGCTGCACAAGGAAAACTGGGAACTGGCATCGTACCCGGTAGAAGACCACGCCTTTGAACAACCCAGCAGCTGGACGGATGAATATAAACGGATTTACAAATTATTTGAACAAACGTTGAAGAAATAATGGGACGGCACATCAATAAGTCGAGCATCACCAATTTATTTCCCATTCTTGTCATCCTGAGGAACGAAGGATCTGCCGACTATCCTTTGCCGACATGCATGACCGATAGCAAAGTTCGCAGATCCTTCGTTCCTCTGGATGACAGTTTTATATTTAGACTTTGTTCTTTTTTCATAATATCGAGGAAGGTTATCGCTGTGAACAACATCTTTGTTTATATAGTATTCTTGGCTCTAACCCTCTTTTTCACCGGCTGCTCATCCAATCAACCCAAAGTCAACAGCGTTGAAATAAACCTCAGCCCCGATAAGCACGCCCTCAAAATTACCGGCCTCGATCCATTGATAGTTCAGGACATTAACCGCGATTCATCCGGTGGCAACTGGCAAAGCCTGGTGCCTGTATTTAAAATGCCGGCAGATACCGATCTGAAAAACTACCAGCCCGTGCAGCCGGGAAAATATCTGGTAAGCGATACTGTGGTCGTGTTTACGCCCGATACGCCATTCATTGCGCAGCAAACTTATTTTGTGCGCTATTATAAATATGACGCCAACAGCAAGGCCACCGATTTTATATTGGGGCATAATAAACTGGGCAGCCTGCATTATACAGATTTGATTTTTAAGCAATAACCCTATATGAATAGTTGAAAAATTAATAATTTTGATTATATTTGCAGTCAATTAATAAAAGAGGGGGCAAATAGCCCCCTCTTTTATTTTATCAATTAAAAATTATCAATCAAAAACAGGCGGGTAATGAACATTGAAAAAAGAGTACGGGAACTGGTAGAAGAAAAGATAGCCGATAAGCCAAATTTGTTTTTGGTGGATGTTAAGATGCACTCAAACGGAAAACTTATTGTTTTGCTTGATGGTGATGACGGTGTTGGCATTGACGATTGCGTGGCGGTAAGCAGGCATGTGGGCTTTCATTTAGAGGAAGAAAACGTGATAGAAACCGCTTACAACCTGGAAGTATCATCGCCGGGGATTGATTTCCCGCTTTCGTCGCCAAGGCAGTATGCTAAAAATGTTGGGCGCACGTTAGGCATCAAGATGGCTGATGGTGTAAAAAGAGAAGGCGTTTTATCGGCTTTAACCGAGGATGCCATCGTAATAGAAGAAAAAATAAAAGAAAAAGGGAAAAAGGCTGAAACTGTTGAGAGCGTTATCCCATTAGATAAAATAACAGAAACAAAAGTTTTAATATCATTCAAGTAGAAAATGAGCAATATTAATTTAATTGATTCTTTTCAGGAATTTAAAGATTTCAAGAACATTGACCGCCCAACCATGATGAGCGTTTTGGAAGACGTTTTCAGAAGCATGATCAGGAAAAAATACGGCACAGATGAAAATTGCGACGT
>Ga0307515_10019055_pt1 | contig 12380 bp, 2 predicted proteins | sample 17_EM_MG_FD_194513 | JGI IMG/M metagenome (GOLD analysis project Ga0307515, IMG submission 194513) | Populus trichocarpa ectomycorrhiza microbial communities from riparian zone in the Pacific Northwest, United States - 17_EM | ecosystem: Host-associated > Plants > Roots > Unclassified | place...
GTTAATCTATTAGGCAACCACTTTACCAGTTATTATTACGTTGTTAACTTTAACTTACATTACCTATACACCTAGCCTAATAACGAGCCTATCGTAGTTCTTACTATAAGGTTCCGTTACACAATCACTACCTAGTTATAGTATTAATAAAGTTAAACAATATACTACTAAAAGCACCAGCTACAACGCTATTGATGGCGGCAACTACTTTAAGGTTAGGTAATAAGACTAGTATAGCAGATACTAACTTATAGCAACCTATGACGGTCGGACAACTACAAGAAATAGTTGACTAGTTAATAACTAACAATGTAGCGTTGGAAGAAAGGGTTAATGGGATAGGAGCAGCGAAGATTAAGTTACCATTAATTAAGAGATACTTAGGAGAGAGATTAAAGCTTAAAGGATTTCTTACGTAAATGCACTTTAAAGTTACGTAAGAAGGGGTAAAGCTACTAATACCTATAGATCAAATAGCCTATATAGGACTATTCCTATTAGGAAAGGCACTTAAATAGTTTAAGCCTTACCTTACGGAAATACAGGTAAATGGAATAACGACCACTAATTAAGAGGTGCGATTTATATTCTTAAGCTGGGAAGGGTTTATAGAACAACTTATACAAATGTTTAAAGACCTAGAGGCAGTAACTATAGTAGAAAGAAAACTTTAAGACATTATATAAAGGACCTTAGCAATTAAGTATATAATACAGTTCCAGACGTTAGCTATATAAGTTAAGTAGAATAATAAGGCGCTTATGGCATAGTATAAATAAGGACTTAAGGCTAAAGTCTAGGACGTAATTATCCTAATAGAAGATGCGGATACCCTAAGGGAGTTAATAGATTAAGTAATTAAGATTAATAATTAGATCTACTAAAGGGAATAGGCTAAAAAAGGCTAGGATAGAGTTCTATAGTTATATAAGGCGTAAAGTACATATTAACTAAAGCTAAGTTAGAAACTATAGTATAGCGTAGAGTTAATAGACCTAAGTAGTACTAAAGAAGCCTATAAGAGATGGAGTAAGAAACTATAGAAACCTAAAGGTTAAGGATTTAGTAATTATAGGACTAAGGAGTAGAGGCTAAACTAGGGATCTTAGTAGTAGAAGATGTTTAGGCGGACTCTATAATAAAGTTAATAGTTTAGAGATAGAGCTTATATAAATTGCGGGAAATAAGGTTATTGTCGGTATACTCACATTATTAACGTGCACAAATATTACTTGTAGTAGTACGTATGCGGTGTTAAAGTTAGTAGTTGTTCTTTCTGTCTAGAAGTTAGGGGTTGCTCTAAGGTCAGATTAGCTAGTCTTGCTTTATGGTCTTATAACTACGTTATATAACTAACGTTCTAACACTAAAGCAACTCTAAAAAGAAGGCTAATTTATACTTTAAAGCCAAGTCTATTTCTAGACTATTTGTGGTATATATATAATAGTTTAAGATCTAATTAATACGCAATAACTTCTACGCTCCTTTTATAGGTCCGTAATTATAAGAAGAATTATTAGGGGTAGTAGGTTAATATATCGCGAGGGCCGCTAAGGCACTAGTAGTAAGCGAGCTAATAGCGATTTTTTATGCCGGGCATGGAAAATCCTAATTGGTTGGTTAAATTTAGGGTCCGCAGAATATGGCAGGTAGCGTACCCTAGCACCGTCACAACCCGTAAACTACCTTTTATTACTCCTTGCGCTTTACCTAACCTATAGCCTATATATCGACTTAATTTATATTAATAAGTCGCTATAGGGCGACGCACGGCTTCCCCTTGGTTATCGCGTCCATAGGGTTAGCTTTACAATTAATCTATTTAACCTCTATAATCTACTAACGTTTATAGGCTTATTATAGGCACATTATATTAATTATTAATTACTTCTTTTATATGGTCCTAAGTTGTATAAGGTAGTTATATAGTAACTTAGAATTGGTATAAAGTATAAGCGGGAGGTTAATCTATAGGACTTTGTCTACCATAAACTTAATAGCAACGGCAATATTAAAGCCGTGTACTATTCCGTAGAGTTTAGAAGCCAGAACGCTTCTAATAACTCTTTTATATTTAATTAAGCTCTAATAGACGATATTGCCCTTTTTAGTTGCGTTAGCTAGTATAATAACGTAGCTAATTTATAAAGAGAGGTCCTTATTATTAGTAAAGGAAGCGTCTATAAAAACTTAAAGCTATAGGGTCTTAGCCTCTAATTTAACAAACTTAAGACCTTTATGTAAGTTCTGAATCTGCTAACTTAGGCGCTTATTTAACTCCTTTACATCTACCTCTTTAGGATTAATTGCTTAGGTAGTAAAGGATAAGTTAAATAAAGCCTTTAGCTAACAGACTAAGGTAATATAGGCTCCTCTGGTGTATTGGGCGATATACTAGTCCTTTAATATAAGTAGGCTGTGCGTAACTCCTCTAGAGCTAGTACTGTTTATTAGCGTAGTGTTAACTATACTAAGGTTCTTATACTAGCGCTTTTACGTTAGTGTAATACTCCCATCTTATGCTAATTAAATAAGTCCTCTATTAAACTTAACTGGTGTATTAGTAGTTAGTTACTCTTACTCCTTAGCTATAAATTTAGCCTTATATAGTTTGCTTTGTTTAGCCTCTATAAAGGTGTTATCTATAAGGAATAGTGTATTATTAGTCTATAAGCTAATAATTTTGAAAGGTTTATTGCTATAAAGTAAGTAAGGGTTATACGTGGACTGGTCTATTCGTAGCTAATTAACGTAGTATAAATAGTAGGTCTTAAACCAGTGGTTTCTAGCTTTAGGCACTTTATAAAGTAGCTTTATAACCTTTAGAATGGAGTCCTTATTAATTCCCAATTATTTATTTAGCTTATGTGGTGGTTATATATAGAACTTACGGTTTAGGTTTATAGTAGACTGGATGTAGGCTTATAAGATGTCTTAGAGGTAGAGTTATGTCTATAGTAGTATAGCAGCGATATAGAGAATTAGCCGCTAGCTAACTTATTAAATTGTTAGTAACTAAGTAAGGACTAGTTCTTTCTCTAAATTGTTATAGGCCTATATAATAAGTTGTAATTTCTTAAAGGCTTTATTAGTTCCCTTATTTTTAATCTTGTTAATAAACCGTAAATTAAAGAGTCTAACCCCCTTTAGTATATTATATAGCTTAGTAATCTTAAAGATATCTTTTTTAAGTAGGCCTATGACCTCCTTTTGCTATAAAGTGCTAAACTGGGTGTTACCATTGTTCTATAAGTAAATAGTAGTATTAGCTATATCTGCGGTATTATTGTCCTATAAGTAAATAGTGATGTTAGCCATATCTGCAATATCACCCGTAAGAGTACCTATATCTATTATAGTGTTTATAATAGCTGTGTCTGTAACGGCTATAAGTAAGGGGTATTTATAGGGGCGACCTCTGCCTTGCTTTGGCGGTAGCTGTGGTTTAGCTTTAGGTAATAATTGAGGTTTAGCTAGTAGAGGTACTGGTTTAGCTAATTTAATAGACTTTTGTAGTTCGACTAAGTCTTATAGGTCTAGTAGGTAAGGTTTTATAACCGTAGAGTAGAAGGTTATAGGCCTATTTAGTAGCTTTACAGTATAGGTCTTACCGTTAACGGTAAGTAGTATATATAGCCCGTCCCAATAACCGCTTTAGCTAGTATTGCCTTCTCTCTAGACTAAGACAGGTAAACTAGGTAAGAGGCCGTAAATAGCGTCAGTTTGTTATCTATTTTGCGTATTAAGGGCGTTAGCGATCTGTTGTTTAGCTTATAGCTTTTAGATTTCTACTATTGCTTTCTTAATAGCTGTAGCTCGCTGCGTAACTAAAGGTAATAGTACGTCCGATTTAACTATTTAGGGGTAGGCTCTGAAGACTAGGAGTGTAGGGACTAGGCCTTCTAGGCTAGCCGTGTTATTAATAGCTTTAAAAGCCATTTATAGGGCTATCTCCTTGCTAATTTTAGGGATTTTAGTTGTAATGATTTAGTAGGCTCGTCGTAGTAGACTGTAGTAGCGCTTTACCATTCTAATGGAGTTATATAATTTGACTGAAACTAACTTTATAGTTACTCCTATAGTAGCAGCGTAGTGCTTAAACTCCTTACTAATAAAGTTTTTCCTAGCGTCTGTGGTAATTAAGTCTGGTGGTCCTAAATAGCTATTAATCTAGTATATTTGTAGGACGTCCTAAGTATACTTGGCGCTAATATCTTATAGCTATCTGCCAGCTTAAAATTAAGTTGCTTTATTAACTACGTATAGTAGGGGGGAGCCGCTAATATATATAATGTTGATAATAATATTATAATTAAAATTGACGTTGTCTCGTAAGGTAAAGCGAAATCTGCTTAGAGATCTGCTAAACTTTTAATAGTAGTAGTAGAGTCTAGTTAGCTCTTCAATAGCAGATCTATTAGTATTATAGCTATAGCTAGTCTTATTAAAAAGCTTTTACAGTCTATTAACTAATAGGTAACCAAATTAACGGTATAGACGTTGTAGCTCTACGTTAGTTAAGTAGTAAGGGTTTGTATTAAAAGACTTAACTAAATAAGACTGTAAAGAGAAGCTCTATATAAGAAACGGGTGGCTAAATTATCTAACTACTGGCACCTTTTTAGTGCGAGTAATGATAACGTTCTTTAGGTTATTGTATTTGATATAAAGTCTATTTATATCTGCTAAGTAAAGTAGGAAAGGAGTATCTGCTTTAACGATATGGAATTGTACCTTGCCTATAGGGCTGTTAACGTCTATAGTTCCGATAGACGTAGAGGCTCTAATCTTAAATTAGATAGTTACTTAGCCCTTAGTTAACGTGTTAAGACTTACGGACTTATCTACGGCCTATAGGGCTTAGAATTAGCCGTAGCTAGCCGTAGACTTACGCGAAGCACCTATATTGATTATAATTCCCATAAAGACCGTTAAGGTATATTATAATGCTATAGTTATAGCTATATTATAGGCAAATGGGTTAGTCTCCATATAGGGTTCTGTAGTAGACTCTATAGTGAGTTCTAAAGCTATAAGCAGGTGTATATAAGCCTTATTAGCTAGCTCTACGCTTATAAAGGTTGCTTTCTCTATAGTAAGTGTTCTAAAGGTGGTAATATAGGCAGAACTATTGTTAGGTTCTCCGGTATCGCTTCTAGAGTTATTAGCGTCTTATATATAGGCTTTAAAGTCTAAATCTTTATCTTTATCTCTTTCGCAAGCAGTAACGTATTGCTTAAAGTGGTTATTAAAGTTACCCTTATTACGGCCCTTAATATCAATAAAGCGTCTTCTATAGTTGTCTTTAAACCGACTACGCTCCTCTTCTAAGTGTTTCTATAAATGGCAGTCCTCCTTCTTATAGACGTAGCACTTAGCCTTTAGTCTGCTATTGGTTCTATAAGAGCGATTACTGCTATAGCGATTAGTGTTTTGGTCTTAACTTTAGTTGTTTTAATAGTAGCGTTAATCCGTAAAAAAGGCTTAGTGAGATGGCCTTATTAGGGCCTATAAGGGGTGTTCTTTTTCCTATATAATAATAGAGGATTATAGTTTACTAATTAACTAAGAAAGGTCTTCTAAAGGGTTGGAGACAGTAATACGGTATGCTGGCACTCCCTAGTAAGTAGTAACTAACTTATTTATAAGGATGCGGTTTATATAGAAGTCTAGGTATAGTTTATAACGTTACTTTAGCAGTTTATTTATAAGCAGTTAGAAGTTCTAATAGATTGACTTATTAGGGTTTTTGTCTATAACTCCTTAAAGGGTTATACTATTCTACTCTATAAGGTTTTTACGGTAGTATTCTGGCCCTTTAAAGAACTATTATATGTGGTTGTAGGCTTTAGTAAAAGGTCTTAACTTAAGGTCGCTGTTGTAGTAGTGGTCCTAAGTAAGCCCTTTTAGCATACTAGGGAATGCTACTGTGTAGCCTTTTGGTGGTAAGCCAGATCTCTTATAGATATTATAAAAGATAGTTAACTTAAAGTTAAAGCTGTCACTAACTCTATTGTACTTTTGGTCGTCTGTGTAGATCTTTATAATTATAGCTACCTCTTTACTATATCTAGGTCTTTGCCTAGGTCCTTGCTCTACACTAGGCACGGCTAGTTCGGGTAGTATATGTGTATGTAGCTGCTGCGGTTGCTGCGGCTGCTGTAGTTGCTGCTCTCTCGGCCATAGTAATTGGTCGATAAGGGTATGTATTTGCCTATAGTTGGAGGTAGGCTAAATAGGGGTAGACTAAATAGCAGACTAAATAGCGGGCTGAATAACAGGCGTTGGAGGTAGTGGGGGTAGTGGAGGCGTAGATATAGGTGTTTGCGTACTAGACCTAGGTGGTATTGCAACTATAGCTATAGGCTAAGACGATAGACTGTTATGAGTGTGGTTTAACCTATTTTGCAGTGCTCTTATAGTTAGTGGTTCTGCTAACTCCTTAATAGTTGCCATAATCTCCTTATCTGTCCATTAATATAGTTCTTCTTATTGTATAACTTTAAATAGCAGCTTAGATATGGTAACTCTGCTGTTATATTTACCTACATAAACACCTCTTTTAAGGAGATGTCTTCGCAGTTTAGATCTAATATCTATGCGTATTTTCTTAAAGCTCTCCACTATAAATCCCTTAAACTGCTCTTGAAAGACGGCCTATAAGTTATTATCTGTAAGGTCTTGTGTCTTATATAGATATATTATTGTTTCTACAAACTCTATTAGTTTGTCCTTTGTAGCCTTATCTACATCAATTCCGTATCCGTATTTACTGGCCATTGCGGCCTATTCTTTTTCCGTTAGTGCCATAGTTATAGTTATAAGGGTAGGTGTAAGGGTAGGTATGAGGTTAAGGTTAAGGTTGAGGGTGTAGAGGTAAGGGTATATGCGTGTCCCCTTGACAAATCTATAGTTTTTGAGGACTAAAGACGATTCTTAGCAAAGATATGATCCTCTAGGCGATTTTACGCGTTGGTGGTTAAGCTAATGCGGGGTCTCGAGCTTTAAGGGTGGTGTCTTCTGGGTATATACGTGTTCTATTAATAAATCTATAGTTTCTAAAGAACTGAAGACGATTCTTAGTAAAGATATAAGCCTCTAGGCGATTAAACGCGTTAGTAGTTAAGCTAATATATAGTCTTGAGCTTTGAGGGTAACGTAGCTCTCTCCTTTAACTAAAATAGGGCAATAACTCTGCGATTATTAAACACTAGGTAAGTAGTGCTGTTTCTTAAGCTTTGTTATTGCGTATTTCCTAATCTATACGTCTACTGATTAGTGTTAGTATACTCGCATTATCAACGTGCACGAATATCACTTGTAGTGGTACGTATGCGGTGTTGAAGTTGGTAGTTGTTCTTTCTGTCTAGAAGTTAGGGGTTGCTCCAAGGTCAGATTAGCTAGTCTCGCTTCGTGGTCTCGTGACTACGTTACATGACTAACGTTCTAACAGTTATTTCGTAAGGGATTATAAAGATAGTTAAAGTTACTATATAATAAAGAGAACTAGATTAATAGTAGAAAATATATATATATAGAGGGATAATAGTATACTACAAGGAATAAAGGAATATTTAATTAGAAGTTTTGCGTTTTATTATAATAACGTATACTAAATTTATAAAGACGCTAAGTATAGCGTAAGCTATTGGCTATAGGAGCTAAAATCTATAGAGTATAAAGGAACCGACGAACTAGTTCGTAGATTGGATATTAAGGATAATAAATTTAATAAAGGTAAAACATTCCGTAATAATAAGGTAATAAAAGCAGCTTACTGGGAGCATATAGCCATTAGAGATGTTATACTAAAGGTAGAGAATAATTCCACTACAAAATAGGGAATATTAGTAGGGATTGAAACCCTACTAGACATAATATCTATCGCTTTACAAGACGCAAAAGAAGTAGGATAGCGAACTACTTCGGCACTCGATAAAGGCAAAAAGCTAAAGGCTTAAGATTCTTAAGATAAGATAAGAGACGACTAAGATTCTTAGGACAAGATAAGGTATACCTAAGGACCTATAACGGACAGAAACCGATGGAGGAGGGTAGTAGCTTAGTTTAAAGATATATAAATAAGCTCGGGATAGAGTTTCCTAAAGGCATAAGACTCTTAAGACGAGATAAGTAAGATTTAAGACTTTTAAGATAAGATAAGAATATCTAAGCCTAGTTGGACTAAAGCAGGAGCTAAGCTTAAGTTAGAAGTAAGTTTAGGATTAAAGAATCCAAGGGATTAGAAATTTGGAGTATAAATAATAATACCTATAAGTAAGAGGCAAGAGGCTTCTTTATAGATTAGAGAATCTATAGTATAAACAGTAGTTAGACTAGGAGACAAATATATAAACCTAAAAGACTTATTAGGGGAATATAGTGTTCGGCCTAAAGATTAAAAGGTTAATACTAAGATTAAAAAGTAAGATAACTTTAAGGATCTACTTATAAGACGCGAAAGGAAAGAAACTATAGAGGAATTTAAAGCAAGAATAGCCTTATAGTAAGATTAGAAACTAGATAAGAGATCTAGTACACTAGGTCGTATAAGGGATAGAGTACCCGTATAAAAAATCACTAATAGGCCTAGAGTAGGCATACTAAGAGCTAAGTGGCTTACCAAACTGGAACAAGAAGAGGATCTTAGGATTTTAATTAGGTTTAAAAAACAACATATAAAGGGCTATTATAATGCAGTAATAAGAAGATACTTCCTTACGGACGAGCCGTATACACTCTAGCAGCTGTACTAAAAGTGGTATAGGTAACGATACAATAATAAGTGGGAAGATTTCTATATATAGTTAGATAAAAAAGTTATCTAAGACCACCTAATTATAGAAAAGGCTATAAGTTATATTAAAGGGGCCTTAGTTATAATATTAAAAGATCTAAAGGAGTAATTAGAGGACTAAAGAAGCAAGAGGTAAATCTTAATACCTATAAACAAAGTTATAACGCTTAGATTAACATAAGAAAGGTTTAAACTTAAGGATAAAGACGAGCTAAGAGTTAACCTAAGATACTAAGTATATTATATATTAGTATGGATTATATATATGGATAATATATATAATATATATAGAGTACTAAAAGATAAGAACTGGAAGTACCTAATAAAAATATACTAGTTGTTAGATAAGGCGAAATATTAAAATGCTAGGTATATATATAGTTAGCACCTAATAGAAGTATAAGCCTAAGGGGACTTAATACTTTAGCCAGGAAGATTCCTTACAGAAGAATACCTAGATAGATAATAGTGGTAGGAATGCCTAGAGAATACATATTTATAGTATATTAAAGACAAAAAGCGAACTAAGTATTGGCCTAAGTTAGACTAAGTATAAACAGGATTAAGTAGCTAATAGTTAGGAAAAGTAGAGGCCTATAAAACTAGAGGGAACTAGTAGTAGAGCCTTAGACCCTTAAAGGAATTTAAGGACAATACCTAAATTTATAAGTTAAATAGTAAGATTAATAGTTTAAAGCGCTAATAAATAGTAGAGTAATAAGGAACTATATCTTACTAGTAGTAGTTAAAAGAATAGGGTTACTATATAGGAAAAAGGAGTATTCTTACCTATTAGTAACAATTTTAGGAGATCCGATAGCCTACGGAGGAGGTATTATTAATCTTAAAATAGGACCTATTTAATTAACTATTAAAGGGAGACAGATTAAGATGTCTTTTAATATATTATCATTAGGAAATAATAAGGCAGTATTAAGAATGCCTTAGTTATAAGAATATAATCTAAAAATCGATTGGGTTATAGGTTAAGTCAATATTAGGAATACTTAACGCCGTAAAATGCGATAATAAGCCAAGTTAGTATAGTATTAGGTTAGAGTAATATATAAAGAGACTAAGCGAGGCTTAAGTTATATACTAAAAAGATACTATAAGTATAGTAAGAAACTATAGTTACTAGAAAGTAAAAAGCTATTAGAGTACATAGTATAGAACTATAAGATAAAATTAGAACTAGGAATAAGTTTAAGGTTCTTTCTAATCTATAAGCTTACCGAAGAAAAAGGTAGAGTATTAAAAGAGTTTATCTAGGAGAACCTACGAAAGGGATATATTAGACTATTGTAGTTATTAGCAGGTTATCTAGTACTATTTATACTAAAGAAAAATAGCAAACTAAGGCTGTGTATTAACTATAGATAGTTAAATAGCATTACTAGGAAGGATAGGTATCCTTTACCCTTAATTAGCGAAATCTAAGACAGGATAGGCAACGCGTAAATCTTTACGAAGATAGATCTAAGATAGGTATACTATTAGATTAAAATTAAGGAAGGTAACAAATAGAAGGCAGCCTTTAGGTTAAAGGAGGGACTATATAAACTATTAGTTATATAATTCGGGCTTATAAACGTACTAGTAATATTTTAAAAGCGTATTAATAATATATTAGGAGAACACTTAAATAAATTTGTTATGGTATATCTTAACAATATTATTATTTACTTAATAACTAAGAAAGAATATAGAGAATACGTTAAATAGGTTTTAAGGAGACTATAAGAGGAACAGATGCTAGTAGTAATTAAGAAATATAAGTTCTTTACTAGAAAGACTAATTTTATTAAATTTATTATTAAACTAGGCTAATTTAGTATAGATCTAAAGAAGATTAAGGCTATAGTAAATTAGTAAGAACTAAAGAACGTTACGCAGTTAAGATTATTTTTAGGGTTTTGCAATTACTATAGAAGGTTTATAGCGTAATAGTTAAAGAATATTAAACTATTTATGCGGTTAACGAAGAAAGAAGAACTATAGGTATAGGGAGAGGAATAGTAGAAATTATTTAAAGAAGTTAAGAGGTTGTTTACCTAGGAGCTAGTTCTTAAGATCTATTAACTAGGACTAGAGACGGTTATAGAAACGGATGCGTTAGACTTTATACTAGGGGCATACTTTATGCAGAAATATCTAGATGGATAGCACCTAGTAGCATACTATAGTTGGAAGATAATACTACTAGAGTTAAACTATAATATCTACAATAAGGAGTTATTAGGTATAGTTATAGTACTAAAAAAATAGAGAGCATTTTTATAAGGTATAGAGAAACTATTTATAGTTAAGACAGATTATAAGAACCTAATAGGATTCCTAATAATAAAAGAACTTAATTAAAGATAGGTTAGATAGGCAGAGATACTTATAAAATACTATTTTAAGATTTAGTATACTAAGGGTATAGATAACATAAGAGTAGACGCACTAAGTTAAAAGGCTAAACTGTAAAATAATAAAAAGCTATTAGGGGCTTTACTGCAAAAAGATATAGACGGATTAATTAGGTTTAATTATCTAAAAATTATAGTAACTTAGGAAGAACTAGAGAAAGTTTACAAGTTACTAAAGAGCCTTTAGGTATAAAGAATTCTAAAAGTATAACTAGAAGATCTATAGACGGATATATACGAAAATCAAGAAATAAAGTATATCCTAAGAAGTATAGCAGAGCATTTTATAGAAGATTTCTATAAGGGAACGACTTAAGGATATAATAGAGCTATAGGCTTAATATTAAGACTCTAGGAGGAGTATATTATTAACGGAATCTAGGGCTTAGCAAGAAAAGTTATAAAGGAGTATTTAGATTGCTAGAGAAATAAACTAATAAGGTATAAGCTATATAGAGGGCTACAACCTATTAAAATACTAGAGAGACTATAGGAGGTTATATTATAGGACTTTATTATTAAGTTACTAAAGTTAAAAAATCCTATTACCGGATAAGATTATAACGCGATCTTAGTAATAGTGGACAAGCTTATAAAGTAGGGATACTTTATAGCATACACAGAAGAAATATTAGCAGAAGATATCGCTAAAATCTATATTAAAGAAGTGTTTATAAGATATAGAGCACTAAGTAAGATTATATTAGATAGAGATCTAAGATTTATAGCAGTATTTTAGGAGGTATTCTTAACGGAATAAGGAATTAGAGCAGTAATTTCTACCGCATATTATCTGCAGACAGATAGTTAAATAGAAAGATTAAATTAGACACTAGAGCAGTATTTAAGGCACTATATTAATTACGCATAGAATAATTGGATATCGCTATTACTAGTTATATAGTTTATATATAATATAACACTATAAGAAGAAATAGGCATATTACCATTTAAGGCAAATTACGGATATAAGCTAAAAATATTATTATTACTACGGTAAGTAAAGAAGATAAGTAGTAGAGTTAAAGAAAGGATAAAGATATTAATAAATCTTTATATAGACCTTATAGAATTAATAAAGAAAGTATAAGAGAGAATAAAAAAGTACTATAATGCTAAGAGATCTAAGGGACTAGATCTTAAGGAGGGAGATAAAGTATAGCTACTA
>Ga0307515_10019056_pt1 | contig 12379 bp, 1 predicted proteins | sample 17_EM_MG_FD_194513 | JGI IMG/M metagenome (GOLD analysis project Ga0307515, IMG submission 194513) | Populus trichocarpa ectomycorrhiza microbial communities from riparian zone in the Pacific Northwest, United States - 17_EM | ecosystem: Host-associated > Plants > Roots > Unclassified | place...
TATATAGTATAATATTGTCCTTATACTAGGTAGCCTAGTATATTACTGCCTTAAAGATAATAAGCGGTAGAATTATATCCCTAAAGGCATTAATAGCTTTAATAATTATAATCCATTCTTAATTACCTAGCTATATTAATTTAGACTAGCCAGCCCTCTTAGTTCTAGTAATAACTTTTATAGTTATAATAATACCTATCTAGAAACTAGTCTTATTAAAATTCTAGGTATCTTTATTAAGAATCCTATATTATATATTTATATCTTAAACGCGTTTAAACTAGCCCTAAATAAGTATAGAATCTTTATACTTAGTACGCTAATAGTTATACTTATAATTCTATTTAGATTATAGGTTATTATAACGCTTAATAAATTTATATACCTATTACTTACTAACTAGTTATAATCTAGCGTACTAGGTAGCTAAAAGGCTAGCTATTTACCGCACGGTAGTAGCCCTAGGTGGTATACTACGTTAATCTATTAATAGGATCTATAACTTAAGGCTCTCTTCTTATACTAGTATAAGATAGTAATTTAAGGTAGTAGAACCGCGTTTTACTTTAATACCTTTATCGCGTCGCCGGGCTATAGTTTAGGGCATATTATACATATTAGTAGTAGCTTAGAGGCTTTAAAATTGGCCTTACTTATAGGTATTAATAGCTAGAATAAGTCTGCCCTCTTAAAAAACGGGGTTTTGCTATTGTAGTGTAGCCATTAAGGTAGTAGTTCAAGTAACGCGTCGCGATTTTCACGATTTTAATAGGGTGGGCCACATGCCCGCGTGGGCCACTTGCCTATAGACTACGTTAGCGCTAAAAAAACCCTCTTTATTACCTTAGCAAGCTTAGACCTTAGAATTAATTAGCGGACTTACATATATCCGCAAGCGGATATCGCTAACCTTTTTTATTAAAAAGTTGATTCTATAGTCTAAGAGACTTTTATAGACTTTATTAAGCGACGCGACCTAACTATTTTATATATAGAGTAGTTACCTTCTTTAATAAAATTGTTAAAGCTATCCATATAAGGTCTATGGGTGTATATAGGCTTAAAATAATCGCAAGAACCAGCTCTATAATCGATTAACTTTTATACCTTATATATACACCCATTACGACATCCGCTGCGACACCCGTTACAACATCCATTACGACATCCGCTGCGACACCCGTTACAACATCCATTACGACGTCCGTTGTAACGTTGCCTAAATTTGTATGGGGATATATATAATCTTTAGCGAAGCTAATAAAGCCACCTATATAAGGTCTAGGGCTGCATATAGGCTTAAATAATCGCAAGAGCTAGCTCTATAATCGCAAGAGCTAGCTCTATAATCGATTAATTTTAAGGCCTTATATATATACGGCGTTATAGCTAGTTCTATAATTCTTAATAACGGATTTTTTTTAGCGAAAATAATCTTAACTTTAGGGAGTTATAAGCTAATTTAAACCTAATATTTATAAAATATTAGGTCGTCTCTCTAATTAATAAACTTCTAGTAGTATTTTAAGCTGTTGCGGTTAAGCGATTTATTAATTTATATAGAGAAAATTATAAAAGAAGTCGTATTTCTTAACAAACCTTATAAAAGCGGCTTAGGCGTAATTTTAGTGGTTTTGTATAAATATAGTTAGTTAGCTTGCGGACCGATTAAAAATCTATACCAATAGAATTTATCTCGGTCCTAGACGATAATCTAATTATATACTTATCTCGTTTCTAAACCTTCTCACTAAGGCTTACCTTACTAAGACGCTAACCGCTTTTAGTAAGACCTTTATTAAAAGGTCTAGTATACGGTTTAGATTTTTATTAGTTCCGCGTAGGGTATTTAGGTATTAGGACGCTAAGGCCCTAAGGGGATAGAGTAATGTAATAATAGTAGCGGAATATAATAGGTATCTGGTTTTTAATGAGGTAGAATTATAGAACTAAATTTTGCTATTTTTAAGTGCGGGGCGACTATATTTTATAGGCGCCTTGCCTACACTTTGCTTGAGCTAAGCTAGGTACGGTAAGTACGTCTCTATAGCCTAATAATTGCCCCCCCTTTCTTAAGCGGCTGTCTTTAGCTAACGCTATTATATAATAAAAGTGCTACTCTTGTCCTTCGCTGAATAAAAAGCGTTTAATAATTTTTAAGTGAATTAGATAATAGGACAATAGGATAATAGGATAATAGGATAATAAGATAATAGGATAATAGGATAATAAGATAATAGGATAATAGGATAATAAGATAATAGGATAATAGGATAATAGGACGCTAGGACCCTATAGAGATCTATAAAGGTAAAAGTTCCCACATAGGTAGGACATTAGATTTCCCTTTTAATTATATTTTAATTTGTTTAGCCTACGACTTGCCTTCTTTATAATTTCCAATTAACTATAAATTGTAAGCACTACGCTGCCGGTTCGCCTGTTGATGGACCTTCTATAAGCATTCTCTATACTAGCTTATAGCTATTACTAATCCTACTAAACGCCGTTTAAGCTCCCCTATTGTTTATAAGGTGCTTTCTTAGCCTTACTTAAACCTATTTGCCTCTGCTACGCCAAGCATATAGCTACCGCTAGGCGGGCTACCTACGGTAAGTAGGCTAACCGTAATTACGGTTACTGCTAATGACTAAATAAGTTGTGCTAAGTAGTAAGTCTATATATATTAGTTTAGGTTCTAATAGTTAATAAGACTAGGTCCCTAAGGCCTTCTATAGCCGCCTAAATAGGCTACTTACCCTTATTAATAGGGCTAGGCACTATTAGGTTGCTAGTAAGGATCTAGCTAACCTTAACGCTCGCGTTACTGCCGCCTAGAAATCCTTTATAAAGGATATTAAGGCCTTAGGTACGCACTAGCGCTAAGTACGGTCTCCGCAAGCGCCTAAAAGGTAAAAACTTTCCCTTACTTTAAGTATAGGAATTGCAGGCTATCTATTGTACTCTTAAAGGGATTCTTAATATAATGCGTGCTTTAATATATATTATAACGCAGGTGTTTCGCCGGCGTAGCGTATGCTAATAGTACTTATAGGCCAATATACCTCCTATTATAAGGGATAAGGAGGAGGATCAGGGTAAGGAGGATAAGGAGGAGGGAGAGGAGGATATAAAGGGAGAGGAGGAAGAGAAAAAGGAAGGAGAGGAGGAAAGGGAGGATTTAATAGAGCTGTAGAGTATCTATATTTCTATTAACGTACTACTATTACTCCGCCGTTGCTCTGTTGTTACCCTATTAGTAAGGCATAATTATAGTTATAATTAAAAGTTTTTAGTTTTCCTACCTACTTTCTTTTCCATTTACCCCTTAGGGTAAAGTAACTATTATATATCTCCTTTGCATCCTTATTAATGTCCTCTACTAGGACCTATTAGTTATATTCTTTTAGCTAGCCTTTTTACTTAACTAGGTACTATAGGGTCTAGTTATATTCCTTCCTTTTATATATTTCTTCTACCTTATACTAGTCCTTTTAGTCCTCTTAGTTATCTAGCTTAATAGGCCCTAGTAATAGGTCTTTAGTAGTGCCCTTATGTTATTTATATAGCTCTAATAAGCCAATATAGAATATAGGGTGGATATAGTAAAATATGGGTAGATATAGCCGGTATACTTACTTTCTAACTAGTTTGGCTATACTAAAAGGTCTAATAAAGCATGCTATAAGCTTCTTATTCGACCTTTTCTATTTAAGGTTCTTAGTTAATAGTAGGACTAGATCCCCTATATTATATATCTATAGTTAGTAATAATAATTATAGTATTTCGCCTACGCCTTAGCGGCGCTTTTCTAGCGTTTTGCTAGCGCTTTACGTTTAAGAAATATTCTTTTAATTCTTTTAGAGGCGGCTAGGATAGAACTACTATCGTCCGCCTTAACCTTATATTTTAGACGCGGGTAAAACCTATAGCAGGCATAGAATGGGCTTACACCTATTATATTATGTTTAGCATTATTATAGGCGAATTTAGCTAATAATAAAACGCCTGCCTAGTTACTCTACTTTTTATTACAGAATATACGGAGGTAATACTCTAGGGTTTAGTCCTGGCGTTCTGTTTGCCCGTCCGTTTATAGATAAAAGGCCATACTTAGCCTATGTTTTATCTTTATAGTAAATAGCTCCAACTAAAACTCACTAGTAAAGATACTGCTATAATTAGATATAATCCCTCTAGGGATTCTAAAATGGCGTACTACTTTATCAAGGAAGAGATCCGCAAGTTTGGTTATAGTAATAGTTTTTACTATTAGTAGATATAGGGCTATCTTAGTACAGCGGTCGACTACTATATATATCGCGTTATATACCCTATTGCCTTATCTGCTAGGCGGTAGGCCTATAATAAAGTCTATTATAATCTTTTACTACGGCTAGTCTCGATAAAGTAGCGCTTAGAGCTTACTATAAGGGCGATATTAAGGCGTATATATACATTAGCATATATTATAGGTAGAGATATAGTTTATAACGTCCGTATTTATACTAGGCTAGTAGTACTTACGTAAGAGTAGATTTAGAGTCTTTTTCTTACCGAAGTGGCTAGCTAGGGTATTATTGTGGTAGATCTATAGGAGCTTTATATAAACTGCTAGGTCTAGGGGTATATATAACCTCCCGCGGTAATAAAGTAGTCTAGCGGAATTAAACTACCACACTAGCTTTAAGCGGGCGCGTTAACGGCGTCTTGCCATGTCTATACTGTTACTGCGCTTTTATAGTATAAAGTTATCTTTAGTTTGAAGTCCTTTAATAAGCTTAATAACTATTCCGTACTAGACTTATAAGTACTCTCTTAAGTACTTACTTCTCTAACTTAGGTTTTTATTATACGCTGCTTAATAGTATATATATAGGTTGCCTAGTTAAGCCGTAGTGCTATATTGCCTAGGCGTACCACCGTTAGGTTGCTAGCTTATAGCTATAAAAACAATACCTCTATAAAAGGCTTATTTTCCTATACACCTAATAGAACTTTTACTTTAGGTTGGTGGCCCTACATTTCCAAAGTCCTTTAGAGTAGTAGTAGTATAGTATCTTCTTCTGGCGGATCCTTTGCGCCTAGGGGTTGCCTTAACGGCATATCTGCGAGGCTCGTTTTTCCCGCCCTATACTTAATAATAAAGTTATAGGCAGCTAATGCTATAGCCTATCTAGCTTGCCGTCTATTAAGGGCTGTTACTTTTATAAAACCCTTTAGATTATTATAATCTGTAGGCACTTCTAGGCGGCTTAATAGCTCCTTAATATAGTGTCTCTAATGCTTAAAAGCCTCCACAATAGCTAATAGCTCTTAATTATAGGTTTTATAGTTACGCTCTGCTAGCGAAAGCTTCCTAGACTAAAAGGCTATTAAATGCTAAAGGCTGTCCTTAAACAGCTATAATATAATAGCTGCTAGGCCTTATATTAAGGTATTAGTCTCTAATTAGGTTAGTAAGCCTAGTGGATAGTATTACAGAAGCGGCGCCGTTGTAAAGGCACTGCAAAGCCGGCGTATTACCTACTCCGCCTCTTTTAGCCAACTAAAAGGCCTAGCTTTACGGCTGTTCTTTGCTCCCTTTAGGAGATTAGTAATAGGCTTTATAATAGCAGAGTACTTATGTATAAACCGGTAATAGAAGTTAGTAAAACCTAGGAAGACCTAGATATCCCTATAGGATTAAAGGCTCTCCTACTTAGTAATGGCTTCTACCCGGCTAGGATCTATTACTACGCCTTTAGAACTAATAATATATCCTAGAAACTTAACCTTTTATACGCCAAACCTGCACTTCTTAAGGTTTGTATATAGTTAATATTACTATAACTTACGTAGCACTTCTAGTATATGGCGCTAGTGTTTCTTTAGATTTTTAGAGAAAATTAGAATATTATTAAGATAGACTATATAGAAGACGTCTACTAGTCCTAATAAGGCTCGATTAATATAGCCCTAAAAGGTCGCTGGTCTATTAGTTAGCCTAAAAGGCAAAACTAAATATTTAAAGTAACTGTAACGCGTACGGAACGCCGTCTTTTACTTATTACCCTAATAGATATAAAGGCGGTAATACGCATTTATTAGGTCTAATTTAGTAAAGATTTTAGAACCTACTAAGCGGTCTAAGGTCTTACTAATTAATAATAGTACAAGACGATTCTTAATTGTTACCTTATTAAGACCTTTATAGTCTATATAGAGCTATAGCTTTCTATCCTTTTTAGGTATAAATAGGATAGGTACCCTTATAGAACTAGTACTTGGTTAAATCTAGCCTTTAGCTAAGGCGTTATCTAAGTACTTTTTTAGTACCTTTAGCTCCTTAACTAAGAGGTTATAGAGCGGCTTATATAGGACCTCCTGTCCCTCTTCTAGGTTAATAGTATAGTCGCCCTAGTGGTATTAGGGTAGCTTCCCTACTTCCTTATATAAGAAGATATTACTAACTTCTTTTAACTATAGGGGAAGGACCGGTAAGTTGCCGTCGTCTTATTTACTAGGCATTAATCTAGTAATTACTAGGGCGAAGACCCTAGATTCCCTCTAGAGAGACTCTATAAAACCCTTAGGGGTTTATAGTAATAGGGATAAGCTATCTAGCTTCTATTACTACGCCTTTACCTTATAGTTAATAAGAAGTCGGGCTTTCTTTAACCCTAATATACCTAGGGTAATAGTAGGGGATGCGTTAGCCATTCTATAGCAGATAAGGGTTACTTCCCTAATCCTATCCTAGTTGTCCTTTATTCTTAATAGTACCTTATAGGCTTTATAACAATATACCTAAGTTTTATTTAACTAGGAGTAGATAGGCAATTTTTCTTCTGGCGTTTTGAAGTTATACTTTATTATAAATTGCTAATTAATTATATTTACTTTAGCGCCGAGATTAAGTATTATTAAGATCTCCTTCCAGGCCTACTTAGATAAGACTTCTCCTAGAATAGTAATAGCTTTTTTATAATCTAGTAGTAGCTTACGCCCTATAGGTATAAGGGGCTTTAAGGGCACCTGCCTTTTCCTAGTGTAGAGATAGCGCTTATACTATTAGAAGGCGGCTACTATTACTATTACTACTTTAGGTACTGTCACCACTAATATCTTAGCTTGCTATAATTTTTATAGTTCCCCTTAGGTTAGGTCGAACCCTTAGCGGTATTGCTTTACCCCACTATTGCGTTACTAGCGGTAGTCTTGGAGTCCGCTTTCCCTAAGTTACCTAATAGGGTAGTTAGAGCCTTATAAAGAGCCTTATAAAGAGCCTTATAAAGAGCCTCGTATAGAGCTTTATATAGAGCCTTATATGAAGCCTTATATAGAGCCTTATATAGATATATAGGTGCGTAAATATATAGGTATATAGACGTATATATTTATACTAGTAATTAATTATAGAGTTTATAAAGATAATTATATAGATATTTATATAGGCATTTATATAGGCATTTATATAAATAACTAACTAATTAATTACAATGGCTTATAGGCTAAGGAGTTCTCTAGTAATTCTAGATAGCATATAAGATCTAATAGGAGGATATCTATAGATACGTCCCCTTCTAATCCCTTAGGGACTAGACACCCCCGCCTAGCTAAAGGCGGCTTATAGGCGAATTACTAGACCCTTCTACTACCCCCTACTAGATCTTTTAAAGATACCTTAAAAGTATAGTATATAAGGCAGACTTATTATAAAGGTATATAGGCTAGGCGAAGGCGGAGCGTATAAGACTAACTAGAAGGATATACTTAGGTTTTCCCCCTACTAGGGTTTTTTTCCTATATATAGAAGGTAGAAGCCTATATAGACCTAAAAGAGAGACCGAATTAGGCAATAGATAGAATTAATTATATAGATATTTATAAAGTTAATTATAAAGCCTTTTTAGTATATAGGTACTATATATTAGTAAAGCTTTAAGTTTAAGTATATAATTACCTATTTAAGCTAAAATTAAAGATTATTATGGCTTAAATAAATGCTTCTAAACCGAAGCTTAAACAAATACTATATTATAAAGATACTAAGCTAAGGAGAAGGAAAAGGGGCCGCTAGGGCCAGTATAAATAAATATAGAAAGCTAGCCGCTAAGGCGCTAGTAGTAGGCGAGCTAATAGTAGGATATAGTAGTATTTAGTAAGTAGGGTGCCCTGATACTATTATAGGTATAGCTAATAGTATTATAAAATAATAAGCTCTATACTATAGCTATAAATAAAACTTTAAAAGGTAAGTAAGTAACTAGTAAGATACTAGGTATATCTATATAGAATAATATATATAAGTAAGGTAACTCTATTACCTAATAAGTATATATAGCTATACTATAGTATACTTATTAGGTAATAGAGTTACCTTACTTATATATACTATTCTATATAGTTATACCTAGTATTTTACTAGTTACTTACTTACCTTTTAAAGTTTTATCTATAGCTATAGTGTAGAGCTTATTATTTTATAATACTATTAGTTTAAATATTTAACTTCTACTCTGTATAAATATAATATAATTGTCTACTAATAACCCCTTTAAAACTAGCTAAATAGAGCTTCTATAAGCTCTAAAGGACTCTAGAAACCCTTCCTATTAATACTATATACCCTAATTCGGCGTTAGTAGAGGTATATATAGTATTTTCTAATATATAGCCTCTAAAGCCGGACTATAATAAATAAATAAGCCCTTAACCCTAATAACCCTAATTAAATAGCGCGCCCTTTAGGAACGCGTCCTATAGACTATATAAGCCGTAGTATAAACCTAATAGGTACTATAGAAACAATCTCTTAATATAGAGAAGGAGTATACTACTATACTCTTCTTCCCTACTACTATATTCTTCTTCCTTACTACTATAATTATAACCCTTTAAATAGCCATTATTATATTAGCGGAGCTTATCTAGACCTAAGGAACCTAGAAATAATACGCCTAAGATATAAAGGTAATCTAAATAGATATTAACGCCTTCTGGAGGGCTATAATAATAGCTATAAAGAGCGGACTGATGTCTATAGGTCTATACTCATATATATATATTGCTATTACTATACCTTTAATACCCTAAGCTATAAGATAAGCTGCTTATAAGTCTATAGAAGTAAATAAAATTATAATCTATATAAGTAATACTGCTAACTATAAAAAAGCCTTAAAGTAGAATAGCTAAGCCTTAGCATATAAGCTTTAGGCCGTAGGACCTCTAAATATCTATAGGATATAGGCTATAAAGAAGTTATAGAGTGGTAATATTAGGGCGTATGTTGTAGATAAAGGTATAAGAGATAGGCTACTATAGGAAATAGGGTAGACAAAGGTCCTAGAGTACTCCACTATACTAGCTATTCTACTAGTACTAGTAGAGGTCTATATAGTATATATAAGCCTTACTACCTAGGGCTTAGAGGCTAAGTAGATAATAGAGGATATAATAAACCAGAATTATACTATAGTGGGGCTTATAGTAGAGATGCTAGCGTAGAAAAGGCTAGGAAGGGTCTAAATAGAAAAAAAGGTTAAATTGTTACTTATTATAGGCGTATAGTTAAAGGAGGTAGTAAATATACTATTTAATTAGGACCTTTTCCTAGAAGGAGACTACTACCTAGTTATAAGGTATAAGACAGCATTTCTAGTAACGCAGTGCTTTAAATACTAAGGCTTTAACTATATAGCTAAAAGCTATAGGAGAGAGGCTAGATATAGATACTGCGCCGGATAGTATAATACTAGCAATTATATAGGAGATCTACCTTAGAAGTATATTAACTATAAGGCGGGCTATAAGGTATAAAGTAAGGCGTATAGTATTAAGCGGATATAGTAGGAGAAGGCTATAATAATTAGAGCCTTTACGCTAATATACTACGCTAGCGCCTATAAGGCGCCTATAAGCGGATAGCAATTATAATTATAGTATAAGATTACCACTAAAGAGGCCTTATAATAAGCTAAGAAAAGCTAAAGGAGATAGCTACGTAGGAGAGCTCTTAAAAGGTTAGCTGGCCGTAGATTATTAACTGCTCTAGAAGGGAAAGGGCTAAAGGACCCTCTAATTAATACTCTAATTAATACTCTAATTAATACCCCTAATAGCGCTTAATAGTAGTATATACGCCCTAATTTAAGTCCTAGTAACTTAGAAGCCCCTATTAAGTATAGAGCTTAATATAAGGGTAGAAGTAGAAGTCTAGATTTTTTTTATTAAAAAAAAGGCGTCTATAGGCACTAAAACTACGTTATAAAGGAGTGAGCAGATACTAAAGGATACTAATTTAGCTAACTTAGAGGCTAATATAGATCTCTTATATTAGGACATTAGAAACCGCTTATAATTATATAGTATAATACTAATAATAGTAGGGACGGAGTACTACTCTACTTCCTATAGGAGGCAAAGTAGGCGGACCCTTAGCTAGATATACTAGCCGTCTAGAAGCTATGGCGGAATAATTAAAGAAATATAATATATACTATAAAGTCTAACTATTTAGCATATATAGGAGTTAGTAATATAAGGGTCTATATACTACTTAGCGGATATATATACAACTAAACTAGAAGGCTATAAGTAAACTATCTAGATTTATAATATCTATAACCCCTAATAGATAAATAGTAGCCTTTATATACTACTAGAGCTATTAAGGACTAAAGGGGGATATATACTATTAGGAGATTTAAATCTATACTACCCCTTTTAGGGAGGTATAGTAGTAATAAGCGTAGATAACGCGGTAAATAACCTTATCCGCGCTATAGAGGTAGTAGGCCTAAGCCTAGCTACTAAGGCGGGTATAAAGACTTAGGTAAAAGGTATATTAAGGAGTATACTAGATCTAGTATTTACCTCCCCCTAATAGGCTGCTATAGAGTTAAAGATAGGACTGCTAGTATATAGGGTCTAATTACTTTTCTATTACTATAGAGGTAGATATAGAGGTACTAAAGGGGCTTCTACTACTTAGGAGACCGCTATAGAAAAAGGCTAATTAGAAAGTAGTATAGAGTAAGCTATAGGACTAGCTTTAGCCTCTATATAGTTTCCTATATAATATAAGAGATAAACTAGATGCGCCAGTAGAGGTTATATACTAGGCGATTAATAATACTATAGTAAAGATAGTACTTAGTATATAACCCTTATTGTAAGCCTTTTAGGCATAAAAGGCCTCTTAGTTAGTACTAAACTAGATTAACTATAGAGTTTTATATAATAAAAAGAAGGGGATAATCTAGTAAGAGGCTAATAAGCTATAAAGGTAGACTATTAAGAAGCAAATAAATGACCCTAAGGGGGTATAAAGGATAGTAAAATAGATATATATATAGCGGACGGGAAGCTAAAGGCCTTACTATAGTTTCCCCCTATTAGTAGACTAGGAGAGGAAACCCTATACTATAATAATAAGGAGGCTACTATTTTTATAGAGTATTTCTTCCCGCTATCTATAGAGGCAGACCTTAGTAATATTCTAGATTTTATATACCTAGAGCCGTAAACTATAAAGAAAGAAGTAGAAGAGGAGGATATTATTATAGCTCTAAAGGGGCTTGCCCCTAATAAGGCCCTAGGCCTAAAAAAGATTACTAATTAATTCTTCAAAATATAGAGAGTAGCTAGCCCTAGTGCCAGCTAAGCTCTTTAGCAGCTATATAGTAATTAGATATTACCTAAAGCCATTTAAAAACTTTATTGTAGTAGTTCTTTAAAAACTATAAAAGCTGTCCTATACTATAGTAAAGGCCTATAGGCTAATTGCGCTACTTAATACTATTAGGAAACTACTTAAAAAAATAAGAGCTAGCTAGCTATCTAGAATTATAGAAAAGATAGGTATACTACTAGCTAGCTAAATAGGAATAAGGCTAGGGTATGACGGTACTAGAGCGCGTCACCTACCGTATTTAACTAATTAGGATTTTCTATCCCCGGGATAGAAAATCGCTATTAGCTCGCTTACTGCTAGCGCCTTAGCAGCTCTTTTATATATCGTTTACTCCTAATACCCTTTTCTCTTTTTTTCTTTAGCTTAGTATTTTTACTAGATAGTAATCTACAAGCTTTAGTTTAGAGGTATTTATATAAGCCGTTACATTATACTAAGCTCTTCCTATATTGCCTGGGAAGGCCTTAATAATATCCTACTTTATAAGCTAGATAGGACTAGACCTATACCCCTGGAATTAAGGCTAAAGTATATAATACTAATAAAACCTTAAAAAGCTAACAATGGCACCTAAAGCTAGCTTATTTAAGAGAGCTGCCTCTACCTAAGAGGAACCTAAGATCTAATTATAATTAGAAATTAATATTATAGACGTACGCGAGCAGATTTGCGCCCTTATAGCTAGCTAAAAAGCCGAT
>Ga0307515_10019057_pt1 | contig 12378 bp, 5 predicted proteins | sample 17_EM_MG_FD_194513 | JGI IMG/M metagenome (GOLD analysis project Ga0307515, IMG submission 194513) | Populus trichocarpa ectomycorrhiza microbial communities from riparian zone in the Pacific Northwest, United States - 17_EM | ecosystem: Host-associated > Plants > Roots > Unclassified | place...
ACAAAAAATTATAATTAAAAGAATAAGGATAAAAATCAAAATAAAAAATAAATTAGAGAGAATCCAAACAATTTATTTATATATTTGTTTTTAAATTAAAGAAAGTATTGTCCTAACACACACACATGCTAATTATTTGACCTATGCTCCATCATGGGTAGTAATTTTTTTTTTATAAAAAAAACATGGCTATGCAAGCTATTTTGATAAAAAAAATTACATAAAAAATTCAAAGTATAAATTAAAAGACTTATACAAGCATATAATTAAATAAATTAACAATAACTAAAAAAAACTATTATCATCGTGTTTGTCATGCACCACCACTATTTTGAGTTATTTCTGACAGCTTTGCAGCTACTTCAATGATACCTAAAGGTTAATTTCAAACTTCAAATTAATATTTTGATATTCTTAAAATATTTTGATGCATTATGCATATTTGTGTTGCGATATTTGAAATGTTATGGGTTTGTGAGCGTTGCATGACAGTCTTAGGATAAGATGTGATTGTAGAATTTATTTTTAAATAGAATAAAGCCAGAATTGATATATTACAATGAAGTTGAGAGGATTAAGTTGCAATAGATTTATTCTAAATATAATGGTTTGGTGTCACTGTGGAATTTATGTGTTAATATTGCTTTTAAATTGTGAAATTTATGTGTTAATATTATTTTAAATTGTTATTTTATTTGATGGAATAAAATTTAATAAGTATTCATATGCAACAACATATATTTTGGTATATTATCATACAAGCAACAAGTTTAATCATTACCTTTTCATAAAGTGTTGCAAAATTCACACAATATAAGTATTTTTTTTATTATTATATTTAGAGAATGATTAAGAATTTGTGTGGTTGTGGTTATTTTTTAAAGTATTTTTTTTATTTAAAAATATATTAAAATAATAATTTTTAAAATTAATTTTTATATTAATATATTAAAATGATTTGAAAAAAATTAAAAAAAATTAAAAAAAATCATTTTAAAAAAATTCCTTTTGAAAAAAAAAAAAAGTGTATTACCGTTAACATGTAATTTAGTAGCACGAGCTAAAATGTTAATATTACTAGTTTCCTTTCCTTTTCTTTTTTAAATTTATTCAACCTTTTTGTTTCTCATCCACACAATTTTCTTTTCGTGTTTGTTGTTCGTTCTTCCGCCTGCCAAATCCACCGAAGCCCTGCCGGCTGCTTCCTCGAAAAGAATCACAATAAAAAATTAAGAGGAAAAAAAGAGAGGAGAGTAAACATTCAAACCTGCCGAGTCCAAATTCTTTCTTGCGTTGGCTGGTTCTATTGCTTTCTCCTTTTTGTTTACTTTCTTTGATCCCTCTTTTTTAGGAGGGAATCTAAGAGATACTGATTAATTAATGGAGAGCATATCATTATGGCAAGGTTTGGCACTTTGTGGGATTGTGTCGTGGATTGTTTTATCTTCATCCCTTGATGTCACTCGAAAGCTTAGAACTTTGGTCCAACCTTGGGTTTCTCACCATGTCATCACTGGCACTCCTATCATCCTCCAGATCCAGGTTTCTATCACTTTTCATCAATATAAACACAACCCAGATATTCTTCTTTTGTATTGAATTCTGTGTGTGGGATTTATTTTTTCATTTTTCTCATTTTTTGTTGCATTTTTTGTTGCTCTTATTTGCAGAAATATCAGCATGGATTTTTGGATGCTTTATTCTCTGGATTATCCTGTGTTGTTTCTGTGCCTTTCTACACTGCTTTTCTTCCTTTGCTCTTCTGGGTATGCTTTATTTATTTCTGTTTAGAGGTTATTTTGGATTTTATTGTTGTTTTGGTAATAATTGAGTGGTTTTTGGGTTCACAATGTAGAGTGGGCATGGCAAGTTGGCTAGGCAAATGACCCTTTTAATGTCTCTCTGTGATTATTCAGGAAACTGCATAAAGGTACTTATTTACTTTCTTTCTTACCCGATCCATGCCATTTCTTTTGCTGTTAATGTCTTTGATTTGGAAGATGAACTGTAAGGCTACAGGCTTTCTTTATTTTATCTGCTCACTGTTGATATTTTATTTATCATAGGATGTGGTATCAGCTCCTCGACCCTCTTGTCCTCCTGTTAGGAGAATAACTGCCACAAAAGATGAGCAGGAGAATGCTTTGGAATATGGATTGCCTTCTTCCCACACTCTTAACACAGTTTGCTTATCTGGGTAGTCATCTTCCTCCTTTCGTACTCATCTTTGCAATGCGGTTTTTGACATGGGTTATAGGATTTACCAGGCATCTGACCGTTTTGTGTTATTCAAGTAATTGAAGAATACCAGTAGGTAATTTATGAGGCATTGTCCATGTTCCAAAGAAACTAGAGAAGTTGTTTTTTTCCCTAGTCAAGAATACTGAATAATACTTCTGTAGCTAAGCTCCTGATTATTGCTTATTGATATAAAGCTGATCTTGCTTTTTTCTTTTTTCTTTCGTCTCCCTTCTATTTTCAATTTTTTCAAGGTTCTAGCAGTGGTATGATTGTAATATTAATTAGTTGGTTGTTGTCTCCTCAAAAACTCAAATGTGGTTATTATATTGCTTTGAAATTTGCACCTCAACATTCTACAGCATTTTTATTATTGGACTAACTGTACTCTCTTTAAATAATTTTCCAGATACCTATTGCACTATGTTTTATCCTATACCCAAAATGAAGATGCCTCTTTGAAATTTGCGGGATTTGCCGTTGTTTGCTTGATTGTTTGCCTCACTGGTTTGGGTATGTGTAGTTGTCTTTCATAATTTTTGGCAGCATTATCAGTTTTTCCTTTTAGATTTTCCCAAAATGAAATTTTTTTTTTCTTGTTAGGAAGAATTTACCTCGGAATGCACAGTGGAATTGATATCATAGCTGGTCTTGCTGTTGGTTTTGTGATCCTTTCCTTTTGGCTATCCGTCCATGATTATGTCGACAGTTTCGTAGTCTCGGGACAAAATGGTATGTAATCTTGTGGTTCTAGCATTCATAGTTTTCAAATTTTGATTTGCAGAAGCTACTTTTAGAACTATTAAATTGTTTTCAAGCCAATCAAGTGGCAAAAATTTATGGAAGGAATGCATGTTTGATGAGTATGATTAAGCAAAACCTTCACAGAAGAACGCTACCTTCTTCCCATGTTATCATAATTCTAGAGTCCTTTTCCCTCTTCAGTCTATTCACATTTGAACAAATTCCCATATGAGGCTTTGAATACCAATCAAAATTTCTGAATAGCCCATCAGCTCCAAAGTTGGTGAGCAAGACATGAAATTTTTGACAAATAGGAAGACTGTTGGAGACAAACCAAGATACATGTTTGGAGAAACATGAAAACTCTATGGATGCCTAGTGCAGAGCCAGCAATCCTAGAATGAGTTAGTTGGATGAACTTCATACAACCAATACCAAGATCGAATTTTGCCTGCTGGCAGGTTACAAATGATTGTCCTCAAGCTTTCTTCCTTTCAAATGGAGAAAAGGTATGCAAATACCGGTATCCCATTATATTGAAAAGAATTTGAGGGTTCTAATTATTTACCCTCTTTAGGGACACACATCTTTTTACTGAATCGTGACTCAGGATATTGTTAATAATTTGATTGGGTTGTTTAGGTTACAGGGGATGATTCTTTAGTGCTTGAATTATGAATTTTGTACTTACTTTTGACCTCACCTTGTTCAAAGAAGGTATAACATGAAATCGCACTCCCTGTTCAAATACCAGCATCAAAATTTTTAATCTGGATAAATTTGCAATTGTTGTCTTCTCGTTATGAATGTACTATTTCACTTGCAGTGACAACCTTCTGGGCCGCCCTAAGCCTTTTATTGCTTTTTGCTTATCCGACTCCAGAACTTCCAACTCCAAGCTTTGAGTTCCACACAGCCTTCGATGGTGTTGCATTTGGAATAGTAAGCAATCACTCACCCATTACCTTTGGAATAATGCTTAGCTTTATTTGTCTGCCTTTTCTGTTATATCAATTATCATGCAGTGGGAAGTATTTGCACTTTTATATTTTCTTATGATCATCATTCTTTGAAATAGGAAAAGTTGAAAGTCTACATTGTTGTGACTTGAGAGAACATCCTGAAAGTAGAAACAGTGGAACTTTGGAGGCATTTTGATTAACCTTAATAAATATTAGAAAAATAAAATCTCACAAGAGTGAAACCGTGTTCCATGCATAAAGGAAAATATATTTAGCGAAGTAAGATAAATAATTCCACCATTATCTTTCTGCTGATTATTCGTGAAAGGGAAGGAAAAAGGCACTTAGACCATTACTAATCTTGGCATAGAACGAAAAGGCAAAGGCTAGGATAGTGAAGATAGTAAGAGAGTTAGGGGTGAGAGGAATTATTGTCTCAGCATGGAAAAAGGAATAAAATGGTGTGACAAAAAAAGGGATAAAACAACAAGGTAGGTGGAAAATTCCACAAGGTTCTTGTCTCCATGATGACAATGCAATAGCTTGCCTACAATGCATCTCAGCAATCACATAGTGCCAAGGAGAAACTTGATGCTGGGAATTAATGATGTACATTCTTGGAAACAATTCTTTAAAGGCTAGCACAAAATCATTTAGGATATAGCCAAGAGTGAGAACATGTATCGGTGCATGTAGTGGGAAGAAAATAGGGGGGAAAAAGTTTGAGGCTTGGTGTATGTGATAACATGAATTACAAATTCAATTTCAAGATCATAAAGGTATCATCTGGTTGCTATTTTGGGACACAACAGATGAAGATAGTGGGGATAGAGGGGGCATGTCTCCTTGTACTTCTTGTTTTAAAAGTACAAAAATTCACTCCAAAAAATGTCCTATTGTATCTGTCTTGTTTGTCCTTGGACACTAACCAGGCGTAATCAAAGAGACCGCACATAGAATGCATAGAGAAAAGGAGTGTACCAATGTATAAGCCAGTCCTCCGGTTCAATAATGAAGCATCATATCCGAAGTATCAACTTCCTAAAATTGTTTAAAATCCCCCTCTCCTTTCTCACCATGGTGAAGTCTTTTCATTCATCATTCTTTATTACACAATGAAATCTATCAACTATTAGATAGCGATTGCTGGCACAATGAAACTACTTGCAGACTGTGCACTGCCTTATCCTTTGAGATAAATTTTTTATATACTAATTGTGGTTATGTGGTGAGAACAAAGAACAGCCATGCATTCTATGCCTTGAGGCTTGAGTATTCCTGTCAATTAATTTTAGTAGCAGAACATGGATGTCATTTAGATGCTATTTCTTTTTTTAACTTGCAGATGTCAGTGAAGTTTTTATCAAGCATATCTTATCAAGTCTGAAATACCATTTTATTACTATTATGAAACAAGCTACTTAGTTAATATTGATTTTACTACTGTTATGAAACAAGCTACTTAGTTAACATTCATGAGGTAAATTTGCAATATTTTTCAGGTGGCCGGCGTCCAGCAAACCTACCACCAGTTCCACCATGAATCAGTGCCCCGTATATTTACACCACAACTCCCTCTTTCAGCCTTTCTTGGAAGAATGCTCGTGGGGATACCAACAATACTCATTGTGAAGTACTGCAGCAAGGCGCTGGCAAAATGGATCCTTCCTATTGTATCAAACACCTTGGGCATTCCTATAAAATCAACCAGCTACATCCCCATGCTAAAAGGATCAGTTACTGGTAAAAAGATGGTAGAGCTTAAGCAATCAGGTTATATTAAGAAGTTACCCGTTTTCTCATCTCAGGGCTCATTTGATGTTGACACGGGCATTAGATTCCTCCAATACTCAGGCCTCGCTTGGTCTGTGGTGGATCTTGTTCCATCTCTCTTTTCGTATCTGAGGTTGTAAAGATCCTAGGGTGAATTTATCATACCTTCATCTTATATATAATTGCATAATTTTTTTCGTCGATGATGACACCTCTCCCTTGGCAACTGATCCTGTCCAGAAAATGCCATTGCTCCATTTGCAGCCTATACCCTCCGATCGCTTTCTTGTGGCCTCTTTTGTCACCAGGTGGCAATTGTAGTAGAATCAGAATTTTGGGAAGGTCCTAGGACGAATGTCGCAATCCATTTTAGAGTCATAATAATATAGTGTGTGTGTTTTCTCTCGCACAAGTCATAATGTAGTTAAACACAACATCAGTGCTGATGACTCCGGATTTATAGATCATTTAGGCAATCTTTGGGTTTCCATGAGGACTTGAAACGTGCAATGAGCATAGCAAATTAAACTGGGGATGAAATTTACTTGCCCTTGGCGAGAAATTAAAATCCAAGTGGTGATCGTTTTTAATTTCAACGAAGCATCCATGCGCTCAATCACAGAAGAGCGAGCACCATTAGAAAAACTCTAGCATGGAGCATCAAGTAGCCGTCAACCTCATTGTCGCCATAGAGGCCCCAGAAGGAAAGCTAAATATGAAACAGGGATACCTTACATTCTAATGCTTCACTGTGCATCAGCTTATAGCTGATTCCCACAAAAATATCCAGCGTGGTTTCAAGCACAAGACAGGAAAGAAAAGGCAAGGCAGGAAAGAAAAAGCATCCAACTTGCCTACTATAATACAGGCTTTTTCTCATCCCATGACCATCGGCAAGGCATACTAGAACTTAAATTTGATAGACCCAAAGTAACTAGGATCCACAACCATCTAAGCATGAGGTAGGGATTTGGGGTTGGGTGGGTGGGTGAGGAAGTGGTGGTGGTATTACAAAAGGCTGCTTACAGGAAGTAATCAGGAGTTCTACGGGTAACATCAGGTTCTCCCCTCCTGGGAGCTGGCTCAAACTGTAATGCACCAAAAATCCAAAATGAGAAGCTGGCACTGAAATTATGTAAGATCTTGTGAAGAATATCAGTGGATGACATATTTACCTGGATGAATGTGTGGCCCTTGCAGTCATCAACTTCCAGTATGGAGGCCATGTTTCCACAGCGGTAACAATAATTAGGTGCACTAAATATGGTAACCACCTTTTGTTCCTGTACCGAAGAAACAATGTCATTCCCAAACCTCATTTTCATTCCAAACATGAAAGTGCAAATACTATTCATGAATTTCAAGAATGGTGATTACATGTGCCCAATTAAATCCATCCATAACAAGCTGATGTGCTCTAGCAATCAACTTCAAGCTGTTCACATGATTAAATTGCTCAGATATATCCTGCATAAAATAACAAACGTAGATGAAGAGAACTCAGGAGAAATGAGGTCACCATTGTAACTTTGATAAAAACAACACATTCTTTGCATGAATAGAGATAGAATGCGTGAAGCTCAAGTTACCTGGCCAAAGGTATACCCGGCACCACGAGGTGATATACCCCAACCACACCTGTCATCTGGATCAGACCACAGCAGATCACACATGGCTCCTTCATGAGGAACCTCTTGAACACGATCAAAGTTTCTTATGTTATCAAGAGTCTCTATAGTTGGGGACAATCCACCATGTAAACAAAATATTTCAGACTCAACCTATGAAGCAAAATAGGAAAAAGAAGAGTTTCAGGAGTTACTAAATATAGCCAATAACCAATGATACATTTCAACTTCCATCAAACCATTAGCTTTCTACTGTCACTAACTTCCAACACTCTAGTTGATCTTAGCTTTCTTAAACACCAAATAAAGCTGCAAAATTCACCCAAGAGATTCCTCAAAATAATATGAGACGATTTCTGGTGATATATGTAGTGAGAAATGAAAAATTTGTGATGACCACATTTGTAAATAACACTAAACCAGGAAATCTTCTAGCCAAACTCATAAGATGGGCAAATCACACCATTTTAGAAGGATCATTTTGGAACATGAAGAAGTGTAAGCTGGAGCTTCCAAAGACCACAATACTAGGAAATACACAGTGATGATTGACCAAACGATACAGCCTCAAAAGGCTAATTTAACAACGTTATCAAAGTAAGCATAACAGTCATAACAGTGAGATTTGAAAATGAAAAACAAAAAAGAACTCAACATGAGTCAGCTAAAAGATTAGAGCAGGTTGGTTAATATCTCCCAATTTATTTTCCCACACACCCAGTTCTTTTTTTCTTTTTTTTACTACTTACAAAATCAATAGTAGGCCCCAGAAATAGAAAGTCTTACTAACCAATGCAGTCAATGGGAAATAGTCAAAAAGGTCGGTGAAGATCTTCCAAACATTAGCATTACCATACCTGTAACAAGTCATAAGAAAAGAGTAATATAAGAGATTTGAAAGAAAAGATCGAAAATTTACAAAAATACTGCACGATAGTATGTTAGATGTGTCAAATTATTGCCGTGGATCTACAAGGGCATACCAACAGCAGCTCAGACAAATTCAACAAACTAGTCTCCCACAATAATACCACTTATAATCAATACTTGTTTTGCACATTTATCAACTGTTTCCATCACTATATTAGCGCACTTTGAATTATAACAAAGTGCTAGCCCTACCTTATAAGAAGTGAAGTTATATGTAGCAAAAAAGAAGTGCACGTCAAAATGTATAAACAGATAGAGAAGGAAGTGTTCTGTATCAGCAACAAAAGCAGTCAAATGCTATGCACATGAATATGCTGTAATGAAAGAAACTTTGACCAGATAATCCAGAAACTTCACAAGCAATGAAGATGTAAGAAACCAGCAACAGAAATTCCAAGGGAGCATCTAATTTGTGCCCATCTAATTGTATTACCTAATTTTAACCAGATAATCAAGAAACTTCACAAGCAATGAAGATGTACGAAATCGGCGAAAAATTTCCAAAGGAGCATCTAATTTGGATTAAGACAAGCCCAACTACAGCAAAGTAGTTGTGAAGCACATTAATATGTTACTACATCCTTTGAGCAAATTGTTGAATGGACTTGATACATGGAAGAAAAAAAAGGATAGAGCTGAACAAGAGAAAAGAATGCACAGTAATCCCAAGTAGGGGGGGTAGGATGCCAGAGGTTCTTTAAATGTAAAAAATTTATCCCAGCATGAATGTATTACATTGATGAAAAAGGAACCTACAAGTCAAAAGTTATCAACTTGTAAAACTTCAAAACCACTATTTTCCAATGGTGCTATCTTTTTTTTCTCTAAATAGCTGTTGAGTTATGCAAATTTGAACTTTGTCAAAACTTGACCAAAAACTTTTACAAGGATCCCACCAAATGCATTACTCAAACAAGCAAAAGTAGGAGGAAAATTAAAAACGCTTGCAAGGATTATTAATACCAATGCAGCAAAAAAAGGTTAGTTATTGGAACCAAAAAAATAGACTTTAATGCAACTGTAAGAACATTGCTGATAAATTCCAATGGATAAAATCATTAAAAAAAAATAAACAAATTGACATATGCTACATATGCATTATAATTGCATGTCCAGCATGTGCTGCACACTTATTATTAGAAAATATCAGCACTACTAAAACTTATAGCCAACTAATAAAGGTTGCAAACAAAAAACTTACTTTCTTAGACATTCATCATAAAACCCATAAACTTGAGTAATCTGCATGGAGAAAAAACGATGTAAGCAATCAGTATTTCCATATGCAGGCACAGCCCACAATTTAAAGTAAACACAATTAGTACAAATTAACATTTAACTTCAACTGTCCAAAATAAAACTAAGTATCACATCTTCTAGAAACCTCCATTGAACATCCACCTCCAGGAATTAAGTGAAAAATCTAGATGATGAAATGTCTATCATACACTAAACTGCCTAAAATTATAAATCCAGATTACAAGTTTACAACATAAGCGTTTATAAAAGAAATAGAAAGACCCACACAGGATCCAAGCATTACCACAGTGGTCAGTATAAATAAAAACTCAAGATGAAAAAGTTCACAAAAAATAAAGTACCTGGCGACTTTCATGGTTTCCTCTGAGAATGGTAATCCTATGATGATAGCGCACTTTCAATGCCACCAAGAGCTGGAAAAATATATCAATAAGTGTCACCAATTTAAATCTTCCAAGTGTCAGACATTTTCTATGCTCAGATTGGGTAGAAGCACAGTTTAGAAAGGTAGTATTTGAAATAATTACCTCAAACAGGAGGCATAGAATGTCAACATGCAATTTATATTAGCCAAACCAAACATCAAAGAAAAGCCAGTCAGAAATTCAAGGATCATTGCTCAAAAATTATCACCAGCTCTTAAAATTGGCCACAAGCATTGGCATTATCCCTTACATCAAATTCGAATTAACACATGAAGAACATTTAATTGTGCCACTAAACTATTTTTAAATTATTTCTCCAGCTACTGCAGCCCTATCACGATATTGTGGGAAGAGGAACGAGCCTCAGCAACAAGGGTCCTTTTTGAGTTTTTGTAGGTAAAAGAAGTTTTGTAATATAATCAAGGCCACTAGTCTATCATGGATATCTATGGTTCTTTCTGTTAGTATATGTAAGCAAAGAGTGGAATGACATACAGCCTATCTAATACTAATCAGTTTAATAAAGCAATGAAAAGCAAATGACTGGATGAATTATGTACATACCGTCACGGTTTCAACAGAATAATAGCCACGATCCACATAATCCCCCATAAACAAGTAATTGGTGTCAGGACACTGTCAATAAATTTTAAAATGGTCACGAGTCTAATCAGGGAATTAGATAGTAACGAAGTCAGGAGCAAAAAACAACTAATGAACCAAAAAAAATATATTGTATACAGTAGATACTTCTATAGATGAACCCAAGGGACCAATCAAAACACAAGGTGAAACAGCACAATGAACAAAAACAAGTAGTTTCCTGACCAATGACAACTTGACTATACCTCAGGATAACTTGAATCTTCAAAAGCATTTGGCACAGGTCTCAATAAACTATCTAAGACAAAGCCCTCATCTGAAACAGAAGAGTTGAAAAACTACAAAGTGATGTCATAGTCAGAACTGATACCTTCCCTCCAATACGAAAAAGTTCTGCAAGATCATGAAACTGCCCATGAATATCGCCACATATTGTCACAGGGCTTTTCACAGGCTGTCATCCAAAAACAAATCAACAAATTCAACATCTTCCAATTCCAGCATGCGACAACAGAGCAATTGAATTCAATAAAAAAAATGAGTTAAACCTGAACATTGCTTTCTTGCATTAGTATCTCCTTAGCTTTCTCGCATAATGTCCTAACCTACATCGAAACAGATCAAAAAAAAATATTAACTCACCATTCTTTACCATAAAGAAAAAAAAAACATGCATTAACCAAATTTTTTAAAAAAAAATCCTAAATCTTCCCGCATTGACTGCCAAAAATCCTATCGTGACCCCGTCAGTAAAAGAAAGTAGTAATTATTTTGCAAATCATTTCTATTTTTATCACTATATTTTCTCTCTACCAGAAGCCAAAAAAAACTAAAATAAAAAATAAAAGAAACTAGTAAATTTCAAAATTACTAAATACAGTTGAATCCAACTACTAAAAAACAATTAAAAACACTAAACCAAGTTATCAACTGTTAAATTAGGGAATTCGATTCAATTTTTCCTAAATCAAGCAGAAATTGAATTGAGCAAAACCTGAGGTTCAGAGAGGGGCTTGCACTGCATGAGTTGCTCGATCTGTTGATCAAGATCGGTAATTGATTCTGAAGATAACGAATTCGTGCCCATCTTGATTGATCTTAACACCGAATTGGGTTTAACAATATCCCGATTAGGGATAGCCCTAAACCTATATTGATTCAATCAGATTTTTTTCACTTGTGTCTTTCTTTTCGCTGTTCTTTTGGTGTAGTGAAGGAATTGGTGAAGCGCGTGAACGAGAAAGCGAGTGTGATGCTTTGGTTGATAAAGTTAACAGGCTGATTTTATTTTATTTTTTTCCTTCTTTGGAGGTTTTTTTTTTTCGAGTAATAGACACAAGAGGTGTTCGTTTTATTTGAAATATTTTAGAAAAGAATTAATCAAAGTAAAAATATTATTATAATTTTAGTTAATTTATTGAAAATATTTTCTCAAGCTTGGAAGTTTGCATAAAATATTTTAGTAATAGTAAGAGATGATTCTTATTTTAGTAATCACTATTCACTTTCATATTATTATTATTTTTATAATCACCGTTATTATTCTAATATCATCATAATTATTTTTTTTTCTATTATCATTATTGTCATTATTATTTTTTTATAATCTTGTCATAATTGACTGAGTGTGTAATCGAAAAACAATGTAATTTTAAAAACTATCTCAAATTATAAAAATAGTAATTAAAAGAATAGAAATCAAATTTGACAAAGAAAAAAATTAAATGCGGATGAAATCGAATTAAGAATCATATTTCATAAATTATTTCAACTAAAAAAAATAATAACCAAAAGAACATGGACTAAATAAAAAAT
>Ga0307515_10019058_pt1 | contig 12377 bp, 8 predicted proteins | sample 17_EM_MG_FD_194513 | JGI IMG/M metagenome (GOLD analysis project Ga0307515, IMG submission 194513) | Populus trichocarpa ectomycorrhiza microbial communities from riparian zone in the Pacific Northwest, United States - 17_EM | ecosystem: Host-associated > Plants > Roots > Unclassified | place...
GACCCGAGCACGGGTCTCCCGGGCTCAGGGTTGGGCCTTGCAGGCCGCGCCGGGCGAGTACCGCCCGGCTCTTCGCCAGGCACATCTCGTCCTCAGGACGAGAGTGTGTCCGGGCTCAGCCCCACGGGGGCAGGAGCGATAGCGACTGGGGGGCTCAACACCTTCCCGAGTCCATCAAGGATGTGCGCAACGTTGATCGGCTTGGTCCAGTAGCCGTCGAATCCGGCCGCCAGTGCAGCGTTGATCTGCGTCTGCATGGCGTCGGCCGACAGCGCGATGCAGCGCAGGCCGCTGCTGTGAGCGTCGGCGCGCAGTGCGCGGATCAGCTCCAGCCCGCTCATGTCGGGCAGGTTCATGTCGATCAAGAGCAGGTCGTAGTGCTGCGCCCGCACCGCGACCAAGCCGCTGTTGCCGTCGGTGGCGACCTGCAGTTCCCACTGCGGCCGCGCCCTGAACACCTCTCGCATCAGCAGCACGTTGAGCGGCTCGTCCTCGACGTAGAGCACCTGCCGGCGCGCGGGTGCGGGCATCGCGGGCGCCGTTTCCTGCGGGTCGCTGCCGAGCTGTGGGGCGTTCGGCGCCGCGCCCGCGGGCAGCAGCAACGTGAAGGTCGAGCCCTTGCCGAGTTCGCTGTGCACGCGCAGTTCGCCGCCCATCGAAGCGGCCAGCTCGCGTGCGATCACGAGCCCCAGGCCCGAACCTTCGATCCGCCGCTGCTCGGCACCGAGGCGGTTGAACGGCTGGAACAGCAGCGCCTGCTGCACGTCGCTCAGGCCATCGCCCTCATCACTGACGGCGACCTGAACGCGCGGGCCGCTGCGCGACAGCGCCACCTGCACCGTACCGGCAGGCCGGTTGTACTTGATGGCATTCGACAGCAGGTTGAGCAGCACCTGCTCGACCGCGCGCGCGTCGCCCTGCGCCCACAGCGCACGCCGCGGCGGCATCACCAGCTTCACGCCGGCGCTGTCGGCCAGCGGCTGGATCAGCGAGAAACAGGCGCCCAGCGTGGTGGCCAAGTTGACCGGCGCGCGCTGCAGCGAAAAATCTTCCTGCTCGATGCGCGCCAGGTTGAGCATGTCGTTGATCAGCTCCAGCAAGTGGCGCCCCGCGCGCAGCACGCTGTCGAGCCGCCGCGCCTGGTCGGGGGCCAGCGGGTGAGTGCGGTCGATCGCCATCAGCTGCGCGAACCCGAGGATGCCGTTCAGCGGCGTGCGCAGCTCATGGCTCACGCGCGACAGGAACTCGCTCTTGGCGCGGCTGGCGCGCTCGGCCGCTTCTTTGTCGTTGCGCAGCTGCTCGTGCGCGGCCTGCTGGGTCACGTCGCGGCAGGTGCCGACCATGCCGTTCACGCGATCGTCGTGGCCGCGCGTGCAGCGCGCAAAGATTTCGAGCGTCGCTTCGACGCCGTCGGGCCGCAGCAGGCGGTAGCGCGTTTCCAGCATGCCGCCGGTGGCCAGTGTGTGATCGAACAGCGCCTTCACCGCGGGGCGGTCGCCCGGGTGGATGGCAGCCAGCCAGTCCGCCAGCGGATACAGCGTTTGCGGAAACGGCAGCCCATGGTTGGCGCAGGCCAGGGCATCGAGACCGACCATGCCGCTCTCGAGCTTGAGTTCGGCAATGCCGATGCCGGCTGCTTCGGCGGCCAGGCTCCAGCGCTCTTCGCTGCTGCGCAACGCGAGTTCGATCTCCTTGCGCGCCGTCACGTCGGAAGAAAAGCCATGCCACAGCGTGCCGCCTTCGGGGTGGCGTTCCGGCACGGCGCGGGTCTCGATCCAGCGCGTGCGGCCATCGTGGACGATGCGGAACTCGCGTTGCCACGGCACCATCGCGCGAGATGCGGCTATCAGGCTGGGCGCATAGCCGGGCACGTCGTCGGGGTGGAGCTGGCGCTGCACCATGCTGCGCTCGCCGCCATCGCCGTCGCGCGGCGGCTCGAAGCCGAACAGCTCGCGCGACGCGTCGCTGGTATATGTGTAGCGGCTGCTGCCATCGGGCCGCATCCAGAGCTGGAAGATCACCCCCGGCACTTGCGCCGATAGCTTGCGCAGCAGCTCGGCCTGGCTGTGTGTGCGCTGCTCGGCCTGGATGTGGGCCGTGACGTCGCGCGCCGTGCCGCGGTAGCCGCAGAACCGGCCCTGCGCATCGAACACCGGCACGGCACTGCGCGACACCTGCAGCTTGCCGAGCGGTGTGTGCTTGTCGGTGATCACGCGGGTGATGGGCAGGTGCTGCCGCAGCAGCGTGTGCAAGGTCTGCCCACCGGCGAGCGGCTCGCCCAGGCCGTCGAGCATCGGCATGTCGGCGATCGCCTGGCCTTTGAGTGCGGCCGGCGCCAGTCCCGTCACCGCTTCGAACGTGGCCGAGACCCAGAGGTAGCACAGCCGTGCATCGGTCTCCCACATCCAGTCGCCCGAGGCGCGCGCAAAGTCGAGCAGGCGCGCATGTTCTTCGTCGGGGTCGGAGGCGATGGCTTCCGATGCATGCAGCGTCGCCAGCCTGTGAGATTCGTCAGCGGGCAGAGACGCAGGCGGCATGTCTTGGCAACGGCGAAACCAAAACACCCATTATCAGGTCGTCGATTTGCAACTCAAGCGTGGATTGCCCGCGGTCGGCCCGGCTGCGCCGAGGGCGTTCAGCAGCTTTGCGTGCGATGTTCGGCACGGCGTTGAAGTAGCCGTGCGCGGCTTCCGCCGCGAGGTTGAATCATCGAGGCGATGAAGACCACGGTGCGCTGAACGGTTAGATCAACGCAGCGGCCGCGCGCAGGCGGCTCGCTGTTGCTACCAGCCCGTTGCGCTCAAGAGCTTGTGCAAACTCTTCCGAGTTGAGCGGCGGGTTCTTCTTGCGGGCACGCATGTCGCGAAATGCCGCGAGGGCGCTGAACTCGTCGAGATCGAGTTGCGTAACCAGAAAGTCGTCGGGGTGGATGGCTTCGATGCCGTATGACTTCAGGGTCTCTGCGGGAAAGTCTTTGAGGTTCGATGTGACGATGCAATCGGCATGGCCGACGATGGCCGCAGCAGCCAGCACGTGCGCGTCATCAGGATCAGGCAAGCGCAGGCTGGGTGCGATGGCTTGCCAAGCAAGGTTCGAGATTTGCCAATCGGGCAAGGCTGCACGCATGTCATCGCGTCGCAACTGCAAGCGGCCCCGCAGCTCTGGGCGTGCGCGTTCGAGGTTGCGTAGCCATTCTTCTTCAATTGCGATGGTCCATTTGGCTGCATAGAGGCCCGCCGCGGCCAAGCTGATGAGCGAGTCGGCAACACTCACGAGGTACAGGACGCAGGCGTCCAGTACTGCCGTGAAACGCGCGTGGCCCGCCACCTCAGTAATCCAGCCCGAGTTCGGCAGCGTTGTCGGCCAGACGCTGCAGCGCCTGCTGCTGTGCGTGCATCTTCTGGGCGTATGACATCAGGTCCTCGAAAGCGATGCGACGATGGCTGCCAACCTTGCGATGCGGGAGGCGCCCTTCCTCGATCTCCTTGATGACGAAAGGCCGGGAGACGTTCAGGAAGTTCGCGGCTTCTACAGTCGAAAGCTCGCGTCCGGCCGGCATGACGGAGAAAGGCTGGCGCTCGCTCAAAGCACCGAGCACTTCAGCAATGAAGCGCAGCGTCTTGGTGGGGACAGAGATGGACGGTGCGTCACCCGTGTCGCTGGTTAGCGTGATCGCAGCGGCGCGGGAATGGTCGAGCGACTCGACGATGAAGCGTTGTGCGAGGCGAGCCATTTCCGATTCTTCGGCAGTCATGTCTGGCGGCGCCAACTTCCGGACTCTTTGGAGATTGGTCATGGAGGTGTGTCCCCTTTTCAAGGCAGATCAGATGGAGCATCTCTATGCCATAAACGCAATAAGTGAAGCGGGAATTACCCACAGATTGCGCACTCTCTATCCACAGAGTTGCCCACAACCGATCCCGGGCTCAGCTCAGCAGCGGCTTCAGGTAGTGCCCGGTGTAGCTCGCGGCATGCGCGGCAATGTCTTCGGGCGTGCCTGCGGCCACCACCGTGCCGCCGCCGGCACCGCCTTCGGGGCCCATGTCGATCACCCAGTCGGCGGTCTTGATCACGTCGAGGTTGTGCTCGATCACGACGATGGTGTTGCCGGCATCGCGCAGCTGGTGCAGCACGCGCAGCAGCAGGTCGATGTCGGCAAAGTGCAGGCCGGTGGTGGGCTCGTCGAGGATGTAGAGCGTGCTGCCGGTGTCGCGTTTGCTCAGCTCGAGCGCGAGCTTCACGCGCTGCGCCTCGCCGCCCGACAGCGTGGTCGCGCTCTGGCCGAGGCGGATGTAGCCCAGGCCCACATCAAGCAGCGTCTGCAGCTTGCGCGCGATGTTGGGCACGGCGTTGAAGTAGCCGTGCGCGTCTTCCACCGTCAGGTTGAGCACCTCGGTGATGTTCTTGCCCTTGTACAGAACTTCCAGCGTCTCGCGGTTGTAGCGCTTGCCGTGGCACACGTCGCAGGGCACGTACACGTCGGGCAAGAAATGCATCTCGACCTTGAGCACGCCGTCACCCTGGCAGGCTTCGCAGCGCCCGCCAGCCACATTGAAGCTGAAGCGGCCCGGCCCGTAGCCGCGCTCGCGTGCAGCAGGTACTTCGGCGAACAGCTCACGGATCGGCGTGAACAGGCCGGTGTAGGTGGCTGGGTTGCTGCGCGGCGTGCGGCCGATCGGGCTTTGGTCGACGCTGATGACCTTGTCGAACACGTCGAGCCCTTCGATCGCGTCGTGCGGCTCGGGCTCGGCGTGGCTGCCGTAGAGCTTGCGCGCCACCGCGGCGTACAGGGTGTCGTTCACCAGCGTGGACTTGCCCGAGCCTGAGACGCCGGTCACGCAAGTGAGCAGGCCCACCGGGATCTCGGCCGTCACGCCCTTCAGGTTGTTGCCGCGCGCGTTGACGATGCGCAGGCTTTGCGGCTCGTCCATGTCGGCCAGGCGGTGGCGCTTCGTCGGCACGGCGATCTTCAACACCTGCGACAGGTAGCGGCCAGTGAGCGACTCGGCGCTGTCGGCCACGGCCTGCGGCGTACCTTGCGCGATCACGTGGCCGCCATGCACGCCGGCGCCCGGGCCCATGTCGATCACGTGGTCGGCGGCGCGGATCGCGTCTTCATCATGCTCGACCACCAGCACGCTGTTGCCGATGTCGCGCAGGTGGCGCAGCGTGCCGATCAGGCGGTCGTTGTCGCGCTGGTGCAGGCCGATGCTGGGCTCGTCGAGCACATACATCACGCCGGTAAGGCCCGAGCCGATCTGCGACGCGAGGCGGATGCGCTGTGATTCGCCGCCACTCAGCGAGTCGGCATTGCGGTCTAGGCTCAGGTAGTTGAGGCCCACGTCGTTCAGGAACTTGAGCCGCGAGCGGATCTCGCGCACCACCTTGTCGGCAATCTCGGCCTTGGCGCCTTTCAAATGCAGCGATTCGAAATACGCCAGGCACTCGCGCAGCGTGAAGTGCTCGACGCGGTAGATCGGTTCGCCCTGCTCCTCGCCCTCGCCTTGCAGGAACACGTGGCGTGCTTCGGTGCGCAGCCGCGCGCCCTCGCAGTCGGGGCAGGGCTTGGCGGCCTGGTAGCGCGACAGGTCTTCGCGCACTGCCGCCGAGTCGGTCTCTTTGTAGCGGCGCTCCAGCGTCGGCAAGATGCCTTCGAACGGGTGCTTGCGCTTCACGCTGCGCGTCTTGCCCTTGGCACCCTCGGCCTCGTAGACAAAGCTCACCTCCTCGTCGCCCGAGCCGAACAGCAGCACCTCGCGGGCCTTCTTCGGCAGGTCTTCGAACGGTGTGTCGATGTCGAACTTGTAGTGCTTGGCCACGCTCTCCAGCAACGAGAAGGTGTAGCCGTTGCGCCGGTCCCAGCCCTTCACCGCGCCGCTCGCGAGGCTGAGCGACGGGAAGGCGACCACGCGTTCAGGGTCGAAGGCCGTCACCTGGCCCAAGCCGTCACAGGTCGGGCACGCGCCGACCGGCGAGTTGAACGAGAAGAGGCGCGGCTCCAGTTCGCTCAATGAGTAGCTGCAGATCGGGCAGGCGAACTTGCTGCTGAAGAGATGTTCGCGGCCGGTGTCCATCTCGAGCGCCATCGCACGGCCGTCGGCAATGCGCATCGCGGCTTCGAAACTCTCAGCTAGTCGTTGTTGCAGACCGGGCTGTACCTTCACGCGGTCGATCACCACGTCGATGTCGTGCTTCTCGGCCTTCTTCAGCTTGGGCACGTCGGCCGCTTCGTACGCCGTGCCGTCCACGCGGAAGCGGATGTAGCCCTGCGCCTGCATGTCGGCAAAGAGCTCGACGAACTCGCCCTTGCGGTCGCGCACCACCGGCGCCAGCACCATCAGCTTGGTCTCTTCGGGCAGCGCGAGCGCCGCATCGACCATCTGGCTCACGCTCTGCGCCTGCAGCGGCAAATGGTGGATGGGGCAGAACGGCGTGCCGGCGCGTGCGTAGAGCAGGCGCAGGTAGTCGTGGATCTCGGTGACGGTGCCGACCGTGGAGCGCGGATTGTGAGAAGTGGCCTTCTGCTCGATGCTGATCGCCGGGCTCAGGCCTTCGATCACATCGACGTCGGGCTTGTCCATCAGCTGCAGAAACTGCCGCGCGTAGGCGCTGAGGCTTTCCACGTAGCGCCGCTGGCCTTCGGCGTACAGCGTGTCGAAGGCCAGGCTCGACTTGCCCGAGCCGCTGAGGCCGGTGATCACCACCAGCTTGTTGCGCGGAATGTCGAGGTCGATGTTCTTCAGGTTGTGCGTGCGCGCACCCCGCACGCGAATCATCGGGGCTTCGATCGAAGCCTCGGTGGCGGGCGTCTTGTCGACAGGTGGTTTGGCGGGAGAGCGGGGTGGCATGAAGGCGCGGCGCGAAACCGAACATGATAGCGACGCGCAGTGCCACGGCTGGTGACATGGCACAGGGCGCCGTCATTCCCTCCCGGGCGAAGCCCGGCCCGCCTTCAGACCACCGTGCCTTCTGAAACTTCCAAGGCGGCGTACCGGTACTTCACATCGCCGCCGATATAGATCACGCGCGGGTCGGAAGGGCGTGTGTTGTCTGTGGCAAAGCCTGCGAGCGAATCATGCACGTACAGGTTGAAAAACTTGTAGGCATTCGAATCCGGGCTCAGCGGCTCGTTTTTCCCTATGACGATTTCATAGGCTTCCAACAGAGCCTTGTAGTGCGGGCGCATCCGCTTTTGCGGATCTCTCTTGTGTTGAAACTGCAGCCATTCGGCATCTTGGAGCAGCCAGGCGTCGTAGCGATCCAGGTTCTCGATCAACTCGCTGTCGTCGGCTGCGCCGTCTACCCTGGCCTGGGCCACGCGCCATTTGTCATACGCGTCAGCCTCCTGTGCTTCCAGCTTGGCCACTTTGTCTTTCCACATTGGCGTCTGGTTCGCATAGCCCGGGCTGGCGCGTGAAGCATCGAGCGCTTGTTGGGCCCCTTCGCGTTGAGACGACGCCATGGCATAGGCCGTGCGCTTCTCGGCGGCGTCCTTCTCCAGTCCATCACGCGTCTGAGCAAATGTCTTCTCGTTGTCGGCAATCCTCTGCTGCTCTGGCGTCAGGACGCGAGCCTTCCATGCGCGCGGCACGTGCTTGCCCGCGTTGGCCGGATTGGAGCGCTCCAATGCCACGGTGAGCCGGTACTTCCAGTACTGGTGCATGTGTGCCAAGACGACGGACCCGAGCGCTTGTGCGCCGTTCACCTCGGCCATGTACTTCTGCCACAGATCAAACATGTCTGCATACGCTTTCGAGCCTGCGGCATCGAGAGCAAAGTCCTTCTTTTCATAGGCTGACAACAATTGACCCAAGTCGCGCAGCGGCACCCCAGCTTTCACAGCATGGCTGAGCATCACGCGCAGCGGCACGCGCGCAAGTATTGAACTCCTGCCGCCTTCGCCCTGCCTGTAGCCGCCGCCTACGTCGGAGTGCACACCCGGAAAGACCATCTCCGTCACGCCCTGTGGGTAGCTCGTGCCATGCAAGGCGCTGTCAAGAGGGAACGAATTGCGAATCTCGTGCCCTGCGACCAGGTGAACACATCGGCTCACGACTTCAGCAATCTTCAGGTCGTCGGCCCAGTCGGCGTGTCCATCAGAAATGCCCGGTGAAGGGTCAGCACCGGGTATGCCAAAAGCAAGGCTCGTCAGATCGTCCTGACCCAGCCCTCCGGCCCCTCGCCATGTGTTCTCGTTGCGCCGCGAGCTGGCAAAGTTGTTGGCCGCCATGGGCAGGCCAACCGATGCAACAGAGTCAAAAATGCCCAGGAAGTACACGTCGATCGGGTAGCTGCCCTGGAGCACCTTGCCCGAACTTCCCATGACACCCGCCCGCACCTTGCAGTGCCCCCGCAGGCCGGTGCACGACTTGTACAGGTCGCGGCAAAAGGCGCGGGCAGACGCGGCTCCACGCGAGAACCCGAACACGGCAAGGCGCACTTCGACGATGTGGCTGCTGTTGTCTTTGGCGCGCTGTTCGGCAGCGTGCAGGATGGTCGCGAGTTCTTTGAATGCCCAGTCCAGGCGCTCTTGACCGTAAGCACCGGCACCCTTGCCCGTCTTGGTTCCACCGGGGTCTTTCACGTCCTTGAAGTAGGTGCCCAGGCCGGGGATGTAGCGTGCAAAGGTCAGAGACTTTTCGTCATCCAGGGGATGTGCCCGGAACAAGCGAGCAACGTTGCTGTGTTCGTCCGTTGGTGTATCCGCATCCAGGTTGTTTCCAGTTCCATCGAAGAAGAAGGACATCGTGATTCGCTGCTCGCAACCCAACGTAGTTCTCTTTGCGTCACAACCTACCGCATTGGCCGTGGTCTCTGGCATCGGGTTGGACGGGCCAACGGGCCGCTCGGTAGGCTGCGTTCGAAGCTCGGCAATTTCAGCTCCGCTCTCTCTATTGCGCAGGGATTGGCTCAATGGTTTGGTTTGGTCTGTCATGGCCCGCACTTTGAAAACTTGTTGTCGTTGTTGACGTTGCCCGATGCTTTGCGCTGAACGTAGTTGAAGCGATCCAATTTGATTCGGGCCTCCGAATCGAACGGCGCGATGGCCACCTGGATGGTGCCGTCTTGATAGAAATGCACGTCAAAGGCGTAAGGGTCTGCCGGGACAGGGCCGTCGAGTAGTACGGTCTGTTTGCAGTACGGAACGTCCCCGTCTCGCTTCCAGGAAATCTCGACAGTCATCGGAAGAGCTGTACCTCCCGGGATTGGTGCGCAGCACGTGCCTTTGCCACCACCGGCATGCTGCCTTGAAACTTCAAGGTTGCCCCCTCCGGCACCGTTCACCGCAAAACTGTCGATGTAGGTGTCGGTGTAGTTGTAGCCGCGGATCGTCAGCCCCTTCATGTCCTTTGGTGTCGAGTGCGGCCCGGTATAGAGCGCTACCCCATTGAACATCGCCTTCTCGAACTTGCTCGGGTCGAAGTTCTTCACCGCGTCGGGCACTTCGGGCTTTGCTTTGGGTTGCCCGCTTGCTGTGCTGTCGCAGCCGACAAGCATCAAGACAATGAGGCTCAGCGAGACGAGTACCCGAAGGGCCTCTGATCGCCTGATAGAAGTGGTTCGGTTCGTCATGGTGAGCAGTTGAAGGCCATCAAGTCAGGCCTGGGTTGCGGGAAGCCGCAGCCTTGTTCCTGGCTCGAAAGTAGAGAACGATGAACGTCACAGACAGGGCGAGAGCCAGCACCGGGGTGGCGGCCAAAACGAAGAAAAGTGCACCGTACCCACATGCTCCCTCGGAACCCGAGCCAAACCATGAACACGGCATGACGTTCAAGGCGATGTACCCGGCGCAAGCCGAGACCAGTACCGCAAGGACGATGAGACCGGTGACTGCAAAAAACACTTTAAGCATTGGCAACTCTGGTTGTCTTGACGATCGTTTCGAGGGTTCGGGCAACTCGCACGTTCACGCGAGCCCAGACTTGTTTTTTTCGACCTCGGCGATGGCTTCCCGCAGATTGAACTCTCCACGCTTGACCGCTGCCAGCAGCGAATCCCACGGGGCCTGCGATTCAAAGCCCTCTCCCAGCAGCAACGCCAGCGTGCAATACGAAGCCAGGTCTGGTGTGGAACTCAGGCCCCACTGACCGGCGGTCACAAACTGGCGCTGAACTGTCGGGTGCCGCGCCGGATACGGCATGTCCAGCAAAGGTTCAAGCTTGTTGCGCGTCAACACGTCGATGACGGCATCAACCTCACCAGCTTGAATGAGGGCGTTCTGCTGCGCAGCCGAAAACTGCAACGGCGGAGTGAAGACGTCAGCAACCTTGCTCTCTGTACTGAATGCCTGGACGAGCCTGCCGTTTCGATCCGCATAGCGCCACTGGCTGGCGCACGAGAAAAACGCAGCCAGTTGCGCAGACGTGAGGACGCTCATCAACGAAGCCAGGATTCGTGTGTCGAAGTAGCGCAGCAACACATCGAAGTTGTCTGGGAGCTGGGCTTCGCACCGCGCCGTCAAAGCGTTTGCGATGTCGTGCAAGGGCAGGTCGCTGTCGATCACGCTGAGGGCGCTTGCATAACAACCATCGTCACACAGTCGGCGCAGTGCGCGCGCTTTGGCTTTGTCCGAGAGCCCGTCACCCAAACGAACAACAAACGGGGTTGCGGTGTCGCAGCAAGCGCCAGGCTCCTGTCTGAGAAGAGGGTGCTTCTCAAAGACTGCCAATCCTTCGATGGGCTTCATGCGATCCGAAAAAGCCGCTTGATTCACCAGCAGGTAACGATGCCCGTCATGCGCGACCGGTTGCAACTGTTCAATGTCGCGCCAAAGCGGAGAGTGCAAGTCGTCCATGGTCACCGCGGCGCAAAGGCCGACCCTGCTGCTTGGGCCTTGAGCAAGCACGCGATGCAAACGCTTCCGGGCAACCCTGGCATGGTGTAACTCTCACTGCCCGGCCCGATAAACCTCTTCTGCGCCGCATGCACCGTGGCCTTGCCCGGGCAGGACGGAATGATCCCCTCGGCCGAGATCACCAGCTTGGCCCCACCCAGGGTCTGCAGCGTGATCTTGATGGCTGCCGCCCACTCCACCGCCCCCACCGCGCTCTGGATGTTGACCAGCCCCTTGGCCGCCACCTGCACCTGCCCGGCCTGGGCCTGCAGCTGCACCGGCCCTTGCCCCGCGATCATGCTCAGGCCCGTGCCCTTGGCCCCTGTGCCCGCTTGCACGGCCCCGGCCAGGATGCCGATGCTCTGCCCGGTGTTGACCCGCATCTGGTGGCCGCCGGCGATGTGCAAGTCCTGCCCGGCTTGCAAGCTGATGACATCGCCGCTGGCGAGCTGGATGTCTTGGCCCGCGGCCAGCCCGAACCCGGCCTTGGCCATGATCGCCACGATCGGGTCGGTGGTGTGCGGCAGCTTGCCGTGGGTCGCTTGGGTGCTCTTGTTCCCTGCATCGCTGAGCGCGGCGTCGAAGCCGGTCTGGCTGACCATGCCGCTCAACGCCTGGTGCAGCGCCTTCAGCGGTGCTGCCTGGTCGCTCAGGTGGCTTTGGCCGGCCTTGACGCTGCCCACCGAGGCCGCCAGCGCGGTGGTCTGGTGCGTCTGGGCCATCCGGCTGAAGTTGTCGGCCATCGTCACCGCCTGCTTGAGCAGGGCCAGGCCGGCGGCGTTGTCGCCCGCCGGGTCGCTTTGGTTGGTGCCGTAGCTGCTGATCAGCAGGCCCCGGGCGCCGCGGACCGCACCGTACGCGTCGGTCCTCAGCTCGAAGCCGCTTCCTCTGTGCGAACCACGGTGCCCGTCGGCCGCATGGACAAGCCAACCCATGTTGAGCTGCGTCGCCTCGTACGTGGTGGAGAACTGCACCCGGAGTTCTCTCGGCGTGTCATCGAACGCCAGTTGGTTGAATCCATCGCCCCCGAATTCTTTGGACTTCACCCCGCTCATCGCCGCCGCGTTGTTCTGCGCGTGGGCCCCGGGCGTGGCCGGCCCCGGCGCCCCGCCGTGCCAGGCCGGGCTGTGGCCCGCGCCGACCAGGTTGCCCTGCCCGCTGGGCTGGTGGTCGCTGCTGTGGGCGAAGACGCTGGTGTCGCTGCTGCCGGGCCGCCCGCCCGGGGTGCGGGCGATGCCGCCTTCGCCGCGGCCGTTGTAGAGGGCATCGGTGCAGATCGGCCGGTCGATGTCCCCATCCAGGAAGCGGATGATGACCTCCATGCCGATCCTGGGAATAAATTGGTGGCCCATGCCTCCTGGCCCCGCCCAGCGCTGGGCCACGCGCACCCAGCAGCTGCTGCGGTTGTCGGGCCGTGGGTCGGCGTGCGGGCTGCTCTGCCAGTGGAACTGCACTTTGATGCAGCCCTGGGCGTTGGTGTAGAGCTCGTCGGCGCCGTTGGGCGTGGTGTTGCCGGTGGGGCCGACGACGATGGCGGTCTGCA
>Ga0307515_10019060_pt1 | contig 12377 bp, 11 predicted proteins | sample 17_EM_MG_FD_194513 | JGI IMG/M metagenome (GOLD analysis project Ga0307515, IMG submission 194513) | Populus trichocarpa ectomycorrhiza microbial communities from riparian zone in the Pacific Northwest, United States - 17_EM | ecosystem: Host-associated > Plants > Roots > Unclassified | place...
CCTTGATCATTTTTCTTTCTTTATATATATATATATTCTACTGCTGTGCATCTTATAATTCCTTTCTGTGTACATTTTATGTCCCTCATAAAGTGTGGAATGTTATGCCATCTGAGTTCATGAATATTTGCTGGGGTCTATTCACTACCATGATGGATAGTGCTGTTCATGGCTTCAGGAATTATGTTCCCTGATATTTTCTTTATGGTCGTCACTGGAGGTTTTTATGGTTAAGCTTTACAAATTCATCCGGTGGTCAGAATGTTTTATTTATTGCAGATAAATAATTGTCTTGTTTTGTTGTTCTCTTTGCACCAGGTTTCACAATTCACCAATTTCATTTGAATTAGCTAAAGTTGCTATGCTTTGCTTTCCCTTTCCTTTTGACCTAATGTGAGCTATAAAATAACATGCTTTAAAGTCTTGATATCTCAATTCATTCTTGATCTCTAACTGGATTTGTCATTTTTCTGCAGAAAATGGACAAGCAAGACGCCGGAGAGCAATCCGCATGACCTCAATTTTAATTGTTGTCTTCAAAGTTCAAAACAAGTGTTGGTGGATCCTTTATGAGGAAGGGTGTGGGTGAAAAATTATTATGTAAACATTAATAGTAACTTCAATGTTACGTAGTAGTCTGGCAAGTTGGAACTCCAGGCCGCTAATTATTCTCCAATTTTCATTTGTTGTGCAACAAACATGACAAATACACGCGTGATCTTGGGAAAATAATGCTTCTGGGAGTCTTGGACTTCTTTTCACTGCAGCTGCTAGAGAAAGAAAGCTGCTACCTTGTCTTTCTTTGCCTTTCCTTCCCAAGGCCCTTTATTTTTGTAATACTGGAAAGGTATTAAATCCTCAATCTATGTGATAAAAGACATTTTTTTATATATTTCTTGTTTTGAAAGCTAATAGACTATTTATTTGATGTCCCTGTATTTCTCTTCGATTAAACTCTTTTTTGTCTTTTATATATTAATCTTTTAAGTTTCCGATAATTTGCCTATAATAATAATAAAAAATCAAATCAAGTATTGTATGAAGTGGATTTTTCAATATGTTCTTCTTGTAAATTGCTTGGATACGAGCGTTATAATTATAAAGACCAAGTTGTGAGGTGAAAACAAGTATTATAATTATAAAGAAAACTATGTTACAAGGTGAAAATACTTCACACATGTGCATTGTACATCTCTCAGAATTCATTGTGATTCTTAATGATAGTTTTTTTTCATTTTGATCCCTGAAGTTATTTTTTCCTCTATTAAGTTCTTCAATTACAGAATTGATAGTCGATTGCTTTCTATTTATTAATTATGGGAGAAATTAAAAATAAAAAAACCAAGATAAAAAAAGACATTGAAAATAGATGGTGGGTTCAAGATTGTGTAATTCCTTACACCGAAAAAATATTAATTTAAAGTAAAAAACAAATAAAATTTAATTTAATTTTTTTTAAAATACTTTTAAAACACAAAAACAAACATGTCTCTAAGATTTTGCAATTCAGCCTGCGGCTGCGAATAGGTAAATACCTATTTACCCCAGAGAACGTTAAATTTGAGCAGTATGGTCCTTCTACAACACTCTGCAATTAACCAACTGCTACAGTCCATAGCATCTATTTGATCATGACGCAATCTACATAAAGCCCAGAATGACAAAAGCTCTGATGGATATGGCAATACCTGGTCTTTTTCAGTATTTCTAAAGCTGACATTCCTGTGGAAACAAGAAGAGAAATTGAAAACATTCCTGTGGAAACAAGAGTACTCGCTACACAAATTCAACAACTCTATACCAGGCTGGGGATGTATGGTGGTGGCTTGTTCACCCAATCCTCAGAATGTCTCTCTCTGTATCTCACCATTATGTTGGCATTCGCAATGCTCGAAACAGAAGAAAAAGAATGTTACACAAAAATGAAGAATTATGGCATGAATTGTCTTCTTTCACCCTTTTACTGCAAAAGGCTATGATAGAATTGGCTGCTTTACTGGGACTCCTAACTGATAGTCTTTAACTTTCCCTTCTTCATTTACTGGTTTCTTCTAAAATGAAGATTCCACAGAAATTGGACCATCCCAGTTATGCAGCGAACCCACAAATCTGCAAAAAAAATTATCAGTTCATTGATCACAACGGAAGTTAATCACAAATTTACAGCTTGCAGACTTACCATAACCTATTAAGCAGAGATCGTGGAAAAGCATCCTTAAATTTCACAAGGTTTTTTTTTTTTTTGTTACAAAGGAGAGGTTCGAACTCAGAGACCTCTTAGGGAGTGGGGGGACACTAATACTAGTTTGATCCGGCAAGAAAGCATAAAAAACTATTAGTAGAAACATTTTTATTCTCTAGGTGGAAGCTTCAAGAGGAAATATTCATAAATAGATCCTTGAGTAATTAATGGAACATGAAGGTCCATATGACCCAAGTTTTCACAGCACTCCAACCTTAAAAAATACAAGAAAACAAAAACAAAGAGATATTGTTTCCATGAACCCAAAAGTTAACTAATTTTTAGTCCAAGATTTGTGGTGCATGGAATTTGATAAGCTGATTCTGGTTTTTGTATTTTTTTGAATTAGACTGTTCATTAACAAATGCCCAACTGACTGCACATCAGGCAGGCATTTCCACAGAAGTGTATGTAGAGGAAGGGGAAGGGAGGAATCTAGGTTCTGTCAAATGCCTATTCACACCAAGACGTGCAAGTTACAAGTCTAAACAAATCAAAAGAAGAAAGGTGGATAGTAGAACAGCTTAAATAGCGGTTCGATATGAAATACCTGCTGATCCTTGGCTATTGTTGTGTCACCTCTGAGTTCACCCGTGAGCCACCATGAATCTCTGCCAGGGGATTCACAATCAAGCCACCACCACCCTGAAGCCGTAACCTTTGGTTCCCCAAATTGATTGTTTCAGAATGGCCATTCCTATCAGCTCTATGGCGCACAACAGCTGATAATGGAGTACCCCTGGATGAATAAATCCTTGAGTTTGAATACCGGCCTTCTGTTTTCTTCCAAAACTTGGAGCTCAAGAAGTCTGCACCAGGTAGTAAACAACATGTGGTTCTGTTGGAATCTGTGTTGGTCATCCTTCCACTAGATACAGCCAAATCATATGATATCTCATCCAGCGCCAACTCTAGGCCACGCACACGTGTCTCAAGGGAATGCATCCCATTTTGCGAGCTCCCAATAAAACTCTGTATGTGATAAGAAAATGGATGGAAGAAAGCATGAGCCAAAACCATAATTAAAATACACCAGGGCTTGAATCAGCAAGTTTAACAAAATGTTTTCAATTATGTTCAACAATGAGATGAATAGTTTATCATAAGAAATCTAGATACGTTGACCTTCACTAACAAAGTACTAATAAGTTATTCTAAGATGAAGCCCAAGTTTCCAGTCAGTGAAACCAACCTGCAGAAGATCTAGCAGGCTAGATTGCTGTCTTTCAATCTGAACAAGCTGGTATCGAATCAAAGATAAATCCTCACACTCGTTGTGGTTACTATGGTGATTTTCAGTCCCACTGCTAGCTACAACAGTAGAATGAGGGCTCTCCTCATGACAAGGAGCCACACGAGACCCAGACTTGAAACCACCAAATTTAAGTTTCTTGTCATCCGAGTTCTTACTAAAAAGGGATCGTTTTGTTTCTGGCTTTGCAAACCTTTTTTCTGGAACTTTAGCATTTTTCATCTTAAGATCATTTTCCCCAGCTGCAGTTGAGGAAATGCTATTAGGAACTGAAATTTCAACTTTCCAGTCCACCATCTTCTTCTGGTCCACTTTCCCAAACATTGCTGGATTAGCTCTCTCGTCAGTGCTCTTTAAAGGACCTCTCTTCCTAGCTGTGGTTACTATTAATGAACTGTCAGGTGGAGTATTCTTGATATCCAAAATGGATTTTTTCCTCATTTGTGGGGCTTCGGAACCCGCAAGGTGAAGTTTTTTGGATCCAGACCCGTGGCGCCCGTCACTTGCATCTTCTGTGATCATAAAAGACCAAATTTAGAAAAGGGTTACACAGACAAACAAGAACAAAATCCCATAATTCGCAACACGAGGATCCAAATAACGCCATGCAGACGATTAAAACTTTCAAATTCATTTAACCATAAATCTAAAGACCACAAAACGACCAAAACAGGGCAAATTCCAATATTCAAGTCTAAATAAGCAAATTAATCAGCAGAAATTAAAGATGTGGCTTGAAATCAAAAGAAACTTCCAATTCAAATGCATTCTTATGGTCCCATATACTAATCAACAAAACCAAAACAAATAACAGATTCTCCAAAAAATGGCCACAACTACAAAAGATCAAATCTTGAAAAAGAAAAGAAAATAATCACTCCTTATTACCTCTGGAAGAAGCCAGCGATCGAGGAGGCGGAGATTCCTCCTCTGAAACATCCGGAACCTGTTTCCATGCCTCTATTGTCTCATTCATCACCTCCCTTGCAGCCTTCACCTAGATATTTTTTAAAAATTAGAATAAAATCATGCACGGAAAGTTGCACTAACACAGTCAGATCAGAAACAAAATCCAATAAAAAGAAACCTTATCATATCTTCGACTCTCGAAAACTTTCAAGCACTCACTCTTGAACTCAGCAACACCATCCCTCTCCACAACAGCCAACTTCCTCAACGCCTCGGCCGCAGCTTTCCTCGAATTCCAATCCTCAGTACTCAAAAACCCAACCAAACACTTAACCAAACCTCCAGTTCCTCCTCCAGTCCCTCTCACTCCACCAACACCAATCACACTCCCTACAACAACCAATCCTGCAAACTTCGCTTTATACCCTTCGCTCTTCACCAGCCTCTCCAATCTCGGCAGCAACACTTTTCCCAACCTCCCCGGTTCTGGATCCGGCGCCGCATCGATCGCCGCAGCCAGACACAAAGCGGATCCAATCTGCGCATTCAATTCCTGCTCCGTGAACACCGACTCACTCAACTGCTTCAAAAATGCAGTAGAGAATGGCACTTTGGTGATTTTGGAAGCGAGAGAGGTCATTGCTGTCAAACATTGTGAGCGGGTGATGGAGGAGTCGGGGTCCCGGAGACGGCGAGTAATGTAAGAGAGGATTTTAGGTAGAGAACTGGAGAGAGAATTAGAATAGAGATGAGAGAGAGTCGAGAGAAGGTGAAGGCAGTGTTTGCGTACTAATGGCTTGTCGGTAGAGTCGGTGGAGAGAATGCATGAGAGGAAAGTAGAGAGCGTCGTGTTATCGAGGGACTCAGCGATTCCTTCTATTTCTCTTGACGCTATCGCGTACGTGTCTCTGTCTGATAGTTTTGTTATAAGCGTTAGCACTTTAAGCTTCAGCTTTTGTGCCATCTTTTCTTTTTTAAGCTTCTGCTGTTTGTGGTGGTGAGATCAAGGGTGGTCAGGCGGTGGTGCTGGTGGAATTAGTGGCAGCATTGCCGGTGGAAGTAGTGCTGGTGGTTCGGTTCGGTTGGGCGTGTTCTTTTCTGGTGTGGTGAAGCTGTGTCAGCGAGTATCATATGCTGCTAGGTGGTTACGGCAACAGGGGGGGGGGGGAGCAAAACTGATTAAAACGATGTCGTGGAGGGTCAAGATGGGTCTAAAAGAGTAAGATAAAATGTGTAAGGGGAATAAAAGTAGCTGGAAGTTTCTAATTGTGGCTTTAGTTGCATGTGTAAGGCATTATTAATAGTAAATTACCATAATACCTGTTTCTCTCGGCAGTGTCTGTTGTATTATTCCGTGAAATTAAAAACATTAAACTGTTTGATATTGAATTATTGCTCTAATATGAGTAATATTATAAATACAGTAATCCAAGCAAAAATGTAATCGAGAATAAATGAAAAAAATGATGAGCCTAGAAATATAATTATAAGAGATTTTGTGTGATATCTGAATAATGTACAATTATTAAAAGAAACTCTAAACTGGGTAGAAATAATAGTGTGGATGTCCTTATTTAAACATACAGGTTAAGTGTTGGGGGAATGAAATAGCAAAAACATGCTTAATTTCTTAAAAAATTAAATAACAAAAAAAATTTCTTTTTCAAGTTAAATAGAAAAAGAGACTTTTAAATGAAAAAAAAAGGGCATGTCTTCTTTTTTAAATCTAAGGGATAAAAATGCATTAAATACTTTAAAAAAAAAAAGAAAAAAAAAAAAGAAAGGGTAGGCACTTGAGCTCACTAGTTAAGGCTTGGTGTGGGCTATCCATCGCAGGACCGTACCCCAATATTCTTTTAAGAAAGACGGCAGACAACGTGCCATTTGTATTTCAGACTCCAACAACTAGAGGGCTGCCGGGAAATTAGGCCAGACATGATTTGCATCCAAAAACTCATTTTAGTTCATTTTTTATTTAAAAAAATCAAAATTATTTTTTAAAATTTATTTTTAATATTAGTATATCAAAAAAATCTAAAAATATAAAAATAATAATTTTAAACAAAAAAAATTGAATTTTGATCGACCTCAGTTTGGGTCACAATCCCAAACCGGAGCTAAATTCTATTTACCCCTCTCCAATAATAAAAACTCTCTCTACTTTCTTAATCTAAGGACTGAAAAATAATAAAAATAAATTTTTAGATTAAGATTGAATTTCAAAAAACTATATAGATATAGTGGGGTCAGGTTTAAGCCCATAATTGTATCTAACTTAATTTATGATATTTTTTGAATCGTAAACCCGACTCATTCAATTTTTTTTGGACCTGGGTGGGTTGGATATATCTAGTTGGACTATTTTTTTGTGTGAATATTACATATATCCATGGGTCGGGCTTATATTGCTACTTTTCACAAGTCTACATTTAGAGTCGGATGTAAAATATTGATTGTAGGTGCCATGACACCCATAATGTTAGGTCTAATTTTCATACTTTACACCACCATTAGATTTCAGGTACCCCCTCCAATAAAGAGATAAATCTTTAATTTTTATTACGTTAAAAAAATCTAATAGGAAGTCCATTAACAAGAATTTTGGAGCCAAAACATTTCTAATTAATAATAAAACATCATCAATCCATAAACTATCAAATATAAAGACAAATAAAGTATACATGTTGGGTTGATCGAGTCTCAAAAATCATAACTCGATACCTAACCCTTGATATTCATTTCTTAGGCTTTTTTGATCCACTATCATTTATAATATCCACATTATCTGACTTTGACGGATCGGGTCGGGTCAAATAATATAAATATTATAAATGGACTGATTTTCTTGGATTTACTTTTCAAAATTTTTGTTTTTTTCATTTTAGTCCTCAGACATCAAAGTAAAAAAAAAAGCATCACAAATAGGTGATGCTTTCAAAGTTATCACAAAAAATATTTATTTTAGTCCTTAAACTTTACAAATTATACCTGTTTGATCCCTCAATAGTTTTTCAATTTAATTTTGGTACATAATTTTATTTTTTTAGTTCCTAATTTGAAAGAGGAGAGAGAGGATGTCATATTCTGGCTGTAGAGAGAGAAAATTAGCATTAACACTAATTCTGGCCAACAAAAAGTCGATATTTATGTTAAAATGTTTCATTTGGTGAGGGGAGTTCAATCTAAGTGTTTTTTTCATCTTAAAAGTGCCTTAAAAACCAGATTTAAGCTTGGAAAAAGTTTTTGTTTTGGGTTAATTTCGGGTTCTTGCATTGTTTTTTTTTTTTGGTTTTTTAAGGTCATTTATGGGATTTTCAAGGTGTTTATGTTCTTTTCTAGGTGTTTTTAGATCAAAATTAGATTGAAAAATAGAGTTTTGAATAAAAAAATGAAAGACTTTGTTTTTCCAGCAAACACATTGGCCGTAATCTAAGGAATGCTAAGCGACACATTGTCTGGAATTTTTGTTTCAAAAAAATATTGGGGCGGACAACAATTAATAAATTTTTTAAATAGGGCTAGTATAAATCTACATCATGGGAATGATTTCTGACTGGAAAATCTCATTCCAGTAATAGATTAAAATATCAATGTATATTTAATGATAAAATTGATTCAAGTAAAGATACGAAGACATATTAAAAAAATATCCCATTATTTAGAGATATATTGAGCTATTAATCCTTAATGCAATTAATTAAGTGAATCTATAAATGACCGTTACTATCTTGAAGGAGTCATGTAACTCATATTTTAGAGGTCTACATAAAAATGAATTCTAAATCCTAAGGGATAGATGAAAATGACTTAAATGACTATACGAGAGTATGGTTGTGATTGTTTTTCAAAGTATTTTTTGTGCTGAAATGCATTAAAATGATGTTTTTTTATTTTTAAAAAATTATTTTTGAGATTAGCACATCAAAACAATCCAAAATATAAAAAATAATTATTTTTTTAAAAAAATACAAAAAATAATTATTTTTTAAAAAAATACGGGTACAATCACGTTTTCAAATGCTTAATAAATTTAATGTGGTTAGCTAGGGAGAAAATAAAAAATATATTTCTCCCGTTAGCAAATTTTCTAAACTAACTCAATTTTTAAAAGTTAAATGCACAAATTAATTTTAAATTAATGGACTTATTTAGTATAATTCCGAGGGAGTACAACTCCTGACGTACCTAATAAATTTTAAAAGTGTGTTTTGGTGGGAGGTGTAGTAATTTTTTTTAAAAATAATTTTTTTAAAGCACAAACTATATCTTTAAAAATTAAAAATATATGTGTTTTGTGTAAGTTTCATAAAAAAAAAAAACTAAAACCACCTCCAAACTAAGCACTCTATAATAATAAATGATGTTTTTAATATTATATAACATCTAGGTAGTGTCCCAGTGGTAAGAACTTGGGATCAAGAAGTTTGCTCCCTATATGGTCTCAGGTTCGAGCCCTGTGGTTGCTCATATAATGGTCACTGGAGGCTTATATGGTCGTTAACTTTAGGGCCCGTGGGATTAGTCGAGGTGCGCGCAAACTAGCCGGATACCCACGTTAAACTAAAAAAAAAAAAAGCATAAATGAGTAGACAATAATAAGTGGATAAGTTGTAATTTTCAGATGGCTTCGAATTAAAGAAAGAAAAACATATAATTTTCCCTTCCTTTGCATGATTGGAGTGACCATCGAGCATTCCATGTGATGGCTCACACTCTCTCTGGTCCCATTTTGGTAATGGAAATGGCGGACCCTTTACTTGCTTTGGTGCCTTCCTTTACTGTTGGGGCTGAGGTGCTTGAATATGTTGGTTTTCTTTATTAAATTAAAAATTAAAAAATAATAATAGATGAATTAAATTTAGAAAAAAATGATTAGGATAATATAAGATTTTTTTTTTCAAAAGAGAACAAATGATATAGTTTAATTCACAATTCATTAAATATAAAAAAAAAATGAGGTACAAAAACATAAAAAAATTGATTTTGATCAACTCGAGATAGTATAACAATCCTATAACCACGGTAATCAAAATCAAGTTAATCTGAGATATCCCGTCAAACACGCTATCTAAATCATGAGATTAAAATAACTCAATAAAAAAATAAAGAGAATTATATATTTTTTTAAAAAAAACATATTAATTTTTCGAACCCTACTGACGATGTTTTTTTTTAAATTTTGTTTTGATGAGTTTAGTAAAAATATTATTATATTATTCTGGTAACAATGAGCCTGCTGTTATATTATTTTTCCAACCAATTTGAGCTTTTGTTAATTTGCCATGATATGTTCTTCATCATGTTATGTACAATGGCAGGGCAACAATGCATAAATATTTTATTAAAACCCTTCATCATTCCATGTGCAGGCAATTCAGGCGTCATATTTGGTCTTAGCTTACCCAGTTGCTATATTTTCAGTCTACAGTATTTAGAGACCTTCTGAGTGTTGAATTGTTTGTTGATAGGAAATTAGGCAATGTAATACCATGGAAATTTCTCATTAATACTATAAGACGGCTAATGAGCGGGAATAAAAGAAGAGGATTGAAATTATTCTACCCATTATTTCGGTTCAAAAAACATAAAAGTGAGAGTGTAGGCAGTGGCAACGGCAAGGAGATGAAGGTATTTTTTTCCGGATTAACGTCGGTATCCGGGTTAGCTTGCGCGTACCTCGACTAATCCCACGGGCCCTAGAGTTAACGACCATGTAAGTCTCCAGTGGTCATCATATTAATAACCACAGAGCTCAAACTTGAAACCACATGGGGAACAAACTTGTTGGTCCCAAACTCTTATCACTGGGTCACCTACTAGATGGTTAGATGATGGTATTGAAAGCATTGATAGTGGCGATAATTACGATAACGGTGGTGTTGATGATAATGGTGGCCGTTAATGAAATAGTTATTTGATATTAAAGTTAATTATAAATTAGTCCCTCTAGTTTATTGAAATAAATTAACCATATAGTACCTTAAAAGTGCTGTCTATGGATACGGGATAGTATCATAGTATGCTTGATAAGGACTCAATTGCAATACCGGGAAACTATAAGGGTTTGATAGGATTTTTGCTTAAGAAAATCTCGTAGCCTTATTTTTCCTTACCGTTGTTGCCATCAACTGCTTAGATTATCACCTTTTTCAAACTTAAAATATTATTTAACTTTTAAATCCAAAATCATTAAGTCTTATATCACTCAAATATACCAATATTTAGATACAAATTTAGTATCAGTGAACTCTTAGTGATGAAGCCCTTCATTAATAGTGGTTTCATTATTAATTTATTATTGGTGGTTCGAAGGTAAATAACCAATAATCTCTCTCTCTCTCTCTCTCTCTCTCCCTCCCCCCTCTTTATTTCTTCATAGTTGTGTTGATGAATCCAAAAAGGAGACCGGGGAAAAGGAAAGTACAGGGGGAGAGAGAGACGCAAGGGAAGGAAAAAAGGTGAGATAACTTTAATAAAAAAAATAAAAAAAAAGGCATTTTTAGAATATAAACTACTAGATTCTTCTAGACATATCAATACCTTGTTGATGAAGAGTTAATGTTTGCTATAAAAATTGCTTTAAAAATTATTTTATAAAGTTGTTTTTAGAATATTAATGCAAGGGAAGCAACGTTTAATTCCACTCCCCAACACATTCAAAGTATGTTTGATATTATGATAATTTTTATGATTGTGGTTTGAAAAAAGTTATTTTATAAAAAATACTTTTGGTTGAGATTGATTTGATATTTATATATGTTTGGTTAAAACTGTGGTTGAAATTGAGGTTGAATAAAAAGTAATTTAATGTGTTTGGTGATATATATTAATATTGATGGTTTTTAATTTAAATATTATAGATTTAACTACTGCTATTATATCATGAAATAAATAATACTTTATATAAAAAAATTATTGTTCCATTAAACTATCTACAATTTCATCACGTACAAAATTTATCTGACAAGGATTACAGTTTTCATGGTTTTTTGAGCGTACAATAAAATTAGGTAAAATATCATCATGAACAAAATTAGAATTACGATCAAATTCTGCAAATGTCACGCCATCATGCGATCTCCTTCTAATTTATATAGTGTTATTGAATAATGTTAAACACTATTTTTTCAAATAAAACACAATTAAAAAAATTAAATTTTTTACTGTTCACTTGAGTGCAGAGTGAATTAATTCACTCTGCACTGTTCACTTCACAAAAATAAACAGTGACGGCAAAGCTAGTGCAAGATACTTCTCCTGAAACTGTGTTTTTATTAGGGGTGAGCAAAAAAACCGGAAAACCGATTAAACCGAGAAAACCGGAAAAAAAATAACCGAAAAAACCGAACCGAAAAAAAAACCAATTAAACCGATTAAATTTTTGAAAAAACCGGCCGGTTCGGTTCGGTTTCGGTTTTATAACCAAAAAACCGAAAAAACCGAACCGAACCGAAACCGACAAAAAACCGGAAAAAAACCGAGCCAAACCGAGCCGAAACCGAGCCAAACCGGAAAAACCGAGCCAAAACCGGAAAAAACCGAGCCAAAACCGAGAAAACCGAGCCAAAACCGGAAAAATCGAGCCAAACCGGTTTGAACCGGTTTTTGCCCTAAAAAATCCGAACCGAAACCGGTCGGTTTGACCCGGTTTCGGTTCGGTTTCGTTTTTTTTTTCAAAAAAAAAAATTTTGGTTTGGTTACTTTTTTTGATAAAAACCGAACCGAACCGAAAATGATCACCCCTAGTTTTTATGCTATTTTTGATGGGTTCCATGTTTGAAAAACGCTTATTAACACTTTAACCAAACATAATTTTTTTTTTTTTTTAGTTTCTTCAAAATATAACTGTTGCCGTGTAGACAAACACAGACTAAGGCCATGTTTGTTTCCCGGAATTCATTTTCCGGGAAACCACTTTCCAAACTTTCCTGTGTTTGTTTGCCATTAGGAAAGTTGGTCAACGGAAAACACTTT
>Ga0307515_10019061_pt1 | contig 12377 bp, 2 predicted proteins | sample 17_EM_MG_FD_194513 | JGI IMG/M metagenome (GOLD analysis project Ga0307515, IMG submission 194513) | Populus trichocarpa ectomycorrhiza microbial communities from riparian zone in the Pacific Northwest, United States - 17_EM | ecosystem: Host-associated > Plants > Roots > Unclassified | place...
GTCAGGATTTCTGGGATTTTCCTCCTCTAAAAGTTGTTGGGATCAGTAAGACTATTTGCAATTGCAATAATGAATCGAATGTGTCTGTACTACTTTCCTTTATTCAAAGCAAGTTCGTTGATTGTCCAAGAAATACTATACTAATGCCAGTGGTTTTAAATATACCAGAGAAGGGTTTGTCTCGGAGAACTGGATTCAAAATTGTCTTTCCTACTAGTGCTTCTCAGAGTTCTTGGCGTTCTTTATCAGTTTATCGTTATATTATCTTCTGCGTAAAGAAGACGACTAGCCTGTCCACTTTCCTGTTCTGCCTTAATTTGGAGTTGCCATAAATTATTTCAAAACTGTAAATCAATACTTTTTGTTTCAACTCCAAAACTAAAACACATTCTATACATAAACCAAATATAAAACTATATCAACCTAAATTCATATATAACAATAATTCATTGATGGAGCAACCGAGTTTCGCTACTCCTCTATCCCAAAACGGGTCAACTCATAGCAAAACTCATTCCTAAACTAAATTAATTATTGAGTTGTATAATCATTATATATCTCATTAGCAAAGGATGAAGAAAGTGAAAGAACTGTCTGAAAAAAATCTAAGTGGAAGAACTGTCCGAAAAAAATCTAAAGAAAAGAACGAAGGTTTCTTTTTTTTTTCTTCATCATGGTTTCTAGGTTGAAAGGAAAATATAAAAAAAAACTACAAAAAAAAAAAAAAAACTAAAGGAATGATTTTTTATTTTGACAAAAACCATTTTAGCATCCCTTCGTTGGAGACCAAAAAACAGTTGAAGACCAGTTATTTTACCGGTTATTACTTATAGCTTTTTCTTTGGCTCTCATGTTGGAGATGCTTTGATTTTAACAGATTCAAACCGTGGGACCAAATTGTTATATGGTTGATAATTGAGCCATTGATAGCAAAATTCAATAGGATGGGGACTGACTTGTGAAACCCATTATAGTTGGGGGGCTGATTTGTAGTTATCCCTATTGAAGTGAATGGAGGCAACAATTTCTAAGAGCAACGAAAATGTATATTTGCTTCGTGAGAAAATGTATTATTAGTTTTTTTCTAAGCACATTTCTTTCTTATTTAACTTTTATTTTGACCTAAATATTTCAAAGCTTATCCTTTACAGCAGCCGCAAAAATGTAGAAATTGTAAAACAATTAGGAGAAAAGGAATAGCAAGGAATTCAACAGAAATAATGTATAAAAAAGATCAACATATTATTGATTAGAAAATTAATTGTATAGTGTTGCTGCCCAGGATCGAACTGGAGACCTTTAGTGTGTAAGACTAACGTGATAACCACTACACCACAGCAACTTCATGTCCTTGATGCTCAAACAACAATATATCATATCAATATTGTGAAAGTCTTAGCTAACAAGCAACAAATGCCCTTTAAACACGGAAAAAACCGTGACAGATCGAAAGTGAAACCTTGAAGACTAAGAGAACAATTATCATTTGATTCTTTGTGTGATTTAAGCCCTTAAGATTCTTAAAAATCTTGGGCTTTCTGAGGTTTTTTTTTTTAATTGGTGAAATTAGTCCATTTGGTTTGGGTTGAAGAAGTAATAATAAAGAAGGGAAAAAATGGCCAGTGTCATGAGGAGTTGCATACAATCAATATTAAAGTTATTGAATTGTGTGATAGGAATGGTTGGCATAGCAATGATGTTGTATGCAGTTTGGCTTATCAGAGTGTGGCAAAGAGAAATTGGTGATTTTCCATTTTTTGATGATGATGACGACGACTTTAGTCCATGGTATGCTTTTCTTTCTTGTTTTTGTGAAATTTTGGTTTGTGGGTTTTTTGTTTTATGTGTTTTTGGTTCATGGGTCAGCGTTAGAATTGTAAAAAGATGCTTTCTTTTGGTTGTGGAATGTGGGTTTTGTTTGGTTGGTGAGGAAAGTATTTGAATTTTAGGATTGGTTTGTTTGATGTTCCTTTGGGTTTGGTATTTTATGGTTTAGTCTCATTTGAATGTTTGATTAGTTGCTAAGTTGGTTGATTTATTTGTTAATTGGATGATGCTTGGGTGGAGGGAAAGCTGGAAAAAGAGGAGCTTTAGAAAGTTGAGGACTGATTTTCTATTGTTTGAAAAGAGAGGAGCCTGGCTGTGATTTTCTCTTAATGCCATTACTTTTTAAGAGGGGGAGGTGTGATTGGCCTAATTGGTTTTGCTTGTGAGTGGAACATCATTGAGGCAGAAGTCTGTCAATATATGCATCTTCTTTGCTTGCCTCTATTTTTTGAAGTGCACGTGTATTAAATTTGAAAAGGAAGTTTGCTTCTATCTAATATAGAGCGGGCTTCTGATCTTTTCAAGTGGGCCAAATATCTTTACAACTTTTCGGTTTGTGATTCATGTACATTTTCTATTTGCTTTTAACATTTTCATCAAGTTTCTGGACAACCAATGAAAAGGATAGGAAATTGAAGTTTGGAAGATTTTGGTGATGCTATTTTGCTTGTGATAGCATGAAACTTGAGTCTCTTTGATTAATTATTCAGTTTAATGGAGGTTTTTATTTCTCAATTGCCAAATTGGTAATTCAATTTTTTGATTTACTACCTAACCTTTCCCATAATGCTATTAACAATCAAGAAGAGCTTTATTTTCATGGCTTCTATAGAGTTGTTACAAATTTTGTAATTCTACAGTTAAAGCCATACTCTGGTTTGTATTGCAGGAGAATTAATAATGACAAAACTGTGTTATTAATGGAGCTGCTTCTTTGAATGGAGATAAAATAATTGATTTTGGTTGGTGTTTGATCATTGATTTGTGATGTTAGTTGAAACAAGAGGTATAAGGGGGCATGGGCTGTTTTCACTTTCGATTTTAAAGTAATAGTCTGTATGCGGCTGGGTAGAGCTTATTTAACTCATAGTCAGTAAATGAATGGTGTATGGTTGTTTGCTGCTTTCTTGCCTGATTATCTTTAAAGCAATGTATTCATAAAATGCAGGTTCATTTACACATTTCTTGGCCTAGGTGTGACTTTGTCCATGATCACATGCTTAGGTCATATTGCTGCTGAAACTGCAAATGGCTGCTGCCTTTATCTAGTATCCTTTCCTCGAAGCAGTTAAATAAGTATCTACATTCCCTGCTTTATTAGTTTTTTTGTTTAATTATTCTAATAAATATTGGTTGATAGCCCCATACATTACCTTTTAGCATCTGATCAGCATCATAATTTCAGTTTGATTTCGTTGAACTACCCATGTGGTTTAGTTATATCCATATTTCATCATGGTGAATAAGATTTTGAATTCGTACAATCAAATTCTGTTTTCAAAATTGTTGTTTACTTGAGAAGCACAACTTTGTTCATTCATGGAGCTTTAGTTTCTTAGAATGCATGACCTTTTTGGCCAATTTTGACCTTAACAGGATTCAGTATATGTTTTTTGTATTCTTGCTCCTCATGCTGGAGGCTGGAGTTACAGCTGATGTATTTTTAAACCGTGACTGGGAAGAGGTATGCTACTATGACCAAAAACTCAATTTGATTATCACCTTATGGTTTTGTGGTTACAAGTTACCATAAGTCCTTACTGAGAATTTATATGGTTACCATTCTATTTTGCCCGACTTGGCGTCAGGACTTCCCAAAAGACCCAAGTGGGAGTTTTGATCAGTTCAAAGGTTTCATCAGATCAAGCTTCGAACTCTGCAAATGGATAGGCTTATCAATTGTGTCTGTGCAGGTCTCTCTCTCCCAGTCTCCTTCTTCCTCTATCTCTTTTTCTTTGCATCTCATTGACAAGGGAATTGGAGTGGGGTGTGATAATGAACTTATTTGAATAATTCAAAGCTTGTGAAATGCGGAAAACATTTGAGCATTACAAATAATTTCATAACATGTAAGCTTGATGATAAATTAATTCTAGACCATCAATCAGTTCATGTTAGCATACGTGTTCGAAACCACTGTTAGCTGTTCCAAGACCGCATCCCTTGGCTTGCCTTTGTGATGTGTATCCTCTTGATTCACATGCTATGTTTTTATTTGATTCACCTCTAACTCTTTTCTGTTTAAGCTATTCCCTGCATGCCTCAAGTCTTGAATTTAAGCAGCAATATTGTATTCCTATATTAAAAATGATAATTTAACTCTAGGTTTTACAAGTCTTGCTTTATTAATATTTTCTAGTATTCACGTACTCGAAATTGTGAATCACCTGTGCCTTCAAATTTGCAGGGACTGTCTTTTCTAGTAGCAATGATACTCAAAGCTGTTGGGCCCCATCCATGTTATGACAGTGATGATGATTATGCTTCAGATAGGGTTCCACTCCTGAAGGAAGTTGTTCACCCACCTCCTTATGTTGTTGTTAACCCTGTCACTGGATCTAGAAATGATGCGTGGAGTATAAGGATTAACGAGAAGGTAGAGATGCTTAATTATTCTGGCATTCATGTTACTGTCAATCAAGAACTTCTCATATCCACAACCACCATTATGCACCATGCTCCCCACCCGCACACCTTTTGTCCCTCCAACTTGGTCCGTCTCTTATTCTTACTAGGATGGTCGTTGGTCTGCATTGCAAAAGAGAAAATCATCTCAGCAAACTTCGTTTAGTTATTAGCTTATATTGGCTATACACTCATAGTTATCCTGCCATAACTCTATTGACTGGTAACTAGTAATACAAGTGGTGGTTGTGGTTACATAAAACCCTTTTATGCGTTCTGGCTGACCTCTGCTCTAGAAACTTTATTTGCTCCATCAAGTTTCCTTCAAATTTGCTACTAGACCTTTTCAGCTCACCCTCCTTTTTTTTGTCTATCCAGTTGATGGGCTTGATCAAAAATTGATTCGAGATAATAAAAAATGTTAGTTCAAAATATATCTAAGCTAGCAATTTCCATGTTTTCCCTTGTTCTGGGCCAACTTCTAGATATCGAATTTTCTGCTCAAAATCATATCCAGATTCCTGACCGTTGAACTTCTGCTTACAATTTGATAATTACTAGTTAGTTGAATATAATACGTGGTCTAGCCGCTCTTGATCAAAATGGTGGCTGCATAATTATCTTGTAATAAAAGATAATTTATTCCTGAAGGTTCGCCATTAATCAGTCTAATCATCATTTGGAATCAAATCAATTTTTCCTTTCCTTCTGCTGTTCTTAATGTTTACACACATGATATGAGAAGAAAAAAAAAATCCAAAAAACGAGTGGCTTGATGTTTTCATCAGCAACATCTCTGTATCTATTTATATGATTTGTGTTCTTTCCGACCCTGAATCAGGCAAACAGGTGATAGCTTTCACAAGGATGGGAACTTGCATTTGGAAGATTGGAAGTGCAATGTCACAACCAGCATATATCATCTGATGTCCAAGAGCTTGTACAAGTGCTGAAGCTTTCGAGAAGGAAAAGGCTCTGTGGATGTGCCGTCAGTACATACAGGATTTTGTGTACTTTTGTACCCAACCTTGTGCAATTAACACCATATAATGTAATAAAAATCTTCACCTTCAAGTGATGAATTCTTTGTTGTTTAATTAAAATCTGGTGTACAGATCTTCCATGTATGTTGTTTATCCCAGTAATGAGCAATAGTGATAACATATCTATCTAGAGGTTCCATCATCGGTAGGTTTCAAGCAGCCTTCATTTTCAATAATATTTATTCTCATTTTGCATCATCACCATCAAGAGTATGCGCATGATGTTTGCTGGTGCTGTCACACACTTCCGAGTACCTGAAAGAATTGGAAACTGATGTAGCAGCACTACAACTGTGAGTTTATCATTTAATCAATTCTGGCAGACGCAACTGAACTTAAATAATAGGAATCAAATGGATATAAATTAAATTTAGGAAGAATGGATCAAACATAAACCTTAATCTGGGGTTTAATTGTTGAATAATTCTCTAAAATAGGTCTTAAGCAAATCTTTTAAAAAATAAAAATAATTAGAATTCTAATTCAAATAGAAAAATAGCATAAACCTGAAAATCGAGCTAAAAATTAAAAATTAACCAAGAAAATAACAAGACTTATAAAAAAAAACTTCTAAATCTAATTTAAAAGCCTTTTCAACCTTATTTGATTATAACCTCTGAAAAAAAAAATCTGATTCAATGATTCAACAATTAAATCTAAAGTTATGATTTTTTTCATTAGATTGGTTACCTTTTCTCAAACCTGTACATGTGAATCTCTCATGTCTCATGTCACCGGCTCGCTGTTGCATACAAATTTGAAAAAGATATGTTAATTTACAAGCAATAAGGATATATGTGAATTATTTGGAACATCACGACCACTATTTGGCAATGGATTGTAGCTCAACTGATATTAATTTTTATAAATAATAAAAAAATAAAATAAACAAGTCTTCCATATTTCAATAATAATCGTGTCTTTTCACGTCAGTACTGCAGTTCGATATTGATCGAGATAATTCATGCCAGTTCTTCAGTTGACAAGATATGAATATTGCCATCGATGCTCTTCTAATCCACTCGGTGAAGATGCATCCAAGTCCATGTTCTTGTCTGATCAAATCTGTCTAACGGAGCGTTTATGTCAAAGAGTCATGTGCCACTCATCAAAAAAAAAAAAAAACTTCAACTTTAACCTAGAAACACCCTAGCTCTAGCATGGAGCTCAAACAACCCAGAAGAAGCCTTCACAGCTTCATCAAAACACAAGTGAAAAGGCCAGAAAGTTGGAGGCATAAACAAAACGAAGAAATTAACCACAATATCAGGCTTTTCTTTTCCGTGCCCTTTTTCCTCCCTTGATACTGCCTTGGCAAAAGCATGATCTGGGTGCTCATACTATGAACACCTGTGCCATATCAATATCAAAAGTTAGTTGGATTCAATAAAATAATCGGTGACAGTTTGTGCTATAAGCTGAATGGATTTACAATATGAGATTTGCCGGCCCCAACTGTAGCTACTTTAACAACCAAGATAATCATACTTTACTATTAAAACACAATCAAGGCAATCTCTTGTCAACTTCAAAATACTCCTTTATCATGCTATCGTGTTATGCGTGTTTAATTTATATATTATACTTTTGCACATAACCACAATTAGGTAAGACCTCAAGGGCCATTTTAGGTTTTTACTTGAAGGTTTGATATTCTAATCATAGTTATTAAATACGTGTTAGCTTGACAAGTTGATTATAGATTCAAAACTTGATTTAGGTTAGGTTTTTAATTGTATCAAATAAAACATTGACTCATTAAAAATTTTATTAATTGTTAGTGATTCGTTTTCCCTTTTACCTTGTCAAATCTAGTATCAATTTAATAAGGTTAACAAAAAAAATATTAAAAAATAAAAATTATTGTTATTATTAACATTAGATGACTTGTTTACCTGCATTTAACTAATAATTCAACAAATTAGATTCTTCGTTGTAATCTTGGAAAGGATGGGATTGGGAAATAACGACCTGTTTGGAATTATGGTAACGGAAGCAGTTCAAAATATTTTTTTACTTAGAAAAGCATCAAAATGAATTATTTTTTATTTTAAAAAAATTATTTTTAACATTAACACATTAAAACAATATAAAAATATATAAAAAAATTAAAAAATACAATTTGCATTGCATTTCCAAACATACCCTACCTACTTCTATAACCCAAAATCCATTGCATCTCTAGTGAGAGAGGGAGAGAGGGGGAAAAAAAGTAAGTATTCAACGAAGCGTGTACAAAGCTCATTCATTTATCTCCTTTTTATGCAAGGCAATTGTTTATACAGGAATCCTCTAAAGAGAGTTATGAAATGGTCAAAGAATGGTTTTTATTATAAAAGATTCATCAAATCTTCTTTTAAGAGCACTAAACCCTTGATTCGATCGATGCACTGTTTTTAGGCTTTACACAGTGCATAAATTCGGATTCCCACTTCCAACTTCTTAACAGGATTCTCGATGATTAAATAGCGTATCATCAGAATTTAATCATGTGCCATCTATATATAACAAGAAAATACAGCAGGAAAAAGTATTTAATGGTGATTAATTAGTCATGTGCATCATTGATTTTAAAAAAAAAATCATATGCTTAATGATTTTATACACCCCTTTGACAATCAGGTTTTTTTTGGTGATAATTGAGAAGATGATGGAATTGTGATTATATGCATTATGAGAATTACTGCCAACCATCTCATTGAAGAGAAACAACTATCAGTTTTTTGTTTTTTTTTTCTTAAGTGGTGTCTTTTGAGATACTTTTGCCACAGCTTACACCTAGATCAAGATTTAAGTTTATGAAAACTCAAAATTATGTTAATTTCTTTTTGATGCAAAATTAAATTATCCCAATTTGAGATTTCCAGTAGAAGGGTGACGCAGGCAGAAGCAATAGCACAAAAAACACAGAAATTTTAATGATTGAAAAGAGTTACAGATATATATATATATTCTGAATTTATAATTTTATTTTTTAAAATTTAAGTATATGATAAATGTCTCTTCAAGAGGAAAACCTATCTTTATTAGAAAACAACCTTAAATTCAAAAATTAAAATAGAATCCAAAATAAAAATAATAAATTTAAAAAATCTTAGAAAAATAACAAAAATTAGTCCAAATAATAACTTCTAGGCATAATTCTGGAAGATTCAATGATTCAAAAAACAACAAAATTCTTTTTATAATAAAATTATCTATAAAATTACTTGAAAAAATTTAAACCTGATCCTCTCTTATTATCTCAGTTTTAAGATGTTAATCTCACTTAGTGAGAACAAGTCTTTTCTTGGATTTAAAATTATCTTACTAGTTCATAAAAGTACTTGTTATGACATTTATATTGTCTACTTGGGTAATATCACTATATAATAGGGTCTATTTGAGAGTGCGGTAAATGTTGTTTTATTTTGTGTTTTTTTTTTTAGAAATACATTAAAATAATATATTTTTTATTTTTTAAAATTTATTTTTGATATCAACGTATCAAAAAATCTAAAAATTTTAAAAAATTAATTTAAAACTAAAAAAATTAAAAACACAGTTGAACAATAATACCGAATAGAATCATAGTCAAATCATCTTCTGCATGTTTAAGTTTTATACCTTTCGTTTTAAGTGTAATAACTGTTAAATGTTGCAGTGAGAGAAATACACCAATTAATTATTTGTAGCAAAACAAAGCATATTTCTATAAATTAATTACACAGATCTGTGAGAGAAGTATATTATTTTTGTAGTGAGAGAAGTATACCAATTAATTACGACTCTTTCCAAATTTTACCTCAGTAAGTATATATGCTAAATATTAATGCGGTTCTTTGTCTGGTTCAATTAAAACTGCTTACATTGTATAAATAAACTATATGTTATATTGTTAAAATAGATTATATTATATGCTTGCTGAGTATAAATCGCCTGCTATCAAGTTGTCACATGTGGACAAACAAGAATATTTATATAAATCTCTCTTTGAAATTTGTGGAGATGAAACTCTTCTAATTTCTTGTCGATAAATTTTGGAGTTTCCTTCGTAGTCAGATCATCGTCCAGAATTTGTGGGCATTGGATCAGTCACAGATTCCCATTGCTCCAAAGAACAAACAAAAAGGAAACATTTTTTTTACTTTTCATTGAATCCTGCCTCTTGTAACCCCACTAGCCCACAATACCCTCTTTTTGTTTCTTAATTTTCTTACCAATTGTTGCATAATTCACTAATTTACCTGGTTATTAACCTCGGCTAGCAAGTATATCAATCTGGCTCGGGCAGATTTCATAGTAAATAATAAATAAAATATGCCTCCAGATTTCATAATTGCAATTTAATTTTGTTGACGAATTCGAGTCACGTCTCTTACATCATGAATTATTACAAAAATAATTGAAACTCTTTCATCGGGTCTATCCCAAAATCCAACTGGGTGGTCCAATTAGCGAATAGACAAAGGAGCAAATGCTGGACAAAAAATTGCCTCCATGGGCCACAAAAAAGTTCAATTATTGGGGACTTTTGTGCCAGTTCTTCTCAAGTGCTTTCATGTTTATTCAGATTTTGATAGAATCTTGCTTGGCAAAGGAAAAACATTTCTTCATAGAGAAATTAATGCTATGCAATAATTTGTGTTTCCTGCATGTGAATTTACTTGAGTTATCTATGAAGAATAAAGGTATTCGGAAAGACTCCATCGGCACCTAGGCTACGTAAAGGCTAAAGCAAACCATTTTTTTCAGAAAGAAATAGCAATTATAGCAAGCCAATTGTCCTTCTGAATTGGACTATGATCATAAATGTCTCAAATTTCCTCTTTTGCTAGGTTATTATATGATTCCTTTTGTTTTATAACTAATAATCTGTTTGAAATAGCCGATGATTTAAAATATTTTTTATTTAAAAATATATTAAAATAATATTTTTTTTATTTTTTAAAAATTATTTTTAACATCATAATATAAAAACGATTTGAAAAACATAAAAAAAATTATTTTTAATAAAAAAAATCAATTTTTTTTTTAAAAAGGCTAAAGATATATTAGGGTTAGCTTAAATCTTACTTCTTGCAATCTCAAATGAGATCTCACTTTGATGTTTGAATCTTGATAACTATCATGTGAAATTAAATGGCATTGATTGACTGAAACTACTCGTCAAGAAGTGAGTTGAAAATAGTGGTCGGTTCAGTTGTGTACACATGAAATTTATTTCTTACCTAGAAATAAATCGACTGACACCAAGAAAATCAGATTTCGAGGTAATCTCAAGCAACAATTCTGGGCCCTCTGCTTTTCTTTTCTTTCCTTTTCCTTTTTTTGTTTTTTGTTTAATTTTTGTTTGGGAGTTTTACTGCTTACAAAATCACAAATATACTTCACCCTCTTCCTATTTTCCCAAATTAACTATGAATTTAATAAGATCTCAGATTTTTTTATATGGCTACGCACTATAGAGAGCACATTTTCATATATGGTCAACTCTTGGGCTCACCTTCCCCTCTCCTCCTCCTACAAAGAATTTTGAGTTTATTTGAATCCCTCTAAATTAAGTTGAGAAATTTATGATTCAGTGTTTTGCTTAATGTTTTGTATATAGGTGTTAACAATGATGCTATTTTCAACTTTACAGCATCAAAATCATATCTAGTTTTAGGTTTAGATTTTAAAATGATCATTCACATGTGAATTCAATTTGAGAAAAATTCTCACGATCTATTCTTATTTTCAATTACCTAAAAATGATGTATCCCATGAAATGAAATTCTCAATGACATGTAATTTCATCTATATACATGATTTAATTAGTGGGATTAAATCATAGTCGTTAAATCAAAAAAAATATTGAAATAATATAACTCGGTTGACACGACTAATAAGTAAAAAATATATATCTGTTTTTTTTTATACTATATTTTTTCATTAGCAAGTTATAAGAAGTAACGTTATCATTATAATTCTTTTAAATTCAAGTAATTATTTTTTCTTGTTTAAAATTATGCTATTGATTTTTATTCAAGTTTAATTAATTGTTTTGAGATGTCGTATATGCTTTCTAGTTTTTTTTTTTTTTCATTCTGTAATTGTTGTTAAGGATAAGAAGCAAAAGAATTAATTTGATTGTTGCAATTCTTATTTTGATTTATTAGGGAAAAATAAACTAAGTTAAGTTGTCAAATTTTTAAACGTTTGTTTAGAATAATTCCACAGATTTTATTCCTAAAGTTACTATCGAGTGAATGAGAATTGTTTTCAATATTAAATTCACTTGATGGTAAGAAATTGATTAGAGAGCTTTGTTTAATTAATTTACTCGTATTCTCGTTGATTTCCCTCAGTTTTAAGGAATATTAAATTTATTTATTTGATGAAAAATAATATTTATTTTACTTTAATGATCAATAGATTTATAAGAATGGATGTATAGACTCTTAAATTGAATTAACGAGATATCAATTTATTATTTTTATTTTTAAAATTTTATTTTTTTAATTTTTTTTATTCAAGTACCCTATTCTATTTTGTTTCAGTATCTTGTAGGAAAATTAAAAGAAATTTTTCTTGGATCTGACTGCTTTTTACAATTTTACTGTGAATTTATTTTGTTTGTAATATCAAAATCAGAATTATATTTTAGGTTCCGATTAACAACCAACAACCAATAATTTTAATAACTTGATTAAACTCAATCCAAACTTAAAAAAAAAAAAAAACATTTAAAAAAAAACTAAAACAATAATATATTAATAAAATAATTATCCTCTTTCAAGTTTAAAACACAAATACGTACTCCCTCTCATGGTCTCAAACTCCAAATATTATTACCGCGGGAATCAACGACTCCTCTTTTCATTTCCCTCTCACACTCACTCACACGTGCTCAACAAAAAA
>Ga0307515_10019062_pt1 | contig 12376 bp, 14 predicted proteins | sample 17_EM_MG_FD_194513 | JGI IMG/M metagenome (GOLD analysis project Ga0307515, IMG submission 194513) | Populus trichocarpa ectomycorrhiza microbial communities from riparian zone in the Pacific Northwest, United States - 17_EM | ecosystem: Host-associated > Plants > Roots > Unclassified | place...
CTTTGGCCGCCACCGCCACCACCGCCGTCCATGGCGAGGGCCATGCCAGCGACGGGGACCTGGTGCTATTGGAGGAAGGGCTGGCCGAACGCAGGCCTTTGAGCGCAAAGCCGAGGATGGGCCCCACCGGTGAAGCAGGTGAGACATCCGAGTCCGGGCGGAGGATGTTGATGCAAGTGCCGAGGAGGACACCGGCTTGCTTGCGTATGCGGGGCTGCGTGGAAGGGGAGCTATCAACAACTACTCCCAAAAAGATTATAGAGGGAGGTGTGCACCCACCCTCGTATCACAAAGCGGCACGGTTAAGCCTCTCAACACATTATCCACATAGCCAAGGAACATATCTGCCACACTGCCGGCAAACGCATTGAGGCCGACAAGACCACCAATCCGCTCCGCCTCGGTACTCTTCGCGGTCTCACGGGGCATAAAATCGAGGAGGCGCTGGATTTCGATCTCGATGACCGACTCGACGGTGGTTGGGTCGCCGTAGACGAACAGCTTGCCAAAGACGTCGGCAGCGCGGAGCATGACGTCGAAGTCGTCGCATGGGAGGACATTCTTGATGTACCGGAGGATCTTGTAATGGTTTTCTTGGTTTTCGGTGAATTCTGAGGAACCTTTTATGTCGATGTTGAGGAGGCCGCCTGGAGGTGAGGAGGAATGAGCGAAAAGACTGATGAGCAGTTTGGAGAGGGGCATAGTAGAATGTTGAGCCATCAGAATCTCAATATCACTCGAGCGCCTGGTAAATCGTAAATGAACAGAACCAGAGGTCCGATCGGCTTTACCATTTATCGTGTCCTCGCGAACAAACCCCAGTCCTAAGTGAAACTAGACTAAGCGAAGAAACACCCGCAGTCGGTTCTTTCAGCTAGGTCGCTTCGGCAGATCAGCGAACCAAAGGAGAACCCAAAGAGCGTCTTTTGAAGATCCCGCTCACTCGCCAATATACCATCACAAAGAGAGGGTCAACCGAGAAGTGTTCAGAAACAGGCTCGTGGTATCGCCCTCAAAGCGTTCAGAAATGGGGGTTCGGTCTGTGAGCCCAAACGGGAGTTGAACGAAGCAGCTAACGTGCTGTGGAACGTGTGTGTGTGTGCATCGACGCACACCAAGATAAAGGAGTGCGCAAATGCGAGTGAGGTCGACACCGTCTGCCTCGAATGTCGTATCACGCCTCGACCGCGATAAAGAAATTCCAACAGACGAGGATATACTAGCCTCAAGATACGATTCGCCCCTTGGTAGGAAGGTCACAGAGCGCGTACTGACCGATACACTGTATTCCACCGAGTTTCTCCCACCGATTGGCAGAAGGGGAAGTAAGAGGCTGTATGACCTTGTTGATAACATCTGCCCAGAGGCGGGAGATGTCGTCAGAAAGGCTGGACGCGAGGTTGGTTTGGACCTGGAATTGGAATTGGAATGAGCGCGAGTGTAAATTTTAGATTTAGAAGAAAGAAGAAAGAAGAAATGCATACATAGGTGATGACTTGTACAACGCCTCGTGCGCGGATATGTTCCCCCCTACCAAAACCAAAAACCAAAAAAAAAGGATAGTCGGTTGTTTGCGACTCGTGTTTCGAAGCGGGTGAGGGACGTGTGAGAGTGGGATAGGAACGAGCTCTTGAGATCGGCTAGGACGGCGTCGAGATTCGCCCCCGTCGTTTGTGTCCAACTGCCCAAGTGATGGTCGGGCGAAAATGAGGCTTCGGACGGCGGCCGCGGTCACGTATCACGTACCGCTGGTACCGGTAATTGTTTGGCCGAACCAAATACATCTTTTCGCGTTATGATCGCTCATATTTCTATTCTCCAAGTCAACTCGAACCTGCCCATTTTGGATGGGCTTTCCCGGTATATATACTCTACTAAATAAAACGGCTACGATAAGTTTTGGAATGGGAGTTAAGCGTCGTACGTTGGTCGTTAATGATGATAAAATCCTGCATGTGTACCACCGCCGAAGCATGCATGGGTGTATGTCGCGGCAGGATCCATGAATGGTACATTGGTGTACGTGAAAGTACAAGCATGCGTAACGTGGTCCTCCGCCAAAGGAACCGAGAGCCCTGATCTGGTGATGTACTGCAGCAATCAGGCGTACCTTCATGCATCGTCATTCGTGCTCCATTTGGACTGTTCGTGGCGAATCGGCGAATCATGGTTCGTGGCAGCGGGGTTGTCGAACCGAAGCGTTGTTTCTTGTCTTCTTGAACCTTCTCTCCCACGGAACAATCGGCTCGCACACCACCCTACGACATTAACCTCTGATGAAGTTAGGCACGTAACATCAGATATACCACTGGTGGCAGTTGGCCCATTTCTACTTCCTCGGAGTGCACCCACCCTCCCGTCTCTCACCAAACTCGCGAACAAACCGCCCGGAACGCGCATACGGCATTCTCAACCGGGCTATTCTGTCCTACCAAGTGCCCTGGAAGCTCCTCCAAGCTTCGTTCAATCTTGTATCGGACTGCGGAAGACTTAGCCTCGCTCTCTTTGGAGAAGAAGGTGGAATTGCACGTCAAGAAAGGAAGTGTGGCTTGAAGAGGATATATGCCAAGGGGAGGAGGGGCCCCTCACCGTAATATGCATCACAAAGAAGGAATCTACTTTGGACTGGAGCATCCTGACGACGCTACTGCAGGAGTCCCCCTTGGTCAGTCTCCTTGAGTTCTTCTATGGGTAATCTCCGCTAACGAGTATCGCATCGCCGCAAAAAATCAGTTCGCGGACAATAGTGTACCCCCTGTCACCCGCGTATATTCAAAATGAAAGTCGAGAAGGGTCACCCCGATCCGATGTCCTTTCTCCTTAGCTTGTCCTAGGGTTTTGTAAGAGAAGTATTTCTGTACCCGAGGCCATCTCGGTCGTCCAAATTCGTCGGACCTGACAATCAGCCAGGGGATACACCGGCCTGAGGAATCAGCACGCATACAGTCACGTACAAAGAGTACCATAGTACAGTCTTCATTAATCCCCTCGTTTCTGAATGGATTTAGGTTACTTGACCCTCCTGAACCAAGATGGACCCGGGCTCCCTCACCATCCAAGGAGTGGATAGGCGTTCCATCTGCGCCGATTCTGCTTATCTGTAATGGGAGATGATAATTTCACTACACAAACCCTCCTGCCTTACTCACTGGACTCGTTCCTCCTTTCTGATTGTCAACTGCTCTCCCCATCCTCATTCCTATTGGTCATTTATGTTTCTGTCTCCCGATCAATAGCATTTTCTATTCACCATGCATATTCGTTCTATGGAGCATGCGTCCTCCCTCATGTGTGGTGTTATTGTTTTTCCTTTGGATGTGCAGGTCATGATGGCCGTGAGCTTCTTTCTCTTTGCTCTTGGGTAGGTCATACATAATACCTCGGAGGTGCTGTTTCCACAATCCAGCCATTTCCCGGATTCTAGCCATTAGAGTTCTCTTAATCTCAACTGAAAGTGCATATAATTAGTCGGAATCACTTCTAAAATCACCTTGTCACATCCATGGTGCAAGGGTGAGGGAAAAAATATTACAACAGGATACTATGTCAATCAAATCATAATTGGAAAAGCTAATACTTGTCTCCTCACACTCGTAGGAAGTACTCAGTTGCACATGATCTCAAAGCACAAGTCAGAATGTTCCTTGTATGGAAAGTTACAATATTGGAAACTAAATGTAATACTGCAGAAAATCCCAGCAATCAAGCTATGAAAGATCGCCTTGCATGCATAACATTACACGAAGCACCAGCAGGAATGTGGCGTCGAAATGACACAACCCAGTTACTAGATTGCCTCTTGAACGTTTTGAACATTGCTACCAACTGACCTCCAGCAGTCAGATTCTCTGGAAAGTGATAAAAGAAATATGTCGACTGCAGGACTGAGCTGAAAGGATTTCAGTTATGTACTCTCTCCACTTGCAATAAATAGGAACAAAGTAAACACACCCAGCGTTGATTCAGAGCATCGGCCACCTGATTACCCAAAAAATAGATACCCCCTAATCTGACCTGACAGGAAAAGAGGGCCCGGAGGACAGTTGCCTTGATGGGGTCTTTACTCCAAGTATCCCAAATCAGGCTTAGAGGGTCGCGTGGTACTTTCAGAGTCAATGCAATATCATCATTTGACAATACTGGCTTTGGAAGGGCCCATAAGTATTCCTGCAGGGTCTTTTAGCTTCCTGTATCGGTGTATCAGAGCAGACATACCAGAATGAGGTGCTTGATATTGGCTTGGTGAAGCCTTGTAATGAAAGCACGATCGCTTTCCTCCACACCCGTCCACGCTTGTTCAATCTCATCCACCAAATGCCAGCGTGCCCCTGGCTTACGATAAAGTGAGCTAGTTGTACAATTCCTGTGATTTTAACCTACTGAATATCCGGCAATAGGCCAATCACGAAGTGAATCCAAAAGATATTCCAAAACAGGAGGGATTTTCGGCAGTTCTCCAACAGTGCGAAGCTCTAGTGGACATCCAAATAGAACTGTTTGGCCACTTGGAGCACTTGACTTAGATCCAGGATTTTGATAGTAGATTGGTGAAAACCGAATTGGTGATTGGTGATATGCAAACTCAATGGCCTCCGTGTGGAGGTTTGCATCAACAAGAGGTTTTATATTCTTGGCCGATGCCCAGAGTGCTGATCCGGAAGAATTGCAAGTGCTTGATACATCCCTGCTGACGAAATTAGTTGTCAGGGTTTCTAGTCCCAATCCCGCTCCTAGGCACACCGAAGATAGTTTGAAAATGACTCCATCACTAGGCCCACATCACACACAGCGGTCTGATAATTGGTCCCGTATTCCTGTGCTTGCAAATCAATTAAGACCCGGACGAATAACACTGGCTTGACCTGAACTCGGTCCGAAATTGAGCTGAGGAATTGCTCTTGGCTTCGTCGCTGTTGATGTACTGTTCGGCGATATCTCAAATCTGGCAAATCTAGATCAGGTCGGTCTGGTGGTCACTCTTCCTCGATTCACCTCGATTGTAATACTCATTGAGTGCTTTCTCTACTTTCAGTGTTTTCTCGCTTTCCAGTTTTTGCTTTAGAGCTCTGCCGGAAGCAAACAAATTGGAGAGGTTTTTTTGGACACTGACATCAACCGATTCGATTTTAAGCCACTCCTTGTGTGAAATCGCTGTGGCGGCTTGAGCTGAGTCAACAGTCTCTGTTGATGAGAGTTTGTCTAACTCGATATTTAACATTTCCTGGTGGAAAGGGATCGGTGTCGTGATTAAGAATCAAGGTCCTGTCACTCACGGCCTTGGCGATGGACATTCCTACGGTTTGCATTTGATCTTTCAGGCTTTCCAGCTTTTCCACTCGAGCGTGTAGTTCTGCCGTTGATTTTAGTTTACAATTTCAATCGCCCACCATTGGATTCCAACCTTCTCGAGTACCGTCCAGAAGTTTCTCGATTGCACAATGCCACAATAGCTTGCGTTCAGGTAGAGGGGGTGCCCCTTCAAGCAACGCTTGAAGGCCTGAAATTCTTTCTGGACCATCAGCTAGGGCCAGGTTCGTGAACTATCTTACTGTCAGCATGCATACGTTTGTTGCTCCAACTCCACTCTGATAACCGATTTAGTAAGAATTACGAGGTAGCAAGGGAACCGGGTACCTTCTGCGCATGAATCCCTCAAACCACCTGAGACATGCAATCTCCTGATTGACGATGGGTAAAGCAGGTCTTGGTTCGGCCATGACTGCAAAGGATAGGCTTCAGTTCTTGTTTCGGAGGGCTAGTTGGGCGCGATCAACGTGGGAGGTGGGCACGTTCAACATGGGCGCCAATATTCGGAACTTGTAGTTCTCAAAGAGATGGGGAACCGCTATACGCCTGATATAGATTGAAATTGAATTCCAAGTGCATCACCTGGGTTACTTGGTCCCGAAAGCGGTCGTACCACTTGGGGGATCGAAGGCATTAGCCCTCAGGGGCTGCGCATTGGGTCGTTAGCATGCTCGCTATTCCAAACCAATAATACTGTCGATCCTTCAACTACTGTCATTTATAATGTAATATATTCGTGTAATCCTGACTGTCTTCCAAGTCGGCGATGAGTTGTTGGTCTCCACAATATTGCACTACACCCTCACCGGAGTTCGACGGGAAAGTAGTCTACTCTAATTTGTGCGTCGTGGATATTCTGTTGCTTTTGGGTCCAAGAACTGTCCTCACTATAATATAATAGCGTTCACTCAATTCTTCCTAACTGGCTAACTCCGCCGTGCATGCACGATATCCAAGGCGAGGCGGCCTGAACGAACTTGCGGATGTGCGCGGTCACGGGCGTTGAATGAGTGACTGGGTATGTCCGTTAAGTTGCGACAAAGGCCATCGTGTACTGCCTTCGTGGCAATGATGTTAGGATGTATATATTACCTTGTGTATTCTGTGCAATACCCATGTTAGTTGCCTGTTTGCATCGCTTGTTACTCACGCCATTTTTGCGCCTGACCGCAAGGTGCAAGAAGGTGCAAGCATGTCCCGGCAACGTTATGACCAACCCCTGCGCGCGGGGCAGGTATAACTGGTGCCCCAACGACAGTGTACGGTTGACCAGAAAGGACGGTACATATCCGATCAAGCAGTCGGGCTGTGAGACCGTCAGCAATTTCATACCCTGGGTGAGAGTACGGGCGACTCACTCTGCACACTCTTCAGCAACAACGGCATCTCCTTCACAACCACCGCGAGCGCAGCAGTAACATGTTCATTGAAAGCCCCAGTCAACAACAAGTCGAGCATCTCGTTGTATTGCCTGAGCAAGTGGGGTCCGACCGCAGACGCGAGGTTTGCAATGCACCCAAAGAGATGCTTGTCGCTCGCCGGAGCCTTGGGGTTACCGCGCTTCAGTAGGCATTCCTTGACAACCTTGAGCACATCCTCGATGTAGCTCTTAATTTCAATGTTGACTGCACCAGCAATAGCTCCGAGCGCCCATACAACTAGCCAGACAAACCCACTTGAGTACGCAATTGGTTACAAATTGGGTAAAAGAACCAAAAACGCACCCTGAGACCGATCGCCACTGCCCTTGATCCAAATATCCAAGTAGAACCTCATCGTTCGTCGGAGATACGACGCCGTAAACCGCACAAAATCGTATTGGGCACACGTCGGGAGGACATGCACGACGGCAGCTCTGACGTTCGGGTCGCGGTGTCCTTGGAGGGGCAAGATCATCTCGCAGACTTCGTTGTACGTGGGCGACATCCACATAGCGCGGGTGCTATAGAGGTTCTCAAATATCTGTAAGGTGCCAACTTAGATATGCTTTGGCCGCCACCGCCACCACCGCCGCCCATGGCGAGGGCCATGCCAGGGGACGGGGACCTGGTGCTATTGGAGGAAGAGCTGGCCGTTCAGCGCAAAGCCGAGGATGTGCCCCACTGGTGAAGCAGGTGAGACATCCGAGTCCGGGCGGAGGATGTTGGTGCAAGTGCCGAAGGGGGCACCAGCTTGCTTGCGTATGCGGGGCTGCGTGGAAGGGGGCTATCAACACACTACTCCCAAAAGATTATAGAGGGAGGTGCACCCACCCTCGTATCACAAAGCGGCACGGTTAAACCTCTCAACAATTATCCACATAACCAAGGAACATATCTGCCACATTGCCGGTAAATGCATTGAGGCCGACAAGACCACCAAACCGCTCCGCCTCAGTGCTCTTCGCGGTCTCACGAGACATAAAGTCGAGGAGGCGCTGAATTTCGATCTCGATGACCGACTCGACGATGGTCGGGTCGCCGTAGACGAACAGCTTGCCAAAGACGTCTGCAGCGCGGAGCATGACGTCGAGGTCGTCGCATAGGAGGACATTCTTGATGTACCGGAGGATCTTGTAATAGTTTTCTTGGTTTTCGGTGAATTCTGAGGAACCTTCTATGTCGATGTTGAGGAGGCCACCTAGAGGTGAGGAGGAATGAGCGAGAAGACTGATGAGCAGTTTGAAAGTGGACTAAGGAAGAAACGCCGGCAATCGGTCCTTTCAGCAAGGTCGCTTCGGCAGACCAGCGAACTAAAGGAGAAGCCCAAAGAGCGTGTTTTGAAGATTCCACTCACTCGCCAATATACCACCACAAAGATATGTGCAATTAGAGGGTCAACGGAGAAGTGTTCAGAAACAGGTCCGCGGTATCGCCCTGTTAGCTGCTTCGTTCACTCCCGTTTGGGCTCGCAGACCAACCCCCATTTCTAAATCGCTTTGGTGATGTGGAGCGTGTGGGGTGTGCATCGAAGAACACCAAGATAAAGGAGTGCACAAATGCGAGTGAGGCCGACACCGTCTGCCTCGAATCGACGTCGTATCACGCCTCGACCGCGATAAAGAAATTTCCAACAGACGGGGCTGTCACAGAGCGCGTACTGACCGATACACTGTATGTCACCGAGTTTCTCCCACCGATTGGCAGAAGGGGAAGTAAGAGGCTGTATGACCTTGTTGTTGACGTCTGCCCAGAGGCGGGAGATATCGTCAGGAAGGCTGGACGCGAGGTTGGTTTGGACCTGGGTTGGAATTGGAATTGGAATGAGCGCGAGTGCATATTTTGGATTTAGAAGAAAGAGGAAATAGATACATATGTGATGACTTGTACAACGCCTCGCGCGCGGATAAGTTCCTCCCTACCAAAAACCAAACCAAAAAAAGGATAGTCGGTTGTTTGCGACTCGTGTTTCGAAGCGGGTGAGGGACGTGTGAGAGTGGGATAGGAACGAGCTCTTGAGATCGGCTAGGACGGCGTCGAGATTCGCCCCCGTCGTTTGTGTCCAACTGCCCAAGTGATGGTCGGGCGAAAATGAGGCTTCGGACGGCGGCCGCGGTCACGTATCACGTACCGCTGGTACCGGTAATTGTTTGGCCGAACCAAATACATCTTTTCGCGTTATGATCGCTCATATTTCTATTCTCCAAGTCAACTCGAACCTGCCCATTTTGGATGGGCTTTCCCGGTATATATACTCTACTAAATAAAACGGCTACGATAAGTTTTGGAATGGGAGTTAAGCGTCGTACGTTGGTCGTTAATGATGATAAAATCCTGCATGTGTACCACCGCCGAAGCATGCATGGGTGTATGTCGCGGCAGGATCCATGAATGGTACATTGGTGTACGTGAAAGTACAAGCATGCGTAACGTGGTCCTCCGCCAAAGGAACCGAGAGCCCTGATCTGGTGATGTACTGCAGCAATCAGGCGTACCTTCATGCATCGTCATTCGTGCTCCATTTGGACTGTTCGTGGCGAATCGGCGAATCATGGTTCGTGGCAGCGGGGTTGTCGAACCGAAGCGTTGTTTCTTGTCTTCTTGAACCTTCTCTCCCACGGAACAATCGGCTCGCACACCACCCTACGACATTAACCTCTGATGAAGTTAGGCACGTAACATCAGATATACCACTGGTGGCAGTTGGCCCATTTCTACTTCCTCGGAGTGCACCCACCCTCCCGTCTCTCACCAAACTCGCGAACAAACCGCCCGGAACGCGCATACGGCATTCTCAACCGGGCTATTCTGTCCTACCAAGTGCCCTGGAAGCTCCTCCAAGCTTCGTTCAATCTTGTATCGGACTGCGGAAGACTTAGCCTCGCTCTCTTTGGAGAAGAAGGTGGAATTGCACGTCAAGAAAGGAAGTGTGGCTTGAAGAGGATATATGCCAAGGGGAGGAGGGGCCCCTCACCGTAATATGCATCACAAAGAAGGAATCTACTTTGGACTGGAGCATCCTGACGACGCTACTGCAGGAGTCCCCCTTGGTCAGTCTCCTTGAGTTCTTCTATGGGTAATCTCCGCTAACGAGTATCGCATCGCCGCAAAAAATCAGTTCGCGGACAATAGTGTACCCCCTGTCACCCGCGTATATTCAAAATGAAAGTCGAGAAGGGTCACCCCGATCCGATGTCCTTTCTCCTTAGCTTGTCCTAGGGTTTTGTAAGAGAAGTATTTCTGTACCCGAGGCCATCTCGGTCGTCCAAATTCGTCGGACCTGACAATCAGCCAGGGGATACACCGGCCTGAGGAATCAGCACGCATACAGTCACGTACAAAGAGTACCATAGTACAGTCTTCATTAATCCCCTCGTTTCTGAATGGATTTAGGTTACTTGACCCTCCTGAACCAAGATGGACCCGGGCTCCCTCACCATCCAAGGAGTGGATAGGCGTTCCATCTGTGCTGATTCTGCTTATCTGTAATGGGAGATGATAATTTCACTACATAAAGCCTCCTGCCTTACTCATTGGACTCGTTCTTCCTTTCTGATTGTCAACTGCTCTCCCCATCCTCATTCCTATTGGTCATTTATGTTTCTGTCTCCCGATCAATAGCATTTTCTATTCACCATGCATATTTGTTCTATGGAGCATGCGTCCTCCCTCATGTGTGGTGTTATTGTTTTCCTTTGGATGTGCAGGTCATGATGGCCGTGAGCTTCTTTCTCTTTGCTCGTGGGCAGGTCATACATAATACCTCGGAGGTGATGTTTCAACAATCCAGCCATTTCCCGGATTCTAGCCGTTAGAGTCCTCTTAATCTCAGCTGAAAGTGCATATAATTAGTCGGAATCACTTCTAAAATCACCTTGTCACATCCATGGTGCAAGGGTGAGGGAAAAATATTACAACAGGATACTATGTCAACCAAATCATAATTGGAAAAACTAATACTTGTCTCCTCACACTCGTAGGAAGTACTCAGTTGCAAATGATCTCAAAGCACAAGTCCGAATGTTCCTTGTATGGAAAGTTACAATATTGGAAACTAAATGTAATACTGCAGAAAATCCCAGCAATCAAGCTATGAAAGATCGCCTTGCATGCATAACATTACACAAAGCACCAGCAGGAATGCGGCGTCGAAATGACACAACCCAGTTACTAGATTGCCTCTTGAACATTTTGAACATTGCTACCAACTGACCTCCAGCAGTCAGATTCTCTGGAAAGTGAGAAAAGAAATTTGTCAACATCGATATCGACCTGAAAGGATTTCAGTTATGTACTCTCTCCACTTGCAATAAACAGGAACAAAGTAAACACACCCGGCGTCTATTCAGAGCATCGGCCACCTCATTACCGAAAAAATAGTAATCACCTAACCTGACCTGACAGGAAAATAGGGCCCGGAGCACACTCCTACGCAGTACCTTACAGGATTTAACCCGCTTCATTTGTCATTGTGTTCAACCAGTGGGAGCGCACCATTTTAAGCGAAGGCGGCAGCCAATCAGAGCGGGGTCGGTTAAATTAAGGTTCAGCGGGTTTAAATCCTGTAAGGTCACTGCCAACAAACATTTGCTTTGTCTCGATTGCTTTGTGGAAACCACATTCAGAATGGCTGCACTCACCCCGAGTGTCAAGGAAATCAAAAGAAAACTTTATTCACACGTTGGATATCATCTTTGTGATTTTCAAGCTAAGTCAGTCAAGGCACAACTTGAAGGTTCTGATGTAGTAATCATCGCTGCAACTGGAGCAGGCTAGACTGCTGCATTCTACGGGCCTTTGTTCTTTGATGAACAAAGTCTCACAGTAATCACCACACCACTCAACATGCTCGGGAAGCAAATGCAGAAGCAGCTGGGCCTCCATAAGCTCGAAACTGTAAAGGACACATATCTGGCAGTAAGACACAAAAGTAACATACAAAAAATTCCTATCAGAGACTCTCAACAGACGCTGTACTTGTTGTTATCATTTCCCCAGAGCTTTTCTTCAATGAATGATTTGTCAAGCTGTTTCAGAACTAAAAACGGCTTTAACGATTTGTTTTTGATGAACCTCATTGTGTATTGGAGTGGAAAGAGTTCCATGAGGAATATGGGTGGGCAGGACGAGTTTGCAACTACTACCCTGATATCTCCATCTATGCTACATCGGCCACACTCCCACCACAAACTCTTCAAGAAGTGAGAGAAATCCTGGTATGGAGAACCCTTCCACTTAGTGGAGACCGGGATGAGTAGCATTGAAATGGAAGTCATCGTTGTTGTTCGTGAGGGTGAGAATCTCTTCCTCAAGGCGTGAGGTAGCGATCTCATGGATTGCTTTGGAGAATAGGTGGTAATTAGACTCTCTCAATGGACACGATCTGATGCAAAAGCGCAGGAAACCCTTGAAGGAACTGGTGGCTAATTTCGGAGGGCATGGCTGGACGTAAAGCTACGCCTATAAGGTCAAGTAACGAAACAGAATGGAATCCCATTGCATGTATGCGTTCTTCCACCCCAGAGACGAAGGCCAGCCTGGAACAAAGCAATGTTTGTTGCCAGTGGCCTCACAGGATTAACAGCCCGTGAACCTTTTTTTTTTTTTTTTTTTTTTTTTTTTAAAAAAATTTTAAGTGCAAATTTATAAAG
>Ga0307515_10019063_pt1 | contig 12376 bp, 9 predicted proteins | sample 17_EM_MG_FD_194513 | JGI IMG/M metagenome (GOLD analysis project Ga0307515, IMG submission 194513) | Populus trichocarpa ectomycorrhiza microbial communities from riparian zone in the Pacific Northwest, United States - 17_EM | ecosystem: Host-associated > Plants > Roots > Unclassified | place...
CCAGGACGAACAGAGAAAGGCCACAAAGAAGGGGAGAACCACAGACAGATAATACAAAAAAAACACAGACGAAATGAACAAACACAGATAATACAGAGAGAGACCAAGAGGAACAAGAACAGAGAGGGACAGAGAGAACAAGAGAAAGCAAAAAAAACAGAGAGAGAGAGAGAAAACAAGCAGAGAAAAGCAAGAACAGAGGTGAAGTGAACGAAAAACAGAAGCATCGGGGAAGAAAGTAACATCGGTTAGCCAGCCCTCCATCACCATTGTCTTCGTCTTTAAGTAGCAGCTCCAGGTAAGTCTTTCTTTCTCTTTCCCCCGCTTTGCAGCTTCAATTCTTAATAATAATTGTAATAATAATAACAAACATGGATTGTGGACCATAAGGAACAGCAAACGAAAGGCCTTTTGTCAAGAACAGAGGCGAATCTAGAAGGTGACAGACCAGTAACAGTGACTGCGGATTATTAGAATGGCAACAAGAAGAATTATAATCTGGACTGGTTCAAAATTAAGAGTCAAAGATGTTAATTACGTCAATGTCTAGGATTCAAAGCTTTTCAGAATCTACACACCAATTCAAAGATCTAACAAACCATCTTCATTTGCATCCATACTCTCAATAGCTCTTTCCACTCAGTATACGAATTTCATACAAAACTTTAACTATAACAATCTGAAAATGGAGATATATAAAGTTAAGCATGAAAAATGTTTCCCAAGACTTCATTACAAGATTGATCCAGATTTCAAGGCTTAGCCTGTTAAATTCGTGATTCAAACTGAAAATACTTGCCCGGATTAACCAATGAAGAAATTTAATTATTATATCACACAGAAGCTAAAATGAAAAAACAAAACACAAATGAAAATTAATACAACATCGCTTAAGTATGCCTTACAACTTGTTTAAATCTTAAAACCAGAGTACACAACGAAGCACTAAGTCTCAGTACCATCAAGGCTATGAAAATCCAAACTTGGATAAAATGGAAAGACTGTCCACTAGAAAATAATAGCAATCGTTGATGCTCACCTCAATAAAGTGAAACCAAGCTCGTTGCTAATATGGATTTATGTACAGAACTGCACCTATCACTAGCAATTGCGAGTATTTTCTGCTTTTGAATTTGATTAGCTTGATTTTATGGGTTATGCAGCTTGATTTTCTTCTACAGCATGGTTCTTCACCTAGAGTTTCTGTGTTGGATAATGAGAATCTTAGTTCTTCTGAATAGACTATTGTGAGTGTCTGATGCCCTGGTCTTTGATTTGAATTATGGCTGGCTTTTCACGTTTTCATTTTGATTGATTGTTTCTCTATAACGTGGATCATTTCTGCAGGTTTCATGGTCTTATGTCCAGAGACCAGAGCCTGAAGAAAACTCGTCTGAGGTGTGTCATTGTTTTTCTGATGTTAATAAATTTTGAGGTTTTTTTTCACTAGTCGTTGCTGCTGGATAAGTTAACATATAAGCTTTTCAATTAAAAAGCACAGAGGCAGTCATGCTTGACTGATAGAAGCCCAGAAGTTAGAACTTGAGCTGGTTTTAATTATTTCGAAAATTTCATATGGATTTGTATGGCCAGAACAATTATTTACGGCTGAAAACATGACCTGGGATGATGGTGCAAAAACAATTACATTATTATCATTCACTTTCTGAAGTTGAATGCCCTGATGACAAGCATTGCTATGGTTATTATACATGTGGCCTTGCTGTAAATATCTAACAATCAAGTACCTCTAACTTCTTGCAAGAACCCTACAACAATCTATGCTGTTATAAAACAAATTACCATCAATTTTATTTTTGCCATTTAAAAACTCTCTTGAAACCATTTTCTGTTAACACATGGTTTCTACTTATTTGATTTTTCACGTGATCTGCTATTGTCATTCTGTCTTGGCACAAAGCATTTGAGTTTGTTGCTTCACTTGCCAAATATTTTCAACTCTTATCCTTTTACCAGTTTATGTGTTCCATGCCATCAGGAATCATCGATGCTGAGAAGTGCACTCTTGGAGCATGGTAATCTCATACGATATGCTGGAAAACTGAAGACAGATTTCTTGGAGGCTGGATCGTTTTCTTCTGTCCCGCAATTCTTTTCAGACGCTTCATCAAATTCAACAAGACGTCCTTCAAACTCAGGCAAGATATTTTCATCTTTTATTCTTGTGAATATTATATTGGTCATCTGATAGTGTCTTGAGTTGTGGATTTACTATACCAAACCAGCCTACAGATCATGTTTTAGTCATCAACAAACTAACAATTTGCTGTTTAAGATGCTTCCAAGAAAAATAAAAGCCATTGGGAAATAAGAGGTCAAAAAGTACCATCCATGTCTCTTTTCTTTCAAATAGAATTTCTAACTATTTTCGTGTGTTTTTATCAGTAGGCTCAAAGCCTAAGAAGCAACCCAAGAGGGAAAGGACAGAAGAGGAGAAAACTTTCAGAAGAAGGGCAAGATACTTTCTAGTAACACAAGTAGTTGCAGTTTTAGTCTTTCTATCCGTCATGAGCAGTAATGATTTTTCTGAGGTGGAGGTTGATGATGATGATGATGATGAAGATGATGGCTTCAGTTATGACTGAAGAAGCATTCATTTTTTGACAAATTTGTATTTTCCTTGACAATTTTTTTCCTCATGACAATTCAGTCATGGACATCACTGTGAGAAAGATAGTTTCCTTGACAAATTTGTATTCCATGTAAAAATTTTGAAAAATAATCATCCAACAGTTGCAGGTTGTTAATTGTGAACATTTCCTTAAGCACAGTGATAGGTGGTTCAGACTTCAAAGGAAATTGTGACCAAAGTAGTTGGATTCTAATAATGAAAATTCAGAAACTCTCCGTGCTGCAGGAAATAGCCCTTGTAGTTGTTGAATTTGAATCCACTGTAAAAAAATCACCCCGTGAGCACTCATTCATTCTCATTGATTTACTTCCAATTCCTTCTTCCTGTTTCTGGTTCTTTGTTTACCGTTTCTGGTGATATTGAGTTCGTTTTTTGGTTGGTTCACCTTTTTAAACAGCTATAAGAAACTAACGTAATTGAGAAGCATTTGTTTATTGATTGCAACCAGTTCAATTTAGAATATTGGAACAAAATATGATATGACTCGGCGATGCTATAACAAAATAGATGAAAAAAGATATGTGAGCTTCCGTGTTTGATAGATTCAGGCAGTTTCCAATCCCAGATATTTCTAAGCATATCTGCTGTTCATCTTTGGTTAGCTTGCCAGCTAATAGATCACAAAGAAATATGCTAGCAGGAGCAGCAATTGCTCTACGCTACCTTTGTCATTTAGGTTATAACATGTAATTACATCACTGATGCTTGCAAAATTAGCCACCGGGATATCCTAAATTATGTTCTAGGCCTGCTAGAACTCTGGAGCACTTGGCAATGGCTTTCTCCCATTGCTTAACATATTCTGCATAACCCTCTCTGCAGAACCAATAGCAAATTCAGTCAGTGAGCTCATTGCAACTGACATTCCTGCACAAAGTACCTTTATGGCAGTTTCAGCCATTTTCTCTGTAGTCATTACATCTTCTACTTCATCAACCTCCACCTTTTCCATACTTCTGCCTCATTCAACTAACGACACTGCTCCAAATCTCTTTGAACCGATTGGGGTCCTGTGTGGATCGTCTCTTCGCTGCTGTGCATAGATAAATACATTGAAATTCGATTTTATAATCATGGCCTTGAAAACCAGGGATGCTCAGAATGCATCATTCAAAAAGTTATGCAGAAGATTTGAGATGTACCCTGACTTCTTGGTAGAGTTTCTTCTCCCGGGCATATAATCTGTCAAATGTTGATTGGTGACTACATGAGAACATGCAAAAAATCAAATTGGTGTTGCAATAAAAAACCTTTTTTTTTTAATCAAAACCTGTGATTTTGATTTTTTTAAATTTATTTTTTGGGTCAATCCAGCTCGTTTTTTTTTTTTAAACAATGATGTTAACTATCTATGCTATGCCTGTTGTGTCCGAAGACAGTACAGGACAAGACCTACCTCTTTTCTACCTCAACTTCCAAAACCAAAAAGAACACCATCAAACCCTAACTGAAAAGCTTTTATCTCTGATAAAACAATGCAAATCGAAAAACCTATTAAAACAAATCCACACACAAATGCTTATAAACTCAATACCAAAACCCAATTTCCTTCTTTCCAAAATCATTGACCTCAAAGACTTGGTCTATGCATCCCTTGTTTTTAATCAACTCCCAAAACCAATATTTATGCCTTCAATGTCATGCTTCGTGGGTTAGCTACCACATGGAAAAAGTATGATTTTTGTTTTGAATTGTATTACAAGCTGAAGTCTTTAGGCCTAAAAGCAAATAATTTTACATACCCTTTTGGTTTTTTTTTGTTTATAGCGTGTGGGAATGTTTGGGGTTTGGTTCATGAAAAGATCGATCATTGTCTGGTGTTTAAGGCTGGTTTGGATGGTGATGAGGATATGAATCATTCTTTGATTACAATTTACGCAAGGTGTGCTGAAACGGGGTTTGCACGGATGGTGTTTGATGAAATGGGTGAGAGAGAGTTGGTGTCATGGAATTCGATGATCTCGGGGTATTCTAAGACGAGTTTTGCTAAAGAGGCAATGGGGTTGTTTATGGAAATGAGGGAGAAGGGGTTTGAGCCAGATGAGATGACGTTGGTGAGTGTTCTTGGGGCATGTGGGGATTTGGATTTGGGGAGATGGGTGGAGGGGTTTGTTTTGGAGAAGAAGATGGAGGTAAATTCATGTGGGGTCTGCTTTGATTGACATGTATGGTAAGTGTAGGGATTTGATATCTGCGAGGAGGGTCTTTGATTCAATGCCAAACAAGGACGCGAGGATTTCATTGCTGGGACAAGCACTAGAGGTCTTATGACATCGATGCTCACTGCTCCAAATGATGAAAAACGATCTTTGTTTGCCGCAAAAGATATTGCTAAGTTTTATCAAGAACAGTCAGGCACCAAGTAATTTATGGTATTTTTGAGCTACGGTTTTTTTTTATGTTGCTTTTTTATGATATTTTTGAGCTACGGTTTGTACCTGTACAAAAGTAGTATTCTATGGTGATTCATCCTTTAGGGTGCGGGGTTTATTCTTTGTTAAAGAAAAAAAAAGTGTTTTTCAGTGCTAAAAAGAGGAAAACACTTTCCTTTTGAAAAAAGGGTTGTGTTTTCCTTGGTTGGAAACCAGTTTCTTGGAAAATGGTTAGGAAAATTGTTTGATATAAAATATTTTTGGATATTTGTGTTGTAAATTTGAGATCCTCTAATCCGTAAAAATGTAATATACAAGGCATGGAGATGATGAGAAGTAAAACTCATGGAATTGAAAAGCCCTCGCTGTATAAAAACCCACAAAACCGAATGGAACTGCATAAATTAATATAACATCACTTGAGTATGCCTTTAAACTTGTTTAAATCTTAGAACTAGAGTACACAACGATGCATGAAGTCTTGGTACCATCAAGGCTATGAAAATCCAAACTTGGATAAAATGGAAAGATTGTCTGCTAGAAATTAATAGCAATCGTTGATGCTCACTTCAATAAAATAAAACCAAGCTTCTCGCTAATATAAATTTATATACAGAATTGCATATATCACCAGCAGCACCATGCTGTATTCAACCCAAAAGGTTACATAAAAAAAAACCTCCATATCCATGAAGCCACCATTATCTTCATTGTTCATTGAAGTTGACGTAGTTGATGGTGATATAGCCACACCATATATTTTGGGTAGGGGTTCTCTTAAAAAAAACAAAAAAAGTTATCCTTGGAGCTACTCTCATCCAAACGTGGCAAACTAGGGGCGCTCAGAATGCATCATTCAAAAAGTTAAGCAGAAGATTTGAGATGTACGCTGATTTCTTGGTAGATTTTCTTCTCCCGGGCATATCATCTGTCAAATGTTGATTGGTGACTACATGAGAACATGCAAGAAATCAAATTGGTGCTGCAAGAAAAAACCTTTTTTTTAAAATCAAAACGATTTTGATTTTTATTATTTAAAATTTATTATTTGGGTCAATTCAGCTCGATTTTTTTAAAAAAATGATGGGTAAACTATCTATGCTATGCCTGTTGTGTGACAAACGTTACCTTAGTTATATGTTTTGGAAGCGTAAGCAAAGTCGAGTTCCAAAAACCAATGCTCTAGACAAGACCTCCCTCTTTTCTGCCCCCCTACCATCTCCCTCTTTCAAACCTCAACTTCCAAACCTAAAAGGAACATCAAACCCTGACTGAAAAGCTTTTGTCTCTGATAAAACAATGCAAATCCAAAAACCTATTAAAACAAATCCACACACAAATGCTTATATGTTCAATACCAAAGCCCAATTTCCTTCTTTCCAAAATCGTTGACCTCAAAGACTTGGCCTATGCATCCCTTGTTTTTAATCAACCAACCAAACCCAATATTTATGCCTTCAATGTCATGCTTCGTGGGTTACCTACCCCATGGAAAAAGTATGATTTTTGTGTTGAATTGGATTACAAGTTCAAGTCTTTAGGCCTAAAAGCAAATAATTTTACATACCCTTTTTTGTTTATAGCGTGAGGGAATGTTTGGGGTCTGGTTCATGGAAAGATTGGTCATTGTCTGGTGTCTAAGGCTGGTTTGGATGGTGATGAGTATGTGAATCATTCTTTGATTGCAATGTACGCAAGGTGTGGTGAAACGGGTTTTGCACGGAAGATGTTTGATGAAATGGGTGACAGAGACTTGGTGTCGTGGGATTCGATGATTTCGGGGTATTCTAAGATGGGTTTTGCTAAAGAGGCAATTGGGTTGTTTATGGAAATGAGGGGGGAGGGGTTTGAGCCAGATGAGATGACGTTGGTGAGTGTTCTTGGGGCGTGTGGGGATTTGGATTGGGGGAGATGGGTGGAGGGGCTTGTTTTGGAGAAGAAGATGGAGGTAAATTCGTATGTGGGGTCTGCTTTGATTGACATGTATGGTAAGTGTGGGGATTTGATATCTGCGAGGAGGGTCTTTGATTCAATGCCAAACAAGGATGTTATCACCTGGAATGCCATTATCACAGGGTAATTAGATCGGTAAATTTTTCAGCACCTTTTCTGTTACAAACAAATCAGTTCTTTTTCTTGCAGTTTTTTGACATAAAATTGCCATAATTTAGCCATTTAGTATTGTTGCTGGATCATTCTCGGGAGATTGGGTTCCATGCGAAATGAATAATTTTGTTTTGTACAGTCGTGGTCTTCAACCTCCTTGAGCCTGGGAATATCTCAAAATTAAGCATTATGCTGAGAGCAAGTTGGTACACTGATTGACCAAACTGGGAGGATCGGCTAAATTCTACACCATGCTTCATGCCTCACTGGATATTTTATTTCCAGATACCATATGTAATTGCTGTTACGTAGACCCTTCTGGGACAGTTACTGGCATCTAAAGTACTTTTTGTTGAGTTGAAAGGTTTTCTTGATGCGTGTGAGAAGTCAGGGTGTGGATCTTCTTAATTCCCCAGTTGCTGAGAATTCTCTAAGTGCTCACAAGCTTATATACAAACAGTGAAATAAATTTGAATTGATATTTGTGTAGTAATCTATTCCCTTCGATATTAAATATTTTTGGATATGTGTTATAAATTTGAATTGATCACCCGTAAAAATCAAGTAATAACGTAATATACAAGGTATGAATGAGAAGTAAAACTTATGGAATTGAAAAGCCCTCACTATATAAAAACCCACAAAACCGATTCGAATGGAAAATACTTGCCGAATTAACCAATGAAGAAATTTAATTATTATATCACACAGAAGCTAAAAAGAAAAACAAAACACAAATCAAAATTAATACAACATCACTTGAGGATGCCTTAAAACTTGTTGAAATCTTAAAACTAGAATACACAACAAAACACCCAGTCTTAGTACCATCAAGGCTATGAAAATCTAAACTTGGATAAAACAGGAAGATTTTCCACCAGAAAATAATAGCAATTGTTGATGCTGATCTCAATAAAGTGAAACCAAGCTTGTCGCCAATATGGATTTATGTGCAGAACTGCACATATCACCACCAGCACCATGATGTATGCAACCCCAAAGCTCACATAGAAAATCTTTATATCCATGAAGCCACCATCATCTTCATTGTTCATTGAAGTTGGTGATGATGGCATAGCCGCCCCACATATTTTGGTTAGCGGTTCTCCACAAAGAAAAGGGTTGTCTTTGTAGCAGCTCTCCTCAAACGTGGCAAATTGTGCAAGTCTTGCAGGAGTCTTGCCGGATAGATTATTGTGTGCCACACTGAAAAATTCTAGAGAAAATAGTTCAATAAGTCGAGGTGGGATTTCTCCATCTAATTTGTTGTAGGAAAGATCCAAGCTCTCTATTTCCTTTAAATTTGAAAATGTTGGTGGAATTGGTCCAGTCAAACTGTTGTGCGAAAGGTTCAATGCCTTGATCTTGTTGAGGTTTCCAATTTCAGGAGGAATCTCTCCTGTGAAATTGTTGCATGAGAAATCAATTCCTGTTATGTACTGGAGAATGCTTCCTCTATAAGGAAGGGATACATTCTTTGTTGTAAACTCGAAAGATTGTTGTGATGAGAACATAGAATCATGGGAATTGTGTTGTTGTGGGAAAGGATGAGTAGATATCATCCAAGAGAGGATGTTACCAGAAAGATAATTGTGAGATAGATCAATCATGGTTAATTGATCCAACTTGCATAATTGAATTGGGATTTCACCTTCAAGATTGTTATAACTCAAGAATAGAAATCTCAAGCTAGATAACTTGCCAATCCATTCTGGAATTCTACCAGTGAAATCATTATGGGAAAGATCTAATGCGAATATCTCAGAGGAGTCATAAAATGTCATTGCGATCGTTCCTTGCAACTTATTTCTAGACAAATAAACAACTCTTAATTTTGAAGAAGCGCCGAATCTAGGTGGTAAAGGACCAGATAAATTGTTCCTTGATAGATCCAAGAATTCAAGAGAAGACATATTCCCAATCCATCCAGGGATCTGCCCTTGCAAACTGTTGTTGGACAGGTCTAACTCGAACATCAAGCTCATGTTACCTAATGAGGAAGGAATGCTTCCATTGAAACCATTATCAGACATCAATAAAACTTCTAACCCTGGCAAATGAGCTCCAATTTCTGAAGGTATTTGTCCTTGGAAGTGATTCATTGATATACTTAGGAATGACAAATTCACATGGGAACTCTTTGGCAACAAGAATGGACCTGAAATAGAACAGTTTTCTAAAGAAAGACTTTTGAGGTATGTGTTGTTCTCAATCAACCAATTTGGAAACTCTCCCTTTATTTGGGTATTTGTAAGATCCAAAGATTGCAGGCTGAACTGATGGTAAAGGAACTTGGGAAATGCTCTCGCATTTTGTCCACCACTACTCAAAAAGAGGGACTCTAACTGGAACTTTGGGCTCAAATTATGATCATCTTCTTCTGTGTATATTTCATTTCTTGAACCATCAAAAGACTTGAGTTTTGAAAGGTTGTATAATGGGCTCAATGACATAGGGATCTTAAAGTGATTGGAAGAGAGATCTAGTTGTTGAAGGGAAGTCATATTTGCCAAACACGGAGGCAAGAAACCACTGAGATCATTGTCATACATATATAGCTCTTGGAGATGATTTAAGTCACATAGGCCTGATCACATCATAATTTAAGAAAAAAAAATAAAACTTTGAGTTTCTAATGGAAAATATATAACCTAGAGAGAGTAAGCGTTATCAACCTTACCTTGGGTTATAGGTAATTGACCATTTAGACTGCAATTCTGCAACCTTAAAGTTTTGAGAGAGGTCATCGCTCCGATGGCTTGGAAGATGTTGTTATTGAGAGTATTGGAACTTAAATCCAAGAGTTTCAAGTTCTTGAGATTACAGAAGCCTACCACAATCAAGAAAGTATATTAATGTAGAAGCAATTAAAATTATAAAGGAAATGAAAGACTAAGAGTCATCAACCTTACCTTGGGTTGTAGGTATTCGGCCATCTAGTTTGCAGCTTCGCAAAATCAAAGTTTTAAGAGAGGTCATCGTTCCGATGGCTTGAAAGGTGCTATTATTGAGAGTATTGTAACTCAAATCCAAGTATTCCAAGTTCTTGAGATGAAATAAGCCTGCCACAATCAATTAAACAAGAAATTATATTACCGTAGAAGGAATTAAGATTAGAAATAATTAATTACTTATTAATCATGGCTAAAAAAACTAAAAATATATGTTAAGTGTAGAGATTGTATTATCCAATGAAGAGAAGGATTTTTATACGTCTAACCAAAAAAAAAAAAATACACCGTTGCTAATTTATTCTCCTCCTAAAAATAGCACTCTTTATGTATGAAGTTATTTTTTCATTAAAGAAATTATTGTTTTTTATGTAATCATTTTATTTACATTACACTTAAATGGTGTTGAGAGAGAGAGGGGGGGGAAATTAAAGTGAAATATTATTTAGATTAAATGGATGGTAGAATTTTAAAATAATAAAGATTTCAATTGAGTTAATTTTTAAATTTGAGATTTAATTGACTCTCTTTTTTTATATTATGAATTTAATTTCTAATGGATTTGAGTTGAATAGGTTACAAAAACATAAAAGAGGAATTCTAATCGAGCAGGCATAGAAATAGAATGGTCAATGATAAGTAATAATGGAGTTGGAATTTGTTACTTTACCTCTAGAAAGTACAATGCCATTGAGTGCATACAAAGACAGGTTTTTTAGAGAAGGCAGTGCTTCGAGGCTTTGAAGGGAGTGTTCATCTAGAGAACACCAGTCTAGGTACAAGCTTTCCAATGAGCTTAAATTTTGCAATTCTGTTTGTCCAAAAATAGCAAATTGAATTTTTTAATTAAACCCAAATATATAAGCGTCACTATATATATAATATATAACTTACCGTCACCTAATGTTCTTCCTCTAAAATCATTGGAGCTCAGATAAAGTGTCGTGAGGTTTGGGAATGCTTCTAATGATTGCAGTAACTGGAAGCTATTTCCATAGGTTGTGATATTACCTAGCCATAGAGTACTCAAGTTGCTTGGACCTGCAAGTTAGTTAGGGAAGAAACGTATAATTAATATTGTATGGATATTATCTTCATGATGCTACCAGCCAGGTAGGTAATGTGAATATGTTACTAATTACCTCTTGAGGCTACCAATTTGTTAATATTGTTGCCGTCCAGACTCAAGGTCTTCAAGCTGGTTAAAGATTCTTGATATTTATATAAAAAAATAAATTAATACAATACTCATTAATTTTGTTTTTTTGAATTAAATTTAATAGATAATTGTGTTAATTAAATTTAATATTTATAAAAATAACAGTATATAAAAAAAACTAACCTTTCAAATCTATTAACCCCTCCAATCTATTATAATCTAAATATAGTGATTTAAGAGATGGAAGCCTCTCCACAAATGATAGAATACTGATATTGAAGCTATTATATATCAAGTCAAGGATCTCCAAATTGCTCAATTTCTGTAACTCATAAGCACCTATATAAACAAACAAATAAATAAAGACTTTAGGTAAAGAATAAAAAAGATATTATTGAAGTAATTTAATTATGATTGATTAAGAGGCGTGTAATTGTTCCAGTAACATCATGTAAAGAGGTTGAGGCGGTAAAAGTAAAAATAAAAGGAGTAATTATTAAAGTAACGGACTATGTCATGATTATAATAATATTGGCAATTTAATAATACATGTTGTGGAGGTATGATTATATTAATAATGTAAGGAATTAAACAACACCTTGTTACTATATATATGATTTCTATTTCTTCGATGATGAATTACTGTAGAGAACCAAAATTAATGATACTAATTAAACAACACCTTATTTGATTAATTCTAAAAAAATAAAACTAATCTAAATATTTTGTAATACTTAAGAGAGCAAACCTTTCTTCTCAACCCAACCAGCTATACGATTACTCCCCAAGTAGAGAGCGTTGAGTTGGTGGAAAGGAAGAAACAAGGAGGCATTCAAGTACCAATCTCCCAGCTCCTCATTCCTCACGCTGTCAAGAAGGAGTAAGGTGACTCGACCTGTACTGCGGTTGCACCGAATACTTTCCCACTCACAACAGTGGGCGTCAGCTTTCATCCAGGAGGGTAGGGAGGTGCCATTGGGATAGTTAAGAGAATCTTTGAGGTGCAAGAGAGCGATCCTCTCTTCCTCCAAGCAACCAAGAGGCAGCCATCCTTGCAGCGAAACCGTTATCACTAACACCGTCAACACCTGAAGGAACAGCCCCATCTTAATATATATCAACTATTACAATATTA
>Ga0307515_10019064_pt1 | contig 12376 bp, 2 predicted proteins | sample 17_EM_MG_FD_194513 | JGI IMG/M metagenome (GOLD analysis project Ga0307515, IMG submission 194513) | Populus trichocarpa ectomycorrhiza microbial communities from riparian zone in the Pacific Northwest, United States - 17_EM | ecosystem: Host-associated > Plants > Roots > Unclassified | place...
GTTTCTTATCCTAAGCCAACTATAGTACTGTAATAATCCAAATAATTACTAAATCCCTTAGTATTTACTAATAAATAATAAAGGCTTTAATTATTTTTAAGCTAGCTTAAAAATAAGCTAACTAGTAACGCTAACCGCTACCTAACTAAAGCTAACTAACTCTGTTACGCCCTAAGCTAACTAGGAGGAAAGGTAGCTAACTTTATTAAACCTCTTTAGCTAAACTTAGTATAAAGCCTAGTTATACTTCTTAAAGCTATATATAGTAACCTAAACCGCTAAGCTACTACTTAGAGGAAAATAAACTATATAGCCTAAGGAACGAAAAGTTTCCTAATATACTTTTCTAAATTTAACCGTTATATAAAGGAAACTGGCTAGAATAACTCTATACTAGTTAACAGCCTTATTAAATCCCTAAGCCCTAAACTAAAAACCTCCCTAATAGGCGTAAACCTACTAGGAGCCCTTAATGCCTATATAAACGTTATTAATAAACGGTATAATAATATACTATACCTAACACTAAAATACGCTCCTTAATATAATATAATAGCCCTATAAATGTCTACTAAGTTATCTTAGCTTAAGCACCCTAACGCTATAGATATTAACACTAGGACCCTAGGATACGCCCTACTAGGGTCCTCTAAATAAGAATAACGCATTAAGCTAGGCCTCTACTTTAAATATAGAAGTAACTCCTACCTCTTTAACTACTACTCCGTCTCTATGCCCAAATATAATTTATAAACGGCTAATACTAGTAACTATTTACCGTATTAATCTTCTAGTTACTATCCTTAATTTTTATTTAGTTCTAGCCCTATATTTAATAAGCACTACTTATAAGGGCGAAGCTATAACCGACGTCCTATAGAAACCTCTTCCTACTTATTACTAAAAGGTATATTTTAGAGTTAAGTCGCTCTCTAGAACGGCTCTACCTTAGAATCTTATTAAATGCTTTAGATGTTATAAAATTTAACTCTTAGGATTATAGCATAACTATTAACTGCCGTCTTTAGTAGAATAATTAATAGGCTAATACTTAAGTCCTAATTAATACAGGAGTTAGTAGTATAGGATTTATTAATAAGATCTTTGTATAAGATAATAGTTTTACCCTAACCCCCCTTAACAGGCATATTAACGTATTTAGATTTAATAGCAAACGTATAGTCTTAGGCTAAATTACCTACGTAGTATACCTAAGACTCTAATGCCTAAACTATAAAGAACTAATTAGGCTTTTTATTACTACCCTAGTTTAACTAGTAATTTTTAAACAACCCTAGATAAAGCTATATAAGGTAACTATTAATTAAAATAACCTTAAGCTTCTATTTACTACCCTGTATTATAAGTAAGAATACTTTATAACGCACTACTCTAACCCTAAACTAAAATTTAGGAAATCTACTAAGATCTACTAGCTTAAGATTTCTACTAATGTCTACTCTACGCCTAAGGAATCCACCAAATTCCACTAATATGAGAATTACACTAGTATCTACTAAAGGTTTGAAAATTCCGCTAAATTCTATAAGTTATTACTAAGTACCGCACTATCCCAAACTAAGTAGAAGCTTAAGCTTAGTATATAAAACTACTAGAAGAACTAGTACTCTATAATAAAAAGAATACTTAAAGAACCTAAACCTAAATCTAATACTAACTCTATACCTAATACTAAACCTAAACCTAAATAAGAAATTATGGACGATCTGAGCAAGCTTAGTACCCTAAATATCCGCATAATTAGAGCTACTTTATTAGTATAACTTGCTAAGAAACCTAAATATATAATCTTCGCTATTACTATAGCTAATATTAAGAAGGTCTTAGTATTAAAGAAGTATACTAACCCTACTATAAAGGTACTAGTAGAGCATTATTACCGTCTAGATATATTTTTATAAAAAGAAGCTAATAAACTACTGGAATACTAACTATACGACTATAAGTGTAAGGGATATTATTGCGGACACCTTAGGTTACCCTTAGGATAACCCCCGGACGCCCCTTAGATAGTTACCAGTTACGTGCCGGAGGCACATACCCGTAGTATATAGTCTCTATAATCCCAGAGGCCTTACCTCTTTAAGAATTCGTCTCTCTTACTAATCTATCCTATTCCAATTATATCCTTATAGCCCCCTATCTACAAGATCCCCTTACATTTAAATTCTTCCTACTCTTTTTAGAAGGGCAGTCGGCTTTAAGAACTAGATTATTTATTTATATCTTTTATTTATAACCACCATTCTCCCTTAAAATCTTGCAATAACCTAAACGGAAACTCTACGGATACCTTATAGAAAGCCGTCACGTAAAGGCAGAAAGGTCCCTCTAATAGCGAGAGATTGCGATAATATAACCCTTTAGGTAAGATAGCCGAATAAGCTCTAATACCTAGATGCTCTAGGAGCTTAAAGACTCTTATATACCTATAGTCACCGCTAAGGAAAACGCAGATACCCTTTATAATAGTTATAACGCTACTAGAAAGTAACTAGAACCCCTCCGGCCCTACCTAAGCTAATTAAAAGATTAAACGCTAGAGGCAACTTTAAGATCTTCCCCTAAGCTAGAAATATTAAAGGAATATACTAATACGTCTAACTAGGGAACCAACCGGAACCCTCCTAGAAGACTACCGGCCTATAATTAGCATAGTAGCAGTATATAGACTGCTTACGAGCTAAGCGGGCCTACCCTTTTAGGTAATTTAAGCTAATTACTAACTTAAGACCCAAGCCTCATTGGGAAGCCTATACTAGCTACTAGTACTAACACTACCTCTATAGCAGAAGCCTCCCTAGGCCTAAGTTTAGAAGGTTAAGAGCTCTATACTAATCTTCTTTAAAATAGATATTAGGAAGCTGTTATAAGACTCTTAGAAGCTATACAGGAGGAAGCCATTAATAAATATATTAGAACCCTCTAAGGGCAAATCCAGATCTAGCAGGGTCTAATCTAAGCTAGGTAAATTCTTTTACAACTTAGTTAAGGCTAAGGGCTTCCTAGGAGCTACCTAATACCTACCTAAGGTAGTATAGAAGACTTAGAGAGTTATTTACGCTATAAATAGAAAAAGGATATAGACCAATTAGCTAAGGCCTCTAGTAGTCTAAAACTCCGCCATAGACCTAACGCCCAGTAGTTAGACGATTGGGTTTATAAGGTAGATAACTTCTTTAAGATGCTAATAATACAAGATAATACTAAAGAGCGTATATACTAGATTATTAACAAGATTAAAGACTAATCGCTAAACTAGATCGCACTTAATCAGCTTAATAAAGAGCAAATCACTATATAGCCACAGCTGTAAACCTTCCTAAAGAAATGGACTTAAGATCTATATATTGTATAATATAATAATATAGAGCTATTCTAGAATGGGATACAGCTAGACCGCTATAACTTCCACCAGTTTATAAACTTTGTAAAAACTTATACTTAGTAGATAGATTTAGAGCCCTTTAAAAATATGGACGATAGCATCTATAAAAAGGAGAAGATTAGGTTTATTTAGGCTAGAATTAAGCTAGTAATTTATAACGAAATAAAGCGCGTAGGAGCCCTATTATAGATTACTATATATACGGATTTTGAACGAGTAGTTCTAAACGCTAAAGATGCGGTAAGGAACTAAACCTCTTTTAGTAGGAAGCTAGGGGGTCACTAAAAGCGCGGGCACTCTAGTAGTAACGTAGGGCAGACCTAACCTTTAAAGAAGCCGTTCTTAAAAAGAACTTTAGAAGGGTTAAAGTTAGGAACCTTAAATAACGGGAAAGACTTTTAGGGCTAACCTAATACCTATTTAGCACCTTTACGGAAACACTCTAAGAAGTTAAAAAAAAACTCTAAAGGTAGATCCTATTAGAAAAATAAGCAGGGTAATAACTGCACTAATAATCTAAAAAAAGAAAAGCCCTAGTTACGGACCTTTTCTAGCTATAACTAGGGCAAGATACAAAAGGAAAGACTCTCCGTATTACTATTAAGCTAGAAATAACACTCCCTATAGGTAAGATATAACAGTTCTAAGCACTATATAATAGCGGCACCGAAATTAATCTTATATAATATAATTTAGTAAAAGAGTATAAACTTATCCCATCGTAAAGGTGGCGGAAACCTATTATAGGCTTTCTGGATAAGTATCGGATTAAGCTACACAGTGCCTATAAGCTTATAGTATTAGTGGCCGATATATACAACCGTACTAAGGTAGTCGGCCCGCAACCCTTCTGGGCGGCTAACTTCGTAGGTTACAACCTTATCCTTAAATACCCTTAGTTGGCGGAAGTAGATCTTAAGATACGCTCCAAAACTAGAGTCTTTAAATAGTGGAATAATAAAGATTTGGAAGGGCGCATATCACTAATAAGCCTAAAGGATATCCTAGAGAATGTAGCCCTAAGTAAAATAGTGTACGCTCTATACCTAAAGGAGTATTAGATCTAACCCCTATTTAATAGCAAGATAGGTATAGAGCCTAGTGTAGGTGATAACCCCTTTATAATGGAGACCCTTTAGGGAACTGCTAGACAGATCGCGGAGATATTATAGGGAGGCAGCGATCTTAAGGATCTTATAAGATACTTTAACCGTTATAGGTTACTATAGCTTAAGCAATATGCGGAGAGTATACTACGGCATCTTAAGCGCTGCGTTAAGGATTTCCCTACCCTCTATTAGCTACCGTATGAAATGGTATAATATACGGTGGTAACTATATATAAGCAACCACTATAGCGCATAACGCTGCCCGTAAGCATCCTAAGGGAGCTCTAGGACCTACCTAATAATAACGCAGAGGATAAACGCGACCCTAATTTATTAAATATTTTAATAGACCTAAGGGACTTACTAAGGGTATTTTTGGGTAGGAGAGTAAAAGTCCTACTATAGAACTTGGAGTACGATTATATAATTAATTTAGAAGAAGGCAAACAACTACCGAACCTTCCTATTTATAACCTCTCGCGTAAAGAGCTTAAGATCCTATAGAAGTACCTTAATAGGTGTAACAGTCTACCGACACTATGCTAGGACACAGGCTTGCACCCTATATAGTGGCGTTAAGCCCACCCTCGTATATCTCGTATATGGGAAATAAGTCAAATCTTACAAGTCATAGACCCTATGGTCAAGGCTCTACATTCATGTATATATTCCACTTCATATCCATAGATTTACAATCAAGTCGCTCATTTAATTCTCCCACACTGCACTATTACAATAGGTCACTGAAAAAGGGGTAGATCCGGCCTAGTAAGTTGCCGTTAGGCGTACTAATTCTCTTTATCCCAAAACTAGATAGAACTATAAGGCTATATATAGACTATCACGGTCTTAATAAGATTACAATTAAGAACCGTTACCTACTACTACTAGTTAGTGAAATGCTGGATCGGCTATTTAGGGCGAAGATCTTTATGAAGCTAGATCTACGAGACGCCTACTATAGGTTCCGTATTAAAGAAGGGGATAAGTAAAAGACCGCTTTTAAGACCTAATACGGCCACTTTAAGTATCTGGTAATGCCTTTTAGGCTAGCCAATACGCCTACAATATTCCAATTATACATTTATAGAGCCTTAGGGGGACTAGTTAACCGCATATACGTCGTCTATTTAGATAACATCTTAATTTACTTAGAAGATAAGGATTAACACAAGCAATACGTCCGCGAAGTGCTAGAATGTTTAGATAATTAAGGCCTCTACGCTAAGGCGTTAAAGTATATCTTTAATACCAAGTAGGTCGAGTTCCGAGGTTATATTATAACGCCTATAGATATAGTTATAGACCTAGTACGGGTGTAGATAATCTAGGAGTAGCCGGAGCTAGAGAGCTACTAGGATATTTAAGTATTCCTAGGCTTTGCCAATTTCTATAGGCGCTTTATCTATAACTACTTGGATATTACTTAACACCTATCTAACTATATTGCGGAAACTTCCTAAGACCCAACCTAAGGAGCAAAAAGCTTAAAGGAGGTAAGAAAGAAAACTAAGAAGGGACCAACTAAATAGTATAAGCCATGGTTATAGCCTAGAAAGGTTTAGAAGGTCTTTTAAGAACTTCACGTAAAGTTTATAAAAGCTTTATTACTACGGCATTTCAACCTAGATTAGCTATTAATAATAATTACTAATATATTAAACTTTGCCCTTATTAGTATTCTACTACAACCTAATAGGCATCTAGACGCTACCCAGCTCCATTAAAGACCAGTAGTATTTTATAGCAGAAAATTCTAGGGACCTAAACTTAGGTATTATACCCACGATAAGGAACTGCTGGCTATAGTTAACTACTTTAAATAGTAGCGACACTACCTTAAGCACACGAGCCATACCACTCGTATACTCTTAGATTACTATAATCTACGCTACTTTATAACTATAAAGGAGCTTACACCTTAATAAGCTAGATAAGTAGAAAAGCTTATATAATTTAATTTTAAGATCGAATATAAGCTAGGGGAAAATAACCCTATTAATGGACTGTTATAACGGCCAGACTATGCCAAAGGCTTTAAAACGGGAGAAGGAAAACAGATAACAGATATCTTACTCCCTACATTACAGAACAAGCTTTAAGTATAGGATGCTTAAGTACCTATAGCTCTATGCACCAAGTCTTAGGCGGTGTAAGCCCTATTAGTTTCTACTAACGTTCTGGCTAGTACCCGGTCCGTTGCTAATAAGGGTCCAAATATACCTAGATAGGACGTCCCTAATACATTCTCGGAACCTAGTAATACACTATTCCCTTAAGCTAATAGCAAAGCTATAGAGCAATTGGAACTCGGAGCCCTATAATAACTAAAGGACTTCAACCTTATAGCGGCCTTCCTAATATATATATATTAAAGAGTTACAAGGTCTATAGTACCATCTAGTCTTATACTTAGAGCAGTACGGGATAAAATAGCTTTTACCTAGGAACTATCTAAAAGGTTAACGGATTTTATCTATAAGGTGTAACGGAGGGACACTTTCTATACTATCCTTAATGCGGAAGTAGACCGGAAACGTAATGGAAAGGAAGCTGCTAGGCGCCACTATTAGGAACTAGACCTAATAGGCCTACTACGTAAAGGTAGTAAGGTTTAGGTACTATAAGAAGCAAATCTACAACAGAAGATTCTTATAAAGAATTATAATAATCCCCTAGGCGGCCACTATAGTCAAGTAAAAATAGTAGAATTACTTTAGCGCAAATACTATTGGCTAAGGCTTAATTAGGAAGCAAAGGAGTACATTAGCTATTGCAAGAAGTGTTAAGTATATAAGATCCGCAGGCACAAGCTATAGGGTCTACTTAAATTAGTTCCCCCCACTAGTAAGCTATAGCAATATTACGCTATAGACTTTATTATGGATCTCCCGTTATTTAAAGATAGCTAAGAATAAACATACAATTTAGTCCTTGTACTTATTAATAGGTTTTTAAAGTACGTCTAATACCTTCCTATTAATAAGACAATTAATATATAAGAGCTCGCGAACCTAATTAAGAAGAAATGCTTTCTTAAAGTAGATTAGCTATACTCTATTATTACTAATAGGGGCAGCGTCTTTATAAGCCAATACTAGTCGGACCTATGCTTCCATTTAAAGATAAACTACTAGTATAATACGGCTTTTTGCCTATAAATAGATAGGCAAACAGAACGCCAGAACTAGGAACTAGAGTCTTACCTACGGATATATTTAAACTACTAATAAGACAACTAGTATAAGCTACTTCTATACGCGGAGTACGCTTATAATTTAAAGTAATATATATTGCATAAGTATACACCAATCTAGATTGCCTATGGCGTTCAACTATTTGGGTTTAATAGTATACCTAATAATTACTAGCTAAGGCCGCATAATTAGTTATAGGACCCTACTAGGAAGTCTAAGGACATCTACTAAAGAGTATAAGGATACCTCTAGGAATAGAAGGAGTAATAAAAGTATGCGAAGCAGAGCCTATAAGATGCCTAAGAGCAATAGAGACTTTAATATAACCGTAAGTACTAGGATAAGCATTTCGGAGTAGGCAACGAGGTTCTATTATGCTTAACAAATATTAAGACCCATTAATTATTAAAAAAGCTCAATATAAGATACTTAGGTCCCTTCTAAGTTAAAGAACAAATTAGTAAGCTAGCCTATTGTTTCTAGCTACCCCTATTTATAGCCTATATACATCTAGTGTTTTATATAAACCTACTAGAGCCATAGCATAGACTACTATTAGAAAAGAACTTCCGTATAGGCCTAATTAAATACCCTAAGGTGGTGGGCGAGCGGTATAAGGTTAAAGCTATACTATGCTATAAGTCTATTAAGAACAAGTTTTAATTTAAAGTTAAATAGCTAGGCTAGCCCGTTAAGGACTCTATATAGGAACTAGAGGATTACCTCAATTATTACGAAAATATTTTAAAAGAATATTAGGACCAAGGTCTATAATCTACAAGTCACAGAAAGCGCTTTAATACTATAGTGTTATCGCGACCTATAAAGAAAGCTCGCGAAAAGAGTAAATAGGTTAAATTGGATATAGAATAGATAGGCTCCAGAAACTATAGGGATAGGGCTACAGCCTAAGGCAGGACGGGTCCTTAGCCTTTTTACGTACATAGCATAAAGTTAATAGGGCATTTTGCTAGAATTATATTCCTATTCATTAATCTATACTAGGAATATTGTTTCTAGGGCTTTTAAGCCCTTCCTGAAAGCTTTCTAAGGCCTTCCTAAGTACCTAATTAAGGTCCTTAATTGCTACTATATATAAAAACGAATCCTAAAAGTCCAAACCATAAATACCCAATTTAAAAAGCTACTACGCCTCATTATTATTAGGAGTAGGATTAGTATCTATTAGGCCACTAAGTAATGGCTAATAAGAATGGAATCTAGATGCCTTAGTAGGTATATAAGTAGGCATAAAAACAGGGGTAGGATAATAAGGTGTAGCTAGAGTAGAGACTCTTAAACGCTTAATACTAATATTAGGTCTAAACTAATACCAATAAAGCTCTTACGGCGTAAGCTTATAGTTAATAAAGATACGCTTAAGCCTAGAATAAATAGAGATGTTAGCTAGCTGGTATAGTCTAGAACCACTAAGACCTTACTATAGCAACTATTAGTTACCTATCTGCTAGGTACCCAAAGGGTAACCTACCTAATACCGTATTATATTATGCTCTTTCAAAACTTAACGCGCATACGCGAACTCCTTCCTATAGTAGACAGCGACCTTCTTCTTATTACCCCTATCCCGCACCCTATCCTTAATATACTAACCTTACTCTTACATTAGGCGTTACTGGCTAGCTTATTAGGAATTATGGGCAGTATAAATAGCTATAGTATAGTCTTAAATTTGACTAAGACGTTTAGCATTAGCGCTAGAATAAGATAAAGCCTAGGCAATATAGTAGTTAAGGACATTAAAGGATTGTCGCTACTTAGGCCTAGGCTATTAAAGCTTAAAGTTAGCAATGGAAATCTATTAAGGATAGAAAAGCTTACCTTAATATAACTACCGCTCTTAGTACGTATGCATTAATTATAAGGACTAAAGGTATTAGATCTAATGTAGTGCATCTTATTATAAGCCTTTAGAATCCTATCATTAGATTTCTAGTCTTTTAAAGACGTATAGGCAAAATTATTTAGGCAGGACTAGCACCAGTTGCGAGTTAGCGGAGGTTAGGGTTCTATATATAAAGGTAGGGCCAAGATACGCTGTAGAATCTACTTAAAAGAGTAGTTAGCAGGAGAACGAAGAGGCATATTAAATTATTAATAGAAAAGAAGAAAATCTTAATAATATATTAAAGATACATCCAAAATTGGACGAAGGTTAATAATAGGAAAGTAAGGTGTTAAGGAAAAGGAGCAGCTTAATAAGCAAAGGTGTCCTTATACTTTACCATCCAATACCCTTTTAGTAAATAGCCGCAACCTTACTAATATAACTCTGTTATAATAGCGCTATTTAGAAGGAAGGAAACACGTATATAAGTTATTTAACCATTACTTCCTTATAAAAACTGACTACGCAGCCGGGGGAAGGTAATTAAGATATTAAACCAAAGGCATATATAGGTTAAATTAGACCTAAAATAATACTATAGTATTAAAGAACAACGTTATAAACGTTCTTAATAATCGTATAATAGCTACAATTACTATCGCAAAATGTCCCTATTTACTAGGTAGTAGAGCTACGCCAAATATACGGCATAGGACTATTAGATTTGAAACTATATGCACCAAATCTTAAAAGATAAGTCTCTTTAACTAACTAATTAATACCTTAACCGTATCTAATAGCCTAAGGGCAAATGTAGGGGCAATACGTTAGTAACGCAGGGGATTATAAGAAAAGGATTATAAGAAAGGATTATAGACCATATCTTAGCAGTTAAAGACAACGGCAAGCTAAGGCCCTATACGTTAAATCCCATACCAAAAGGTTTTATGGAACTATACTAGAACACCAAATTACCTATAATACTCGTGATTAATTATAGACCGGCATAAAGGCTTAGAAGTAGAGTTGTATAAAAATCCCTATATCAGCCTAGGTAGTCACCAGTATGCCTTTAATAGGCTTCCAATAAGTCTCCTAGCAATCCTCACGTCTTTTCTCCAGTTATATTTTTTCCTTATTAAGGGTTTTCAGGAGTTTAAAGTAGGGGTTAGATAGATAGATAATATATAGCGGTATACTAACACCTCTCCGAACCTCTTCCGGGACAAGCCCTTATAATCTCCCTACTGTAAGGTAATAGCGATTAGGGGCCGACCGTAAGAAGGGGGGGGGGGGCAATATAAGGGATATTATTGCGGACACCTTAGGTTGCCCTTAGGACAACCCCCGGACGCCCCTCGGATAGTTACCAGTCACGTACTAGAGGTACATGCCCGTAGTATATAGTCTCTACAATCCCAAAGGCCTTACCTCCTTAAGGATTCGTCTTTCTTACCAATCGTGTCCTTATAGCCCCCTGTCTACAAGATCCCCTCACAATAAGATTATACTTAAAAAAGGAAAGCAACCCGGATTTAGACCCTTATATAGGATATCCTAAAATAAACTCTAAGTGCTATAAAAGTATTTAGACGAGAACCTAAGTAAAGAATTTATTAGAGCAAGCTCGTCGCTTATAGCCGTACTAGTAATCTTTGTTAAGAAACCCGGCGGCAGTTTACGCTTCTATATAGACTACTAAGCTCTTAATACCGTTACCGTTAAAAACTAATATTTAATCCTAATAATATAGGAGACACTAAACTAATTAAGTAAGGCTCGCTACTATACAAAGCTTAATATTATCTCTATATTTAACCACCTATAATAAAAGGAAATAAATGGCTTACTACATTTCGTACTTAGTATGGATTATTTAAATACTTAGTAATGCTATTTAGCCTCGCAAATACTCTAAGCTTGTTTTAACATTATATAAATAACATCCTACACCCCTACCTGGACATCTTTTATACTACTTATATTAACGATATTCTAATATATAGTAATAACCTAACCGAATATCGGAAATATATTAACCTTATTTTATAAGCCCTATATAGAACTGGTCTATAATTAGATATAAATAAATATAAGTTTTATAAAATAAAAGTCCTATACCTTAAACTCCTTATTTCTATAAATAGTATATAAATAGACCTAAAGAAGGTTAAAGTAATTATAAACTAATAAGAACCTAAGAATGTTAAGGACGTAAGAGCCTTTATAGGATTTACTAACTTTTACTAATAGTTTATTAATAACTTCTCTGCCCTAGTTTTACCCCTTATAGCTCTAACCTAAAAGAATAAAGCTTTTATCTTTAATAAGGAATATAAGAAGGCCTTTACTTATCTAAAGGTTATATTTACTACTATATTTATACTTTAATACTTTAACCTAGAATAAATAAGTATTATAAAAGCTGACTTATCTAATTATATTACTAGAGGCATTCTATCTTAATATAACGAAGAAGAAGTATTATACCCTATAGTATACTTCTTAAAGTAACTAAGCCCTACTAAATATAATTACGAGATCTACGACAAAGAATTACTAGCTATTATTAGATGCTTTAAGTAATAGTAACCTAAACTAAAAGGCGCCGAATTTTTAATTAAGGTCCTTAGCGACTATAAGAACCTATAGTACTTTACAACTACTAAATAGCTAAGTTATTATTAAGCCCGCTAGTTAAAATATCTATTTTATTTCTAATTCTTAATTATATACCGCCCGGGCGTTTAAGGTTAGAAGTCTAATGCTCTAACCTAACGCTTATAAGACGCGCTAGCCCTAGAAGAAGCGC
>Ga0307515_10019065_pt1 | contig 12375 bp, 11 predicted proteins | sample 17_EM_MG_FD_194513 | JGI IMG/M metagenome (GOLD analysis project Ga0307515, IMG submission 194513) | Populus trichocarpa ectomycorrhiza microbial communities from riparian zone in the Pacific Northwest, United States - 17_EM | ecosystem: Host-associated > Plants > Roots > Unclassified | place...
GATTTAAGCGGCCCGCAAACTGTCCCGGCTATTGTCCCCTTATCGGAGAACGAAACCGGCCAAACGGTTCCGCTGCATGATGCTTTCCCCGGCGCCCGGAATGAATCCGGCACAAAAAAAGACCGACGCTGTCCGGACAGGGGCAGATGAGCGGAACAGAACCAGGGACAGGGTCATGTTGAAACGAATTTTTGTTGCGATCGCCATGTCGATCGGTATCGCCGCAACGGCAGTGGCACCGTCGCAGGCTATGAGCATTTCTTCCGCCGCCCGCTCCATCAGCGCTACCATGCCGGTGCGCAATGTCGAGTTCAGCGAGCGTACCAAGCTTTCCTACCAGCTTTTCTGCCTGCAATATGGCAACGAATGCCGCACCTCGAGCCGCAACGTCGTTGCCTATACGAGCAAGCTGCGGACCGTACTCGCGTCTGTCAACCGCACCGTCAATCGGGTGATGCCGGATATCCGGGCACGCCGCGAATTCCTGTCGCTGAACCCTCTGTCGGGCGCCAGCGATGACTATGCGATGATGAAGCGCAGCCATCTGATCCGTGCCGGTCTGCCGGCAGGCGCCCTGCGCGTCGCCAGCGTCACGACGCCGGAAGGCCGTAGCCATTCGGTTCTGGTGATCACCACGTCGAGCGGTGAGTTCGTGCTCGATCACCGTCAGGCCTCGGTGATGAAGCGCCGCGATACCGGCTACAGCTTTGCCGCGCTCAGCACGGTCCGCTTCTTCGATTGATCATCTTCCACGATTCCGGCTTTGCCTGAAGCCAGATTTTGCCTGAAAACTGTCCCACCTTGCCGCAGGAATGTCCCTTCCTGCGGCCTTTTTTCGTTTTGGAGACTGTCAGGCCCGGGCGAGATAGGCTTCGGCCAACTCCGTCCAGAAGGCAGCGCCGATCGGCAGCAGGTCGTCGTTGAAATTGTAGCCGGGGTGGTGGAGCGACTTTTCGGTGCCGGTCACGCTGGAGCCGAGGAAGAAATAGGTGCCCGGCCGGTCTTTCAGCATATAGGCAAAGTCCTCGCTGCCCATGAACGGGCGTTCGAGATCCACAACCTTCTCCGCGCCTGCGAAGCGCACCGCGAGATCACGGACGAAATCGGTTTCCGCCTTGTGGTTGATCGTCGCGTCATAGCTGCGCTGATAGTCGACGGTCGCTCTCATGCCGAAGCTTTCCGCCTGGTTTTCGGCGACGAGGCGGATGCGGCGCTCCAGTTCGTCGCGCACCTTGGGGTCGAAGGAGCGGATGCCGACGACGATCTCGGCGCGTTCGGGAATGATGTTGCTGGCCGAGCCGCTGTGGAACGAGCCGACGGTGATGACGGTCGGGTCCATCGGATGGATATTGCGGGAAACGATCGATTGCAGGGCCATGACGATCGAGGCGCCGCAGACGATCGGGTCGGCGGTTTCCTGCGGTTCGGCGCCGTGGCCACCAAGGCCGTGGACGGTGATCTTCGCCTCATCGACAGCCGCCATGATCGGGCCTTCGCGCAGCGCGAACTGGCCGAAGGGCAGGCCGGGCTCGTTATGAAGCGCAAAGACGGCATCGCAGGGGAATCGATCGAACAGGCCTTCGTCCATCATGATCTTGGCGCCGCCGAAATTCTCTTCGGCCGGCTGGAAGATCAAATGCACGGTGCCGTCGAAATTCTTCCGCTCGGCAATGGCGCGGGCAGCCCCCAGCAACATGGTCGTGTGGCCGTCATGGCCGCAGGCGTGCATCAGGCCGGGTGTCTTGCTGGCGTAATCGAGGCCGGTTTCCTCGAAGATCGGCAGGGCATCCATATCGGCGCGGATGCCGATCGAGCGGTTGCTCGTGCCGTTCTTCAGCGTGGCAACGAGACCGGTCTTGGCCAGCCCGCGCGTCACGGTGTAGCCGAGGCTCTCAAGACAGGTGGCGACGAAACTGGAGGTGCGGACCTCTTCAAGTCCCAGTTCCGGATGGGCATGCAGGTCACGGCGGATGGCGACCAGTTCCGGCATGGAGTTGGTCAGGTTCACGTTCAAGGTCATCTCAGGCACCACGGGTTGGTATGCGATTTTCAACATAGCGGAAGGCTATGACAAGTATTCCGGTCAGGCACATGTAGATGAGCGCGAGCAGCAGAAGCGGTTCGTAGGTGATGAAGGTATCCTGCCGCACCTTGGAAATGACGGAATAGACATCGATTACGGTGATGGTTGCCACCAGCGGCGTCGACTTCAGCTGCAGCACGGTTTCGCCGGTCAGCGTCGGTAGGGCCCGGTGGATGGCGCGCGGCAGCCAGATGCGGCGAAACAGCGTCCAGCGGCTCATGCCATAGGCACGCGCCGCTTCGATTTCGCCTGCCGGCACACCGGCAAAAGCGCCGCGCATCACCTCGCCCTCATAGGCCGCAAAGGAAATGGTCAGCGCCGCGACGCCATACGGCCAGGATTCGCGCAGGTACGGCCAGAGGAAGGAGTGGCGGATCGCCGGAAACTGCGGAAACAGGGAGCCGAGGCCATAATAAAGAAGCCAGAGCTGCAGCAACAGTGGCGTGCCGCGAATGACGGTGCAGAAGCCTTTTGCGAGGGCCTTCAACGGCCAGGGGCCGGTCACCTGAACAAGGCCGAGCGGGACGGCCAGAAGAAAGCCCAGGATCGCGGTGCTGAACAGCATGGCGAGCGTGATCAGGATGCCGTGGCCGAGCCGCGGCAGGTATTGCGGCAGCCAGTCCCAGCGCATGAACCAGACGATGCAGAAGATGAGGGCGGCGGCAATGAGCAGCAGAACGACGCGGTGCGGCTTGAAAAAGCTGGCCGCCGCCGGCAGATCTTCCGGCGTGAACGCCATGGCGTGGGTGGTGACGTCGGGGGGCGGCGCGTCGGTCATGACTGCTCCACGAAGCCGCGCCTGGCCCGGCGCTCGATAATCTTGATGAGGAAATCCGAAACAAGCGTTAGCAACAGATAGAGTACGCCGGCCGCGCAGAAGAACAGCAGATAGGCCTTGGTGGTCCCGGCTGCCTGGCGGGTGACCAGCGTCAGTTCGGAGAAGCCGACGACGGCGAGAAGGGCCGTGTCCTTGGTGGCGATCAGCCAGAGATTGGAAAGGCCGGGAATGGCATAGGGCAGCATCGCCGGCAGGGTCACGCGGGTCATCACCTTGTAAGGTGACATGCCGTAGGCGCGCGCCGCTTCGATCTGACCGGCGGGCACGGCCTTGATGGCACCACGCAGCACCTCGGTCGTATAGGCGCCCTGCACCACGCCGATGACGAAGATGCCGGCGACCAGCCCGCTGATATCGACCTGACCGATCCCCACGAGGGCAAGGACATAATTGAGGGCGTCGGTGCCTGCGTAATAGAGAAGAAGGATGAGAACCAGTTCCGGTACGGCGCGCACGATCGTCGTGTAGCATTCCATCAGGTCGCGCGTGATCGGGCCGCCATAGAGCTTGCCGCAGGCGCCGCCGATGCCGAGAACGAGGCCGAACGTATATCCGCCGATGGCGATCTCGATCGAATTTAGGAGGCCGCGCAGGAGGACACCGCCCCATCCGGGCGGCTCGAGTGCCAGAAGGCTCCAATTTATGAAGGATACAGGATCGGCCATGGACCTCGATCTTTATCTTTGCGTTGGCCCCTCACCCTAGCCCTCTCCCCGCAGGCGGGGAGAGGGCTAGGGTGAGGGAGATTGCCGCTTGTCCCTTCTCCCCGTCGAGACGGGGAGAAGGTGCCCGATAGGGCGGATGAGGGGCCCTTGCTGGCCGCCTCATCGCATCCCATCACTCGCCGTAGATGTTGAAGTCGAAATATTTCTTGGAGAAAGTGTCGTAGGTGCCGTTGGCGCGGATCGCCTTGATCGCGGCGTTGAGCTTGCCCTTCAGCTCGTCTTCGCCCTTGCGGATGCCGATGCCGACGCCGGCGCCGAGAATGGTCGGATCGTCCTTGACCATGCCCTTCAGATCGCAGCATTCCTTGCCCTGATCGCTTTGGAGGAAGGCGCCGAGCGCAATGCTGTCGGCCTGCACCGCATCGAGACGGCCGGCGGCGAGGTCGTTGTTGGCCTCGTCCTGCGTCTGGTATTCCTTCACGGTCGCGCCGTTTTCACCGAAATATTTCGCGGCATAGACCTGGTGGATGGTCGAGACCTGAACGCCGATGGTCTTGCCTTTCAGGCCTTCCGGCGTGGGTTCGAAGGTTTCGCTCTTCGGGCCGATAACGCCGGTCGGGGTGTTGTAGTATTTATCGGAGAAATCGATGGTCTTCAGGCGTTCCTCGGTGATCGACATCGAGCCGATGATCATGTCGATCTTCTTGGATGTCAGCGCCGGAATGATGCCGTCCCAGGCGACGGGTGTGATCACGCAGTCGAGCTTGGCTTCGGCACAGATGGCCTTCTGGAACTCCACTTCCCAGCCTTCCCAGTTGCCGGATGCATCCGGCGAGGTGAAGGGCGGATAGGGCTCGGCGGCGAAGCCGACCTTGACCGGTTCGGCCGAAGCGGCGCCAGCGGCGGCAATACCCAGAGCGAGCGACAAGGCGATAGTCTTGAGCGTCTTTTTCATGCTGTTTCCCTTTTTTGGTTTTAGTGGATGGAGCTGATGAACTTCTTCAGGCGTTCCGAACGGGGATTGCCGAAAATCTCGTCCGGCGTTCCCTGTTCGTCGATGACGCCTTCGGCCAGGAAGACGATATGGTTGGCGACGTTGCGGGCGAACTTCATTTCGTGAGTGACGAGGATCATCGTCCGCTTTTCCCGGGCGAGGTCACCGATGACGGTCAGCACTTCGCCGACGAGCTGCGGATCGAGCGCCGAGGTCGGTTCGTCGAACAGCATGACCAGAGGCTGGATCGCCAGCGCTCTCGCAATCGCCGCGCGCTGCTGCTGCCCGCCGGACAGGAAGGCCGGATAGGCATCGCGTTTCTCGAAAAGGCCGACACGGCGCAGAAGGGCCTCGCCGGTCTCGATCGCTTCGTCCTTCGATTTGCCGAGAACATGAATCGGAACTTCGGTGACGTTCTGGAGAATGGTCATGTGCTGCCAGAGATTGAAGCTCTGGAACACCATGCCGAGCTGGGTGCGCAGCCGCTGGACCTGTTTGCGGTCCGAAGGCATCAGGCCGCCATAGCCGTCCTTCTTCATGGCGATCGTTTCGCCATGGACCGTCACCGAACCGGAGGTCGGCAGTTCCAGCATGTTGATACAGCGCAGGAAGGTCGACTTTCCCGAGCCGCTGCCGCCGATGATGGCAATGACGTCGCCTTCGTTGGCGGTCAGTGAAACGCCCTTGAGCACTTCGAGCGGCCCGAAACGTTTGTGGAGGTTAGTAACCGCAATCGCCTGGGCTGGTTTCGTCATGAAAAATCCGCCCCGACGAGGCAGAGAGCCGGCATTGAACGCATGAAAACAGTTCCCCTGATTTGTCTGTCGTGCGGCATTTTTGCCTGTCACGCTGTTCCATGAAAGCTATCGTGGCACTTGTGTGGAAATTATTCAACCGTATAATAATCTCAACGCTGCTTTTTCTGGCAGTCCCGCCACATGATCAAATTTACAGCAGGAGTAGACGATGACGGCTTATGGTTCGCAGGAGATGTCGGCCAATCTGACGCGCGTGCTGATGCGCCGGCCGGGCGAAAGCCTTGCCTCCGCCGATCCTGCGAAATGGCATTACGGCCCGACCTTCGACGGCGAGAAAGCCGTGCGGCAATATGCGGAATTCGCTCGCCTGGTGGAAAAGTCCGGTGCCGAAATCCTCTGGCTGGAGGACAAGGGCGACGGCCTGGCCGATGCCATGTTCACCCACGATCCGTCGCTGATGTCCAACCATGGCGCCATCCTCCTGCGCATGGGCAAGCCGCTGCGTGAAAAGGAAACCGCGTTGCATGAGGCAGCCTACAAGAAGGCCGGCATCCCGATCCTCGGCCGTATCGTTTCGCCTGGCACGGTCGAAGGCGGTGACTGCATCTGGCTCGATGCCGAGACCCTGGTTGTCGGCCGTGGCGTGCGCACCAACGAGGAGGGCATATCGCAGCTGACCGAAATGCTCGATCCGCACGGCATCACCGTACTTGGCTACGACCTGCCGCTCTGGCATGGCGAGGAAGCCTGCCTGCATCTGATGTCGGTAATGAGCCCGCTGTCACGTGATCTGGCGCTGGTGTTTGCGCCGCTGCTGCCGGCCTCGTTTTACCAGTTGCTCAAGGAATGGGGTATCACCCTGATCGAGGCGCCCGCCGATGAATTCCATGCCAGCAACGGCCTCAGCCTCAACGTGTTGCCGGTCCGGCCGAACGAAGTGATCATGGTCGCCGGCTTCCCCAAGACCAAGGCGGCGATGGAAGCGGCCGGCTGCAAGGTCGAGACCTTCGAGGCCGATGCGCTGTGCATTGCCTGCGAAGGCGGCCCGACCTGCCTGACGCGGCCGGTCCTGCGGCGAGCCGCATGAACCGCCGGACGTTCCATCGCGCGCCGGAGGGGGAGCGGCGGCAGGAACTGATCGAGGCGACCCTCGATACGATCGCTGAGTTGGGCCTGCGCGGTGCGACGGTCCGCCAGATCGCCATCCGGGCCGGCGTGACGGCGGGGCTGGTGCGGCATTATTTCGATTCCAAGGACCAGATGGTCGAGGAGGCCTATCGTTCGGTTCTCGCGACCTTCGCCGCCAAGGCAGCCGATATCTCCGGCGATCCGCAGACACGGCTGCGGCGGTTCATCACGCTCAATCTCACGGCCCCGGTCGCCAACGGCCGCAGCCTGTCGCTCTGGGCGTCGTTCATCAGCCAGGTCCGGCTGGACCCGGAGCTTGCCGCCATCCACCGCGACGGCTATCTCGGCTTCCGCAATGACCTGCAGGGGCTGATCGGCGATTTTCTAAGGTCGGAGGGGCGCCCTGTCGATGAAGGCGAGTGCCGCCGCCACGCGATCGCCATCAACGGCATGATCGACGGCCTGTGGCTGGAAGGGTGTCTTGCCGGCGAGCTTTTCGGAGAAGAGGAGCTGGTGGTCATCGCGCTCTCATCGATCGAGGCGCTACTGGGCCTGCCGCTCGGCCGGGAGGAAGACACGGCGGCCGCATAGCGGCCAGAACAGGGCAGCGATGCCCGACAATTTGACTCTGAGGACAGGAGATAGCCATGCGTTACTCATCGATCACCGACCGACTGGCCGATCTCGGTTCCGAGAAATGGGCATTGCATATTCGTGCACGGCAGATGCAGGCAAGTGGAACCGACGTCATCCAGTTGACCATCGGCGAGCCGGATATGCCGACGGATCCCTCACTGATCGCCGAGGCTCAGCGGGCGATGAATGCCGGGCGCTACCGTTATTCCAACGGCCGCGGCGAGCCTTCGGTGGTCAACGCGCTGACGGCCCGCTACGCCAAGCGCCGGCCGGATGTCACTGCCGAAAACGTGCTGTGCTTTCCCGGCACGCAGACGGCACTGTTCGCCGTGATGCTGGGGCTGGTCGAGGCCGGTGACGGCGTACTGGTCGGCGATCCGCTCTATGCCACCTATGATGGGGTCATCCAGTCGACCGGCGCGCACCGCGTCACCGTGCCGTTGAAGCCGGAGCACGGATTTCACATGCAGGCCGCCGATCTCGAAAAGGCGATCACGCCGAAATGCCGCGTGCTTCTGCTCAACACGCCGCACAATCCGACCGGTGCCGTGCTGACGGCGGATGAGATCAAGGCAATCGGCGACATCTGCCGCAAGCACGATCTCTGGATCGTCTGCGATGAGGTTTATGAGGCACTGATCTTCAATGGTCCATTCGCCTCGCCCTTTGACGATCCGGAACTGGCCGAGCGCACGGTCGTGGTGTCATCGATCTCCAAGTCGCATGCCGCCCCCGGCTTTCGCAGTGGCTGGGCCGTCGGCCCGGTGGAGTTCGCCAGCCGTCTGCTGCCGGTATCCGAAACCATGCTGTTTGGCGTCCAGCCCTTCATCGCCGACATGACGGCCTACGCGCTGACGCATGATATCGGCACGTCCGCTGCCATGCGCACCTCCTACAAGACTCGCGCTGACCTGATCGTCGAGGGGCTCTCGAATGTGCCGGGGATCGTGCCGCTGCCGCCCGAAGCCGGCATGTTTACCCTTATCGATGTGGCAGGCACCGGCCTGACGGGCGAAGCCTTCGCCTGGATGCTGCTGGAGCAGGAGCATGTCGCGGTGATGCCGGGATCGTCCTTCGGCGTGGAGGCAGCCTCTTTCGTGCGTGTCAGCCTGACGGTGCCGGACACCGTCATCCAGGAAGCCTGCGCGCGGATCACCAAGCTGGCGATCCGGCTTCTGACACCGAAGGAGCGCCGCGCATGAGCGAAGCGATGAAAACCGTCGGGGAGGTGCTGGTCGACCTGCTCGAGGCCAATGGAGTCGAGGTGGTCTTTGGCATTCCGGGCGTCCACACGGTCGAACTCTATCGCGGTCTTGCCGCCTCGAAGATCCGCCATGTAACGCCGCGCCACGAGCAGGGTGCGGGCTTCATGGCCGACGGCTATGCCCGTGTCAGCGGCAAGCCCGGCGTGGCGCTGGTCATCACCGGACCGGGGCTGACCAACACGATCACCGCGATGGCGCAGGCGCGGCAGGATTCGATCCCGATGCTGGTGATCTCCGGTGTTAACCGGCGCGATTCGCTCGGCCATGGCCGGGGCCTGCTGCATGAACTGCCGGACCAGCACGGCATGATCAAGACGCTGGCGCTCTATTCGCAGACGCTGCTCAACCCGGCCGATCTGGCGCCCGTCGTCGAGCGCGCCTTCGCGATCCTCACCTCCGGCCGGCCCGGGCCGGTGCATATCGAAATCCCGACCGATGTGATGACCGCCCGCATCGCTGCACCGCCGCTCAGAAAAGCGACGGCGACGCGGCCAAGGGCCGGTGCCGAAACATTGCAGAAAGCCGCCATCCTCTGCGGCGACGCCAGCCGCCCGGTGATTATCTGCGGCGGCGGCGCGATTACCGCCGAGGTGGAAATCCAGGAATTGGCCGAGCGCATCGGCGCACCTGTCGTCATGACCGTCAATGCGCGCGGCATGCTGGCGGGGCACCCGCTGCGGGTTCCGGCAAGCCCGAGCCTCAAAGCCGTCCGGTCGCTGATCTCCGATGCCGATCTGGTCATCGCGCTCGGCACGGAAATGGGCCAGACCGACTATGACATGTATGCCGATGGCGGCTTTCCGATCCTTGGCAATCTGATCCGCACCGATATCGATGCGGCGCAGCTGGCGCGCGGGCCGCATGCGGCGCTGTCGATCCTGTCCGGCGCCAAGGCTGCGGTATCCGGCATTCTCGTGTTCCTCACGGCCAAGCCGGCAGAGAAGGCCAAGGAACGGGCGGCGGCAACGCGCAAGGCAGCGATGGGCGAACTGACCGCAAAGATGCGGGCCGAAATCAGTGTCATCGATGCGATCTATCAGGCCCTGCCGGACTGCGTCATCGTCGGCGATTCCACCCAGGCTGTCTATGCCGGCAACCTTTATTGCGATGCGCCGCGGGCAAAGTCCTGGTTCAACTCGGCGACCGGTTTTGGCGCGCTCGGCTATGCGCCACCGGCGGCCGTCGGCGCGGCCGTGGCCGATCCGGACAAGCCGGTCATCTGCCTGGTCGGCGACGGCGGCATCCAGTTTTCGCTAGCCGAACTGGGATCTGCGGCCGATATCAACGCCAATGTCATTTTCCTGGTCTGGAACAATGACGGCTATCAGGAGATCGAGGCCTACATGGTCGAGTCCGGCATCACGCCGGAGGGCGTCAAGCCGTCCGCGCCGGATTTCCTGCTGGCAGCCGGAGCCTATGGCGTGCCGGCGGTGCGACTTTCGAAGGTCGGCGATCTGGCGGCAGCACTGACTGCGGCCCGCAAACGCGGTGGCCCATCGCTCATCGAAATTCACCAGACGCGGACGGCAGGCGTGACGGCTTGAGCCCGCTGCCGATCAGGATGTTCAACGGGCATGTCTGATGGTAAGATTTGACTTTGGCGGCGGGCGATGGTTTTTAGGCCCGCTTGCGCGCTGAATCGGCGTGCAGTTCGGCGATCCGCAGTGAAAACTGTCCGCCAACGGGAAGGACGATGTCCTCAATGGGCATGAACGGCAACAGCATCGATCGCAGTCAGGCAGGCAGGCTTTTTGCCGTGCTGTGGATTCTGGTTGCCGCCCTTGCCATGCAGTTCGTCGCCTCGGCGCAAGGGTTCTCCTCGCGGTTCTCGACGCAGCAGAGCGCCGGCAACTTCGCGGTTCCCGAGAGCGGCACCTCCGACACGACCCTCTCGCGGCATGTCATGCGCGCGTTTCCGGTGGCCGATCTGCGGTTCACCACGGATCGCGCGGATGGCAAGGCCTCTCCCGGAGGACCGGGTCCCTTCGTCCTGCCTGCCGCGGTCTTGATGGCGGCGGTATCTTACGGCGGCATGCCCGTCGCGGCTTTTTCGCAAGCCCTCGTCCCAGGCGGGCGCGGCGATGTTGTCCGCGTTCGCGGGCCTCCGGTGCTTGACGCCTGATTGCTATCCTTGCAGGCAGCCCTTGCGCGTCAGCGCAATTTTCCTTGACGCATCACACCCGCGATCCTCGGCTTTGCCGGATGGACGTGGGCTATAATGGAACATCAACATGCGCACTTCGAAATGGGCCGTTCTGGCCTATGTCGCGATTACCCTCTTCGGGATACTCGCGGCGCTTCCCAATATTCTGCCGGCAGCCATCCAGCAGCAATATGCTTCCTTTCTTCCGGTCAAGCCGGTCACGCTCGGGCTCGATCTGAAGGGCGGGTCCCATCTGGTTCTGGAAGTCGATGCGGCCGGCCTGCGTCAGGCCCGTCTCAACACGCTTCTCGATGATATCCGTGGTGCGCTGCGCGCCGAGCGGTTGCCGACGTCCTCGGCCCGCATTGCCGGCGACGCGATCGCCGTCAAGATCGCCGATCAGGCCGATCGCGACAGGGTCATGCCGAAGATCCAGGAACTTGCAGCCCCGGTTGGCGCGCTCGGTTTCGGCAGCGCAAACTCCGATATCGAAGTCTCGACGGCCGACGACACGATCACGGTGAAACTCACGGAGGCGGGTCTCAGCGATCGGATGACCGCTGCTGTCGACCAGAGCCTTGAAATCATCCGCCGCCGCGTCGACCAGGTCGGCGTTGCCGAACCGCTGATCCAGCGCGTCGGCTCTGACCGTATTCTCGTCCAGCTGCCGGGCCTGCAGGATCCGACGCGCCTGCGTCAGCTTCTTGGCTCGACGGCGCAGATGAGCTTCCACATGGTCGATACCTCGGTCGATCCGAACACGACGACACCGCCACGTGGCGTCGATATTCTGCCGGGCGCCAATGACGGCGCCAAATATGCGGTCGAAAGCCGTGTAGCGATCTCGGGCGAGCGTCTCGCCGACGCCAAGGCCGGCTTCAACCAGCAGACCAACGAGCCGATCGTTTCGTTCACCTTCGACAGCCAAGGCGCACGCCAGTTCGCCGAAATCACCCGCGACAATGTCGGCCTGCCTTTCGCCATCGTGCTGGATGGAAAGGTCCTGACGGCGCCGCGCATCAACGAACCGATCCCCGGTGGCCAGGGCCAGATCAGCGGCAACTTCACCGCCCAGGAAGCAACCGTTCTCTCGGCGCTTTTGCGCTCCGGTGCCCTGCCGGCACCGCTCACCATCATCGAGGAGCGCTCCGTCGGTCCGAACCTCGGCTCGGATTCCATCCGCATGGGCATCTATACCGGTTTGGCCGGCTTCGCTCTCGTCGTCACGCTGATGGTGCTGCTCTACGGCGCCTGGGGCATGATCGCCAATCTCGGCCTGCTGCTGCACACCATCCTGACGATCGGCGTGCTCGGCATGCTCGGCTCAACCCTGACGCTTCCCGGTATCGCCGGTATCATCCTTGGTATCGGTATGGCGGTGGACGCCAACATCCTGATCAACGCCCGTATCCGCGAGGAAACCGAAGGCGGGGCAGGGGCGATGAAGGCTCTCGATATCGGCTTCAACAAGGCCTATGCGACCATCATCGACAGTAACGTCACCACCCTGTCCGGCACTATCCTCCTGTTCATGTTTGGCACGGGCCCGGTTCGCGGTTTCGCCATCACCATGATGCTCGGCATCGTCATCTCGATGTTCACCTCGATCACCGTCGTCCGTCTGGCGATGCGCGAAGTGGTTGTTCGCCGCAAGATGAAGAAGCTGGAAATCCCGTCGCTGTTCGGCGGCGTGCCGCATTTGCCGAAGATTTCCTTCATGAAGGGACGCTTCGTCGCCATCGGCATGTCGGCATTCCTGTCGATAAGCTCGCTGATCCTGTTCTTCACGCCGGGCCTGCATTACGGCATCGACTTCGTCGGCGGTATCCAGGTGGAGGCGACCTCGAAATCCGTGCTCGATCTGC
>Ga0307515_10019066_pt1 | contig 12375 bp, 11 predicted proteins | sample 17_EM_MG_FD_194513 | JGI IMG/M metagenome (GOLD analysis project Ga0307515, IMG submission 194513) | Populus trichocarpa ectomycorrhiza microbial communities from riparian zone in the Pacific Northwest, United States - 17_EM | ecosystem: Host-associated > Plants > Roots > Unclassified | place...
AGTACTGGACGTCGCGCGACGGCGTCAGCTTCACCCCCGCCGCGCCGCCGTGCCCGAGGGGGACCGTCGCGTCGCTCGCCGGCGTCCGGGACCAGCAGGTCATGGCGTTGTGCAGCAGCAGCCCCGGCTCGCCGCAGCCGGGCTCGACCGAGCGGAGCCTGCGGCACGCGCCGCGGCTCGGCGGGACGTTCAGCGGCACCGACGCGGCGCCGGTCGTCGGGATCACGCAGGGCTTCGGGGCGGCGTCACCGGCGTCCGCGACGGTCGCGGCCGAGGGTGGCGGTGTGGGATTCCTGCACAGCACGGCCGACGGCGGCCGCACCTGGACGACGACCGTCCTTTCGGAGCGCGGGCTGAGCCTGGCCGATCTGGACTTCCCGGGCCACGGCACCGGCGTGGTCGTCGACGGCCAGCCCGACGCGGCCGACGGCTCCGCTGTGTACCGGACCACGGACGGTGGACGGAGCTGGCACGAACTCCTGTTCGGCTGATTCTCGCTGGCAGGCAAGGCCCTTGTGCGCGGTTCACTTGATGAACGCCATGTCGTAGTCTGAGCACTGTCCGTTGCCGGACATGGTGGCCGGGCCCGGGGCAGGGGCCGTTCGCCGCACACAAGGGAGAGTCGATGACGCCTGGGGACCTGCGGTCCGGGACCGAGGGTGGCGCTGCCTCGCTCGATTTCAGCAAGGCGAGCCTGGCCCGGCTGTCCGACGCCCTGCTGGGCGGGCACGACCACTACGAAGTCGACCGCGAAGCGATGCGGCGGCTGCTGGCGATCGCGCCCGGTGCGCGCACGATGGCGAAGGAGCACCGCGACTGGCTGGTCCGCGCGGTGCGGTTCCTCGCCGGGAAGCGTGGCATCGACCAGTTCCTGGACCTGGGCTCGGGCATGCCGACGGCGGAGAACACCCACCAGGTGGCGCAACGGTACAACCCGGACTCGCAGGTGGTGTACGTCGACAACGACCCGGTCGTGCAGGTGCACGGGCGGGCGCTGCTGGAGGAGAACTACCTCACCCACGTCTCGGGCGCGGATCTGACGAAGCCGGCGGAGACCCTCACCGACCCGGTCGTCGAGGAACACCTGGACTTCTCGCGGCCGGTGGCGCTGATCCTGACCTCGATCGTCCACCACATCGACGACTACGACCGGGCGAAGAAGATCGTCTCGGAGTACGTCACGGCGCTCGCTCCCGGGTCGTATCTGCTGCTCACGCACAATTTCGATCCCGAAGAGGACTCCCCGCGCCAGGAGCTGGCGCGGTTGCTGGAGACCAGTTTCCAGGGCACCGGGCTGGGCAGCGTCCACCGGTCGCGGGAACAGATCGCGTCGTTCTTCGACGGCCTCGAACTGCTCCGGCCGGGGTTGGTCTACCTGCACGAATGGTGGCCGGACGGGCCGCGGATCCACCCGTTGAGCGAGCTGAACTTCCTGACGCTGGGCGGAGTCGCCCGCAAGTCCTGACTCGCCAGTCCGGCCACCGCCGCTCAAGTCCGTGAATGGCACATTGAGGGACTCAGAGTCCCTCAATGTGCCATTCACGGCTGTGGCCGCAGCGGTCAGGCGGCGTTGAACGTGTCCGGGTCCGGGCCGGTGCGCTCGCCGCGTTCCAGCGGCGTCAGCGACTCCAGCTCCTCCTCCGTGAGGGTGAACCCGAACAGGTCGAAGTTCTCCTGGATCCGCGACGGCGTCACGGACTTCGGGATCACGACGTTGCCCAGCTGCAGGTGCCAGCGCAGCACGATCTGCGCGGGCGTGCGGCTGTGCTTCACCGCGAGTTCCGCGACGATCGGGTCGCCCAGCAGCGTGCCGCCCTTGGCCAGCGGGCTCCACGCCTCGGTCGCGATGCCGTGCTTCGCGTCGAACTCGCGGACCTCCTGCTGCTGCAGGTACGGGTGCAGCTCGACCTGGTTGAGCGCCGGGGCGATCTCGGCGGCGTCGAGCAGGCGCTCGAGGTGCGGGGGCTGGAAGTTGGACACGCCGATCGCGCGCACCCGGCCGTCCGCGTAGAGCTTCTCGAACGCCTTCCAGGTGTCGAGGTACTTGTCGCGCTCGGGCGTCGGCCAGTGGATCAGGTACAGGTCCAGCTGCTCCAGGCCGAGCTTGGCCAGGCTCTCGTCGAACGCCTTGAGCGTCGCGTCGTACCCCTGGGCCGAGTTCCACAGCTTGGTGGTGACGAAGAGGTCGTCGCGGGCGATGCCGGACTCGGCGAGTGCCTGGCCGACGCCGGCTTCGTTGCCGTAGATGGTGGCGGTGTCGATGCTGCGGTAGCCCGCTTCGAGGGCGGCCTTCACCGCGGCCTTGGTCTCGGCGTCCGGGACCTGGAAGACGCCGTAGCCGAGCTGCGGCATCCGGACGCCGTTGTTGAGTTCGATCACGGGCACGCTGGTCACAAAGGTTCCTTTCGGTGAGTGGTTCATCGGGCGAGTACCCGATCCCCGGCGTCGAAACTAGCCGGGGCCTTGCGGTCGAGCAGGCCGGAGACGAGCGCTACGGCCAGGCCGGCCGCGGCGAGCACGGCGCCGATCCAGTTGGGGGCGGTGTAGCCGAGGCCGGACTCGATGGCCTGGCCGCCGAGCCACGCGCCCCCGGCGTTGCCGAGGTTGAACGCGGCGATGTTCGCCGCCGAGGCCAGCGCCGGGGCGCCTTCGGCCTTGGCCATCACGCGGGCTTGCAGCGGCGGGACGGTCGCGAAGCCGGCCGCGCCGAACAGCGCGATCGTGATCGCGGCAGGCACCTTCGCGTGGGCGGTGAAGACGAAGGCGACGAGCACCAGCGCGAGCGCCGCGAGGATGACGTACAGGCTGGGCATCAGCTTGCGGTCCGCGGCCTTGCCACCGAGCAGGTTGCCGGCGAACAGCCCGGCGCCGAAGAGCACGAGCAGCCAGGTGACGGCGCCGCTGGAGAAGCCGGCGACCTCGGTCATCATCGGCGCGATGTAGGTGAAGGACGCGAACACCCCGGCGAAGCCGAGGGCCGTCATCGCCAGCGCGAGCCACACCTGCGGACGGCGGAACACGGCGAGCTCGCCGCGCAGGCCCGCACCCGGGTCGGGCTTCTGGTGTGGCACGAGCGCGAGGATGCCGATCGCGCCGGCCACGCCCAGGGCGCTGACCACCCAGAACGTCGAGCGCCAGCCGAACGCCTGGCCGAGCGCGGTGCCGGCGGGCACGCCGAGCACGTTCGCCACGGTCAGCCCGGTGAACATCAGGGCGATGGCGCTGGCCTGCTTGGCCGGGGCGACCAGGGAGGCGGCGACGACCGAGCCGACGCCGAAGAACGCGCCGTGGGACAGGGCGGCGACCACGCGGCCGGTCATCAGCAGGCCGTAGCTCGGGGCCAGCGCCGAGAGCACGTTCCCGGCGATGAACAGACCCATCAGGGCGACGAGCACGGTCTTGCGCGGCACCCGTGAAGCGAGCGCGGTGAGCACCGGAGCACCGACGACGACGCCGAGCGCGTAGCCCGAGATGAGCAGGCCTGCGGACGGGATCGAGACACCGAAGTCGCCCGCGACCTCGGGCAGCAGGCCCATGATCACGAACTCGGTGGTGCCGATCCCGAAAGCGCTGATCGCCAGTGCGAGCAGAGCGGCGGGCATGGACTTCCTTCTTCCGGAGTAGACTTGCTGGCGTGAGCAACTACGGGCGTCCGAGATAGTTGCACACGCCGTATATTGCACAGGCTTGATAGTGCGGCGTGCAAGGGTGTGCGTGCAAGCCGGGGAGAGGTGAACCGTGTCACTGGACGACGACGCCGTCGAAGCGCGCGCGCAGGGCTGGCGCACGCTGGCCGCGCTGCATGCGCGGATCGAGGACAGGCTGCAGCGCGCGCTCGAACGCGACCACGAACTTTCGGTGAGCGAGTACAGCGTGCTCGACGCGCTGGCCCGCCAGGACGGCTTCCACCTCCGGATGAACCAGCTCGCCAACGCGGTGGTGCTCAGCCAGTCGGCGACGACGCGCCTGGTCACGCGGCTGGAGGGCCGTGGGCTGCTGGCCCGTTACCTCTGCGCGGACGACCGCCGCGGCATCTACACGGAGGTGACGCCGGCGGGCCAGGCCCTGCTGACGGCGGCGCGCCCGACCCACGACGCGGCGCTCGCCGACGCCCTTTCCGAAGCCGAAGCCCTCCCGGAACTGGCGCCCTTGGTCGGCGCGCTCGGCACGCTCTCCTTCCCCGGGGCCCGCACCGCCTAGCGCCCCAAGGCCACATTGGGGCGCTTGCGGACTTGCGGAAAGTTTCGTTGGCCCACCCGACAAATTGCGTGACGCGGGTGCCGGAAGCGCTGTGCGGTTGCGTTTTCGGACGAGCGTCCCGCTCAGCGGGGCAGCGCGTGGAGGCTCCCGTTCGGCGGGGGGATTACGGCGGTCGCGCACCCTAACCCCTGCTCCATCCGTGGGACCCTTTTGCTGCCCGAGTTCGATAGTTTCGCTGGTCAGCTCGGTGTTTGCGCCTTTCGTCCCGCGTCGGTGCCTGGTTACCTCGTTGACCTGTTCGTTCCGGCGGACCTAATTTGTTGTCCCACCAGACGAACTGGGCGGTGTCGGCGTGGACTCCTCCTTCTCCCTCAAACCGGTGCGCCCGGCCGACCAGGCCGCGGTCCGCCGGACCAACCTGGCGTTGGTGCTGCGGCACCTGCGTGACGGGGGACCCCGGTCGCGGGCGGGCATCGCCGCGGACACCGGCCTGAACAAGGCCACCGTGTCGAGTTTGATCTCCGAACTCGTCGAACGCGGGCTGGCCCGCGAAGGCGAACGTGAGCGGGCCGGTTCGGTCGGCCGTCCCGGCACGATCGTCGAGCTCGACGGCCGTGGTGTCGGCGGGATCGGCGTCGAGATCAACGTCGACTACCTCAACGCCCTCGCGCTGGACCTCACCGGCACCGTGCTGTTCGAGCAACGCGTCGCGCTCGACGTGCAAGCGCTTCCCGTCGAGAAGGTGCTGGACGCCGGGGCCGAGCTGACCGCGCGGGCGTTGCGGGAATGCCGCCGCCTCGGTGTCGTGCCGGCCGGGGTCACGGTCGGGATCCCGGCCCTCGTCGACGTCACGAGCGGGACCGTCGCCTTCGCGCCGAACCTGCACTGGACCGACGTGCCCGTCGTCCGCGGCATCACCGAACGGCTCACGCGCCGGCTCGGCCCGCCGGCGTTCCCGATCCGCACGGCCAACGACGCGAACCTCGGCGCGCTCGGCGAATACGCGATGGGCAGCGTCGCCGGGACCGCGGACCTGGTCTACCTGACCGGCGAGATCGGCGTCGGCGGCGGCGTGATCTCGGGAGGCAGGCTGCTCGGTGGCGCCGAAGGCTTTTCCGGCGAGATCGGGCACATCCAGCTCGACCCGGCCGGCCGGATCTGCGGCTGCGGGCGCCGCGGCTGCTGGGAGACGCTCGTCGGGCTGGCCGGGATGTTGCGGCTCGCCGCGTCGCCGAGCGACCCGGTGCACGACCCGTCACTCGACCTTGAGCAGCGGCTCGACATGATCCGCCGCCGCGCCCAGCTCAAGGACAAGCGCACACTCGACGCGCTCGCGCAGGTCGGCACCGGCCTCGGGGTCGGCGCGGCCGTGCTGATCAACGTCTTCAACCCGCGGGTCGTGCTGCTGGGCGGCTACTTCGCCCAGCTGGGTCCGTACCTGCTGGGCCCGATGATGACCGAGCTCGAGGCCCGGGTGATCGCGCCGCGCATCGGGGGCTGCCGCGTCGAGCTGTCCTGGCTCGGCTTCTCCGCGGCTTCGCGCGGCGGCGCGCACGTCGCGCTGCAGGCGGTGTTCGACGACCCGGCCCTGGTGCCGGCCGGCGCGGAAAGGGACAGCGGATGACTCTGCCGAGAAGACCGAGAGGGAAACGCTTGATCGAATCCGGCGATGTAGATCGCGTGGGCCTCGGCGCGCCCGGCGAAGCAGCGGCGGGCACGGGCTGAGCCACCCAACCCATCCGGGTTCGGGGGCTTGCCCCCGCGGGTTCGGGGCGAAGCCCCGAGTAAGCAGGGAGGGAAACCAATGGGGAAGATCGGTGTCTGGCTGATCGGAGCACGCGGATCGGTGGCCACGACGGCCGTCGCCGGGGCCGCCGCGATGCGCGCGGGACTGACCGCGCGCACGGGGTGCGTGACCGAGCTGCCGGACTTCGCCGGGGCCGAGCTGCCCGGCTTGGGGGACCTGGTCTTCGGGGGCCACGACGTGGTGGACACACCGCTGGTCAAGCGGGCCGAGCACCTGGTGGCGGCGGGCGTGCTGCCCTCGACGCTGCCCGGCCCGGTGACGGCCGACCTGGAGGCGGCCGAGGCGCGGCTGCGCCCGGCGCCGTCTGGGACCGGGCGTACTGCGGCCGACCAGATCGTCGCGGATCTGACGGAGTTCCGGCAGGGTCTGGGCCACGTCGTCGTGCTCAACGTCTCCTCCACCGAACCGCCCTGCGCGCCGCACCCGGCACACGAGTCCCTCGCCGCGCTGGAGGCCGCGCTGGACGCGGGTGAGGACGTGCTGCCCGCCAGCGCGTTGTACGCCTACGCCGCGTTCCGCGCGGGTTGTGGCTTTGTCGACTTCACCCCGTCCACCGGCGCGCGGCTGCCCGCGCTGGACGAACTCGCGCGCACGGCCGGCCTGCCGTACGCGGGCCGCGACGGCAAGACCGGCGAAACGCTGCTTCGGTCGGTGCTCGCGCCGATGTTCGCCCAGCGTGCGCTGAACGTGCTGTCGTGGTCGGGCACCAACCTGCTCGGCGGCGGGGACGGCGCCACGCTCGCCGATCCCGGGGCGGCGTCGAGCAAGAACGCGTCCAAGCAGCAGGTGCTCTCGCAGAACCTCGGCCGGGACGTCGACGGTGAGGTGCACATCGACTACGTCCCGGCGCTCGGCGACTGGAAGACCGCCTGGGACCACGTGTTGTTCGAAGGGTTCCTCGGCGCGCGCATGACGCTCCAGCTCACCTGGCAGGGCTGCGACTCCGCGCTCGCCGCGCCGCTGGTGCTCGACCTCGCCCGGCTCACCGCCAAGGCGTGCCGCGACGGTGTCGCGGGCCCGATCGCCGAGTTCGGGTTCTTCTTCAAGGACCCGGTCGGCGACGGCCCGCACGACCTCGCGTCGCAGTACGCGGCCCTGCGCGAGTGGGCGCACCGGTGAAGGCCTTCATCGAGCTCGTCCGCGCGCCCGCGGCGCTGACCGTGCCCGGGGACGCCGTCGCCGGGGCCGCCGCCTCGGGCTGGCCGTTCGGCCGCCGGACCCTGGCGCTGACCGGCGCGTCCGTCTGCATCTACTGGGCCGGCATGGCGCTCAACGACTACGCCGACCGCGACCTCGACGCGGTGGAACGGCCCGAACGGCCGATCCCGTCCGGCCGCGTTTCGCCGAGCGCCGCGCTCGGCGTCGCCACCGGGCTGACCGCGGGCGGGCTCGGCATCGCCGCGGTGGCCGGAGGCAAGCGCGCCCTGCGTGTCGCGCTGCCGCTGGCCGCGACCGTGTGGGCGTACGACTTCGTGCTCAAGTCGACCCCGCTGGGGCCGGTCGCGATGGCCGCGGCCCGGACCCTGGACGTCCTGCTGGGAGCGGGTGGCGCTCGGGCGGCCTTGCCCGCCGCGCTGACGGTCGGCGCGCACACGATGGCGGTGACAACGCTGTCGCGGTCCGAAGTGGACGGTGCCACGCCCGCGCTCCCGGCCGCGACGCTGGCCGCGACGGCCGGGGTGCGCGTCGCCGCCGGGCGGGTCGGGCCGCTGGCCTCGGCGCTGCTCGGGACATACGCGGTGACGACCGGGCGGGCGCAGTACGACGCCGTCCGCGACCCGGCCGCGCCGACGATCCGCAAGGCGGTCGGGGCCGGGATCCACGGGATGATCCCGCTGCAGGCCGGCCTGATCGCGCGGACCGGGGCGTGGCGTTCGGCTTTGGCCGTGGCCGCCGCGTTCCCGATCGCGCGGGCCCTGAGCCGGAAGGTGTCACCGACATGAGGTTCGGGTACGGCACCAACGGATTCGCCAACCACCGCCTCGGCGACGCGCTGCGCGTGTTGTCCGACCTCGGCTACGACGGCGTCGCGCTGACGCTCGACCACCAGCACCTCGACCCGTTCGGCCCGGACCTCGCCCGCCGCGTCGCCTCGCTGGCCGCTGAGCTGGACCGGCTCGGGCTGGCCGTCGTGATCGAGACGGGCGCGCGGTTCCTGCTGGACCCGTGGCGCAAGCACTCGCCGACGTTCCTCGACCCGGACCGGGCGCTGCGCATCGACTTCCTGACCCAGGCCGTCGAGATCGCCGCGGACCTCGGGGCGGAGGCGGTGTCCTTCTGGAGCGGGAACAAGCCGGCTGGAATGTCCACTTCGGACGCCTGGGAGTACCTGGTCGCCGGCTGTGCGGACGTGTTGAAAGCCGCGGACGAACACGACGTCAAGCTCGGCTTCGAGCCCGAGCCGGGCATGCTCGTCGAGGACCTCACCGGGTATTTCGAACTCTCGCGACGGCTCGGTGACCCGGAGCGGTTCGGGCTGACGCTGGACATCGGGCACTGCCGGTGCAACGAGTCCGCGTCCGTGCCCGACTGCGTCCGGCGGGCGCTGCCGCGGCTGGTGAACGTCCAGATCGACGACATGCGCCGGGGCACGCACGAGCACCTCGAGTTCGGCCAGGGTGAGATCGACTTCCCGCCGGTGCTGGAAGCGCTGTCGCCGTACCCCGGGCTGGTCGCGGTGGAACTGCCGCGAGACAGCCACGCGGCACCGCGGATCGCCCGCGAGTCCCTGGAGTTCCTGCGCAAGGCGGTGACCGTGTGAACGCCTGGCTGGAAAAGGCACTGTCCGACGTCGCCACCGACGCGTCGGCGTTGCGCACGCTGTTCCCCGGCGTCGGCCGCCGGGTCGGCCGGGGCCCCTCGGACGTCCCGGGGTGGACGGTCGACGACGTCGCCCGGGTCCGGCTGCTCCAAGCCGCGCCTAGCGCGGCCGCCGAGATGCCGGACCTCTACCGCTACGGCGACGCCGCCGAGAAGCGGGCGGTCCTGCGTGGACTGTCCGTCGTGGACACCGGTGACGCCGGACTCGAACTGGTCGCGGACGCCCTGCGTACCAACGACACCCGGCTCGTCACCGCCGCGATGGGGGAGTACGGCGCCGCGCACCTGGACGACTCCGCCTACCGCCACGGCGTGCTCAGGTGCGTCTTCATGGGCATTCCCCTGGCCGGCATCGCCGGCCTGGACCGCCGGACCGACGAGGAGCTGCTGCGCATGATGCGGTCGTTCGCCGCCGAGCGCACCGCCGCGGGCCGCGACGTGCCCGCCGACCTCCTCCCGCTGCTGAACGAACAGGACGCCTGATGCGCATCTTCGACCCGCACATCCACATGAGCTCCCGGACCACCGGCGACTACGCGGCGATGCACGCCGCCGGCGTCCGCGCGCTCGTCGAGCCGGCGTTCTGGCTGGGCCAGCCGCGCACGAGCGTCGGCAGCTTCACCGACTACTTCGACGCGCTCGTCGGCTGGGAGCCGTTCCGCGCGAGCCAGTTCGGCATCGCCCACCACTGCACGATCGCGCTGAACCCCAAGGAGGCCAACGACCCCCGCTGCGCGCCCGTCCTGGACCTGTTGCCGCGTTACCTGGAGAAGGACGGCGTGGTCGCGGTCGGCGAGATCGGCTACGACTCGATGACCGCCGAGGAGGACAAGGCGTTCGCCGCGCAGCTGGCCCTGGCGATCGACCACGAGCTGCCCGCGCTCGTGCACACCCCGCACCGCGACAAGGCGGCCGGGACCGAGCGCAGCATCGCCGTCGTCCGCGAGTCGGGCATCGCGCCGGAGCGGGTTGTGCTCGACCACCTCAACGAGATGACCGTCGCGATGGTCAAGGACTCCGGTTGCTGGCTCGGGTTTTCGATCTACCCGGACACCAAGATGGACGAAGAGCGGATGGTCGCGATCCTTCGCGAATACGGGACCGAAAAGGTGCTGGTGAACTCCGCGGCGGACTGGGGCAAAAGCGACCCGCTCAAGACGCGCCTGACCGGCGACGCGATGCTGGCCGCCGGGTTCACCGACGACGACGTCGACCTCGTGCTGTGGCGCAACCCGGTGGAGTTCTACGGCCAGAGCGGACGGCTTTCTCTGGAAGGCGAAGCTACGGAAGCCGAGTTCGCGGGCAACTCGATCCTGCGAGGTGCGCGCAAGTGAGGTTCCGGCATCGCGACGGCACGCTCGTCCACCTCGCCTACTGCACCAATGTGCACCAGGCCGAGGACCTCGACGGCGTGCTCACCCAGCTGGCCCGCTTCGGCGAGCCGGTGCGGGAACGCCTGGGGGTGGACCGGCTCGGGCTCGGCCTGTGGCTGGCCCGTCCGGTGGCGAGCGAGCTGGTCGCCGACCCGGGAGCGGTCGCCCGGCTTCGCACGGAGCTGGCCACGCGCGGACTGGAAGTCGTGACCCTCAACGGGTTCCCGTACCAGGGCTTCCACGACCCGGTCGTCAAGCACAAGGTGTACCGGCCGGACTGGTCGACGCCCGAGCGGACGCGGTACACCCTCGACCTCGCCCGGCTGCTGGCCGAGTTGCTCCCCGAGGATGCGGTCCGAGGGAGCGTTTCGACGTTGCCGCTCGGCTGGCGCACCGAATGGCGTGACGACCGTGGTCAGCTCGAGTCGCTCGCCGAGGGGCTGGCGAAACAGGACCGTCCGGTGCGCGTGGCGTTCGAGCCGGAGCCGGGCTGTGTCATCGAGACCACCGCACAGGCGGCGTCGCTGCTGTCCGAAGTGGACAAGGACTGGCTCGGCGTCTGCCTCGACACCTGTCACCTCGCGGTCGGGTTCGAGGATCCGGCGGCCGCCCTCGGCCGTCTCGACGCGGCCGGGCTCGACGTCGTCAAGCTCCAGGCGTCGGCCGCCCTCGAAGCGGCGAACCCGGCGGATCCGGCGACGCGGAAGGCGTTGGAGTCCTTTGTGGAACCCCGGTTCCTGCACCAGAGCAACGAAGGCGCCCCACCGGGCGCGGATGACCTCGATGAAGCACTGTCCGGTGGCCTCCCCGGCGAGTCGCCGTGGCGCGTGCACTTCCACGTGCCGCTGCACGCCGATCCGGCGCCGCCGCTGACGTCCACCCGGCCCGTGCTGGCCGGGACCCTGGCTGAACTGTTCGGCGGCTCGGCCGCGCGCACCGACCACATCGAGGTCGAGACCTACACCTGGCAGGTGCTCCCGGACGCACCTGCCGACGACGCCGGGCTCGTCGCTGGCATCGCCGCCGAGTTGGACTGGACCCGGCGCGAACTGATCACCCTAGGCTTGGAAGAGGTTTCCCGATGAGTTTGCTGGTTCTCGACGTCGTGGGGTTGACGCCGCGGCTGCTCCCGCACATGCCGAACCTGCGCAAGATGGCCGAGCCCGGTTTCACCGCGCAGCTCGACACCGTGTTCCCCGCGGTCACCTGTTCGGTGCAGTCCACCTTCCTGACCGGGCTCACCCCGGCCGAGCACGGCATCGTCGGCAACGGCTGGTACTTCCGCGACCTCGGCGAAATCTTCCTTTGGCGCCAGCACAACAAGCTGGTGCAGGGCGACAAGTTCTGGGACGCCGCCCGCCGCGCGCAGGCCGGGCACAAGGTGGCCAACGTCTGCTGGTGGTACGCGATGGGCATGGACGTCGACCTCACCGTCACGCCGCGGCCGATCTACCACGCCGACGGCAAGAAGTCCCCGGACGCCTACACCCACCCGCCGCAGCTGCACGACCGCCTAGAAGGCGACCTCGGCGAGTTCCCGCTGTTCACCTACTGGGGCCCGACGGCGGCGATCACGTCGTCGAAGTGGATCATCGCCGCCGCTCGGAAGATCATGGCGGAGGACAAGCCCGACACCACGCTCGTCTACATCCCGCACCTGGACTACGACCTGCAGCGCTTCGGCCCGGACGCGCCCCAGGCCGCGGCCGCCGCCCGGGCGATCGACGCTGCGCTCAAGCCGCTGCTGGACTTCGCGGCCGCGGGCGGGCACACCGTCGTCGCGCTGTCGGAGTACGGCATCACGAACGCGAGCCGCCCGGTGGACATCAACCGGGCGCTGCGCCGTGAAGGCCTGCTCAACGTGTACGTCCAGGCGGGCATGGAGTACCTCGACCCGTGGACGTCGCGGGCGTTCGCGGTCGCCGACCACCAGGTGGCGCACGTCTACGTCCAGGACCCGGCCGACGTGTCGCGGGTCCGCGACATGCTGGCCGGACTGTCCGGTGTGGACGAAGTACTCGACCGGGACGCGCAGGCGCGGTACGGCATCGACCACCCGCGCGCGGGCGAGCTCGTCGTCGTGGCCGAGCCGGACGCCTGGTTCACCTACTACTACTGGCTCGACGACGCCCGCGCGCCGGACTTCGCGCGCGGCGTCGAGATCCACCGCAAGCC
>Ga0307515_10019067_pt1 | contig 12375 bp, 6 predicted proteins | sample 17_EM_MG_FD_194513 | JGI IMG/M metagenome (GOLD analysis project Ga0307515, IMG submission 194513) | Populus trichocarpa ectomycorrhiza microbial communities from riparian zone in the Pacific Northwest, United States - 17_EM | ecosystem: Host-associated > Plants > Roots > Unclassified | place...
CCAATGTGCTTTTTAATTAAAAAAATATTAAAAAATATTTTTTTAATATTTTTTTTTAATTTTTGATATTTGCATATCAAGACAATAAAAAAAATATAAAAAAACATCAATTTAATATTTTTTCAAGTAAAAAAATAATTTTAAATAAAAATTAACCACAAAATCAAATACAAACTAACCGATGATGAAAAATCTGGAATTGCCCATGAATTATAACCTATAGATTTTATACCCTTTCACCAAGTATCAAGAAGCATGTGTAATTAAAATGATTTTAGGACAAATTGAAGACAAGATCCTTTCTTCAATTTATTTTATTGATGTGGTCATCATTTAGGTTGGGTATAGATTTTTTACCATTCAATAATTGGAACAGAAAATCATTTTTAGGTCAATCTTTAGGTTTTTTCATGCATGCATGATGATGATTGGATGAAGTTACTATCACTTTGCTTGAATATATATATATATATTTGTTAATAATCTGACCTTTCAAGATATTAAATGTTTTTAAAAAATTAAAAATCATGCAATTAGGTTGAAGTCTTATATTAAAACCAGAAATTGATGGGTGTTTATTAGTCGGGTCGGTGATGTATCAACCTAGATTTTGACATATATCATATTTTAATTTAAATATCTTATAGCAATACTATTTTGGATTGATTTAGATTTATTATTTAATCTATAATCTGAATCTTGAACCGAGTTATGAATTAGACAATTTTTAATAACTTTGAATTTAAAAGTATTAAAATTATTTTTTGTATTGTTGTTGTTATTATTATTTATAACTTTTACATTTTCTAATTTCAAATATAATTGTGCAATACTTTTGAAGTGATATAATTTCAATAGTTCATTATCATTTAGTTTTCTTAAAATAAAATTCTATTGATTCTTTTTTCTAAGAAGAATGGCCAAAACAAATAAAATTTTTTATTTTTATATTAATAAATTGTTTTTCAAAGTGTTTTTCATTCGGAAATATATTAAAATAATATTCTTTTTATTTTTTAAAAATTATTTTTAACATCAGAACATCAAAATAATTTGAAAATACTAAAAAAATATTAATTTAAAATAAAAAAACTTAAAATTTTTTAATTCTTTTTTTAAAATATTTTTAAAATATAAAAGCAGGATAGTGTATAAAAAGTCAGAAAACATGGCGTGGAGCATCATCAACAGCCGGTCATTGCAGCTGTCAAACGTGGCTGGTCAAATGCTAATTATTGAGAGGCCTGGCTTTCCATGCTAAAAAACAGAGTATATTTTTTGTACAACATCCATGTATAAATTAGTAAATCACTCATATTAATTTCAATGGATTTATATGATGATTAAAAGAATATATTTATTTTTAGATTTAAATATTGAAGTCAGCATTAAATTTCTTTCATTAAATCCATCTTAGTACATTAATTAAATAACATCGACATTATTTCTTTCTTATGTTATACATTAAATTAGAACCCTACCTACAATATTCGTATGGCACATGAGATGATTTTTATACTAAAAATTAATTTAAAATTTTATTTATAATACAACATGGATCATAGTTTTTAAACCCAGCCTGATCTAAGACCCGGGTTCCGGGTTTTGACCGGGTCATCGGGTCGGCCGGGTCAATTTCTATTTTAAAAAATATTCAAAACAACGTCGTTTTAGTAAAAAAAAGTTCAACGAGTTGCAACCGGGTTTTTGACCGGGTTTTGCCGGGTAACCGGTCAACCTGCCGGGTCGATCGGTCACACCGAGTCATGACTTTTTCTATTTTTTATCAATCCGGCCCGATTCTAGTCCCGGATTGACCCGCCGGGCCGAACCAGATTTCAAAACTATGGCATGGATAGATACACTTGTTGACGTATATTTATACAACCATACACGAGATGATTTTTTTAAAATAAAAAAGGGACAATCATGCATTATTAATTATTATACATGAGAACGAAAAATAATGGAGGAGTCAGAGTGTATAACATAAAGTATGTATGGATATAAAATATAATTATCATAGATACAGTCTCCCTCTAAATTAAAAAATAAAGAGATTATAATCATATTATAAATTATACATGCATACATCGAAGTGTCATGCACCCAAATAATAATGAAATAATAATAATAATAATAATAAAATAAAGAGAGAAGGAGCAGCAGAAGATAATATATTGAGGTCAGAATCAGAAGGGAGAAGAGGCTGTTGAACATTGTCAGGTAACTGTCAAACAATCAATATTTTTTTTTTAAAAGGAAATCGAAAATCCAAAACCCATAAACCCAAAATCACTAATTAATATACTTTGAGTAAAAAGCACTACTTATTATATTAATAAATATTTGTTTCATCAATCAATCGAAGAACATTTTTTTTTTTGTTTTTACTTCCACTTGGAGTCTGAAATGCAAGAAGTTTCCTCTCTCCTGAAGCATTTCCAGGTTAGTATGATCATTATTTGTTGAGTCTTTGATTTATTATATCATGATCTGTGTTGAATCTGTTGAAGAGTTGGTGTAATTATGGTTTAATCAAATGTTTTTTTTTTCGGGTTTTTTGAGGTACAATTTTGGGTCTAGATCTGAGTATTCTTGTCCAAGTTTGTTTCAGTGTTTGATGTTTTTCCTTTTCATCTTCTTAGCGTCGTTTAAATTGTGGGTTTTGTTTTTTATTGCTAGATCACGACAAGAAACATTGATTTCCAGTTAAAGTTACAATCTTTGAGTTTTTGTTGGTTCATAGTTTTGATAGAAGCAGAGTAATTTCAAGCAACTGGGCTGTTTTTATTTGTGGTGCTGCATATAATTCTGGGTTGATTTTATCGTTTAAGTAGTTGTAGCATGGATATTGAGCATTTATTTGATGGGATTTATGCAGTTTCAAGCTTACATAAAGAACCCTCGATTGCTTTTATTGGTTATGTTAACTTTTCAAGTTGTTTGTAGATTATATGATGTGAAATTTAGCGTGAATAATTATTTGAGTTGATTGATAAATTATGTTATGTGAAATTAACTCTCCTCTAGCATCTTTTTTTTTTTTTTTAATGTTTAGTTTCCGTGTCTGACTTGTAATTTTGTAATTCTATTAGGAAGATAAGTGCTTGGATTGGGTGGATTGCAGACCTGCAAAGTGTCATGAGGGTAGGAAATACTAGCAAGTGCAATACTTGTTGCGTGTACTCATGTCGTCTGCCAGCTTAGGAAATGGGGGAGTTGGAAGTTCCAGGTCCGTTAATGGTTTCAAAAGTTCGTCTAGTTCTGTGGATTGGCTGGGCAGGGAGATGCTTGAGATGAGATTGAGGGACAAGGTGGACCATGACGAGGACAGAGTAAGTTGCCATGTTGTAGAAGATTCTGTTTTAAATTATTCTGAGTTGTCCCTTTTCTGTTGTTGTTAGATATCAAATGACTGGCTTCTTCCTTTGAGTATCTTCTGTAATTGAAACACTGGCAAATTGTTTGCGTGGTGATTTGATCTTCATGTGGGAGGTTCACTCATTCTAGAAACCAATGCTCAATTTCCATAATCGATTGAGCTTACCTGGCTTCACTAATGTTTTCTGTATCTACTGAAGTCCTCCTTTCTCTTCCATTGCAGGATAGTGAACCCGATATAATTGATGGTGTGGGTGCAGAAGCAGGGCATGTTATCAGGACCACTATTGGTGGTCGAAATGGTCAATCTAGGCAGGTTGGAAACTTATTAATGCAGTACAGAAACCTCATTCTGTATATGATCCTAGTTGATGAAAATTTTACATCTAAGTAACTTCTGCTTTGTTTGGGTTGACAGACTATCAGTTATATAGCAGAACATGTGGTTGGAACTGGTTCCTTTGGTGTTGTTGTTCAAGTAAGTATAGCTGTACATTGAATTGATTGCTCCCTGTTTTCTATTAAATTACATTTTTTAAAAAACTTTATCTGAACTACTTTTGGCAGGCGAAATGTAGGGAAACTGGAGAGATTGTTGCCATCAAGAAAGTTCTCCAAGACAAACGCTACAAGAACAGGGAGTTACAGATTATGCAAATGCTGGATCATCCAAATATCGTTGCCCTTAAACACAGCTTCTTTTCTACTACAGACAAGGAAGAGCTCTACCTAAATCTTGTTCTTGAATACGTTCCTGACACTGTTAATCGTATTGCTAGGAACTACAGCAGGAACAGCCAACGAATGCCTTTAATATATGTTAAACTCTACACCTACCAGGTAAAATAGCAATTTGGCTTGTTCCTTCTTATGTCCTATTTTGGCTAGTTCGCAATTTGGCTAGTTCCTTCTTATGTCCTATTTTGGCATCTTACCTTTTTAGTCTCTAGTTTATGACTATTTTCAGTCCCATGTATCTTGCTTTCATGAATTGAGTGGGGGGAATAAAGCAATCGTACTCTTACAAACAGTGATTTGAATTCAATCCACAAGGGTTAGCACAAGTGGTTAAAGACTTGCCCTAGGATATGGGGAGGTTCCAGGTTCAAGTCTTACCTTCGGATATCTTGTGATTTTCTAGTTCTTGTGGGCTACCAAGCATGAGGCCTGTTTCCAAAACATCAAGGTGGATGTATCCCAATCCCACTGCTTGTGAAATATAAAAAAGAAATAAAAAAAGTTATAGGAATTCTGTAGAAACTAGAGGTTTTTTTTTTTTTTTTTCTAACTACGGTATTTGAAAGGTGCAAGGGATTTTCTGGTGCCATCTTAGACATGCTCAAAACATGTAATTTGAACTGATGAAATGCTACATCTTGCCAAGTGGCTATATGGTGGGAAGTGGTGTTAACTAAAAGCTACTCTTTTCTCATAATTTCATTGCTTTTATTTTTGTGACAATGTTCTTACTACTTTATATACTGGAGATTAAGATGTCAACCCAATTTTTGTTCTTCCATGTTAGGTTAAGGTCTAAACCTTTCTTCATACCTTGTCATTCTTCATGTTGGATGGTGTTTGCAAAATTGTATGTAAAGGGCTTATAGCTGGCAGGTGGCTTGATGAATGATACGGTGGCTTATTGCTGGCCACTGATATGTTATGAATGACATGGTTTATGGTGGTGCTTTTGGAAGGTTAAATGATCTAATCACCAATTTCAGAAATAGGGTTGAGTTCTCAGGATGCAGGTTAATATTAGGGTTTAGTTTGGTTTGAGAGAGTAAGAAGAGAAATAAAGGGAAAAAGTGAGTTTTGGAATTCCATTTCAGGTTTATGAGAATCAGGTACTGACCGCTGACCGCTGTTCTGTTACACATGGCTAGGCTAGAAAGAGGTATGGAGATGCATGGCTCTTCAGTAATTTGTCTCTTTCTAACACTGAGGGTAAAGTCCTTGGTACAGGCAAATGATCTACTGATTAGCGACTTCTTTCTGGATTTTTGTAATAGCTGGAATGATCAAAATTCTCCTACTAGTGGCTATTTTATGATATAAGATGATTATCTCTGAATTTTGGAGCAATTCTTCCTAGGTCATAAGATCCTCCTGCCTAGTGGCATTAAGGGATGCCATTAAAATCATTTACCTGTTTTATTCTAATTTTTGGTTTGCTAGGAGAAAGTCAAGACCAGCATTTTGAAGCCCTCAATTACAGTCAATTTACCTTTAACTTCGAATTCGTTATAAACTGCCAGTGTTATCTGTGTGCATACACTTGTATATGAGATATTTTGAAACTTTAAGACAAAAGCAGCTGAGAAACTGAAATGGAACTGATGAACGCTACCTTTACTTGGCTGCAAAGTTTCAAACCTTCATCTAACATGTTGATTGTAAAGCCATGTTGGCATAATTCCTGTTGTTGACAAGAGCTGAGAAAATTTCTGAAGCACAGCCTGCCAATAACATGAAACTTTTTAAAATGCAAGACTTAATCCTGACATCAAAGCCTAGGTGTTTATGGAGATAGAACACAGCTTCTGTGTTAATCTTGACACTGTCTGCTTGGCATGAGTTGTCAAGCAACTCATCACCCTGCGCTTTGTTTTGTTGTTTTTAATTTTTTTTGTCTCCCTGGGAGTGGAGAGGTGGTAAGGGAACGGTGCTTCATCAGAGAGAGGACTACATGACACAGATGGACAAGCAAATTTTTCTAGGAGCGAATAATTTTGGGTTCAACCATTAGTTATGTTTTCCACTTATAAAATGGTTTGCATTATCATATCTATCATAGCATCCTATATGCTAGTGCTAAATTACTACAGCTGTATGATGAAAACACCAAAAAGTAGTGTAGGTCATCCATAGATTAAATATGCTAAAGTTACCAAGGCTTAAATCCTGGTAAATGGTAATGTGTGTATAAATCTTCACCAATTCTTATTGTGTTTTTCCTCTTCCTTTTTCGAGTGCAGATATGTCGGGCACTTGCCTATATACACAATTGCATTGGTATTTGTCACCGTGACATCAAGCCTCAAAACTTATTGGTAAGATGTTCTGTTTAAGGATTTAGGTTTTGTTTGGTGAAACCCATGTGCATGTAGAATGAGATTTATATGTATAAGTAACATCTAGTATGCAAATTAGTGGTTGCCTAGCCAATTCAGTTACACACATGGTGGTCCATGTTTTCATGATTGATGTAACATTTTGATGGGAAAATTCCTTTTCAAAATATGTATTGAGAACTGAATAGTTTAAAATTTATAAACAACTAAACTTTCCTATACTCTGTATATGTATAGATGCCGTGTGGCTTTTTCTGGAACAAATTGAAGAAATATATGAAAAAACCTTTCTTTATTGGTGGCCAAGAGCTTGCAGTTTAAGTTGTTTAGCACAGCTCACTTTTAGTTGCATCTAGTTGTGGTCAATGTGGCTTAAACAGGATAGGGTCATCCTCATTTTATGCCAACTCATAATTTGTATTTGCTTTGATTTTGATTGGATAGAAGTAGTTTTTCTATTTGATACTGGCATTCATTTCATAATTATTCAAATGTCTCCTTTTTCTGTTAGTTTTAATAGTAAATTGTCCATTGCTTAGGTGAATCCATCCACACATCAGCTGAAACTATGTGATTTTGGGAGTGCTAAAGTGCTGGTAAGCTTTCATACGACAGTGAATATTTATGCTTGCCTCTCCTTCCTTTGCTTGAGCTTGTTTCCTTTGTCATTTTAACAGGTGAAAGGTGAGCCAAATGTCTCATACATCTGTTCAAGATACTATCGTGCTCCAGAACTGATATTTGGTGCTACCGAGTACACAACTGCTATTGATATATGGTCTACTGGTTGTGTGATGGCTGAGTTGCTACTTGGGCAGGTAGGTTTATACTCTGCTTACTATAGTTGTTACCATTTCCCTTTATTTCTTCAGATTAATTGATTCTTTCTGACTTACTGTACAGCCTTTGTTTCCTGGTGAAAGTGGAGTTGACCAACTAGTTGAGATCATTAAGGTAGACAAAGCTATTGATTCTCACATGTTTTTTCAGAATATCTTTCCTCTTAAGATGTGATTGCTGAATTAGATTTAACTAGTTCCCTTTGCTGAACAAGGCAGCCCAAGTTTTATAATGGCACAAAAGTGAAGCTCAATGTTTTGGAACGGGGAAGATACTTATTGGACTATTTTTTCTTAAATCCCATTACCCTGGAAAGAATTCAATTCTGAAAATCTTTTCTAGATGACTATATTGGATAGGAAATGGGTAAATGTTGAAGAATGACATTGGATTTTGTAATCTTAGCTTATTGTCTCGGTTGCCAATTTGTGGCAAACAGAAACATCAAAGAGCTAGAAGAAAAACTTCAATTTTATAGAAACATACAATTTATTCGGAGATTAAGAATGGAATTGAAGACAGAAAACTTACGTTTCTCACATGCCTTCATTTGTGTTTCTGATTGCACTAAGTTGAAATTGTCAACTCCCAAGAAGAAAGTCAATTTTATAGAAACATACAATTTAAACTTCGGAGATTAAGAATGGAATTGAAGACAGAAAACTTACCTTTCTCACATGCCTTCATTTGTGTTTCTGATTGCACTAAGTTGAAAATGTCAACTCCCAAGAAGAAAGTGCTAACAATTCCATGTTTTTTCAGGTTCTGGGAACACCAACCAGGGAGGAGATAAAGTGCATGAACCCAAACTATACAGAATTTAAGTTCCCACAGATAAAGCCTCATCCATGGCACAAAGTATGCATTATTCCTCCTCTATACTGATTTTAATGAGTTGCTCATTAGTTTATAAATTTGGCTAGCTTAGTTAAGCAAATTTTCTATCTTTGATACATATAGAACCCAACAAATGAGTAAGCTTGTGGAATTACTTTGGGCTAGCTAACTTGGGTTGTGGTGATCTTGAGAAGCAGTAAATTGTATATAGTTAATATACCATTAGTTTAAATTTCTTTTGTTGGGAAAGGCGTGATTTAACTGTCACAGAAGTCTTAGAATCTCACATGTTATCTTTAGATGATTCATTTAAGAGCTACATATTCTTTTAGCATATAAGTTCAAACCTTTGATACTGCATCCATGCTATGGCTGTATGAATATCTCCTCTTTGGAGGCCAACTGATCTAATGGCAGGTCAGGATACAAACCTAATCCCCCTTTATAGTCAACCACTGATAATTTTGTGGAAGTCATCACAGACAGTCTTTTAATTCTTTCTTCTTCTGTTCTTTTTTTTTTTACAGAAATTGTTTTGAGAATTAGTCTGGAAGAGTCGAGTTTAGAGTGTAACTTATTTATGATTTACATTAGTTTCAGAAAATTTAGTATCTTCTAGTGTTTTTTTCATGGTGATTTGCTTGGCTTTGTTTTTATGGTGGCCATACAGCTGCTATGGGAAAAAGAAGTCCTCTGTTACTTTTCTCTCTCCCAACATCAGTTTTTACCTTTGTTAAAATGTCACTGCAGGGTATAGTAGTAATTTTAAATACAGTAGTTGCCACAAGGTGGCCCAAAAGTTACTGAGCAAGCCCGGGTAGCCACTAGATTTTAAGAAAGTGGGACATAGGTTGGTTGGTATGAAATCACTTAATTATATAGTAGAAAGTGACAGGATTATAGTTCTCTCTTAGTAGGCAGGCTCTATATCAATTGTCACAGGGTCAACTTTCTCGTCAAAATTTTCAGCCCCTATGTGGCAGTCTAGTCCTGCTAGACTTGGCCCTTTCGCCCACCGATTCACTCGTGTTTGCCTACAACTAATTTGTCCCACAAACCCAAAAGGTTTCCCACGCTCTTTCAATGTTGTAAATAAACGGAATACACAAATGAATATGAACAACATAATGCATAAACTCAAACATGGCAGATTACAGGAAAACTCCCAACCTTTTATTAACTCTCAACAAAAGGAATACACAATGTCCATCTTGTGTGCTATGCACATTCTGATTGCATGCTACAGTAATATTTACAGCCTACATATTACAAAACATAGTGGAAGTTACAATAGGAAACTGTCCCTAAGTTCCAGCACCATTCAAGACACATGTCCCTCTGTTCTGGCCATTTCTCCCCACACAAGAAACTGCTGAAAATTGCCACCAACTGTCCCAAACTGCCATAACTCCCTTGGCTTGCCCCCCACAAACCAACTGCCCAACTGTCAACACCCATGCTGCCAGTCCTACTGTGTCTCAGCATGCCTTGGACTGTCCGCTGTCCAAGTCTCCACTCTTGTCAGCCCACTGTGCCAATAAGCCAATGCTGCCAAATCGCTGCTGCAACCCTACAAAGTTGTTTCATGGTGAAGAACTTCCACTGATTCAGTGGCAGTATGTGCAGAATACTTTTTTGGGTGTCATACTAGCAGGATAGTTGTGGCTTTGATCCTATTCTACTTGGTGGCATGGAGTGAGAGATGAGAGTAACTGAAATACGAAAATAATCATCCAAACTTTGAAATAAATAACTCAAATTGTAGTCTTTGAAACTAAAATTTGTGAATGCATTCAATAACAAGTCAAATGATGCACATAATCATATCTTAAACAATAAAAGTCTCTTGCAAGTCCAAAACATGGGAAAATAAATCTCATCTGTGGCCATTATGAGAAAATACAAGAATGGTGTGCTATCCAAATTATATCTTTATATGTCTAAGGTACCAAAACAGCTTAGAATATTGTTTATCAATTCACGTTCTTTTATGTTCTTTCTTAACAAAAAAACAAATGAATTAAGTACAAATTTGAGACTTATAGTTAGATTTTAATGCAGTACATGGGAAATTAGGTTATTATTACTAGTGGAATTTTCTTAACCTATTGACTCGAGAGAGTGTAGAGCAGCTAGTGGAATTATCTTGTCTAATTGGCTGAGAATGAGAGAGGAGACATAAATGTGAACTAGAGTTAATGATGTTTCTGGCTTCTATTCTACATCTTTTTTTTGGTTTCAGTTGGCTGAAAATTTGCAGTATAATATAGTGGTTACTACATTCAAGTCTTTTCTCTCTCTTAAAGATGGATTCCATATTGTTAAAACTAATAAAGGGTCCTCCAAGTCACTGTCCATGTTTTCATCCTGGGCAAGCTGTTCCTGCTCTAGTTGCTTAAATCTTGGAAATGTTTGCAGCTAAACATAGAAAATTTAGTAAAAATCTCAAAGCATCCTATCTACATGTAATGTCCTTTCATAAGAGATTAACACGCTGCCAAAACATATATTAGTTGCTCAACTTTCTTCTCAGATAGACTGTTCTTTTGTTGAACGGTCTTATCATATCTGAATGCCTGCATCTTGATGCATCTCCTATCTTTAACACTAGCTTCTTGTATCGGCACTGCGATTGCAAGCATTAGTAATCAATATTTTCTGTTACAAGAATTCATTTTACTATTGAGATCTTGTCTGATATTCTCATTCACCAGGTCTTCCAAAAGCGTTTACCCCCAGAAGCGGTAGACCTCGTCTGTAGGTTTTTCCAGTACTCTCCTAATTTGCGATGCACTGCTGTAAGTTTATCATGTTTTTAAGTTGTTTGCTCGAGTGATGAGCTTCATTTATTAATCAATTTGGTTTGTTGTTTGGTGGTACTGCAGTTGGAAGCCTGTGTTCACCCTTTCTTTGATGAATTGAGAGATCCAACTACCCGCCTCCCAAATGGTCGCCCTCTTCCTCCACTATTTAATTTTAAATCCCAGGGTAAGTTTCCTTCAGTGCATCATGGTGCTGCTATGTTTATTTGGAGACATATTCAAGAAGCTAAACCTAGTCCTTGAATGAACGTCTTCCAACTTCCACAACAGCTTTCCTTGCCACAAAAAAAAGTAGCCTCAATTTTGTGGTTTTCTCACCTGAATTCTATTTGGAATTGTTTTTCACTTTGTTCTGCCTCAGTTTTCTTGCCACTGATAATTTATAAATCTGTTTCGTTTCGGCAGAGCTCTCAGGCATACCGACCGATATTGTCAACAGGCTCATTCCAGAGTATGCTCGTAAACAGAACTTATTCATGGCGTTGCACACCTAGGAATTGTTGCAGGAACCTTGTTCTACTCATCTTACATGCCGTTGTCTTGTATCAAAACTTGTAAAAATTTCCTCCTCTGATCATCCTCTACCTGATATGAGAAAGAGTGCTGCGAAAGGAGTTGGGATAAATTGTGAAACCTGAGGCTTTAAAGTTTGCTTGTTGGTGAAGGTGTATTTTTGTTGTTACTTGAAGACAACTGTAACTCGTGATGTATATTTATGGTATGCCCATCATTATAGCTTGTCATTTACTTAGAATTAATTTGTTTTGCAGGTGTATTATTTTGGTAATTAATATATCTACAAATATATAATATATTTTATTTAAATTATTGATGAGTGGATAAATGGAAAAATAATGAATTAAAATGTTTCAAGTTTGACAATTTACAGTTAAATTAGTTAATTTGTATTTGTATATGTAATTTTAATTTAAATTCATGTGAAAAGGACTGCTTAAAATAAAAAAAAAATATTGGTTTATAATAATATAATAATATGATGTTTAATAAATTGTTTTTAATAATTATCGTTCTTGAAAGAGTTTGGAAAGATATTTCAATTTATGTCCCTTTTATATGGTTCAGAAATTAAGAGCTTTAGTATATTGTATTCATAACAGTAAAGAAATTAAAATCGGTACTACTATTATTTGAGTTAATTAAGATTTAGTCTCTATAGTTTAACAAAATTAAATAAATTAGTCTATCGGGTATAAAAATTATGAAACAATCCCTGATCAGTTGATTATAGTTAATATAGCCTTGTTTTTTTTTTTTTTTTTTTTATCCCCAAACAAATGTCTTCTTTTCTCACCAATTTTTATATCCTATCAGCTTTTTTTTTTTCCTTTTTATAAATCTTAAAATAAAAAAATCACAATGAATTGGAATAAAAAAGAAATGGACGAAAACTATATTAA
>Ga0307515_10019068_pt1 | contig 12374 bp, 6 predicted proteins | sample 17_EM_MG_FD_194513 | JGI IMG/M metagenome (GOLD analysis project Ga0307515, IMG submission 194513) | Populus trichocarpa ectomycorrhiza microbial communities from riparian zone in the Pacific Northwest, United States - 17_EM | ecosystem: Host-associated > Plants > Roots > Unclassified | place...
ATATTATTTTAAGAAAGTTTGTTGTGTGTTTTTTTTTTTTTTTTTTTTTGCTAATATGAGGATAACAATGGAATCAAGGATTATAAAGTGAGGATTTGTGGTTAAGACCTAGATTGCTACATAGGATAATAGCACACAATATAATACCAAAGAAAGAGCATTTTAATGGGGTAACTTTCATCAATTTGTGCTTAATCGATTGCATAATTAAAAGATGGCCAATAAATCTTATCTATATATATATAGGTCTTGCTTTTGTAGGTATATGTTTTTCTGAAAAAGTATCTTCATATGAAAGATCAACAATGTGTTATTTTCTTTTCCTGAAAGCATTAGGCTTTTAATGTTACTGAATGAAGCACACAAATAAAGAACGCAAATAAAGCATAAAGTGCATTAATTCATGATTATTTTCCTTGAATTAATGCATTAATATGATAGATATGTATGGAGCATGCTTTAATCAAATTCAAATTTCTAGTCTTAGATTTTTCTAAGAATGGGAAAACCAGTTTGATGCCATTGATTTTGGAGGTAATACAATCAAGATGTGTTTGAATGGAGTGCCAAAAATGATGGTGTGTATATATATATATTAGGAATATGATCATGCCACATTATTAAAAGCAAAAGTCTTTTCCTTATGGTCAAGCATTAACTTCTATTTTTTAGCATTTGAGGATTACTTTGATGGATATGGATAGGAATCCATATTTAAAGCTCATGAAAATAGATAATAAGACCCTCACCAAGATGAAATATATGTTAAACAAGGATGATGTTTGGGTTTCTAAGAACCAAGTAAGAGTACATACTAGAAAAAAAAAAAAAAAGCATGGTGATGCGAAAGAAGAGCAAGAGACTAGTAGTGATGATGAAATTGAAGTTCCAACCTCTTGCAAAGGTGATGATATTCAAAGATTTATAAATTCTTCTGCAAATAAGTCTATTTCTAGAGAAAGAGGGTTGGGCAATGATCTCAGTACTTTTGATATAGACATTATTTTTTAGGAAATGGATAGGAGCATGATATATTATTTTAAGAAAGTTTGTTGTGTGTTTTTTTTTTTTTTTTTTTTTGCTAATATGAGGATAACAATGGAATCAAGGATTATAAAGTGAGGATTTGTGGTTAAGACCTAGATTGCTACATAGGATAATAGCACACAATATAATACCAAAGAAAGAGCATTTTAATGGGGTAACTTTCATCAATTTGTGCTTAATCGATTGCATAATTAAAAGATGGCCAATAAATCTTATCTATATATATATATAGGTCTTGCTTTTGTAGGTATATGTTTTTCTGAAAAAGTATCTTCATATGAAAGATCAACAATGTGTTGTTTTCTTTTCCTGAAAGCATTAGGCTCTTAATGTTACTGAATGAAGCACACAAATAAAGAACGCAAATAAAACATAAAGTGCATTAATTCATGATTATTTTCCATGAATTAATGTATTAATATGATAGGTATGTATAGAGCATGCTTCAATCAAATTCAAATTTCTAGTCTTAGATTTTTCTAAGAATGGGAAAACCAGTTTGATGCTATTGATTTTGGAGGTAATACAAGCATGATGTGCTTGAATGGAGTGCCAAGAATGATGGTATATATATATTAGGAATATGATCATGCCACATTATCAAAAGCAAAAGTCTTTTCCTTATGGTTAAGCATTAACTTCTATTTTTTAGCATTTTAGGATTACTTTAATGGATATGAATAGGAATCCATATTTAACGCTCATGAAAACAGATAATAAGACCCTCACCAAGATTAAATATATGTTAAATAAGGATGATGTTTGGGTTTCTAAGAACCAAGTAAGAGTACATACTAGAAAAAAAAAAAGCATGGTGATGCGAAAGAAGAGCAAGAGGCTAGTAGTGATGATGAAATTGAAGTTATGTCTAGTACATGGAATTCAGGGATGAAGAATCGCCTAATACATTACAAAAGATAGGGGGAGACATATTTTTATATCTAAGTTACATATTTATTGTTATCATAAACAAATAAGAGATTGTTGACCATTAGATTCTTTTATAAAAGAAAATAGTTATTCTTATAGGTTGTGATATAACGTATATTTGAAACAAATATTTAGGTGTTTGTTTAATGATAAGTATATTGATTGCACAAAGATTCCATATGAAGAGATTACTTGTGTATATGAAAAGACTCTTTTGACAATTTTGAAAGTGATTTTTAGTGATGCAAACCCTGGCAGAATTGAATGGAATTCGCAAACCCAAAATCTATCTAATCCAAGTTTTTGCTGAAAATAGGATGAGTTTATCACAATGAAAGACTTGCTCCAAGGCAGCAAGACTACAAACCAACTCAATCACAACACCTACACCTGGAGACGAGCAAAAGGAGTATAAATTCACAACAAAGATTTGTCAATTCTTTGAAGAGTTAAAAGTTCAATCAAGAACCAAAATTGACAACTAAAGGTCTGCAAAAACCAGAATATTATTAGCCAAAAAACAAAGTGTGCTGAAAATTATTCTCAAGAGTATTTATACCCCAAGCCAAAAACCCTAGTTTCCCTAATGGGTCACATATAAACACAATTTAAATAATAATCAACCCAAGTTAAAACTAGCCCAAACTAATTAAAATAAATAAAATAAACAAGTCTGAAAATCAAACAAGTGTTTCCTCATAAAATAAAGAAACTTTAATTGCTCAACTAATTTAATAAGAAAAGTTCGGTTATTCTCGCATTCTGTCTGGTAGCAGCAAATCCCAAATTCACATGGATGGTTCTCTCTTATCTTAAAGAATTTAAAGGCGTGTCATGAACAGTTGGAAAGGTATGGAAGTCTAGTTTCCGTCCCAACTAGAATCACCTAAACATTCGACCTGTAGCTCCATTTATGATAAAACAAAAGGTAGTGAAAGGTCAAACTGACCGAATCTAGTCTTTTTCTCCCAATCCTTGTGTAATGGTCTTGGTTCCACCAACAAGCCCTTCTTGAACATGAATCAGATTAATCACGGCTTGCTCCTCATTATTTAATATCCTCTTGAAATCCACCTTGACCCATATATCTTGAAGAAGTCCATTGAAAACCTCTTTGAAGCTCTTAACTCTAAGCCTTGTAAGTGGACCAACCGGAACCTCCAATGGATCCTTTGGTGCTTGGATCACATCACTTAGACTTGAGATAACTAAATTATTTTATATAGAAAATACTATATTTCAATCTTCACTACACGTTTCTTTAATCAAATGTAAAAAATGATCAGGCATTGGATATAATAGAAACTTTATGAAGGTATTTGAGTGATCAAGAAAGGATTCATCACCATAAAAACTATAAAATATTACATGTGTTGTCAAATAGTATTGATTATGAAATCCTTATGTAAGGTAGAATGATATTTGGAAAGAATTTCAAATCTTATTCAAATAATCAATGACTATCGTGATGAAAATTGATATGATTTATCAGTACAAATGCACTTTATGATCAAATGTCTATATCAAAACAATACAAATGAAAGAATATTAGTTATATTGATAAACAAGATGTTGAAAGGTCAACTCAAACCACAAATAACCTTTTTTAATATGTTAAAGATCATGATAGATTGCACCTTCAAATATATTTTAATCAATTATTAGATTGATGATAAATTAAGTTATTTAATATATATAATCATATTTTAATTAGGATTATAATTTATAATTGGGTTAACATATTAGGAACAACTAGAAATTAAAATCAAGTTTGACTTGACTATGAATAAGTTTCTAAAAATTAAGGGACTAGAATGTAATTTATATAAGGGATTGCAATTGCGGGCTTGAAAAAATCAAGTATGGACTTAATTGTAAAAAAATTAAAAGTTGTATTGAAATAAAACATGTGATATTTTGACATAGTTACAGTTAGGTTTTTCCTATAAATACAATGATGTTACTCATAACTCTGATAATGATATTTATTAAAGAGTTAATAGAGAGTTAGAAAAGAGCTAGCACTCAAGGTTTATCAAACCTTCAATCCTGAAATGGTTTATGAGATTTCTAATTTGGTAATTCATGTGGATTATGGTAAGATCAAATAATTGAACAACTAGTGATTTGTGACAACCGAGCCACAAAGAGCTTATCAAATCCTAAAAAGAAGAATTATTCTTCAAGTAATCTTCACTCAAAACCTAAATGACCCTAAAACATTATAGTCTAGATGTATTTATATTAGCATCACAAAGACTTGTGAGTTAAAGAGGCAATTTCTATGAATAATGCAATTTCATGACATATAAATTAAGGTTGTATGCGTATCATAAAAACATTAATAAACAAATAAAAGAAGAATATGTACAAGAACTTACTTGATAGTAAAGAGATAAACGAAGGAGAAATTCACAATGATCAGTTAAACACCTGCATAGATGACATAAATATAATTAATCTAATGAGTTGAGTTATGCATGAAACTATATCTATGGTCTCTCAAAAAAGAAGTTTTTTTATAGAATAAAAAGAAAAGTCTTCAAAATAAGTAAATAATTAATTGAAGTAAGGAACCTCTCTCCCACTTGCAACGACCAAACTCGAGCTAGCATCTAATTGTAACTTGCCTTTGATCAAGTTTCTTTTTTTTTTCTTATATTATCATAGAAGGTTAAAGGCTTCATGAATGGATGAGCAAAAACAAATATCATCATATATAAAACATATTTATAACAAAAAGAAATCAACCTTTCAAATCAAACATGAAATTTATAATAATAATAATAATAATAATAATAATAATAATAATAATAAATTGTTGCAACTTGAGTAGAGTAACTCCAACCTAGAAGTGTATTTGGTAAACTAGATAAAAGTACACTAAACAAGACATAATAAATAGTTATTCTATATGGATTTGACTTGAGTTTTTTTTGTCCTTTTTGAATTGAATATTTTTTTATTTCATCATTCAATATTGGATTTATTGGGAATTTGACTTCATAATTTTTTTGTTTTTTTATGGATTTATCTCGGTCTTAAGACTTAGGTTTGATAGGTTGACCCGAGATTTTTTTTTAATTGAATTTTTTCATTTTATTACTTCAATATTGGGTTGAATGGGAATTGAGCTTTATAATTTTTTTTATTTGCTTTCTTAGGGTTTATTATGGTCTCATGATTTTGGTCGCAGGTTAGCCCAGTTGCCTTATGGTTTTTTTATCCCTTTTCAATTGAATGTTTGTTTTTCAATTTTATCCTTAAATATTGGGTTGACTAAAAATTAGGCTTTATAATTTATTTCATTTTGCTTTCTTTGAGGTTATCTCGGCCTCATTGTCATAACTCATTTTTTGGGTTATTCCCCAAATTCACATTTTCTCTTCCAAAACAAAAATAAAAAAATATATATTCAAAAGAAATCCAAAAAAAATATTATTGCAGTGAGAAGAGGATGTCAGAGCGCCTAGAAAATGGCTGAAAATTGGTTAAGGAAGTTCATAAATACAAAGATTGAAATTTGACAGTATATTTGTTACTGACAAGAGCCCTGTTGACAAAAAAAATTCAATTTTAAAAAAATCCAAAATTAGATGTTTATGAACTCAATTAAATTTTATTGAAGGTTTAATTGAATCTATGGAGGGTTTGATTGCAATAAAAATTGATTTTTAAGTCAATTTGGACTTTAATTGGAAGAAATTAAATTCAAAATCAGATGTTTATGGACTCAATTAAATTTTATTGAAGGTTTAATTGAATTTATAGAGGGTTTGATTGCAATAAAAATTAATTTTTAAGTCAATTTGGGTTTTAAATGGAAGAAATTAAAGTTCAGGAGTCAAATTATAATTTTTAAGAGTTAATTTGGTCAAATCAGAGGCTTAATTGCATAAATATTGAAGTTTGATGGTCAATTAGAAACTTGATTGAAGAAATCTAAAATCAAGGACCAAACTAGAAAAGGCTAGTGAATAGAGGGAATGAAATTGTTTGAATCAAGGGCCAAATTAAAAGTTCATTGATTAATTGAGGGTCAAATTGCATAAATCAGAGACCAAGGACCGAAATAAAAAAGGCGGCCAACTTTAGGGCTGACATTCGATTTTTGGCAGGGACGCAATTGAATTGTTTCTTAAAATCAAAATTGCAATTGAGGACTTGATTGAACAAATCACAAACTGAGGACTGATTTGGAATTTGACATGTTTTTGACGTCTTTTCCTTTTAAATGAAACGCCACATTTTGTACAAAACGACGTCGTTTCATGCGCTATTCATTAAAAAAAAAGCGCAAAATAGTGTTGTTTTGAACGACACTATGCTTCTTCTTCCCCAAGACGCTCAGTAGGGGAAGAAGAAGTTTTGTTCCCCTACGTTTTCCCTCTCCCTCTCTCTCCCTACTTGCCCAAACCCTGACATAAACCCACGCCCCTCATGGCCTGCCACCATCATGGAAAGGGCATGGGAGCCATGCCCTGCGGGTGGCTCTGGGCGACTGCACAAAGGCCGCCTCAGCCACCCTACCCTATCCTCGTGACTGTACAGGGGTAGGGTAGCTCCCGCTCCCCCTGCCCCTATAAATACCCCGTTCAACAGGCGGTGAGAGGGAGGGAAAAAACAAGTGAGGTTATAGAGAGGGGAATGAACAAGACTGTTTTGAAGGAGGAAACAGAGGAGGGGAAGGGAGGTGAAAGAAGGGGAATAGAGAGGAAAACAACAGAGACGAACATAGAGGAGAGAATTGGTGGGAGATAGAAAAAAAGACTGGAGGCAAGAAGAACAAAATAAAACAAACATAGAGAGGAGAGTGAAAGAAGAACATAAGAAAAACCAAAGCAAAAACAAAACGAAACAGATAAAGGAAAACATAAAGAAGAAAAAACACCGAGAAACAGAAGAGGAAAAAGGAGGAACCACCGCCTGACGCCACAACATCGCCACTTTGAGCCACCATCAACGACAACACCACCACCGCCATGTCAGCCTCATCCTCCTCCTTCTTCTTCTGCGTCATTTGTCGCAGTCTCCACTGTTTTGTAAAGTGAACAATGGAGAATTTTCTCACTTTTCACTGGGCCGGACCTAGTCCGGCAGGTCCGGCCCAAATAAAAATGGTTGGGCCGGGTCCGACCCTGTCCAAAAAATATATAATTTTTTTTTTCAAAAATCCTTTCAAATTTTATGATTTTCGTGCGTATTTTTCTATCAACTTTGCTTAATATTGGTTTGAATTTTATACTGTAAAGATACGAATCCGGTATTAAAATACCTAATTTTCTCCGAAATATTGTGAAAACTTTAAGAAAATGTCTTCTTTACATGCATACGACCAAGTCTCTCAAAGATTAAAAAAAATTATATCGTATTTTCATACAATAAAAATTCAAAAAATATGTTTTAGCATGCATTATAGACTTTAATAACCATTTTATTAAAGTCATGAGAACTATGCTAATATTTTAAAAATACTAAAAAAACTTATTTTGTTTTCTTTTAATATCTAGGATTATGAATTTATAAGTAAGATGTATTTCCAATATTAAAAAAGTAGTTCTTTTATGTATAGACATTAGAACGGTCAGGTTTTACCCAATAAAATAAGAATCTCCTTACTGAGAATGACTTATTTTAAACTTTAGACAGACCAACAATTAGAAAACACAATAATATCTTAGCATTTATTAGACAATTAAACAATCCAGCTTACCTTAAGTAAGGCGTATTTAGAGTGTTAATATCTTCTCTTTACGCAACCAGTCCACGAGCCCGATCTCTGAGACCAATTAGGGTTTTTAGTGATCAAAATACTAGGTAGCGACTACTATTCTCTCTTTACACTAATAAAAAACAAAAAATTCGTGTCTCCCTCGTTTTCCAATATCATACGAGAGTGGACGCATATTTGTTGAGACACCGCAAACGTGAAAAGGGAAGGTCTAGTGTTGGCAAAAGGGAAGGTCTGTTATTACTATGAATTTCGCGGATTATTGGGCTTTCCAGTAAAAAAAGAAAACCATAAGTGATATAATAATAAAAACGAATGATGGTGTCAAGATCAAATTATGGTGGTGAAAGCTAGCCATGCACTATTAAATCCAAACATTATAGTTAATTAGAATGTTCATTATAATAAAAATCTAAACATTTTTATTTTTATTAAAATAGAAAAATAAGGTTAAAAATTTAAGGGGCCGGGTCCAACTTTTAACCCTACAACGAGATAGACTTCGATAAAAACTTGCATACAGAAATTGAGTGAGTCTAGTAGGATAAATGGAGATTAAATTGAAAAAATATTTCACTTTCTTTCTTCATGAACACATAATAATATAATATAAAGACAATAACAAATAACACAAGAATTAGTAGAAATACACACCTTGTTTGTAGTACGTAGAGACAGGAACGAATGGAAGAATCACGATCACTTAGACACCCACAACCTCTCTATCAATCGATTGCAACCACAAATATAATCCTTAATGTATGTAGTGTTACTATAATTATGATCTCTCAAGGCTTTTTTTTTCTTTTCTTTTTTTGAAAATGATGATTAGGGGAAGAAAACGAAAGGACCTGAAAATTAAGAAGACAACAATTAATTAAATGAAGAACACTCTCTGCCACTTCAAAGGATGAAACTCGAGCTATATGATTGTCCCTATATATATCCCACTCAAGGAATATGATTTGCCCATAAAGAAAAGAAAGGAAAAAAAAGACATTCCTTGCTTTAAATTTGGTTTTACTTATGGAGTAAGCTAATGACATCAACATTTGCAGGCTATAGAGAGATTCTCATTTCAATTTTTTTTTTTTTTTTGGGTGCATGCAGGCCATGGCTTCATGGGTAAGCGAAAACACTACTGCTGCATGTACAAAACCAATTTAAGGCATGTAAGATGCCATAAAGCCTTCAATTTTCTATATTACCCTATAGAGTTTTAGATACTTCTATCATAGGAAGATGATAACAATAAAAACATTTTTTGTTCTTATAATGAAAGTATTATAAGTTCGTTTGGGCTTGCGATTCAACCTGTTTTTTATAAAATATGAATTTTTTTTCTTTAAATTAATTTTTTTGGATTTGAAATAATTTTGATTATTTTATTATTTTATGTAATGAATTGTTTGATAATTTAATTATGTTATTATAATCTTGTTTATGTGTTATTGTAGTAGTTATAATAATTTTTATTTATATTGTTCCTATAGGGTTTAAATAAGAATAGTAACACATTTTATATCCATTATAAATGTTTAGTCCAAATTTTCAATTATTTTTATAACATTTTATTTTTTCAACTTGGTATCGTTGTTTTTTAATTGATTGAAATAGAATTTAGAAAATTCATATCCTAGAACTAAAATAAAAAAGTTGTGTAACTTTTTTAAAAAATAAATAATATATTCATTTTCTTGATGCATATCAAATTTAAAATTTTAATTAGTGTTGATTTTTTAAAGAAATATACTAATATATCACTTGATACCCTAATCTTATTAAAAGAAGGACTTAATTGAAAATAATAAGGTTCAAATAATATAGATTCAACTCTTATGCTATCATGTACTATTAAAGAGTTCAAAAGACTTTGATGTGACAGGTGTGTTTGGGATTGTGGTAGCGGTTTGGGGTCTATCTTTAATTAGATAAGGACTAGTTAGGTTATCTACGCATTGTCGCGGGCTACTTTTGAAAACGCGCACTGCTTTTAATTGTGGGACAATTGAAAGAAAAAAAGCACTTTCTAAGCATGCAATCAAGAGTTGGCAGCATTAAAAGGTATATGATTTGGAAGCAACGGATAAGTAACATGTAAAAAACTTACTTAAACTGTCTTGAATTTCATATAAGAATCAAATTGTTAAATATAAAGGGACATCAATCTAATATAGATATTGTTTGAGCAACTCAAAATAAAAATTGGCACGATGAACAAAAAGAGTATGAAAACCTAAGTTTTGAGTGAAAAGTGAAGTCCCAACAACTGTTAGCAAGTAAAGAGCAACAAATGCTTGTCAACTCCTTGTTATTGCAAAGACCTAAATAACTTAGTTAAGTGTTTGCAAAAATATTTAATGTATCTATCTATTTGTTTGGATCTAATGTATAAAATGAGTATGATACATATTTTAAACACTCACCTTAGAAGGTAATTTTTTTTCCTAAAAGAAAACAACCTAAGAGCGCCTAAAGCCTTTAAACTTTTTTTGGACAAGCATTGGCCAAATAGTTTCCTCCACCAGATTCTTCACACACACACATATAAAACTCCTACATGTAAATAAAAAAAAACTTATACATGCATCTAATTAAACAGCCTAGCGAAAAATGAAGATCAAGATATCTAATATCGCAACATAGGTAATTTACCTTGTCATGTTTAATAAATTCCCATGTCAAAATAAATTTGTAATAGAAAAACACATAAATTTTGTAATAAAAATCGACACACATATAAAATTTATTGAACAACAATTTAAAAAAAAACACAAGGTTACACATAACACATAAAATTTATTGAACAATAATTTAAAAAAAAAACAATACAAAGCTGCACATATGAAAAATCTTATAAAAAAATCAATATTAAAAAATTAATCTATATAAATTAAGAAAAAACCACAGATGAATCATACTTACTTAAACATAAACCAAAAATTTATTTGAAAAATATACACAAATAATGCATTATTTTAAAAAAATAAACTTAAAAATTGGAAAAAATATATATATACATATAAAAAAAAAAAAGAACCAGGTAAGGCACTTGTGGACCTGGTAAGCTAGGCATTTGGGTCTAATAAACATGCCTGACACACTTTAACTTAGGTTTAGCAAACATGTCAGACCCATATTACTTTAGACTTGGCTGCCCATTATGTCCACGCACTTTGGACATGGATGATGATAAAACCCAATGCCTTGGGTCTGGTTTCAAATTCAACAGGTGCTCCTCCTTCAGTAGAGACAATGTGTGATCCCACATGTCAACAATGGCAGTGTTGTGTGATTCCACGAGCTACCGGGATTACCTAGCAGCCTTGGAAGGTTTCCAACAATCCCTAGACAACCACAACAACCTTGGAATGTCAATTCCTAACTCCAAACCATTTATTTGATAAATTCTTAGTTTTAGGGACCAAATATTAATTATGTGTGTGGTTTTAGCACTGTTTGATGATGATTTGTGATTGATTGAGTTATTATGACAAAAATTATCAATTTACTTTTAATGCATATGGCCAAGTCTCTAAAAAATAAATTATATTTGCATATTTTAGTATATTAAAAAATCACAAAAATAGTCTTTTTTATTATTTTTTTACATGTATTTTTAGATTTATGAACCAGTTTATTAAAGTCATGAGAACTTGGCCTACATTTTAAAAATACCCAAAAACTTATTTTGTTATTTCTTATATTAAAACAAAAAAATACAAAAAATATGTTTTGACTCTATAATGACTATACTTTAACCTAATAAGATAAGGACCTCCTTACCAATAAGGACTTTTCTTAAACCTTAGATAGACCAACAACTAGAAAACATAACAATACCTTAGTTTATATCAGACAAACAAATATTATAGATTACCTTAGGTAAGGTGTACTAGAGATGATACATCCTCCCTATACACAACCAATTCTCTTATCCAGACTATGAGATCAGTTAGGGTTTCTAGTGACCAAATACTAGGTGGCGACTCCATCCTTTTTTTACTAATAAGAAACAAGAATTCCCCAATTGATTTTTAAATATCCAATTAACTGTTTGTTAATATGTTGCCCCTGCATTCTTCAATCCGAAAGGTATAGCTCTGTAACAATAAGTACTGGATTCAATTATAAAAGTTAGTTTCTCCTCATCTTCGAGATGTATAGGGATTTAATGGTGTCCTGAGTTGGAATCCAAAAGGCTCAAGAATTCAAAAGTCATCATAGCGTCTACCGGACGATCAATTCTTAAGATTGGATAATTGTCTTTTGGGTAGGCTTTGTTTAAGTTAGTGAATTTCACACACATCTGCCACTTGTCGTTACTTTTCTTGACCATAACAACATTTGCAAACCAGTTCAAGTACAACACCTCTCTAATAAAGTCAACGGCCAGAAGTTTATCTACTTTTTGAGTTATAGCCTTCTGTCTTTATCCCCTAAAATTTCTTTTTTTTTCCTGGCAAACTAGATGTGTAATTGGATCTACCCTCAACTGGTGGGTAGCTATTTTTGGACTGATGTTTGGCATCTTTGATGCATCTGTTATGAAATTCAACTTTTAAATCTGTAAGAGCTCCATTAATGATTGCTATTGTGATAGTGTTAAGGCGGATCCCATTTTAGTGATTGCTTGTTCATCTCCCCCCCCCAAACAAACATCCTT
>Ga0307515_10019069_pt1 | contig 12374 bp, 9 predicted proteins | sample 17_EM_MG_FD_194513 | JGI IMG/M metagenome (GOLD analysis project Ga0307515, IMG submission 194513) | Populus trichocarpa ectomycorrhiza microbial communities from riparian zone in the Pacific Northwest, United States - 17_EM | ecosystem: Host-associated > Plants > Roots > Unclassified | place...
ACATACTGGCTTTCTTTGCCGCCAGTGATGGTATTGTGAACGAAAACCTGGCCGTAAATTTCATGAGCGAGGTGCAATTGCCCGAGGCCCGTTGTTTTTATGGCTTCCAGATCATGATGGAAAACATCCACTCCGAAACTTACGCCCTGTTAATTGATACATACATCAAAGATCCGGTGGAAAAAGACCGCTTGTTCCATGCTATTGATACCATACCTTGTGTAACCAAAAAAGCCGAATGGGCGCTACGCTGGATAAACAACGGTAACTTTGCCGAGCGTTTGGTTGCTTTTGCTGCTGTTGAAGGTATTTTCTTCTCGGGTAGCTTTTGCTCTATTTTCTGGCTTAAAAAACGTGGCTTGATGCCGGGCTTAACTTTCAGTAACGAACTGATTTCGCGCGATGAAGGCTCGCACTGCGAATTTGCCTGTTTATTATACAAAATGCTTAACAAGCGCCTGAGCGCCGAAGCCGTTACCAAGATTATTACCGATGCGGTTGAAATAGAAAAAGAATTTGTTACCGATGCCTTGCCTGTTAACCTGATTGGCATGAACGCCAAAATGATGGGCCAGTACATCGAGTTTGTTGCTGATAGGTGGCTTGGCGAACTTGGTTACGAAAAACATTACGGCGCCAGCAACCCTTTCGACTTTATGGAGATGATATCGCTGCAAGGCAAAACCAACTTCTTTGAAAAACGCGTTGGCGATTACCAGAAAAGCGGCGTATTAAACAATGCCGAAAGCAAAGCGTTCTCGCTTGATGAGGACTTTTAGGTGGTGAGTGGTGAGTAGTCAGTGGTGAGTCTTTTTTAGCCGATCAATATATGTTTTTACAATTAGGTCATACTAAATTAGATGCTTACACTGCTACAAGGCAATTTGTAAAAGAATGTTACATAGCCGTAAGCCTGTTCCCAACCGATGAAAAATACAATTTAACACAACAAATAAAACGGGCGGCACTATCTGTTCATTTAAATCTGGCAGAAGGAAGCTCAAGAAATTCCGACATTGAAAGAAAAAGATATTACGAGATAGCCAGAGGATCAATTATCGAAGTTGACGCTGCATTCGATGTGGCTTCGGACTTAGGATATTGTTCAGCTGGCAGTTTAAGCACACTTGGCGAAATATTAGTTAAGTGTTTTAAATATCTGAGTGCTCTTATTAATTCAATCAGGATCAATTAACAAATTTAACATTAACACTAACTACTCACCATTCACAACTCACTAATATGCTTGTAGTAAAAAGAGACGGTAGAAAAGAGTCGGTAAAATTCGACAAGATCACGGCACGTATTGAAAAACTGTGCTACGGGTTCAACCTGGTTGACCCGATTGATGTGGCAAAAAAGGTAATTGAAGGTTTGTTTGATGGTGTAACCACATCCGAACTTGATAACCTTGCTGCCGAAACTGCTGCATCATTAACAACGAAGCATCCTGATTATGCTTTGCTGGCATCGCGTATTGCAGTATCAAACCTGCATAAGAACACCATCAAGTCGTTCTCTGAAACTATGCGCATCCTGTATAATTATGTGGATGGCAAAACCGGCAAAAATGCTTCATTAATTGCCGATGATGTTTGGGAAGTGATTGAAAAAAATGCCGAACTGTTGGACAGTACCATCATTTACGACCGCGACTTTGGTTTTGATTATTTTGGTTTTAAAACTCTCGAAAAATCATACCTGTTAAAGGTTGATGGTAAAATTGTTGAACGCCCGCAGCACCTGTTTATGCGTGTATCTGTTGGTATCCACAAAGAGGATGTAGAGAGCGCCATCAAAACCTACCACCTGATGAGCGAGCGTTGGTTTACACACGCTACACCTACTTTATTTAATGCCGGTACGCCAAAACCACAAATGTCGTCATGCTTCCTGTTAACCATGAAAGATGATAGCATTGATGGTATTTACGATACTTTAAAACAAACTGCAAAAATATCGCAAAGCGCAGGTGGTATTGGCCTAAGCATCCACAACGTGCGTGCTACCGGCTCATACATCAGCGGTACAAACGGTACCAGCAACGGTATTATCCCAATGCTGCGCGTATTTAACGATACTGCCCGTTATGTTGACCAGGGTGGTGGCAAGCGTAAAGGCGCTTTCGCTATTTATTTAGAGCCATGGCATGCAGATATCTTTGAATTTTTAGACCTGCGTAAAAACCACGGTAAAGAAGAAATGCGCGCCCGCGATTTATTCTACGCCCTTTGGGTATCTGACCTGTTTATGCAGCGCGTTGAGGCTAACGAAGAGTGGAGCCTGTTCTGCCCGCATGAAGCACCAGGCCTGGCCGATTGCTTTGGCGAAGAGTTTGTTGCCCTGTATACCAGGTACGAAAAAGAAGGCCGTGCACGCCGTACCATCAAAGCACAGGAATTGTGGTTTGCCGTATTGGATGCCCAGGTAGAAACCGGTACACCATACCTGTTATATAAAGATGCTGCCAACAGCAAATCCAACCAGCAAAATTTAGGTACTATCAAAAGCTCAAACCTTTGTACCGAAATTATGGAATACACCGATGCCAATGAGATTGCGGTTTGTAACCTGGCTTCATTAGCATTGCCACGCTACATTAACAACGGTACATTTGACCATAACAAGCTATACGATGTTACTTACCAGGCTACTTTAAACCTGAACAAGATCATCGATTATAACTACTACCCGGTTAAAGAAGCTGAATACTCTAACCTGCGTCACCGCCCTATTGGTTTAGGTGTACAGGGTTTGGCCGATACTTTTATCCAGCTGCGTATGCCGTTTGAAAGCGATGAAGCTAAACAACTGAACAAAGAGATTTTTGAAACCATTTACTTTGCTGCCATGACGGCTTCAAAAGATTTGGCTATCAAAGATGGCCCTTATGAAACCTTCCAGGGTTCGCCGTTATCAAAAGGTAAATTCCAGTTTGATTTATGGAACGTAGCCCCTGCCAGCACCCGTTGGGATTGGGAAAACCTGCGCCTTGATGTAATGAACCATGGTGTGCGTAACTCGCTGTTAGTAGCGCCAATGCCAACAGCATCAACATCACAAATATTGGGCAACAATGAGTGTTTTGAGCCATATACCTCCAACATTTATACCCGCCGTGTATTAAGCGGTGAGTTTATTGTGGTAAACAAATACCTGCTGCGCGATTTGGTAAACCTTGGTTTATGGACCCCGGCGATGAAAGATAAGATCATCACTGCAAACGGATCTGTTCAGGATATTGCCGAGATACCATCAGCTATTAAAGAACTGTACAAAACAGTTTGGGAAATTAAGATGCGTAACATCATTGATATGGCTGCCGATAGGGGCGCTTATGTTTGCCAGTCGCAATCATTAAACCTGTTCATCAACGCGCCAAACGCTTCAAAGCTAACTTCAATGCACTTCTACGCATGGAAAAAAGGTCTAAAAACAGGTATGTATTACCTGCGTACACAAGCCGCTTCGCAAGCCGTTAAATTCACCGTTGAAAACCAGGGCGGATCAAACATGGAGCCGGTTATCCCTGACCATGTAGACCAAATGGTTGATAACGTACCAGAAGGCCCAAGCTGCTCGATGGAAGAAGGTTGCGTTACTTGTTCGGCGTAAGTTTTTAGTCGGGAAGTCCGAAAGTCGGGAAGTCCGAAAGATAAAAGAAGACCGGAAGTTTAGTAGCTTACCGGTCTTTTACGTTGTATGTAGTCGGAAAGTCCGAAAGATAAAAGAAGACCGGGGAGTTTAGTAGCTTACCGGTCTTTTACGTTGTATGTAGTCGGAAAGTCCGAAAGTGGGGAAGTCCGAAAGATAAAAAGACCAGTAAGCTTCGTAGCTCATTGGTCTTTTATATTTAGCCTACCGTTAACTTCTGAATTTTCCGACTTCTGAACTTTGGGACTTTCCGACTTCCTCTCTTTTACATTATAATGATCTGCAACGCTTTTATTTGCTGGCAAACTTGTCGACCTTTGACGGAATAACAAACTTTCGGACTTCGCGGACTTTCCGACTTCCGGACTAAAACATGCACCCCAAACACGAAATTATCCGTTGCGAACGCTGTGAGGCGCCTTTTGAATGTAAAGCCAATTCATTCACCAAGTGCCAGTGCAGCACCGTGCAGCTTACGCTGAACGAGGTGCAGTATGTGAGTGAGTTGTATGAGGGGTGTTTATGTGCTAACTGTTTGTTGCTGGTTCAGCAGGAGTATAGGGCTGAGGTGGGAATTGAATAAGTTGATCTTTATTTCTTATTAAGTTTATGAGAATATAAAACCTGACTTTATTAAAATGCAAAGAAATTTAGCGTTTATCTTGTTTTTAGCTATAGCGGTTGGTTGCCAGCAGGCAAAGGACATTGATTTAAAAATGATTAATAAGTCAAAGCGTCCAATTTCAGTTATGTATAATAATGATGTCGACTTCAATGATCTTGTAAATTCAACCTATAATAATATCGATTATCAAACAGATGACCGCAAAGTGATCATGCCCGACTCAATTTTTCACAGCATGTCATTTGACGCACCCGACGCCTGGCATGAATTTATTGAGGGCGGTAAGGAAAAAAAGCTTTTCGTTTATTTTTTTTATGTGGACACTTTGGAGAAATACAACAAATATCCGCTTGTTAATAACATGACGACTTTAATCCATATGCATAAATACATCAGGATATCTAAATATTCGGAACAATATCTTATTGACAATAACTGGACGCTTACTTTCAGGTAGCTGTTGATCATTTGTGTTTTTTTATCTGAACACACAATATTTTGGTAACTATATACCATTTTACACTAAGTGATATCATTTATAAAACTAATGCTGTAGTGTATTCTAAAAGTGAAGAGTTTAATTGTGCTAATAATGAAGTTTAAAAACAAAATGGAAGTTGTGGAGTTGCTAATTATGTAAACTAATAATTTATTATTAGTTTTGTTGTAAAACAAAAAGTAATACCTTTTTTTGGCACAATTCCGATCTGAGGGCACGTGTAAATAAAACAAAAAAGTTATTGCTTCGCTAATGACCCTTCAACACCGCGCGCATGATGTACCCTGCTGTTCGGCCTCTTGATTGTAGGTTAATTGCAAAAAACTTATTTAAACTAAATTCGTATACAGGTGTCAAATATCTGTATACGCAATATAAAATACGTTTTAATCAATGACTGTAGTCAACATACAATCAAAAATTTCCGGATGGGATGTCCAACGTAAGCCTTCTGAGGGTGAAATAAGGACAGCATTGGCCGTAGCCAGATTTTTAGTATTCCCATTTAAATTATTAAAATCGATTGGCATTTTTAGAAGCATTCTATTCGTAGATATAGCAATGAAGTTAAAGATATTCGATTTTACAAAAAACTTTAGTAAATATTCGGAATTTGAACAGATGGATAGTCTATCCGAAATAATGTTTATGAGAGAATCATTAGAAGCACTCATAAATGATTTGAAAGAATTAGAAAATAAATCAATAAAATTCCCCTTAAGGAAATCAATTACTAACAAGTTAAATAATTTATATAAATATTTAACAAAAATAGAAGTAAAGTATAAGCCTTTAGTGTACCCCGATGCTCCAGACTCCGATTCCGAAGAGTTTAAAATGATGTTAAAAAAAGAGTATTCTGAATTTGATTTAGAATACTAAAACATGCCTCCTCAATACCTGCGTGGATTTGTAGTTAACGTATTTTTCCCATATACCGAAATTGTAGACGGCAAAACAAGGCCGGGTATAATTCTTGAAAAGTGTGGCGATAATGAGTATACAATTATGTATGTTACAAAAACAGATTTAAGGGGAAAGTGTAAAGGAAAATGGATTGAAAAAAACTCTAAAGAGGGTAAAGAAATGAAGCTTACTCATGACTCATTTGTAAACTACGAGCGAATAAAAGATTTAAAAACCATTTTCATAGATAGTTATAGAGGTCGTTGCTCCTTCATCGATGAAATTGAAGCAGAATTAGGATTATAAGTTTCACTCTTTTTCCTTTGGTTTATAGTTTAAAGCCGTTTTTAGCTTATTGTTGAAATCAGACAATTCCTTTTTTTTGTGCCAATTGGTTTAACAATCTCGGCAAACTCCTCTTTTGTAGCACTATTATTAGTTTCTATAAAATCAAATTGCATAGTCATTTGAGTAGGAGTATTTTCCTTACTTTAAGGCTTAGATTCAAAGACTGTTGTTTTTTTAGACTTACTGCCCTTTGTGTTCTGGTATTTGGAAACGCAATAGCTATATTATCTTTAAACTTTTCGAGGCTTGTAGGCTGGGGTTCACCTGTAAATTCAAATTTTTATATTGCCTGTCATCCGCATCACCATAATTTAAAAACAATATCTTAGCGTCAGCCGGCAACAATCCCGCCGGTTAAACCATGGCCGCTATCAGCACAAAACAAAAACCACACATTCAACAGGTTGATTATATCCGGGCGATAGCGGCGCTGGCTGTAACGTTATTCCATTTGGGTGGCAAAACCTTGCCGGTTTTAAATTACGGCTGGCTGGGTGTATATATGTTTTTCCTGTTATCGGGTTTTATCATTTGCTGGGCCATCCCCGAAAATTATAGCTGGAAACTGGCTGGCCGCTTTATCCTTAAGCGGGTTATCCGGATCGAACCGCCGTACATCATCTCGATATTGATGGCCATAATCATGAACTTTTTTTGGGTTGCCCATTACCGGCCCGATTGGGTTAATGCGGTTTGTCACCTGGCCTATCTTAATAGCTTTTTGGGGCAGCCATACCTAAGCCCCGTTTACTGGACATTGGGCATCGAGTTTCAGTTTTACCTTTTTGTTGCCTTGTGTTTTCCGTGGTTTACCGGTAAGTGGGGGGGCTGGCTGTTATTGTTGCTAAGTATTTTACCGGTATTTTTAAAAGTGCCGGGCAATACTTTAATCAATAGCTTCCCGGTGTTCGCGCTGGGTATTTTATATTATTTATACCGGGTAAAAGGAGAAACTTTGATGGGAACGCTTGTATTTGGCGTTTTAATTGCCGTTTGCAGCGCGCATTCGGTTGGTTTGGCCCAAACCTGCGCTGCATTACTTGCCCTGGGTATATTATTGTTGCCTTTAAAAAGTTACCCTGTTATCAGCTTTCTTTCTAAAATTTCATTTTCGCTGTACCTTACCCATGATATCATTGGCAGTAACCTGGTTGTTTACCTGGGTATGCTATTGCCTAAATCGTTGTTTTTTAATGGGATAGAATTTTTAACGGGCCTTGGCGTGAGTATTTTATTTGCCTGGGGATTTTATTTATTAGTTGAGAAGCCTTGTTTGAAATTATCAAAACAGGTGAATTATAACATATAGTTTATTATCGTTTGCTGTTATCTCATCTTAGTGTAACATGTACATGACAATTAGCATTTTATCAAAAAAATAAAGGATTGGGGTGTAACATTTGAAGTATTTTCGCCTCCAATTACGAAAATACGCACAAATGAAACGTTTTTACTTTTTTATAGCTCTAATCTGTTTTGCCGTTTCGGCTAAAGCTCAATTTGGAGTTGGTGGTGGTGGCCCCACTGTTGTTGGCCGCATTTCTGGTACTGTAATAGATTCTGTTACCAAACAACCTATGGATTATACCTCTGTAGGCTTGTATCGCAGCGGCGGTAAATCGCCCATAAATGGTGTTTTAACCGATTCGAAAGGTACTTTTAAGATAGATAATGTAAAGCCCGGAAGCTACAAACTGGTAATTTCTTTTCTTGGTTATCCATCAAAAACCATAGACCCTGTGGTAACTACAGCTTCAAAACCCGATGCTAAACTGAATACGGTTTATTTGTCGCCAGGATCAAAAACACTGGCAACCGTTAATGTTGTTGGCCAGGCGCCATTGGTAGAAAACAAGATAGATAAGATTGTTTACAATGCCGAAAAAGACCTTACATCTGCAGGCGGTAACGCAACTGATGTATTGCAAAAAGTGCCTTTGGTAAACGTTGATATTAACGGTAACGTATCTATCCGCGGCGATCAGAATGTTAAAGTTTTGATTAACGGTAAACCATCCGGCGCCACATCGGCCAGTTTATCGGATGTGTTGAAAACCATCCCTGCCGATCAGATCAAGAGCATCGAGGTAGTGACGTCCCCGTCGGCAAAATATGATGCGGAAGGTTCTGGTGGTATCATCAACATCATTACCAAACAAAAAAATGTATCGGGCATCAGCGGTTCGGTAAGCGGTGGTGTGGGTACACGCCAAAACAATGGCAACATTAACCTTAACTATAATAAAAACAGGTTTAGCCTGGGCATTAATGCCGGCGGTAACTTAACCTGGCCGCAAACGTCGACCACCATGTTCGATCAGCAGTTTAAAGGTGCCGATGGCAGCATAACCCGCCATAACTTTAACAATTCCACCAGCCGTATTAAAAGGCATGGCGTCATAAGCTCGGTAACTATGGGTTACGAGGTTAACGCATACAATAGCTTTAACAGCACCTTCAGGCTTAATGATGGTGGTTTTAATATAAAGGGAAATGGTGATAACAACATACAAGTGGGTAGTTTGCTAACAAATTATACCAGTACAACCAGGTCCAACAATCATTTTGGCGGCTTTGACTGGAACCTTGACTACACCCATAAGTTTAAAAAAGAAGGCGAAGAGTTTACGCTTTCGGGCCAATGGAGCCACAGTATCATCAAAACAAATTACAACAGCATATTTACAGCGGTTAACCCAAGCCAAACAGGTGCCAACAATGGTAAAAACAACGAATATACTTTCCAGGCCGATTATACTTTGCCTGTAAGTAAAGTAGTAAAAATTGAGGCCGGTGGTAAAACCATACAACGCCGCATAAACAGTAACTACGATATATTTGATACAGATAACAGCGGTAATAACGCTATACGCGATTCGTTGAACTCGAACCTGTATGATTATAACCAGAATGTATATGCCGGTTATACTGTTTTAACTTTCACTTTACCAAAAAGCTATTCGTTATTGGTAGGTGGCCGTGTAGAAAATACAAGGATAAAAGGCGATCCGCAGAACCCTTACCAGGATCCGGATAAGGTTGGCGATCTGTACCAAAACTTAAGTCCGTTTAGCACCAGCTACACAACTTATATACCAAGTTTAACTATACAGAAACAACTGGGCAGCCAAACGCTTAAATTATCGTACAGCAAACGTATACAAAGGCCAAGCCTGCAGTTTTTAAATCCGTTTATTAACCGCAGTTCTATCCAAAGCCAAACAGTTGGTAATGTGAACCTGTCGCCCGAGGTATCGCAAACTATAGAATTGAACATTAACAAATTTGTTAAATCATCGGTTATCAATTTCTCGGTTTATTACAAAAATACCAACAACATGATTGAGGGTATAGCCGATACGCTGACCGAAACCATCCGTAACCAGGTGGTGCATGCAACCCGTACAGCTTATCAGAATATTGGTAAAAATAACTCGTTTGGCGCAAGTTTCTTTGGGTCGATAAACCCGATAAAACCTTTAACCATAAGGGCGAGCATTAATGGTTTTACCTATAACCCAACCATATTTGATGCTTATAAAGATAAGGCTTCGGCAACTGGTGTTTATTTCCAATACTCGGCGTTCGGAAGTGCTTCTTACCAATTCCCGCATAACTTTTTGGCAGAGCTGTTTGGCTTTACCAACTCGGCCCGCCGTAACATCCAGGGAACAAACCCGGCATTTGGTATTTATGCTTTTGGTATAAAGAAACAGTTTATGGATAAAAAACTGGCTATAGGCTTTAACACTGTGCAGCCATTTGCCAGGGATAAACACTTTGATTCAAACATCAACAGTGATGCTTTTTCTTATAAAAGTTCAACAGCATTTCCTTTCCGTTCGTTCGGCATCACGTTTAGCTATAGCTTTGGTAAGCTAAGCTTTAGCAACCCGCAACAACAGAAAAAAGGTGTAAACAACGATGATACCAAGCAAGGCGACCAGGGTGGTGGTCAGGGCGGCGCACCAACAGGAGGAAGATAAGATAGTAGCAAGTAGTTAGTATCAAGTATCAAGACTCGGAAAAAAAGAATCGAGAGATAAGAGTCAAGAATCAAGACTTTTGAAAATAGCAGGGCCGGGAGAGTTGATCTTCCGGCCCTTTTTTAATGTTGTTATTGATGATATTTATCTGGGTTATTAAGTTTGGTTGGTTAAAAAATGTCAACTTTTGAAAACTGCTATCTTGTTGATAATGAGCAATAAAGGTGTTCTATTGCTAATTTTTAAGATATGTTAAATGATTGATAATGAGCAACAAAGGTGTTCCGGGTGCTCCAGGCGTTCCACCCGTTCCGATGGAACGTTTTTAGCTGTATCTTAATGCTAATCTCCTGACTTTTTTTGTCTTGGCTCTTGATTCTTGACTCTTGGTTCTACTCCGCCTCCACATCAATTCCTATCTGCTTCAATAGCAACGATGCATTAAAGGTTTTGCACTCGCCGTGTTTGATCTTGTAGTCAAACAGCATTTCGCCGTCTTTTACCTGTATGTCGAAATAGAAGTTGCGTACATAGTCGGGATATTTATCTTCAAGCCGGGCTATCTGCAAATCGTGCGTGGCCACCATGCCTACCGCGTTTTTGCGGATCAGTTGTTCGATAACTGCTTTTGATCCAAGGTATTTATCAACAGAATTTGTGCCACGCAGCATTTCATCAATCAGGAAAAATATTTTGGGCTCGTTTTCTACCGCGGCTAACAACATTTGCAGGCGGTCGAGCTCGGCTTTGAAGGTTGATGTGCTTTCGTTCAGTGAGTCTTTAATGCGCATGTAGCTAATCATGGTGATAACCGATACCCGCATGCTTTTAGCGCACACAGGGGCGCCGCAAAGTGCCAGCACTGTATTAATACCTATGGTGCGCAAAAAGGTGCTCTTGCCCGCCATATTTGAGCCGGTGATGATATCTACTTTATGGGTGTCTTCCAGTTCATAGTCATTTTCGATGCGTTTGGCGGCATCAATCAACGGGTGGGCAAGCGATTTGGCTACGAGTGTGTAACCTGACCTGTCGTCAATTTGTGGGTAAGCCCATTCCGGGTAGTTAATGGCCAGGCTTGCCAGGCTGATAAGCGCTTCAAATTCAGCAATAACATCAAAAGCGGCTTCCAGGCTTTCGTTATTCTGGCGTTTCCAGTTTTCGATGGCTATTACCTGGCGGATATCCCACAAAAAGAACAGGTTAAGCACGAAGCCAACAATCATATTAAGGTGATAATTGAGCTTGTCGATCAGGCTGGCCAGCTCTTTTATTTTGTTGGAGGTTTGGCTGGTTTTTAACAACCCGGCGAGCGAGGCATTATAACTTGCCTGCCATGGTTCTTCCTCTACCTGTTTAAAAACGTCGGCATATTTGTTTAGGGTATCGCCAATTTTGCCGGCAATCATATCGGCTTTACTAATGTACATGGCTTTTGAAAATACAATACCCATATTAACAATACCTATTACAATGGCCGCCAGCCTGGCGTAAGGGACAAACCAGGCCAATATCAGAATAGCGGTAAACAGATAAGGCGCTATTTTGGCGTACGCGGCAAGCCATTTTTCGCCGGGCATATCAAGCGGCAGGTGCAGGTATTTGAAAAGATTTTTAAGCTGATTGACATCCTGCTGAACGGCAAACACCAACCGGGTTTGGACGGCAAGCTTCCAATCGTTTTTGCCGGCTATTTCTTTAACTGCTTCCTGCCGTTGTAAAATGGTGGGTTTGGTTGCAGGCTTATCAAACCAATCGGCAAGCTTATTATTACCTGTAGATGTTGCTGTACGGTTAACCAACTGGTATAGGGAAGCATTGCCAAAAATATCCAGGTCGGAGGTGTAAAAGTGTTTTTCGTTGCCAAAGCGGGCGCCATCGTTATACATATTGGCGTGGGTTTGGATGCTGGTAATCTCATTCAGGTTTACCTTTTGCAGGTCGTCGTAATATTGTTTCAATTTTTCAAACCGGCCCTGGCGCGATACCAGCCACGCAAATGCAAAAACAAGCACCACAAAGGCCACTGCCACAATTGTAAAATTATCCTGTTGCACAGCTACACTGATAGCCACCACAATAAGGGCGAAGATGCTGAGCCTCAATAACGAATACGTATTGGCAAGCTTTTTATATTTGGCGGCTTCCTGCTGTGCGGCATTGGCGCGTTGTTCATAATTCGTAATAATATCCTGTTGCATACCCGGTAAAAAAGTTGTGGCTAAATAAACACATATATTTTAAATAAACGTTTATTTGTTTGAGATATGAAGATCACGTTTTTAACCGTTGGCAAAACCGAAGATGCCTATTTAAAAGAGGGCATTGATAAATATGTAAAGCGCCTGAAGCATTA
>Ga0307515_10019070_pt1 | contig 12374 bp, 7 predicted proteins | sample 17_EM_MG_FD_194513 | JGI IMG/M metagenome (GOLD analysis project Ga0307515, IMG submission 194513) | Populus trichocarpa ectomycorrhiza microbial communities from riparian zone in the Pacific Northwest, United States - 17_EM | ecosystem: Host-associated > Plants > Roots > Unclassified | place...
CCGCCATTCCTGTTCATGTCGCTCACGTTCCTGGCGTTCGTGCTCGCGTCGCTCCTGCTCCTGACGTTCGTGTTCTTGACGCTCTCGCTGATGCTGCTCGCGTTCGCGCTGTTGCTGTTCCTGGCGTTCGCGCTCGCGTCGCTCCTGCTCCTGACGTTCGCGTTGTTGCTGTTGCTGGCGTTCCTGTTCGCGCTGCTGCGCTTCGCGATTGTCCTGGGGGTACGCTATGTCGGCCGGCCCGATCGCGAGACATACGGCAATGGCGAATACGGCAAGGTGCTTCATGCAGGCCTCTTCGAGCGTTCCGGGCTCAAGCAATCTCTCTGCGCGATGGGAAAGACAGACAGCTTTACACGCATGGATGGAATTTGGCACCCATCGAAATGAGTGCGCAGTATGCGCTAGCGCACCACTTGTCTAAACGGGACCAGCCGTTCGCGCGCAAGAACCTTGCCTAGCGGCGCAGAAAATTGGACTGTATTCCCGCCGATTTTCTTCGCGAAATACATTGCTTTATCTGCACGCTTGAACAGCGTTTCAGCCTCGATTGCGTCGTCCGGAAATATGCTGATGCCGATGCTCAGATAGGCGTGAATCTCCCGCGTTCCGGCTTTAAACGGCTTGCCAAAGTGCTCGAGCACCTTGCGGACGGCGTTCTCGGCGTCGTTCATGTCCAAAATTCCGTTCAGCAGAAGCACGAACTCATCGCCCCCAATTCGAGCCAGCGTATCGGTTTGGCAAATCAGTCCCTTTAGGCGGCGGGCCACTTCTGAAAGTAGCGCGTCGCCAGCCGCGTGCCCTAGCGAATCGTTGACCTCTTTGAAGCGGTCGAGGTCGACCATCATGAGTGCGAAGCGCCCGCCTTGGCGCTCCACCCGTGCAATGGCCTGACGCAGCCGTTTGGCAAACAGGAGCCGGTTTGGCAAGCCCGTCAACGCGTCGTGCATGGCTGCGTGCCGCAATCGGGCGTTCGCTCGCTGAAGCTGTCTCGCATAACGTCGCGTCGTCTGTAAATGCGCGTCGTAAAACAGAAGGATGCTGGTGATCGTCAACAGCCCGAACGCTACGAGTGAAACCGTGATGACGAGCCAACTGTTGCTGTTCGCATCCACCTTCCCAATGCAGTAAGCGTCGGAGGCGAAACGCGACGCTGCCATGGCGGTGTAATGCATGCCACTAATTGCCGATCCCATCACGATTGCACCGCCGAGAGCGGCAAAAGTCGCCAGCCAAGTGCTTCTGCTGCGAAGCCAGAACGACAGCCACAAGGCAACGAGGGAAGCGCCGATCGCGATGGCGATTGAGGCAAGCACGAGGTCCGTTTCGTAGGTGATCATCGGAACGATCTGAACGGCGCTCATTCCCGAGTAGTGCATAGCGCAGATACCGGCGCCCATAAGCACTCCTCCGCCTAGGAGGTGCCGCAGCGTAAATTTAGGTCGGCTTGCAAGGGCGAGCGCGAAGCCGGAGATCGTGATTGCAATGACGAGAGAGATGAGAGTTCGGTCTACGTCGTACGACATCGGAATGGGTAGCGAGAATGCGAGCATTCCAATGAAATGCATCGACCAGATTCCGCTGCCCATGGCTAAGGCGCCACCGATTAGCCATAACACCGCAAGCACGCCACGAGAGTTTGAAACGCGCGCTGCGAGCTTCAGCGAGATGAACGAAACGAATACAGCGACAACAACTGACAGGGCAACGAGCGAGAGGTTGTAAGTTCCCTGCATTACATCTCCACGTCGCGGCGGACACTCGCCTCAATCATCGCCGGATGCGCCAAGCCGTCCTTGACTCGTGCGATTCCAGAGCATGGTGCCGCAATTTAGTGTCGATCGCGAGTAGGTTAATTAGCGCTAAGAATGCAACGTGAGCTTTACTGCAACGGGGACGCATGCAGATGCATTCGTTGGTGTCGTCTGCATGCGCCACCGGGTCATAGCAGAGCGGCATGTGCGTGAAATGGCGCGTGCAGCAGTTACTACCGCAAACGCGTTTTCCTGGAAAATCTGGAGCTGAGGTTTACGGCCTCGGTAGAAAGTGCCCGGTCGTAACCAGCGTGATTGCCCGAAGCCCGTCAGTTGAGAAGACCGCTCAATTTTCCCATGGAGGCTGTTCACGCCTCCGGCGCAAGCTACCTGCATCGTCGAACCGAGCTGATTAAGATATGATTACAATCAGTTCCGCAAAATGCTCATTAATTACTGGAGATAAATCGAGTGGCTAAAGCGAAGAAGACATCAGCGCCGCGTGAGTGGAGTAAGTCGGATCTGAGAACGCTGAAGAGTATGTCAAAGACCGATACGATGCGGGCGGCAGCCAATCTGCTGGGTCGAACGCCTGGCGCTGTTCAACAGAAGGCAAGCACCGCGGGTATTTCGTTTGCCAAGAAGGCTGCGCGAAAGAAGAAATAGGTCTCAGTCAATGTAAAAGCGCCGAGGTCGGGGCGGGTTATCTCGTGTTAGTCGAGAATTCCCGTCCCGCCAGCGAAACATCATCTGGTCTCGTGGCGCTGCGCCTCACACGGGAGGGCCGGCTGCCCGCACACCGAGCACGCTGACCTCTGATTCTGCATGCTGGAGCCTTGGTGGGCGTAAGTCTGCCTCGAGCAGCCATTTCGCCGCGGCGCTTCGGATACATGGGGATGGATCGGGCATCCGCGAATCATTCTGTGTGCTTGGACTGCCCTCTCCAGTTCGCGCATCCGCGCGTGAACTTGCCGATTCTTTCATTTCGCTGACAATCAGCCTCGATGGTGTAGTAGCCGGGGCCGACTCGCAGATTCGTTGTGACCTTGCCAGGCAGCGCGTGGTACAGCGTGAAGGAGATGAGCGCGTGTGCCACGCCGATGACGATGATGTTTGGCTGATAGCGATAGAGAATGCAGGCCCCCACACCGGCGGCCAGTGTTACGGCCACCAAGAAACCATTGGGCAGATGAAACACGGCAAATAACACCGCCGCGCACGCCATCGCGGCCGCGACGCTGCCAAACAGGTCCCGCGATCGGCGGTAGAACACGCAGAGGAGCCCATATTGCTGTGCAGTAGCCCAAAGAATGGTCACGGGCAGCGTCAATAGCACAATTTTCCATTCTGGAAAGTGCCAGCTATCCAGGATCGCTCCCGCGACCAACGCACCGCTTGCGGAGATGACAACCGCCACCGCTGCGTTACGCATCGCCGGCAGCCAATTATCCAGCCGCAGGCCGATGCTCTGCAGCGACTCGCCACGGCTTCGATGTCCGAGTATGCCGATACCGAAATATCCAGCCGCGCAGACCAGGAAAGCTCCTGGAAACGCGCGCTGCCAAATCCAGATATACGACAGGATGAGACCAGTCATTGCCGCAAGTTCTCCGGCGGCAATCCAACGCGTGCGTCCTTGCATGGCTCCTATACGGAGAATGCCCGGCGCTGGATTCTCGCATGATGCGCGAGTGCTCTCGTAGACCATCAATCCGTGGGGTTGGTGGCCGGGTAGCTCGCCACGCTTGAAAAGCGAATGGGGCAGCTTGCGCCGCCCCATTCAGCTGATTAACGATCAGCCTGCGCCTCGCGGCGCTGGCCCGAGCTAACAGGGTCCTACGAATGCGCCAGCCGCTTGTCCCGTAATTCCCGCCTTCGCGATCAGCTCACAGAGCAGAGCCATGTCCGCCGTGTTCCCCTTTGGATTTCTACATTGCATGCGGAGCTTAGTGAGCAGTCTTCCGTACGCTGCTTCCGTGAGAGGGCCCCAGTCTCCATCGATGGAGAGAGATTCCGCGTTCATGTAGTTGCACGTTGCCTGAATGAACGTCGTGTCGGAAATGGTGCTGGTGCGAATGGGCGCGAGAGCCACGCCATTGTCGAAGTGAACGTGATTCTGATGATCCACGTTGTACCAGGCCGTAAGAACCGTTCCGGCATGTCTGCGGATCGATGCCACCACAGCCACATAGCGACGCCGGGTCGCGGCTGTCGCGCATCCGGAAGTCCTCCAAGCCCAGTTCATATCGATGAACGTTCCGTTGGAGAATCTGACCTGGCTCAGATCGAAGGCGCGTCCTTCGCCATGGAAGCCGGTCTTGCAGACCGTCACTCCCACGTCTCCGACCCAATCCACGCTGAAACCGCCCACGCTCGTCGCATAGGCGTTCAGGGTGCTGATCCAATTTCCGCACACGGAGTGGAACGTAGAATTGAATTCTTCGTTATGCGCCGCTCCTCCATGAATACCCGATTGACAGCTTGTGTCGTAAGCCGTGCGATGGCGAAGCTCCCAACCCGTATTGCCGATGTAGTTACGAGTGACCGGACTAGTATTTCTGCATGACATGAGTGTCTCTCCTCTTACATCAGGCCGGAGGCCGTGGCGTTGTCGATCAGTCGCGCCGACTTGCGGCCGAGTAAGATCGTTTGTCCGAGAGCGCCGGCTACGGGTACGGAACCGACTATCGTGTCCTCTTGGAGACCCAGCGAACCTATATCGGACCAAGCTGAAGTAGAGGAACTCGCCGACAACCGATTCACTCCGCCCGATCCATTGGCAGTGAGCACGGAAAAGCCAGCGTCGCTGGGAATCAGCCCGAGCACTCGGCTGAGTTGTGGCGGATCCTGCGCGATGGAAGCCAGCTCTGCGTTCGGCGAAATGAGTCTTGCGCCTTCGGAAGTGTTGAATGCCAGGAGAACCGCATCGCCGTTGACGGCCAGGTGATTCGGGCCGCTCTCGCCCAAGGACTTCGCGAGAGCGCGAGTCGTCCAGCTGCCGTCTAGAGATTGCTCGATAAGATCCGCGGCAGAAGCGTAGTAACTTTCGTTCACGCCGTCGGAATGTTCGATCACCACGACCAGCCCTCCGCTCGCGGTTTCCGCAACGCTCGTTGCGACGGCGAATGAACGCTTCGGTGCTGACGGCAAAGCGAGAGATTCGACATGAGGGAGATCGACAAGAAGTACCGCGGGTTTCACGCCCGGCACGTCGATGCGGCGACGACCGCTTGTCGGCATCCCTGCCGGAACGATGTCCATCGCCGCGCGAACGTCGGCGCTCATTTCATCGTCCACTTCGAAGGATTCGATGATGAACGGCAAGCCGCCCGTCAGCACCAACCGTCCTCGCGCGATGCCCAACGAGGAAAACACAAAGCCCTGAGGTAAATTCAACTTCAGCGGCAATCCCAGCGATACGCGCCGAGCGCCACTCTCTACATTGAGCCCGTACAGGCTGGGGCCTGTGGGAGATGAGGCTAAGCCGATATACGTTCCCTGATATAGCGCTGCTCCGATCAGTGCCAGCGCACTGTCTTTCGCGCAGCATGCCAGTGCAGGATCGATTCCACTTCGCGCTGCAGCCTGAGCATCTTCCTGTTGCCCGGCTGCTTGGCGTGTCGTGACCAAAGCGGTGACAGTTGCTGCGGCGGCACCTGTTGCTCCTTGCAAGAACCGTCGCCTTGTCGCTTGAGTCATTCGTCTACCTCCATGTAACGGCGCAGGGGTGCGCCAGTCCTAGAAAACGATACTTACCAGTCGGCGGCCGCGAATCCGCTGTCGGCAAGGACTCCGCCTTGCCCTTCGAGCGTTCGCCAACCTACGGCTCCGTCGACTGTCGTGAAAATGAGGAACGTGGATGAATCGTCAATGCTGAGATGTCGTATGTGGGCCGGAAATTTCACAGCATGCTTGCGCACCTCAGCGCGATCGAACACGTCCAGCGCGTCACCGATGCAAAGCCAGGGTTTGAGTGGGTCCGGCTCGCCGACCAGAAGACCGATTGCACTGCCGCTAAGAGGCACCACCCGGCAATACCTCGAATCTGCGGGCAGCGCGTCGGTCACTTCCATGTCGGTTCCATCGGTGGTCTGCCACTGGATCCAAAGCGCTGGATCGGCAGAAGCATTCCTCGGCGCGGGTGTCGTGGGCACCAAAGTCCTGAGCCGCCGGGAATTCACGAGGGCAATAATTCGCGGTCTCCCGGTGAAGCTCACCGCCACATCGGCGATTCCCGTGCTCTCGCGTATGTTCTGCGTGGCGCTTCTCTGTGAACCAGCGCTCGCTAAGTTGCGAGTCACAAACGTTCCCCATGTGTCGGTGCGCACGCGTAGCGCTCCCGAAACATCGACAGCGAAGCCTTGATCGTCCGCCGTGAGTTTGGGTTTTGGCGCCGTAATCTCGATGCTGAATAGCTGTCCTGAGCCAGGCTCACAGCATGTGGCGACGTACACGACTTTACGTTTTGTGTCGAAAGCGAGATCGGTTACGTCGATCGAGCCTGGCTTTCTGCGCCTTGAGTCTTCGATCGCGATGAGACGGGGCTTTGCGTTCTCTTCAATCGCACTGACGCTAATCCGCCGGCCGTCGAATCCCGCACCCATCCATACCGAAGGAAGCTGGTTCGATGCCGGGGCGAGAGCAGAGATCCCCCAAAGCACTGCGGCGAGTGGCATGAACGCAATCCTTGCATACGATTTCTCATCGCACTCCAACTCGATGCTGTGATTGTTAGCCGATGATCTGCAGCGCCGCAACCGTCGGCTATCACCGACGGAGCGCCATCAAGAATCGAGGCTCAGTGGAATTGTCCTGCGCCTCATCCCAGTTGCGATGAGTCTTTGCGAGGAGCGTGGAATGTGGGACTCCGAGGAAAGGCAGTTCACCAATGTGCGGGCGCCAGACGTGATCCTAGATCTGTCGATGTGATGGCAATAGTCAATGGAGAGAGACAGCGTATTCAGCGTCGCTCGCACGCTCGTCGACTCGTGCGTCGGGCCCCGTGAAAATCGAATATCCGGTGCCTCTAAGACGCCAAACCTGTCCCCCGAGTGGACCGCGTTCAGGAAACTACTGAAACACTGAAACGTGCCGATATCGCTCGATGCCGTTATGGCATCGGTGCGCAACATCTTGGAATCGCTACTTGGCGCTGTTGCGGGCGAGAATGCCCGCACCTCCGCTAGACAGAGGGATCTCATGTCACTTCGCAGACCTTCCGCTGCGAGAGGGCAGAGAGGGGGCGGCACTCATTGCCTTGATCCACACGTCCGTCTACGACAATCAGCTCGTGAGCACGAAGGATTCGTGAACACGAAGGAAAGGAGTCCAAAATGATTAAACTTTTAATTCCGCTTAAGCGGGCCATGCTCATCTGGGTGGCCATGCTCATATTGCCGATCACCGCCTTGTCCCAAACGCTGCCGACGGCAACGCAGGTGGCAAGCCAAATCAGACTCGGCTGGAATCTGGGGAACACGCTTGAAGCCCAATGCGGTGAAACCGCGTGGGGCAACCCGGTCGCCAACCAGCAGCTTGTTAACGCGGTGCAGGCTGCCGGCATTAACGCCATACGCATTCCCGCGGCCTGGGACTGTCACGCCAACCAGTCCACGATGACGATCGATGCGGCGTGGATGGCGCGCGTCAAACAGGTCGTCGACTACGCTTACGGCCAAGGGATGTATGTCATTCTCAATATTCACTGGGATGGCGGCTGGCTGCAGGATCATCCGGTGTTCTCATTCCAAACGGCGGTCAACCAGAAACAGCGCGCCTACTGGACGCAAATTGCGACCACCTTTAGGGACTATAACGAGCGATTGCTGTTCGCCGGGACCAACGAAGTGCACGCCGACTTTGGCACACCGACCACCGAACACATCACAGTGCAGCAGTCGTACAACCAAACCTTCGTCAACGCCGTGCGAGCCACCGGCGGCAACAACGCTTCTCGTACGCTCGTGGTGCAGGTGTACAACACGAACATATGGCACGGCCTGGATTTCTTTTCGCTGCCGTCGGACACCATTAGCAATCGGTTCATCGTCGAAGTTCACCATTACGATCCCTACGACTACACCTTGAACCCAAGCGGCAGCTGCCTGTCCTGGGGCGCACCTTTTCCGGTGCAGGGCGCCTGTACGTGGGCCCAGGAGAGCTACCACGACGATCTGTTCTCTCGCGTTCGAGCGAAGTGGGTCGATCAAGGTGTCCCGGTCATCATCGGCGAGTACGGTGTGGCCACGCGTCCGAACCTCAACCTTCCATCGCGGCAGTACTATCTCGAGTACGTCAATCGCGCCGCGACCGTCAACGGCATCAAGACGTTCTACTGGGACAACGGCGTCGTCCCGAGTCAGACCAACGGTTTCGCACTCTTCAACCGGAGCAACGGAGCGATCTTGGACCAAGGTGCTCTGGATGCCGTACGGCGCGGCGCCGGTGTCGGCAATCCGGGCACCTTCGGCCTCACGGTCACAAAGGCGGGCGCTGGTAGTGGCACCGTGACGTCCTCGCCGTCGGGCATCAACTGCGGCAGTATCTGCAGCGCGAACTACTCGAGTGGCACGTCTGTGACACTCACCGCTGCAACGGCCAGCGGGTCGACGTTCGGAGGTTGGAGCGGGGCTTGCAGCGGCACGGGTGCCTGCACGGTGTCGATGACGGCTGCGCGTTCCGTGACCGCCACCTTCAACAGCTCGGCCACGACCCGCTCGCTCAGCGTCACAAAAATGGGCAGCGGCACTGGCACCGTCACATCCTCGCCCGCAGGCATCAATTGCGGCAGCACGTGCGCTGCGAATTTTGCGAATGGTACATCTGTGACACTCAGCGCCGCGCCGGCCAGCGGCTCGACGTTCGCCGGCTGGAGCGGTGAATGCACGGGCACTGGAAACTGCACGTTGTCGATGACTGCAGCTCGTAATGTGACCGCGACGTTCAACACGACCGGAACCGGAACCGGCGGCACTTGCGCCAACCCCGTCACGTTCACGGGCAATACGGGCAATTTCAACACCACCGGCGCTGCTTGCTATCGGACTAACGCGACGGTCAATGGCTGGGGTTGCTCCAACTTCGATGGCCGGACCGTTACGGTGGGGGGCCAAGCCCGAACATGCGGCCAGCTACCCGTCACTCGGTCGGCCGACGGTTACTACTATTTCTCCGTGACCGGCGGCGCGTTCCCGTGGGCGAGCCTTTACACCTGGTAGGGCTTGCGCGTTAGAGGTGTCCCGTCTCCTGCTCGGCCCGCCCCCTTATTTTTAGGGGGGCGGGCCCGGCGTGCGGCGAATGAGGAGCGTCGCTGCTTGCAGCCGTGATAAGCGTTACGTAAGCTTCGCCCCGGCTGTTGCTGGCTATGTGCTGATTGATATCGACAGCCAAATAACAAGACCTTTGACGCATGGATTGCGGTCTCAGGATGTGGTCGCACAGGGAGAGGTTGCTGCGCTGGTTTGTCCCAAATCTGCTGGCACACAATACTGTCTTGCGAGACGTCCTCATCGCATCGCTGGTCTTACAGTTGATCGCGCTGGGAATGCCGCTGTTCACGCAGGCCATCATCGACAAGGTCATCGTCCACCGGACCTCCAGCACGCTGATCTCGCTGGCCGATGCCATGGCGATTTTTCTGATCTTCACGGGCATGCTGTCTTGGGTTCGTCAGTATCTGGTGCCCCACACCGGTGAACGAATCGACGCGCTGCTCGGCGCGCGGGTCTTCGATCGTCTGTTTCGCCTGCTTTTGCTGTTCTTTCAGCATCGTCCTACCGGCGTGACATCGACGAGGCAGCAGGGCGTCGAGACGAGCCGCCAGTTCATCGCCTCTGTGGCCGTGACGCGGGTACTCGACCTGCCGTTCCTGCTGATCTTCGTCAGCATCATGTTCTGGTATGGCCTCTTTCACTCACTCTCTTTGATTGTGCTCGCGATTCTTGTGCTCGTGGTCGCGGCAAGTCTGATTGTGGCGCCCTTATTCCGGGCCCGACTCAACGAGCAGTTTCGTCGCGGCGTCGCCAGTCAGGCTTTTCTCACGGAGTGTGTCGCGGGCATTGAGACCGTGAAATCCCTGCAATCCGAGCCGCAGCTCTCTATGCAGTACCGGAATGTGCTTGCCGAGAATCTCAGAGGCGGATTCACGACAGGACAGCTCGCTAACACTTACAGCAGTTGGGCCAACACGCTCGAGCAGATCATGAGCGTCATCGTTCTGGTGCTGGGTGTCGGGATCGTCATGACAAGCATGGATCTGACGGTCGGCATGCTGGTGGCGTTTCAGATGTTCTCGTCACGCATCAGTCAGCCGCTGCTGCGTCTAGTGGGACTCTGGCAGCAGTGGCAACAGGCGCGCATCTCAGTCGCTCGGCCCGGGGATGCCATGAGTGCACCCGCGGAGCAACACAGCCTGGTGCCTCGGCGCACGTCCTCGCATGGCGCGGCGAAGGTCGAAGTAGAAGGGCTCGCATTCCGTTACGGAGAACACCTGCCGTTTCTCTATGAGAATCTGAATCTGCATATTCCTTCAGGGCAGTTGATGGCGCTGATGGGGCCGTCGGGTGTGGGTAAGTCCACTCTGGCGAAACTGATGCAGGGCTTCTATGCGCCATCACGCGGGCGAATCCGCATCGATGGAATCGATATTTCTCATCTCGCGGCGAATGAGCTGCGGGCGATCTTCGGCGTGGTGCCGCAAGAGACCGTGCTTTTTTCCGGCACGGTCCTCGAGAACCTGAAACTCGTGAATCCTCAGGCCTCCTTCCAGCAGGTCGTCGCGGCGTGCCGAATGGCTGAGATTGACGGGGCCATCGAAGCGCTGCCTGCGGGCTATCAGACACCGATCGCGGAGCGCGGAACCGGCCTGTCCGGTGGCCAGCGACAAAGGCTCTCCATTGCCCGTGCGCTGTTGAAAGACCCGCGAGTGCTCATCTTCGACGACGCCACGAGCAGCGTGGATGCGCTCACCGCCGAGCAGTTGGGACGAACCATCAATGGCCTCAAAGGCCGAATGACGATCCTATGTGTCGCGCATCAACTGCCTCGAAGCTTACAGCTCGATCATGTGGTCCGAATCGGGGACAAGTTGTCGACCGTCGGCGGAGATAAACCGCAACCCACGGCGACCAGCGCTGCGGAGAGTACGGACTGATCCATAAATGCATTGTCTCCCGCTGCCTCACCACCAAACGATATAGAGCGCTGTGACGATGGCGACGACGCCGAGCGCCGCGATATTGAACGACAACGGTGTTCTTGAGCTCTCGATAACCGCACGCAGCGATGCCGTCTTCTCGTCGGCGCCCGGTGGATTGACAGAGGCCGGCTGCATGAAAGACACGATCACCGCGATTGCAAGAGCAAGTAAAAAGACCAGGCCCATTCGGTCCAGGAACGGCAGCTCAGGCATGAAAGCCTTCAATGCCGCGGACAAAATAAAGGATGCGAGAGTCGCGCATAGGGCGCCCGCTTCCGTCGCGCGGCGCCAAAACAAGCCCAAGAGAAAGATGACGACAATGCCGGGCGTGAAGAAGCCGGTGTATTCCTGAATATACTGAAACGCCTGATCGAAGCTTCCGAGCAAGGGCCGCGCGCTGACGATCGCCAGTATCACAGCGACAACGGCAGTGATTCTTCCCACCGCGACCAAACGCTGCTCGCTCTTAGGTCCACCAAACTTGTTGTAGATATCCAGTGTGAAAATCGTTGCGATCGAATTTACCTTCGACGCAGTAGACGCAACGATCGCGGCGATGAGCGCCGCGAACACCAAGCCCAGCACACCGACGGGCAGCATCCTCATCATTGTGGGATAAGCTTCATCCGGCCGAGCGAGCCCGGGCGCGATTACGACGGCCGCGATGCCGGGCAGAACGATAATCACCGGCATCAAGAGTTTCAGGTACGCCGCAAAGATCACGCCTTTCTGCGCTTCGGGCAGGCTCTTCGCCGCCAGCGCCCGCTGGATGATGTATTGATTGAAGCCCCAGTAACTGAGGTTCGCGATCCAAAGGCCGCCGAACAACACGGATAAGCCGGGCAGCTCTTTGTAGTGCGGGTTATCTTTGCTCAGGATCATATGGAAATGTTCGGGCGCTTGAGTCACGAGCGCATGAAAGCCCGCCACGATACCTTGCCCGTCTCCCAAACGGCCGAGCGTGATCGCCGCAACAGCGAGCCCGCCGCCGACGAGTAACGTCACTTGCACGATATCCGTCAACGCCACGGCTTTGAGCCCACCCCACAGCTGATAGGCCAGGGCGAACACGCCCAACGCGATTAAAGCGATATCCGGGTCCACTCCCGCCACTTGAGTCACGGCGATGGAGCCCAGCCAGATGATGGACGTGAGGTTCACGAACACATAGAGGCCGAGCCAGAACACGGCCATCAGCGTGCGGATGCGGGGGCCGTACCGCTGCTCCAAGAACTGCGGCATCGTATAGATCTGCTTGCGCAGGAAGATCGGCAGAAACCATTTGCCGACGATGAGGAGAGTGACAGCCGCCATCCACTCGTAACAGGCGATTGCAAGGCCGATGGCATAGCCCGACCCCGACATGCCGACGATCTGCTCGGCCGAAATATTGGCTGCGATCAGCGACGCGCCGATGGCCCACCAGG
>Ga0307515_10019071_pt1 | contig 12373 bp, 10 predicted proteins | sample 17_EM_MG_FD_194513 | JGI IMG/M metagenome (GOLD analysis project Ga0307515, IMG submission 194513) | Populus trichocarpa ectomycorrhiza microbial communities from riparian zone in the Pacific Northwest, United States - 17_EM | ecosystem: Host-associated > Plants > Roots > Unclassified | place...
GACCAGTGCATCGTCACCTCCTTGATTCTCTACACATTCCGTCTCTCACGAGCCTCTACGTTGCGGACGATAGTTGGGCTCGAAACGCTCTGGGGTATATCCCCATCACGACCTGGGAGGGTAACATCCGACATCTTCACCTGGACCTCGTGGAGGATGGATGGGGCTCTGATGTACTACGCGTCATCAAGAAGACAGAACTGAGGACAATAACACTAACGCAGAGTATGTCGGGCGATTACGCCGCACAGTGCATCCCCAGCAGTATCGCGGTCAACACGGAAGGAATCGTCTTACCCTTAACATAACTTTGCGAGCGGTCAGCGACGGAATAGGTTTAGGTGCACGAGGGTGATAGCGGCTGGGTACACGAAATGTCAGTATTCCCTCCGGCGGCAGCGCTGACTCCTCATTGTCGTTGTCGCTGACACTCTGTGTTTCCTGCGTAGGTCGGTCGCCTGCGTGGTTGGGGCTGGTTTACGTCTTGAACCCTTTCTCGGTCTACCTCCGCGATGGATGGCGCTCGCACTCTCCTCTTCTTCGGCAACCAATGCAATCTTGTTCGCTACGAACGCGCCGGCTGCTCCACGATAGTACGAGCGCGTGATTGAGCGGGAGTATTCCGTTCCTGCCGTCTCGGAGTGCCATCAATGCAGTCAGATTGGATATTCGTAAGGAGACAACGACCGGCCCACGGCTAGAAATTAACAGTCGAGGTGGAGATCGAACACGCACATTGTGGTTCGACAGTCTGAATGTATATCAATTTGCTTCCAGATTCCACACCGAGCTATCATGAGACCGAGCGTCGTCATCCTCCCTTTCCCAATAGCCAGATACATCCAAGACGCCATATGGTGCGTATGTATGGACGAGCACGTACTAACAGTGGCATCTGGGTCGTTCAAGAAGCGTTGGTCGGTAAGTCGAACCAACATTGAGGATTTACCGACCGAGGTGTCACCAATGATTACGAATTTCAGCACATAGTCCCTGTAAGGTCATGTTAGCATGTCCGAAGATTATACTGGGGGCTGCCAGAGGCACCGACAGCCCGTCGTTGAGTGGAGAGGATGCCGACCATTGTATAGAATATTCGACAGTATACGTCGCTGCGGTGTACGGATAAGTCGACGTTGGTATTGTTACAGCGTGGTCAAGTGCCGTGGCTGTAGTGTTGTGGTTCGGTTCAAGACCAATAGTCTTTGGTTCGTCCTTGTGCCTTCTCTGCGTTGACCAATTACGTTGAATGCCACTCATTTCACTAATCAAGCAATCGACTTAGTCCATAAGACGCCGTGGTATCTGCACCCCACCAAACACTCGTCTCTTTCGCTATAACAGTTGCTGTCCTCGCCGTTACAGTGCGCACCACCCGGAGCATCACTCCTAGGTCCTGTAATATCGAGTTTCGCGTTACAGTTGTGGGGCAAATGAGTTATTGATGCATGAGACACTGGCAAAACACTGGTCACCTCCGCTCCTCGGGGCCTGATAAATATTTTATGGGCCTCTTAGGATATCCCACGTATCTGTTCATCCTCCCCTACAGTGCTGGAATATTGGGGGTGATCCGTGCTGGCTGGTATCCTTCTTGCCTCAACAACGACCATCCCAGCGCTGCAGATATCCTGCCCCTTCAGGTATACCTCAAGAGCGTCACGTCAGACGCGTAGTGGGGAAAGGGCTCGTTGTGGGTGGTGGCCAGAGGAAGAGGCGAGAGGGGCAAGGTGGACGAACTCCGAACAGAGGTTTACGCTTGGAGTCACAGCAAGGCTATACCGGGGTCAAGAGTTAAAGCATCTGAGTTTCCAAGCTCGGAGCCACTCGATCAAGAGGTCAAAACCAAGTTGATACTTGAATTAGTGACTGAGTACGTCTGGAGCACATCGCTAGACCAATACAAGTGAAATCAAATGAGTACTCGGGGACGACTACAACCACACACGCCCATTACGGTTCAAGTCGGGAGCACCAGAAGCCTTCAAAATATCGCGCAGTCAGTGTATGGGAGAAATGAAAGACATCTGCGAGCGGGAGGGTATTAAGCTTCATGCGTCGGTACGATGCAGCCCGGAATCGAACAGGGTAGCTGAATGAGGCGCCAGCCCCCAAATCCCTGTGGGCAGAGGTGCTCAATGAAGCGATATACGTGCACAATAGGATAGCAACGAAGGCATTAGGCGGTCAATGAGGAGGCTTTATGATAGCAGATGGCTCAAGATGCGAACCGATGCGGGGTGTGCTTGTTACAAAATTTAAGGGTAGGGTTATATCACCTGCATCTAATATAGCCTATATAGCCTCTGTGAGATAAATATCTTATAGGCCGTGTTACACGCTGCGCAAGAAGAATGTCATTGACTGCATTTAGCCGTGCCGCAAAGCGTCAACCGGCCGCTTCCTCTCGTCTTCTCCTCCCAGACAAAGTGATCAAACAACATGACCACTCAACCAACCAGGACAGAGAACCTGTGAGCGATGACTATACCGCGCGGCATTATCATGGTGGCTGACGATCCATCTAAGCCTCGTTCTAGACAGTGCGGCGCTTCGCTTCAGTTTTGGTCCATTCCCGCTGACTTCGGGCAACATGCAGAGATCACACTTCAGGACACCCTACATCCGGACTATGCGCTTAGGTTGTTTATAGACAATCAGGAGCTAGGATGGCGGACGCAAGACAACCGAACCTGGACACCAGCCCAACCCCCGTATGTCCCTTATTTTTCCACTACACCCACTCACCTATGGCTGTGCGTGTGTAGAGGTATTTCTCCGACATCCGAGATGCGCGCTGAGATCCAAATGAGGAGCGGTCATTCATTTTGGACCAAAATCCGACGGCCGAGCGAGCCAATCAATCTTCAAGGGCTTTTCAATGATTATCGGAGCACCATCAAGCACGTATTCACAGTACCGAGTCAGTCATGATCACCCACTGTCCGCTCGTATTTAATGGCATGCGCAGAGGACATTATTTTCGTTGGAAAGCACCACCAGTATCATTGGTCTCTAGAATTACAATTCTCTGCGATCACTGTCGTTCGTCTCTTTGCAACTGTCCGTCCCGGTCAGCTAATAATCTCCGCATAGAGGGAATCTCTGCATTCTTCGCTCAATGAACTCGAAATTTGTTTAATAGATTACCTCCCACTGATGAGGGGATCGACCGAAAGGGCTGTGGAGAACGCTATTAAATTTGGCGCTGTATTCGCAGAGGTCCGTGTCTTTACGTAGAGACTAGCAGAACATTGACACCTTGTAGTTGAATCCAATCACAAAGGCTGTCTTTGGTGTTGCCAAGGTTACGTTTGAGGTTCGTATTCGCTATTGGCGTATCAGGCAGCAGAGATAACGCCTTGATGGTTTAGCTCTTGAAGGTACAAAACGAGTACGACCAGATACCATCCGTCCTTCTGGATCGATTGAAGCGCATTCTGCATTTCGCGGACAAAGTAGTCGCGGACAAAATAGTCTGCGAAGAGACGGATCTCTTGGAGGGGATCATCCCGCGAATGTATGAGGTGATGCACAGAGTCGCGAGAGTTTCATACGACTACGTCACACATGGTAGGTCGTCACCTGATGACTTTGGCAAGTACTAATAATTGCAGTGAGAACGGCGGGCGGGTCGGCCTACCAGGAGACGTTCAAAGAAATAGAGAGTGAGTTGACGAGGGTCGTCGATGACTTCGACCGTGCAGTGAATGTCGAAACTCTCCTCCGGATCAAGGAGACTGGTGAGCACTCGTTCTCTCCAGCTCTCGATAGATCATTCTCAACAGTTCCGTGTAGAGCAGCGACTTTTGCTTAGTCGTCTCAAAGATGTCAAGACTGGCTATGACCGGGATCTCTGTTGTATGGATGGCACCCGCAAATACATCCTCAAACGAATCATAGCTTGGGTGTCCGACGGATTGGAGCAGACAGACAGACCAAATACATACTGGATCTACGGCTTACCTGGTATCGGCAAAACGTCGTTAGCACATTCGATCTGCGCGAGCCTTCACGATAAAGAGCAGCTCGCCGGAGCGTTTTTCTGCCAGAGGGACGACCAGGAATTGAGAGAGCCCAGAAATATCCTTCCGACTCTCGTCCACAAACTCGCGATACTCTTCCCCTCTTTTCGAAGGATTGTCGCAGAGTGTCTTCCTAACGATCCAAACGTAAGACCAGAATCAATGCGACCCATTCTCTTCCTTGACCTCATCCGAAAACTTCCTCGTCTCCCAAAAAAGACTCTCGTCTTTGTCATTGACGCACTTGATGAGTGCGGCAGCCCTGAGAGTCGTCCACGTGTCCTTCAGGCCCTCACAGACGCGACCGCATGCGCTCCATGGCTCAAGGTTATCATCACCAGTAGACAAGAAGTCGATATCCAACGTTTCTTTGATAGTCCCACCGATTTGCCGCATTTGCGATATGATTTGACCGCAGATAAAGGGTCCACCTCCGACCTAAGAATCTTCGCGGAATACCGATTCAATAGGGTGGCTTCAAGCAGGTCCCTCCAATCTCCTTGGCCAGAACCATTGCTCTTGCATGGAGTTATCTCCCGAGCAGCAGGTCTGTTCATCTTCATCGAGACTCTCGCACTTACCCTTGAGCGTTGCCATGAACCAACTAAGCTATTGGGGGCGACCTTGCAAGACTCAAGCCACCCTGGCTTGACGTCTCTATACGGACTGTACTCCCGTATCGTCAGAGCACGGAGAGTGCAACGCAATGCCGAATTTCGGCGGATGATCGGAGTGCTTCTTCTAGCGGCACCGTACCGTCCACTGTGTGAGGAGACGATTGCAGAGCTGGCAGGAGTGAGACCTGACGTGGTGAAAATATGGGTAGACGATCTCGGCTCTATGTTCTATCGAGACGAAGGAGCCAGTGGAGGGATTCGTGTCCGGCATTTGTCCATTTCGGACTTCTTTGTGAGCGAGTACTGTCAGAGCGACTATCAAGTTAACCTCCGAGACGCAAATGTGAAACTGGGTATCGCTTGCCTCGAGAAGATGTTCGAACAGCTCCGTTTCAACATTTGCGGGCTCGAAGATTCCCGGCTCGCGAATGCCGATGTGAAGGGACTCGCATCGCGAATCAAAGAAAATATTTCCGACACTTTGCAGTACAGTTCTCTGTACTGGTCAATTCATCTCTGCTTTACTCCCGACACTCGCGAGGGACGTATGCTGGACATACTGAGGAAATTCTTTGAAGGACCGTATGCACTATTTTGGGTTGAAGTATTGAGCATTATGGGAATGTTGCGAATTGGGGTTCCAAGCCTTCGAGAACTGACGTCGAAATTGGTCAAGGTGAGTACAGCTCCGGCTTACTGTCATGGGGATCCCAAAGCGATTCTAACTTACTCTAGGATACGAATGAAAAACTTCTGGCAAGAATTCAGGATGTTTGTCGTTTCATGATCGTCTTCCGCACTCCCATCTCCATGAGCACTCCGCACACCTATATTTCAACGGCACCATTCCTGCCCTCAGAGTCACCTTTATCAACGATCTTTAGCACATATTTCACTAAAGGCATCCAGATGCAAAGCGGAAAGCTGTTGTCATGGCCAGAGCCGCCATTAGAATGGATTGGACACAAGGGCTATGTGTATAGCATGAGGTTATTCTCCCAATGGGTGCTACATTGTCACTGGATCGGTTGACGGGACGATTAGGATCTGGGATGCTGAGACTGGAATTGCAGCTGGCCAGCCTTTGGAGGGCCACACTGACGGGGTGGAATCAGTTGCTTACTCCCCCGATGGGCGGCGCATCATCTCTGGATCAGGTGACGAGACGATTCGAATCTGGAATGCTAAGACTGGAATTGCAGCTGGCCAGCCTTTGGAGGGCCACACTGACGGGGTGCGATCAGTTGCTTACTCTCCCGATGGGCGGCACATCATCTCTGGATCTCAAGACAACACAATTCGAATATGGAATGCTGAGACTGGCTCTGCAGTTGGGAAGCCTTTGGAGGGGCACACTAGCTGGGTGATGTCAGTTGCTTACTCTCCCGATGGGCGGCACATAGTCTCTGGATCATTTGACACAACAATTATAATCTGGAATGCTGAGACTGGCTCTGCAGTCGGCAAGCCTTTGGAGGGGCACACTGGCGCGGTGTGGTCGGTTGCTTACTCTCCCGATGGGCGGCACATAATCTCTGGCTCATATGATAACACAATTAGAATCTGGAATGCTGAGACTGCCTCTGCAGTTGGCCAGCCTTTGGAGGGGCACACTGGCGCGGTGTGGTCGGTTGCTTACTCTCCCGATGGGCGGCACATGATCTCTGGATCATATGACGACACAATTCGAATCTGGAATGTTGAGACTGGCTCTGCAGTTGGCAAGCCTTTGGAGGTGCACACCGGCGGGGTGCTATCGGTTGCTTACTCTCCCGATGGGCGGCACATGATCTCTGGATCATCTGACGGGGTAATTCGAATCTGGAATGCTGAGACTGGCTCTGCAATCGGCAAGCCTTTGGAGGGGCACACTGACTGGGTGGTTTCAGTTGCGTACTCTCCCGATGGGCGGCACATGATCTCTGGTTCACCTGACAAGACAATTCGAATCTGGAATGCTGAGAATGGCTCTGCAGTTGGCAAGCCTTTGGAGGAGTTCTTTGACGGGGTGAATTCAGTTGTTTACTCTCCCGATGGGCGGCACATCATCTCTGGATTATCTAGCAACACAATTCGAATCTGGAATGTTGAGACTGACTCTGCAGTTGTCAAGCTTTTGGAGGGGCACACTGGCAGGTTGTCATCAGTTGCTTGCTCTCCCGATGGGCGGCACATCTCTGCATCATATGTCAACGCAATTAAAATCTGGAATGCTGAGACTGGCTCTGCAGTTGGCAAGCCTTTGGAGGGGCACACTGCCCCGGTGTCATCAGTTGCTTATTCTCCCGATGGGCGGCACATCATCTCTGCATCATATGATAAGACAATTCGAATCTGGAATGTTGTGGCTGGCTCCGCAGTTGGCAAGCCTTTGGAGGGGCACACTAACAGGGTGAATTCAGTTGCTTACTCTCCCGATGGGCGGCGGATAATCTCTGGATCTGATGACACTACAATTCGAATCTGGAATTCTGAGACTGGCTCTGCAGTTGGGAAGCCTTTGAAGGGGCACACTAGCATGGTGGGGTCGGTTGCTTACTCTCCCGATGGGCGGCACATAATCTCTGGATCATCTGACAGCACAATTAGAATCTGGGATGCTGAGACTGGCTTTGCAGTCGGCAAGCCTTTGAAGGGGCACACCGGCAGGGTGCTATCGGTTGCTTATTCTCCCGATGGACGGCACATCATCTCTAGATCTCGAGACAAAACAGTTCGAATCTGGAATGCTGAGAATGGCTCTGCAGTTGGGAAGCCTCTGGAGGGGCACACTCGCCCTGTGGCGTCCGTTGCATACTCTCCTGATGCACAGCATCTCATTGCTGGATCCAGTGACGGGTCTATTCACTCATGGGACTCATTCTCACAAATTCCTCCCCAGTTCACCTCGTACATCGAGGCTGCACGGCCAGACCAAGAGGGTTGGGTCAGAGACCCGGGTGGCGGCTTACTCTATTGGGTACCCCATAACTGTCGTGCAGGCCTACATTCACCTGCTCTCCTCACAATTCCTCTCACATCCCCTGTTCAGTCAGTTTCTCTTCAGTTTGACGACTTTGCATTTGGAAAGTCTTGGACCCACATTTCTAACACTGCACGGCCCTAGCCTTTCTTTATTCTTAGCTCTGTGCCTGTTGTTTGCTATATTGGTTGCTCACTCGTGCTAGGTTGTAGTTTCTTCTTCGTATTCTCACATTGTCACCTATTTCCAGGTAGCAGGGTCTCCTCCATTTATAATTACATGCACATATGATTTCCGATATGATCCTCCCTGCTTTGTAAGAGTATATAGGGTGGACCCGAGGACAGGAGGACATGGACGACTTTGCAGACCAAATATGTGGACCTGTTGTTTAAATTAAGACCATCCTAGCGCACTAAAAGGTGAGGGTGAACTGTGATATATATAAGGTAGGCGACAGCACAAAGGCCCCACCACAGCCACCCCAGCCTCACACTGCCAAATTCTGGTGGTCCAAATTTTTTTTTTTGTATCCGTAGCTAGTTTTATATTTTAAAAAAGTTCATAATTGTAACACTATTTAAACACGTGCTCTCGCCTCCAGCAGAGCGTCTGGCGGCAATGTATGGCAGCCGTTGTACTTCCGGCATGCCCAAGCGGCCTGTGGCCCATCCAGTCCAGCCCTGTAGCCATCCATGAATCTACAAGATCGAATTGAGTATCACCGAATTGATTCCACTGGTATGGCGTCCAAGCAGTCCCGCATATTTTTTGGCTGTTTCTTGCTTCTGTGGGTGCCTGATCTTCTTCTGTTCTTTTCTGCTTGTGATTCGCACTCTTTGAAATATTGATCCGTCGTGCTCTTGTTGATTTCTTTGGGCATCCCATGATCTCAGTCTAGTGGTTCATACAGAAGTTTTCGTTGTTGATGTAACTTTAAAGAATACAAAGCAAGATTGATACAAAGCAAGCCATACAAAGCAAGACCACATGGCAGGACTGACAAATTCTGCGGTTCGGAAAATTGAAAACTCCCGAAAGGGCCATTCTCACCTAAAAAAGTCCTTTGGGCTGGCAAGCCGATTTTTCCATAATGGGGCTGGACTGAGGGGGTCGGGCACGGTTTGGAGATCACAGAAAACTTTATTTTAGGTCTCTACATTGTTTACAGTTTTTTTGGTAACTACATAGCATGGGTGCAGGGAGGAATTCGCCCACCTGTCAAAGTCGGTGGCTGTGGTGGGGCCTCTGTGCTGTCGCCTACATTATGGGCAAACACCTCGCGCTATATATACAGAACAGTGACTAAACAGCAAACACAAAGACATGACATTGACTCATGCTTGCAATGGATTCGGTAATTCCGATAATCTCTGACAGAGATTATACAAATGGAAGCTGAAAGGAAATGGAAAGGGGGTCTTGAGGCTCGTCCGTTCGCCGACGGAATTCGGGTTCTCCTCTCGTCCGCGCACGCCGGCGGGAATACAATCTCCGACGGGAAAGGAGGGGGAAGTGGGTACGACGACTTACAGGCTTGTTGGACCTAATTCCCAAGCGACTGCCCAAAAGCACAATGGGTGCCCAATCTGTCTCGGCAACTACGCGCTCCGACTAGGTACAACTCCGAAGGGGCTGACTGAAGCGGGGTTTCGGTCTGGCTGGCTAGCCCGGCGGTGCTGTGGGTGGGAATTAGCACGCGAGGGCGGGGGAATGATCCACACGGGCTTGAGGGCCGGAGTCCGAAGGGTGAAGGTGCGAGCGAGCGGGTTCGGGATTTACAAGAGCGAGGCGGGGCGCAATAACAAATGTCTATAATCGAGACGTCGAGTGAGGTACATTCCTCATCGAGTCCGAGCTTAAATACAAAGTCTAAATCACATACATGCGGCTACGAGACTGCAGGAGGTGGTGGAGTGGAAGGCAGTGAGGTGGGTGGCATCGCACAGGGTAGGTGGTAAGAAGCAGAGGCGGGGGTGGTGTGGAGGTGGAAACTACACACGGGCAGTGAGGTGGAGGCTATGCGAATGCGGTGGAACGGAGGTGGAAGCGAAGAGGGAATAGTGGAGCGCGCGGGGCGGAGGGCCTACACCATCGGAGCGAGTCTAGTAGCTAGCGGAGAATGATACAAGCGCGGGGAAATACAGGGAATAAATCAGTAAACACCAGAAAGAGTCCGTAGCACGAGACACGAGTCATAGGGATCGGGAAGGGGGCGAGGGGATCGGAAGCGGAGCGGAGATGGGAGTGGAATCAGGGAATGGTTGTCGGAGCGACCGGAGGGAGTGGAGAACGTCAGAATTAAGAGGAAAAGAGGAGAAAAAGGCAATATTATCGCAATGCTCACTCAACACCTGTTATAACTTGCCATGAAATTTTCAAAAGATCTCCAATTAAGAGGAGAGATGATTCACATGATAGACTGATTTCCTGAACACACAAGACCTCCCCAGAGCGCCAGCGGTTTGAAGCAATTTGTGGGTAGGGTTTCAAAGCATTCACAAGGGATCCACCAAGAATAAACCCCACAATTGAACTAAGTGGATGGCATACCAAGATCAGCACTGACGGACCAGCATTCAACAATGGGTCAGAAAATGCGACAGCTGGAATAGCTTAGGTGTCTGGTACGCTGACAGCACCTAAGCCTAATGGCCCCCTCTTCCACATAGCGGAAGAGGCCACCTGTTGACAAATTCAATAGACACCAGGGTCAGCTGACTGAGAATGCGTTTTGGTGTGTGACGGCATGATGAATGTTGGGTTTGAGGCTGGGGCAGCTATATCAAAATGGCGCATCGCGTCGTGAACGTTGGTAATATAAATAAATATAAATAAATCAAGGATTATTATGTATAAAAATGGCTGATGGCGTGATGGTTGTTGGGTTTGAGGCTGAGCACAGATGGAGAATCGAAGACTCTAACATGTGACATCCAAACTCCGACTGCCCTCTTGGAGCTTACCTCAACCAGACAACCAGTGGACGCGAAAGGCAAGATGCGTCAAGGACCATACTGCAATAGAAATTATAAGTACTGTGGTGACCTGAGTCGGAAAAGTGCAGGAATGTCAGGGAATAGCCGTTAGTGCATTTTCACTGCCTTGAATTATTCTAGTGAAAATCTGGCACTAACCATAATGATATGCAGGAACTAGCTTTGCATGGAATGACAAGGAAAGGAGCAAACAAGGCTGGTTTGGAGTGTCCGGAGCATCTAGAGTGTCGATTGCAGAATGAGAACAAGGTTGTTGGGTTAGATGTATACATGGTGGAAGACATAGGACGTATGACGCTTATGTATCTAATCTAGGTATATGACGCACGAAGACTTGCCTGCAAAGCACCAGCCCTTGTCTGGTCACCTCGCAAGCCGGCCTTAGAAGCTCCAGCAGCTCTTTCCATCACCATTGCCACTTTCTGCCATTTTTATATGTAATAAATTTTATTTATAATTATGAAAATATAAAAATCCTTATATTCACTCATTTGTCAACGCACCTTTCCAAATGGCTGGCCGCAGCCCCAAACGCAGCCTCCACCGTTGGTCGTGTTCCAACATTTTATACGCAATAAAAACCCAATGGCTGTCACCCATTTTATACATAATAATCCTTGATTTATTAATATTACCAATGTTTGCGACGCAACGCGCCATTTCGATATACAGTGAAAACTGTCTAAATGCATGCGGTCGGTGGACGCCAAATCGGAGCCAAATCGCATGCATTTAGAGAGTTATGCAGGAATAGAGAACGAGTGACTGGGGCGCATTAGGGCACCTGAGTTAGTCTATAAAAACACCAAAAAATGTATATAATACATTGAAGTAGTCTACTCATCAACTGAAATCCAGCTGCGCCCGTCATCACTTTGGGCGACGTCTGTTGTTATCATGAGACCTTCTTGCAATGATGGTAGACTGTATTTGATTAGTATAAATAGAACACAAATGAAAAATCACAGAAGAACTCACTAAGAATTGTTCCCTTCAAGCACTTCGGGTTCTGAATCACTCACAAGAATGGCAATGCCATCTGTTTCCATTTCTGTAGCTGTATTCCTTTGATTAGAGACCGAACTGAAGAAGTTGGTGATGTGGGTGGTGGTCATTCCTTCATGAGCCTCTTTGCGGAGGATTTCTGAGGCAAGTGAGAGGGATTTGAAGAGCTGAAGGAACTCCTTCTCATTTCTGCGGTTGATACCAACATTTGAGAGGAGTTTTACTGCTGCCAGCACCTCTTGGCGTGTTGCTGGTGGTGCTTCCTCCACTGGGGTGTCGAGATTATCATCTTCTGGGAGTTCTGTTACCTGATAATAGTTGAGTCCTATCAGTTACAGTGTTTAAAGCGAGGACTTACTGCTTCAATGAGATCCTTCATGTCATTATCCTCCAATGGCCAAACAGGAAGCATGGGTTCAGCCAACAAAACCTCAATATCATCTACAAGGGTAGGTTTGTGCAAATTTGCACGCTGACTGGAATGTGACTTGATGGCAGTGTTTAAGTTTTGAAGAACTTTGGCTGCATCTGCAACTTCGGCTTCGACTTCTGGGACTGGCTCAATGCTTGTTACAAGTCCAGTTGATGGTAAAATCCCTGTATGGCGCCAGCATGCTTGAATAGTCTCCAGTTTGACAGCATCCCAGGCTTCAGCAAGCAAATGCATTGCCTGGAGCAAGTCTATCGCAAAAATATCATCCTCCCCAGCTTCTTCTCTGTCCAACGAATGGAACAACCGCAATTTTCCATACTTTGCCTTCAAAT
>Ga0307515_10019072_pt1 | contig 12373 bp, 5 predicted proteins | sample 17_EM_MG_FD_194513 | JGI IMG/M metagenome (GOLD analysis project Ga0307515, IMG submission 194513) | Populus trichocarpa ectomycorrhiza microbial communities from riparian zone in the Pacific Northwest, United States - 17_EM | ecosystem: Host-associated > Plants > Roots > Unclassified | place...
TGATTAACCTCTCTTAATTTCCAGACCAAAATACGACAGCGATAAGGCTACGAATCTTAGTTTGTTCCGGAGGTTTTTTTTTTAAACGTTCGAGAAGATGAACTGAATTCCGTGTCCGAGTTGAGCAGGCGTCGCATAAGAGTTTATGTACAAAAATGAACATTATTTCCGACCCCAGAGCATAGATTAATTATTGGATATTATAACAAGGATTTTATATATAAAAAATAAATTTCAAAAAAATAAAAAATAGATTATATTGATACATTTTTAAATAAAAAATATTTTAAAAAATTAATTATTATCCCTTAACAAATACCTCATTAAAAAAGGCCATGTCATAGATAGTTTTTTGTTTTTTTTTTTTTTAATTTCGCAATTCTTGAAATAATTTATATTTAATCAAGATTAAGTTTTACCCTTGAACATTTTAAAAATATCAACATGATGTGTTCAAGTGAACTTAATAATTTTTTTTAAATAGTAATCTCATATTTTAAATTTAAAAAACAAAGAAATAAACATAATTCTTTAACCATCAAATTAATTCATTCTAGTTTATCTAAAAACATATATTTAACCATGAAGCGAGTGTAATATTATTGAATGAGGAAAACGAGATGCGATGGGCGTGATTGACATGTCACATGGCCACATCGACATCTCATGTGCCCCTGCCAGCGAAGCTCCTTCTAACTTTTTTCCAGGCTGTCCTTTCCCCCCAATCCAAGGCCGACGCACCAAACAAATCTCTCTCCTTAGTCACTTCTTCGAGTTAACAATATTTTTAATCAAAGAGGTTAATCAATAACCATGATGCTTAATAATTAAGTTGACAGTTATACTTGCATCTGTTAACAGAAAATCGATCCAACTGATCTCAACATACTCTGTCAACTGACGGCTGATAATCTCGTAGGCGAGAAGGCCATCACGCACCCATGTGGGCCATGTCCCGTGGGTTGAAAAATGGATAGAGTCACCAATACCGAGTCAACGTGCATTTGAATCGTTGAGATCCAAATCTTGCACTTCATGATCTGTGGCTTTTTCAAGATCCACGACACGCAGTAATGTTACTATTACGCATGGATTCGTAATCATAATATTTTTCTATGAAATAAATAATATTTTTCTTCTCAAGATTATTTTTTATTGTTATTATGGCAAAATTAGTCAATTTATGAAATGGTAAATAATCTTATCTAGCTAATCTAATATACAGAATCGCATTAATTAAATATATTATATTTTTATTGGTAAATAATTCATTACAATATATCAATATATCTAATATACAGAATCGCATTAATTAAATATATTATCTAGCTAATCCAGAAAACATTATAATATACAATATGTTATATTACACAAGCAAATATTTCAAATCATATATATCATGCATAAAAATAGGATATCATAACAAACTTTTTTTTTTGATATTGGATCTTACAATAACAAAACTCAACTATTTTGAAAAAAATAATAACTTAAAATTTATTATTTTTAATTTATTTTTTATAATCAAACACCAAAAAATAATTTTTAACTCCTTTTCAGGACTGAATCAAATATATAAAAAAATAATTCTTATTGAAGAAATTATTATTTTTAGGATCACTTATGATAAAACAAACAAGGACGATTAACATGTAACTTGAAGGGATTATAACTACAATCACCTCAAGAATAACAATGGAAAATGCTTTATAACAAGTCACTGGAAGGGAACATAAAAACACATAATCAAATAGCACTGCCGGCCAAAAAAGGACAATCAAGTCATTTCAAACTAGGTCATCACCGTCAGTAAACCCTGATTTTCAAATATCAAGCACGATGACAAAGCCAAATCAAACCTACATCTACACCGTTAAACAATCACGATCCAACGGCATCAAACGGTCCACAGAAAAAAGAGAGGGAAACAACCACATCCGCCTGATTCACACACCTTGCCCTAGCCTTTTCCTTATATACCCACGCTTGTTTCCGCTTGGCTCCACTGCCACTCTCCCCACTTGCTCTCTATCACTTGCTCGATATCCGGAAATCTCACCGGACGCGCCGCACTTTCACAGCCAGTCTCCGATTTCTCAACGGTGGGTTTTAATATCTAGATCTGATCTCAATTTCTCTTTTCAAGTCTGTTTGGATGCCGAGAAATGACGGAGAGAAATAATCAAAAGCTGAAAACCATTTGATTTATCTTCCCGACTTGTGCATCATGCGTTATTTGCTCAGCAACTGCGTATTTCATTTGCTCAGAAACTAGATCTGTGACAACTGACAATACACTGTTTTAAGCTATTAATTTGTGTATCTTCGCTTCGTTTAGTGATTTGATTGTTCTTTACCGATATCATCTTCTCTTATTTGCCGATATCAAATTTGTTGCGAGTTTAAACTCCAAATCGCAGTGTTAAATAGAGTCTCAGATCTGATGTCTGTGTTGCAAATTAATTAAACTGGTTTACTATTGCTTAGTTATTTATTATGCGGCTCCCTTTATTCTTTTTTTATTTTCTGCAGAAATATAATATAAAAAATGAGGGAAATCCTTCACATTCAAGGAGGACAATGCGGGAACCAGATCGGTTCCAAGTTCTGGGAGGTTGTTTGCGATGAGCATGGAATTGATCCCACTGGAAAATACGTTGGAACCTCTGACCTTCAATTGGAGCGTGTCAATGTTTACTACAATGAGGCTTCGTGTGGGAGATTTGTCCCTCGTGCTGTGCTTATGGATCTTGAGCCTGGTACCATGGACAGTTTGAGGACTGGTCCTTATGGCCAGATCTTCAGGCCTGATAACTTTGTGTTTGGGCAGTCTGGTGCTGGAAATAACTGGGCCAAAGGGCATTACACTGAGGGTGCGGAGTTGATTGATTCAGTTCTTGATGTTGTGAGGAAGGAAGCAGAAAATTGTGATTGTCTTCAAGGTATATAATGTTCTATCGCTAATTATTTTTCATTTGTGATTTTATTTTAAATTTTGAAGTAATTATTAATGGGTTTTCTGTATGTGCAGGTTTTCAAGTTTGCCACTCGCTCGGTGGAGGAACTGGATCTGGAATGGGGACTCTACTGATTTCTAAGATCAGAGAGGAATACCCTGATAGAATGATGCTTACTTTCTCTGTGTTCCCATCACCTAAGGTTTCTGATACTGTCGTGGAGCCATACAATGCTACCCTTTCTGTTCATCAGTTGGTTGAGAATGCTGATGAGTGTATGGTGCTTGACAACGAGGCATTGTATGATATTTGTTTCAGGATTCTCAAGTTGACTACTCCTAGCTGTAAGTGCATTTTGGCTTGAAACTAGCTTTATTTGTCTGTTGCCCAAATTTAGTACCATGCTTCTTTTTGGTGCATAATGCATTCAGATTTTGGTGAAGCAATCTGTGATTAAGCCATAATTTGTTTTCATAAGCTCCCTCATTTTGCTGGGCTGGTGGGTTTGGGTTTTTTCATCTATTGTCCGAAATGTATAATCTTTATCATGGCTTGAAATCAGAATCGAGATAGAGGTGCATTTTTAACTACGTGCCCCTGTTCCTTGCTGCTATACTTTTGTTCCACGCCGCGTGGTCATGTTGTTTGTTTATGTTCTCCACATGCTAACAAGGTGCCTTGTTCAAATATTAGCTGCATTGACGTTTTGAAGTGTTTTTATTTTTTTTTGTAGTTTTACTCTTATGTTGACAGTCACTTAATTATTTCATTGTGAGTTGTTGCAATCTGTATCTTAATCTCTGTCTGCCTGAGGAGCAATGTGGGGTTGTCTCAATGGATCTTAAATATGTATCTAGTAGGATATAGATGATTGCATGGGTTGATGAAACGTGGTTGTGCCAAATGTTAGGTGGTTGATTTTATGACACTGTCAATTTTAAAATTTGATTGATGGTGTAGTGGGGTAATTTTCAGGGAACAAAAGTTTTGGGTCCTGTCTATTATGAAGTTGGCCTGTTTATTTTCAAATTGCTTGGTTATTTTTTGTGTTTTTCTGCTTCAATTGAGATTAAAAAAATGCTGAATCAACTTTGGATTGTTAATGATTGTTGCAGTTGGCGACCTGAATCATCTGATCTCTGCAACAATGAGCGGTGTCACCTGCTGTCTCAGGTTCCCTGGTCAGCTCAACTCTGATCTTAGGAAGCTTGCAGTGAACCTCATCCCCTTCCCCCGTCTGCACTTTTTCATGGTTGGATTTGCTCCTCTGACCTCACGTGGTTCTCAGCAGTACAGGGCTCTGACTGTCCCAGAACTCACCCAGCAGATGTGGGATGCCAAGAACATGATGTGCGCTGCTGACCCACGCCATGGTCGCTACCTGACTGCCTCCGCTATGTTCCGGGGTAAGATGAGCACTAAGGAAGTTGATGAACAAATGATCAATGTCCAGAACAAGAATTCATCCTACTTTGTTGAGTGGATCCCCAACAATGTGAAGTCTAGTGTGTGTGATATTCCTCCGAGAGGACTTGCTATGGCATCCACCTTCATTGGAAACTCAACCTCCATCCAGGAGATGTTCAGGCGTGTAAGTGAGCAATTCACAGCTATGTTCAGGAGGAAGGCTTTCTTGCACTGGTACACCGGAGAAGGCATGGATGAAATGGAATTCACTGAAGCTGAGAGCAACATGAATGACCTCGTGTCTGAATATCAGCAGTACCAGGATGCAACAGCTGATGAAGAAGTTGATTATGAGGATGAGGAGGAAGAAGAGGCTGAGATGTGATGAGGTGTAAACGGTCCTGCTACTGTTTTTTTTTTTGCAGTTTATGCTGCGTTAATTTGTACTCTTCAAATTTGTCATGTGTTGAATTTTCTGTGTAGTATGAATGGTAGAGTTGGAAAAGTTGTTGCTTTTCCTTCTAGTTGTAGTAGTTAAATATAATGTGGTTGATAAGGGTTGCGTTACCATCCATGTTTGAATTCTCTAGCATTTTATCAGCTATAATAAGCTTGGATGAACAACAGAGAATAATATCCATTCAGGTAGCGCCAAACCATACAAGTTCCACCAGCTTTTGGTCCTTGTGCTTCAACCATTATTGAAGGCTGGTGCCTTGTCAACTCACAAGTGTGCCCACTAGACAATATTTTCTTTCCGGCTGCTTGCTTAATTATCGATAGCCTAATTCCTAACCACGTTTCGAAATTTAAATACACTCTAATTCATTTTTATAATGCAGGGAAGGATGCAAATAAAAAAGTAATTTATAATTTCAAGTTTTTATTTTTATTTTTATATGAACCTTGTAGTACATTATCAGAATAGTTAAGTGTTATGGAACATTTTTTTTAAAAGATAATTTTTTATAAAATAATTATTTTTCATGTTTTTGAATTGTTTTGGAATACCATGTTAAAAATAATTTTTAAAAAATAAAAAAAATATTATTTTATTTTAAACGGTTACACCTTGCAAGTTAATCTTATATTCTTGTTGCTATTTTGATTTGATTAGAATAGATATTATTTACTGAAAATGTCTAAAAACAAGGAAAACGAGAAAGCAATTTGGGAACCACTACTACTTTTATCTGGATCGCACTACAGAGAGTCTCCTTTTGGATAAATAATCACTGTCATATTTAAGACCTAAACGTTGGTGGCATGCTTGACTCTAAATCTAAGCAAGAGATCGGCTCTTATTGAATGGTCAAGATTAAGTGGAGGGTGTATTGATTATGTTTTAGGTACAGAGTTTGGACTCCTGTGGGTGTGATTGTGATGTTGAATCAAAATGAGATATACAGTTCATCTGGGGACATCTCTACCTCTTGTGGCCCTTCTAGCAGAGCTCTCTCCCACCCTTTCATTTTTCCTTTTTTGCTAATTGAAGGAAGTTGCACCAACCAAACTAGCATCTCTCCTATAATCCCATCATTTAACTTCACAATAATACTTGACCCTCCTGTTTTTTAGAATGCAGCTCAAATAAAGAACGTAAAAATTAAATTTTTAATGTTTTTATATCGTTTTAATACATTGATATCAGATATGAAAATAAAAAAAATGAAAAACCTATCCTTTTTATTCTGGAATGACCATTGATGAGTGTTGCAAGGTGAAATGCCCATCAAGCACCCAAGAGCCAACGATCATATTAGTAACGTATGATTTGGGATGTTATTGTTTAGTTTAAAGCTTTATGCTATTCCTGGAAGGAAGGGATGTGTTAAAATGATTTTAGCTGGGAAGGAAAACATGGAGAAAGATTCATTTTCTTTTATGCTATCCTCCTCCTCTTATCTTCTCGGCTTCTCAAATTAAGAATAAAACAATATTGAAAAATGTAATTCAATTAATCAAGTTTTGAATTTATTCTCTAGAAATCACCAATTTGAATCCAACAAATATCAGGATCACTGTAAGCTTACATAGTCGTTAACTTCAGGGTCCATGAGATTAGTCGAGGTGTGTGCAAGCTGGCCCCAACACCCACGTTAATCTTAAAAAAAATAGAGGATTAGGCACTTAATTGCAATCGTCTATAAAGATAGAATACCAACTTGTAATTTCACCTAAAAAAAACTTAGGACAAGACATGTCGAGACAGAGACAATTAAGTCGTTTTAATAAAGGTCATTAGTCTACAAATCCCCTATTTTAAAAAATCAAATATCATTGCCCAGTCAAATCAAAACCACCGTCTACACCGTTGAAACATCACGATCCAACGTGCTAGAACAAAATAGATGGAAATCACAACAGCCGTCCGATCCACACACCTATTTCCCCCCTCTATAAAACCACTCATTTACAAACCAAATTATCTCGTACTCTCACTCGTACTCTCACTCTTCCCCGATCGAGCATCTCTCATAGCTCGATCGCCGATAACCTCACCGTTGACACTGCATCAACAACGCCTGTTGCCGATTTCTTAACGGTGAGTGTGTGATTTCTAGACCTGATCTCTCTTTTTTCGAGTCCGTTTGGATGTTGAGAAAGCTGAGGAAACTGAGAGAATTAGTGAATATTTTTGTTGTTTTTGTTTTGAGTGAATGACTTTGTTTATGCAGTCTTATCGCACTTTGTTTTCTCTCTTCAGCCAAACAGGCTGGATCTGTAACTATACTGTCTGTTAATCTTCTATTTAAAGCTTTATTTATTGACTTAATTGTTATCTTAATATTTATCATAGGCTAAAATATAACTATCTAGTGAATTCGAACTAAATCCTTGCAAAAGTAGAACTTCTTCTCTCTTTGTTGTAAAATAATTTTAATTAGTTTTCCTCTTACCACTAATTTCAATCATTTATTCATTTGCAGCGAAACAAAAAATGAGAGAAATCCTTCACGTTCAGGGAGGACAATGTGGTAACCAAATTGGATCGAAGTTTTGGGAGGTGGTTTGCGATGAGCATGGAATTGATCCCACTGGAAAATACGTTGGAACCTCTGACCTTCAATTGGAGCGTGTCAATGTTTACTACAATGAGGCTTCGTGTGGGAGATTTGTCCCTCGTGCTGTGCTTATGGATCTTGAGCCTGGTACCATGGACAGTGTGAGGACCGGTCCCTATGGCCAGATCTTTAGGCCTGATAACTTTGTGTTTGGGCAGTCTGGTGCTGGAAATAATTGGGCTAAGGGGCATTACACTGAGGGTGCAGAGTTGATTGATTCGGTTCTTGATGTTGTGAGGAAGGAGGCGGAGAATTGTGATTGTCTTCAAGGTATATGTTGTCAGATGTTTGGCAATTTGATTTTTGTATTGTTAGTTATATATGTGGTTTTGTGTGTGTAGGTTTCCAAGTTTGCCACTCGCTCGGTGGAGGAACTGGTTCCGGGATGGGGACTCTGCTGATTTCTAAGATCAGAGAGGAATACCCTGATAGAATGATGCTTACGTTCTCTGTGTTCCCATCCCCCAAGGTTTCAGATACTGTTGTTGAGCCTTACAATGCTACCCTTTCAGTTCATCAGTTAGTTGAGAATGCTGATGAATGTATGGTGCTAGATAACGAGGCCTTGTATGATATCTGCTTCAGGACTCTCAAGTTAACAACTCCTAGCTGTAAGAGCACTCTGGCATTTATCTACGATATTTTTTATTCCCTTTTGTCCGATGAAAACATTGTTTTGTGGTTTGCTGATAACTTCTACTCAAATTCAGTACCATGCTTGTCGAGGAAACTTGCATATTTAGATTGCTGTAAAGTATCTAGTAATTGAATTTTTCAGGTCTGTTGGGGTGGGGTTTTATTATATGATTATGATTGTGATTATGTGAAATGTATATGTTATTGAAGGAATGACAAATAAGAAAGTGAATAGAAGCTCCTGCTCTGATTATTTGTTTTCTGTTTTTCTTTGCTTACATACCCTTGGTCCAGCATGTCTTGAGGAATGAGCAATTTATCATTTTTTGTTGTTGCTTGGTTGTATTCTATATGTTTTGTCAACGTGCCTTGGTCAGGTGTCAGTTGTATTTATGTTTTGTAGCGGTTCATTGCTTCCCTCATTTATGTTAGATACTTAATTTATATCTTTTGGCTGGCAAGCCCTATCTTACAATTCATGTCTGCTTGAATGAGTGATGTGGGCTCCATGTTGCTAGATCTCACACGATTCTTCTCAGATGTCATTCTCTAGCAGCTAGGTGTTTGTTTGGGTTGATAAGCTGTGGAAATACCAAAAGTTTGGCGGCAGCTTTTATGATATTTCTGAGTTTGGGATAATTTGATTTAAGGCAATATGACACTGTGATGTAACCATGAAAAGAGAAGTTTTAGGTTTTGTATGCATGGAAATTTGTTTGTTTGTTCCCCACTGGCTCTGTTTTTTTTCCCGAGGCATATATCTGGGCTTTTGACATGGGGATTGTTTGTGTTTTTCCATTGCTGGTCTTTGCATCTTGTCTGCACCATAACAAGGATTTAAATGCTGGATTAAAATTGAATTATTGTTTTTTGTGACAGTTGGTGACCTGAACCACCTGATCTCTGCAACAATGAGCGGTGTCACCTGCTGCCTCAGGTTCCCTGGTCAGCTCAACTCTGATCTTAGGAAGCTTGCAGTGAACCTCATCCCCTTCCCCCGTCTGCACTTTTTCATGGTTGGATTTGCTCCTCTGACCTCACGTGGTTCTCAGCAGTACAGGGCTCTGACTGTCCCAGAACTCACCCAGCAGATGTGGGATGCCAAGAACATGATGTGCGCTGCTGACCCACGCCATGGTCGCTACCTGACTGCCTCCGCTATGTTCCGGGGTAAGATGAGCACTAAGGAAGTTGATGAACAAATGATCAATGTCCAGAACAAGAATTCATCCTACTTTGTTGAGTGGATCCCCAACAATGTGAAGTCTAGTGTGTGTGATATTCCTCCGAGAGGACTTGCTATGGCATCCACCTTCATTGGAAACTCAACCTCCATCCAGGAGATGTTCAGGCGTGTAAGTGAGCAATTCACAGCTATGTTCAGGAGGAAGGCTTTCTTGCACTGGTACACCGGAGAAGGCATGGATGAAATGGAATTCACTGAAGCTGAGAGCAACATGAATGACCTCGTGTCTGAATATCAGCAGTACCAGGATGCAACAGCTGATGAAGAAGTTGATTATGAGGATGAGGAGGAAGAAGAGGCTGAGATGTGATGAGGTGTAAACGGTCCTGCTACTGTTTTTTTTTTTGCAGTTTATGCTGCGTTAATTTGTACTCTTCAAATTTGTCATGTGTTGAATTTTCTGTGTAGTATGAATGGTAGAGTTGGAAAAGTTGTTGCTTTTCCTTCTAGTTGTAGTAGTTAAATATAATGTGGTTGATAAGGGTTGCGTTACCATCCATGTTTGAATTCTCTAGCATTTTATCAGCTATAATAAGCTTGGATGAACAACAGAGAATAATATCCATTCAGGTAGCGCCAAACCATACAAGTTCCACCAGCTTTTGGTCCTTGTGCTTCAACCATTATTGAAGGCTGGTGCCTTGTCAACTCACAAGTGTGCCCACTAGACAATATTTTCTTTCCGGCTGCTTGCTTAATTATCGATAGCCTAATTCCTAACCACGTTTCGAAATTTAAATACACTCTAATTCATTTTTATAATGCAGGGAAGGATGCAAATAAAAAAGTAATTTATAATTTCAAGTTTTTATTTTTATTTTTATATGAACCTTGTAGTACATTATCAGAATAGTTAAGTGTTATGGAACATTTTTTTTAAAAGATAATTTTTTATAAAATAATTATTTTTCATGTTTTTGAATTGTTTTGGAATACCATGTTAAAAATAATTTTTAAAAAATAAAAAAAATATTATTTTATTTTAAACGGTTACACCTTGCAAGTTAATCTTATATTCTTGTTGCTATTTTGATTTGATTAGAATAGATATTATTTACTGAAAATGTCTAAAAACAAGGAAAACGAGAAAGCAATTTGGGAACCACTACTACTTTTATCTGGATCGCACTACAGAGAGTCTCCTTTTGGATAAATAATCACTGTCATATTTAAGACCTAAACGTTGGTGGCATGCTTGACTCTAAATCTAAGCAAGAGATCGGCTCTTATTGAATGGTCAAGATTAAGTGGAGGGTGTATTGATTATGTTTTAGGTACAGAGTTTGGACTCCTGTGGGTGTGATTGTGATGTTGAATCAAAATGAGATATACAGTTCATCTGGGGACATCTCTACCTCTTGTGGCCCTTCTAGCAGAGCTCTCTCCCACCCTTTCATTTTTCCTTTTTTGCTAATTGAAGGAAGTTGCACCAACCAAACTAGCATCTCTCCTATAATCCCATCATTTAACTTCACAATAATACTTGACCCTCCTGTTTTTTAGAATGCAGCTCAAATAAAGAACGTAAAAATTAAATTTTTAATGTTTTTATATCGTTTTAATACATTGATATCAGATATGAAAATAAAAAAAATGAAAAACCTATCCTTTTTATTCTGGAATGACCATTGATGAGTGTTGCAAGGTGAAATGCCCATCAAGCACCCAAGAGCCAACGATCATATTAGTAACGTATGATTTGGGATGTTATTGTTTAGTTTAAAGCTTTATGCTATTCCTGGAAGGAAGGGATGTGTTAAAATGATTTTAGCTGGGAAGGAAAACATGGAGAAAGATTCATTTTCTTTTATGCTATCCTCCTCCTCTTATCTTCTCGGCTTCTCAAATTAAGAATAAAACAATATTGAAAAATGTAATTCAATTAATCAAGTTTTGAATTTATTCTCTAGAAATCACCAATTTGAATCCAACAAATATCAGGATCACTGTAAGCTTACATAGTCGTTAACTTCAGGGTCCATGAGATTAGTCGAGGTGTGTGCAAGCTGGCCCCAACACCCACGTTAATCTTAAAAAAAATAGAGGATTAGGCACTTAATTGCAATCGTCTATAAAGATAGAATACCAACTTGTAATTTCACCTAAAAAAAACTTAGGACAAGACATGTCGAGACAGAGACAATTAAGTCGTTTTAATAAAGGTCATTAGTCTACAAATCCCCTATTTTAAAAAATCAAATATCATTGCCCAGTCAAATCAAAACCACCGTCTACACCGTTGAAACATCACGATCCAACGTGCTAGAACAAAATAGATGGAAATCACAACAGCCGTCCGATCCACACACCTATTTCCCCCCTCTATAAAACCACTCATTTACAAACCAAATTATCTCGTACTCTCACTCGTACTCTCACTCTTCCCCGATCGAGCATCTCTCATAGCTCGATCGCCGATAACCTCACCGTTGACACTGCATCAACAACGCCTGTTGCCGATTTCTTAACGGTGAGTGTGTGATTTCTAGACCTGATCTCTCTTTTTTCGAGTCCGTTTGGATGTTGAGAAAGCTGAGGAAACTGAGAGAATTAGTGAATATTTTTGTTGTTTTTGTTTTGAGTGAATGACTTTGTTTATGCAGTCTTATCGCACTTTGTTTTCTCTCTTCAGCCAAACAGGCTGGATCTGTAACTATACTGTCTGTTAATCTTCTATTTAAAGCTTTATTTATTGACTTAATTGTTATCTTAATATTTATCATAGGCTAAAATATAACTATCTAGTGAATTCGAACTAAATCCTTGCAAAAGTAGAACTTCTTCTCTCTTTGTTGTAAAATAATTTTAATTAGTTTTCCTCTTACCACTAATTTCAATCATTTATTCATTTGCAGCGAAACAAAAAATGAGAGAAATCCTTCACGTTCAGGGAGGACAATGTGGTAACCAAATTGGATCGAAGTTTTGGGAGGTGGTTTGCGATGAGCATGGAATTGATCCCACTGGAAAATACGTTGGAACCTCTGACCTTCAATTGGAGCGTGTCAATGTTTACTACAATGAGGCTTCGTGTGGGAGATTTGTCCCTCGTGCTGTGCTTA